>ERZ772881.2275-NODE-2275-length-14287-cov-16.133221_pt1 | contig 14287 bp, 10 predicted proteins | sample MGYA00580581_ERZ772881 | MGnify/ENA primary metagenome ERZ772881 (study PRJEB29015, sample SAMEA2737668) | human gut metagenome | biome: human gut; feature: human-associated habitat; material: faeces | place: China | collected 2012 ...
GGAGACCTCCGATCGGCCATCGACATTTTGCAGTGGAAGCATTCGATGCTTACAGGTCTCAGAAAAGGAGATTCCGTCAGCGAGCTTGATAAGATCAGCGCGGCCTCGCACGCTGCGCTCGCGCGGCTTGAGTACAACAGCGGTGATTCGGACGGTGCGCGCGAAGCGCTCTCATACGCCAAGGCACTTGCCGCCGCTTACGACGCCTCTCCCAGCCACAGCGCAGAGAACGTCCGCTTCTATGAGGGCATGGAAACCGTCGGCATTTACAGCGATTTCAGCCGCAGCGCAGTGGATGCAGCGTTCCACGCCTTTATTGATGATGGCGGTACGAGTGAGCATGAATCCTTCTGGAAAAGCGTAACATAAGCAAGCGCAGCCGAACCAGGAAGCGACAAAAAGAGGACATTCTCTCATGCGAGAGAATGTCCCCTTTTCATATTGGTTTCATTGCCGGACGATACATCAGAACAGTGTCAGCTGGCTCGTTTCCGGAAGGCCCGCGAACGCGCCGAGGGCGCGCAGCTGGTCGATATGCGTCTGCGACAGCTTGTTGCAGCAGAGGGAAAACTCCTCCACCGATGTAAAGTCCTTCCCCTTGCGCTTCTCGACCGTGTCGAGCGCTGCGGTCTCGCCGAGTCCGCGGACGGACGTGAACGGCGGCAGCAGGCCGTTTTCCGTGACGACGAACTTCGTCGCATCGCTGCGGTAGATATCGATGGGCTCAAAGTGGAAGCCGCGCAGGCAGAATTCGTAGCAGACTTCAAGCGTCGTCATCAAGTCCTGTTCCACGGCGGTCGCGTCCTTGTTGTTTTCGATCTCGCGGATGCGGCGGCGCAGCGCGTCGGCGTCCTTGCAGCACTCGGCGGCGTCGAATGCCTTGGCGCGGATGGAGAAGAACGTCGCGTAGAACGCGAGCGGCTCGTGCACCTTGAACCACGCGATACGGAACGCCATCATAACATACGCGACCGCGTGCGCTTTCGGGAAGAGGTAACCGATCTTCGCAAGCGACTCGATGTACCACTCCGGCACGTCGTGCTTGCGCATCTCTTCGACCCACATCGGCCAGTCCCCCGCCTTGCCGCCCTTGACCTTGCCCTTTCGGACGGCCTCCATGATCTTAAAGCTCATCTTCGGGTCAAGCCCCATAGAAATGAGGTAGAGCATGATATCGTCACGGCAGCCGACGGTCTCCAGAACGCTCGCCGTGCCGCTGACGATCAGATCCTTCGCGTTGCCGAGCCACACGTCCGTGCCGTGGGAGAAGCCTGAAAGGCGCAGCAGCGTGTTGAAGTCCTTGGGCTGCGTGTCGACGAGCATCTGGCGCGTGAAGCGCGTGTTGAACTCCGGGATCGCGACGGCGCCCGTGGGGCCGAGCACTTCGTCGTTCTCGTAGCCGAGCACCTTGGACGAGATGAAGATCGACATCGTGTCGGGGTCGTCGAGCGGGATAGCGCGGGCGTTCACGCCCGTCAGATTTTCGAGCATGCGGATCATCGTCGGGTCATCGTGGCCGAGCATATCGAGCTTTAAAAGGTTGTCCTCCATGCAGTGATATTCGAAATGCGTGGTGATCGTGTCGCTGTCGGGGTCGTCCGCAGGGTGCTGTACGGGGCAGAAATCCTCGATATCCATGTCGTCCGGCACGACGACGAGTCCGCCGGGATGCTGGCCCGTCGTGCGTCGCACGCCGACGCAGCCCGCCGTCAGGCGGTCGATCTCGGCGTTGCCCGCGGCGATGCCGTTTTCCTCGAGGTATTTTTTGACGAAGCCGTAGGCCGTCTTCTCCGCGAGCGTACCGATCGTACCCGCGCGGAACACCTGCGTCTTGCCGAACATCTCGACCGCGTGCGCGTGGGCGCGCGCCTGATATTCGCCTGAGAAGTTGAGGTCGATATCCGGCACCTTGCCGCCGCCGTAGCCGAGGAAAGTTTCAAACGGGATGTCGAAGCCGTCCTTGACATACTTCGTGCCGCAGACGGGACACATTTTATCGGGCATGTCCGCGCCACAGCCATACTCGCCCGCGTGGAACTCGACGTTGCGGCACTTCGGGCAGCGGTAGTGCGGCGGCAGGGCGTTGACCTCGGTGATGCCGGCCATGTACGCTACGAGCGACGAGCCGACCGACCCTCGCGAGCCGACGAGGTAGCCGCACTCGAGCGAGCGCTGCACGAGCTTCTGCGCCGACATGTAGACGACGTCGTACTTGCCCAGAATGCTGCCGAGCTCGACGTTCAGCCGGTCGACGATCAGCTGCGGCAGATCGTCGCCGTAAAGCTCGTGCGCTTTCCCCCACACCATGCGGTTAAGGTCTTCTTCCGAATTTTCAAGCCGTGGCGGGAACAGCTTGCCCTTGGGCAAAAGCTCGATATCCTCCACCTGCTCGGCGATGGCGCGGGTGTTCGTCACGACGACCTCGTAGGCTTTCTCCTTGCCGAGGTAGTCAAATTCCTTGAGCATTTCGTCCGTCGTGCGGAAGTAGAGCGGGACGGGCTCGTTCGCGTCGGCGAATTTCTTTGACGCGAGCAGGATATGGCGATAAACCTCGTCTTCGGGGTCGAGGAAGTGGACGTCGCCCGTTGCGCAGACGGGCTTGCCGAGCTCTTCGCCAAGCTTGACAACAGTGCGGTTGAAGTCCTTGAGGTCTTCGTCGTCGCGCACCGTGCCGTCGCGCACCATGAAGCGGTTATTGCCGAGCGGCTGAATTTCAAGATAGTCGTAGAACGAGGCGATGCGCTTGAGCTCATTCCAGTCCTTGTGGTCGACGATGGCGCGGAACAGCTCGCCCGCCTCGCAGGCAGAGCCGATGATCAAGCCCTCGCGATGCGCGACAAGCTCGCTTTTCGGGATGATCGGCACGCGCTTAAAGTATTTGAGGTTCGATGCCGAGATGAGCTGGTAGAGGTTCTTGAGGCCCACCTTGTTCTTGGCGATCAGAATGATGTGCTTTGGGAAACGGTTGCGCTTGACGCCGAGCGGGCGGAGCTTCGTCATCTCGTCGTTGATCTGCTGGAGGCGCGTGACGCCGCGCTCTTCGAGCATGACGAAGAACTTGGCCAGCATCTGCGCGACCGGGACCGCATCGTCGGACGCGCGGTGGTGGTTGAACTGCGGGAGCTGCAAGTGGTCGGCCACGATGTCGAGCTTGTACTTGCCGAGCTCGGGCAGGAGATTCTGCGCGAAAATCAGCGAGTCGAGATACGTCGGCTCGAACGGGATGCCGCACTTTTTGCAGCCTGCGCGGATGAAGCTGATATCAAACTCCGCATTGTGCGCAGCGAGCGGGCGGCCGCCCGCAAAGGCCAAAAACGCGTGCAGCGCGTCCTCCAGCTTCGGCGCGCCGCGCAGCATGTCGTCTGTGATGCCGGTCAGGCCGATGATCTCAGGCGAAAGCCGGCGCTCGGGGTCGACAAAGGTTTGGAACGTGTCGACGATCTCGCCGTCTTTCAGAATGACCGCACCGATCTCGGTGATGGCATCGTGCGCGACCTTCAGACCCGTTGTTTCAATGTCGAAACAGCAGATCTCAGTCGAAAAATCGCCGTCCTGCGGGCCGTGCACACAGATACGGTCGTCGATGTTGTTGAGAAAATAGCCCTCACAGCCGTAAAGGAGTTTTATTTTACCCTCGCCGGTGTGCCAGGCGTCCGGGAAGCTCTGCGCTACGCCGTGATCCGTGATGGCGATGGCGGGCATCCCCCACTTGATCGCGCGCTTGACGACCGCGGCGGTATCGGTCAGCGCGTCCATGTTGGACATACGGGTATGTAAGTGCAGCTCGACGCGCTTTTCCTCCACCGTGTCCGTGCGCTCGGCGTGGTCGATCTGCATGATGTCCTGCGGGTTGAGCTGCATATCCTTACCATCATAGGAGAGCTCCATGCGGCCGCTGACGCGCAGCCACATGCCGACGCTGATCTTGCCAAGAAGCTCCGTCGCCTCGCGCTCGGGCATGCTGCGGCGGATAAAGAGCGAGCCTTCGTAGTCCGTCATTTCGAGCAACATCGTCCAGACGCCGGCGCGGCGCGTCTCGTGGCAGTCGAACTTGAAGACCTTGCCCTCAACGACGACGTGACCGGCCTTTGGCGTCAGCTCGCTGATGGGGAGCACTCTCCCCTTTGCAATCTCGCGGCCCATGATGACACTGCCGCTGCCGCTCACCTTGCGGCCAGCGTTCTTCAACATGTTGGGAAAGGCCTCCGCCGTTGATTTGACGTGGATGTCCACGCGCTTTAAGTCGTAATTGCGCGCAAGAAGCTGCTCGACCGTTTCGCGCGTCGAGTCGTTCATCTCCGCGCGCACGGTCATGTCGAGCGTCATCGTGCGCTTTTCCGGCTCGAGCACCATGTTCGTGACCATCGCGGCGTTGAGCGGGACGCGCAGGTCAAAATCCGGCGAAAAGTCGGTGAATAATTCAAAAAAAGGAATCTTTTGTGCCATAGCCACAACCTTATCTCAGTATCGTTTCCGCTCGGTCAGAGTTTTTTGATTTCCTCCATCAAAGCGTCGACAAGCTTTTCCTGCGGCACTTTGTAAAGGATTTTTCCTTTTCGGAAAATCATGCCCTCACCTTTACCGCCGGCCACGCCGATATCGGCGGCCGAGGCCTCACCGGGCCCGTTGACGACGCAGCCCATCACGGCGACCGTGATATTCTTCTTGCAGTCGGCAAGACGGCGCTCTAGCTCCTCGGCGATCGGGATCATGTCGTATGCCGTGCGGCCGCACGTCGGGCAGGAGACGAGGTTCACACCGCTGCGGCGGATGCCGCAGGCCTGCAAAATGCGCTTGGCGGCGTAGACCTCTTCCACGGGGTCCGCCGTGAGCGAGACGCGCATCGTGTCGCCGATGCCCTCGCACAGAAGGCCGCCGATGCCGATGGCGGACTTCAAAAGCCCCATCGTGGGCGTGCCCGCCTCGGTCACGCCGAGGTGGAGCGGATAGTCGACCTTTTCGTGCAGAAGGCGATAGGCCGCCATGTTGAGCGGTACATCAGAGCTCTTGACCGAGATGCAGATCTCGGTAAAATCGAACTTTTCAAGCAGCCGCACATGTCTGAGCGCGCTCTCGACGAGCGCCTCGGGCGTCACGCGGCCATATTTTGCGAGCAGCTCCTTTTCAAGCGAGCCGCCGTTCACGCCGATGCGGATGGGAACCTTGTGTTCACGGCAGGCGTCTACGACCGCCTTGACGCGGTCATCTCCCCCGATGTTGCCGGGGTTGATGCGAATTTTGTCCGCGCCGCGCGCCGCCGCTTCGACGGCGAGACGGTAGTCGAAATGAATGTCCGCGACGAGCGGGATGGAGATATTCTCCTTAATTTCACTCAGCGCGTGCGCGGCCTCCATATTCGGCACCGTGACGCGCACGATCTCGCAGCCCGCCTCTTCGAGCGCGTGGATCTGCGCGATGGTGGCCTTGGCATCCTCAGTGTGCGTGTTGCACATCGACTGGATCGTGACCGGCGCGCCGCCGCCGATAGCGACGCCGCCTGCGATAATTTGCTTGCTCATAAGATCATCCTCCTCACAGGAGCTTGACAATGTCGTGGAACGTGACGAACAGCATCAGCGCCATTAAAAGCGCAAAGCCGATGCCGTTGATGACGTTCAGATATTTGGACGGAATTTCCTTTTTGAAAAGCGCCACGGCGATGCCGTTGACGAGCAGGAACAGCACGTGTCCGCCGTCGAGTGCGGGCAGCGGCAGCAGGTTCATCACGGCGAGGTTCACCGCGATCATCGCGGCGAAAAAGAGAATATTTTCAAGCGCCGCGCCGAAGCCCTCGGTAGCCTCGGTCTCCTTGCCGACCTCCGTGATGGTCGAGACGATGCCGACCGGGCCGCTCAGATCGTTCACGCCCGCCGCGCCCGAAAGCAGCATTTGCAGGCTCAGTCTCACGATGCGGACATAGTCCATCGTCTGGTACCAGCTGTATTGCAGGCGCAGAAGCGGCGTCGCCTCGACGATACCGCCGTAGGTAAAGCCGTAGGCCTCGTACTCCTTACCGTTTTCGTCGGTGTAGACTTGCCTGGTGAGCGTGCGGTCGAACTTTTTGCCGTCGCGCAGGACGGTCATGTCGATCGTGCCCGTGTCGCCAAGGCCCATGATGAGCGACACGTCGCTCTTTAAATAAATGCGCTCACCGTTGATGGCGTAGATCGTGTCGCCGGGCATCAGGCCGTCCTCTCCCTGCTGCGGGAAATCGGGGTTCAGCTCGACGATCTCCGTCGTGTAGAATGCCTGCGCACCCGCATACAGACAGATGACGATGATGAGGCCCGTCAGGAAGTTCATGAACGCGCCCGCAACGAAGATGATGAACTTCTTCCACCAGACCTGGCGGCCCAGCGCGCGGTCGTCGTCCGAATCCTCGTCCTCGCCCTCCATGGCGCAGTAGCCTCCGATGGGCAGGAGCCGCAGGGAGTATTCTGTGTCCCCTTTTGTCTTATGCAGAAGCTGCGGGCCCATGCCGATGGAAAATTCGTTGACGCGCACGCCGCAGGCCTTGGCCGCCAAAAAGTGGCCAAACTCATGCACGGCGATGAGCACGCCGAAAATCAGAATCGCAATGAGAATATAAACCATGGTCTCTCCTAAATTTGGTCAGTTGAGCTTTTCGCGCACGACCTCGCGCGCGAGCCGGTCTGCTTCCAGAATATCCGAAAGCTGCGGCTGATATACCGTCTCGGTTTTATCGAGCGCCGCTTCGATGAGGTCAGGGATGGCACAGATGCCGATCTCGTCGCACAGAAATGCCGCGACAGCCTCTTCGTTCGCGCCGTTCATCGCCGCGCAGTAGACATTGCCGATGGCGGCGCACTGCTTGGCGATCTTCAGGCAGCGGAAGACCTCTTCATCGGGCTCGGCGAACGTCAGCGGCGGGCACTTGAGAAGGTCAAGCGGCTCCGCGGGCGAAACGGCCCTGTTGGGGTACGTCATCGCGTAGCGGATGGGCAGCTTCATGTCCGGTGTGCCGAGCTGGGCGAGCATCGCCCCGTCGTGAAACTCGACGAGCGAGTGCACGATGCTCTGGCGATGGATGACCGCGTCGACCTGACGCAGCGGCAGGCGGTAGAGGCGCATGGCCTCGATGATCTCAAGGCCCTTGTTCATCAGCGTCGCGGAGTCGATGGTGATCTTTGCACCCATTGTCCAGTTCGGGTGCTTGAGCGCGTCGGCCTTCGTCTTAGTCGCAAGCTCCTGCAGGCTCAGGCCGTAGAACGGCCCGCCCGAGCAGGTCAGAATGAGGCGCTTGATCTCACTGCGGTCGCGGCAGCCCTGCAAGCACTGGAAGATCGCGCTGTGCTCGCTGTCGACGGGGACGATCTCCGCGCCGTATTTTTCCGCCGCGGCCACCACAAGCTCGCCCGCGCAGACGAGCGTTTCCTTGTTGGCAAGCGCGATGCGCTTTTTCTTCTCGATTGCCGCGAGCGTCGGCTGGAGTCCGATCATGCCCATCACGGCGGTGACGACCGTGTCAGCGTCGTCCGCCGTGGCCGCGGCCAGAAGGCCCTCCATGCCGGAGAGCACTTGGGTGTTTGTGTCGGAAAGCCGCGCGCGGAGCTCACGCGCCGCGTCCTCGTCATAAAGCACGGCAAGACGCGGGCAAAATTCCCGCGCCTGCTGTTCGATGAGGTCAACGCTTTTATTCGCCGTCAGCGCAGCGACGGAAAGCCCCAGCTCGCGCGCCACCTCAAGCGTCTGGCGGCCGATGGAGCCGGTGGAACCGAGTAAAGCAATACTCCTTGTCATAATAAGCCTCCGCAGACCGCGGCCCACACGACCGGCGCGATGAAGAGCGTGGAGTCAAAGCGGTCGAGCATGCCGCCGTGCGTCAGGAAGAGGTGGCTGTAGTCCTTGATACCGGCCTCGCGCTTGACAAGCGACATCGAGAGGTCGCCGAGCTGGCCGAAGATGTTGGCCACCACGCCGACAAGAATCAGCATGAGGTAGTTCGGCGCATAGCCGAGCCATGCCTTGCCGACAACGCCGAGCAGCACCAGCGCAAGCGCGCTGCCGATGGGCCCGCCGATCGCGCCTGCCCAGGTCTTGTGCGGGCTGACGTGCGGCGCCATCTTGCGCTTGCCGAACCACATGCCAAAGTACATCGACAGCGCATCGCCCACAAAGGCGACGCAGAACGGTGCGAGCACATAGAGCTTGCCATAGTTTTCGTCCATGCGCAGCAGGAAAATGCAGCTGTACATCGCCGGGAACACGATGCCGCCGACGATGGTCACCGCCACATCGTGGAACGTGAAGGGCTTTTCCTTGCCGTAATAGACAACCGCGGAGAGAAACGCCCCCATCACAAGGATCCAGCGGAAGAGCGTAACAGTCGAAATCGGGAAAGCGTGTACACCGCTCGCCCTTTCCCAAAAGAGCCATATCTCCTGCATGACGACCGATGTGACAAGTCCCCAGTAGAAATCCGCCGGGACGTTCTCCCCTGCCGTGTGCAGCAGCTCATAGGCCGCAATGCCCGCGATGCCGCAGACGACGAGCATCGTCGCCCATGCGGGGCAGGCAAGCAGCACGGCGAGCAGCGCCGGCAGGCCGACGACAACCACCAACCATCTTTGTTTCATTTCTGTTTCTCCTGTTTCAGTCCGCCGAAGCGCCGCTCGCGCTGCTGATACGCGATGAGCGCCTTGTCGAATTCTCTTTCCGTAAAGTCGGGCCAGAGCGTGTCGCAGAAGTAGAACTCACTGTACGCGCACTGCCACAAAAGGTAGTTGCTGATGCGCTTCTCCCCGCCCGGGCGGATGAGAAGGTCGGGATCGGGAAGTCCGCATGAATAGAGGTAGCGCGAAAAGCCCTCCTCGGTCAAAGCGTCCGCGTCCTGCTCCCCTGCCGCGCAGTCGCGCGCGAAGGCGCGGGCGGCGTGCAGGATCTCGTCGCGTCCGCCGTAGTTGAGGCAGACATTCGCCTGAAAGCCCTCGATGCGGGATGAAATCTCATTCGTCTCATCGATGAGTTCCCGAAGTTCCGGCGTCAGGACGCTTAAATCGCCCAGAAAGCGCAGACGGTTGCCGTCCTTTTCCATCGTGTCGATGCACTCGTGCAGATATTGCTCGAGTAAGTGCATGATGCCGTCGACCTCGTCCTTCGGGCGCTTCCAGTTTTCGGTCGAAAAGGCGTAGACCGTCAGATAGTCGATGCCCAGGTTCTTGCAGTAGGTGCCGAGCTTTCGAAATGTCTCCGCCCCCGCCTTGTGACCGGCCGAGCGCGGGAGGCCGCGCTTTTGCGCCCAGCGGCCGTTGCCGTCCATAATGACGGCAACATGACAAGGCAGGTTGTTTAAATCAACCTGCCCTGCCTTGTTCTCTTTGGAAAAGAGCCCCATATCAGACCGCCATGAGCTCCTTCTCTTTCTTCTCGAGAAGGGCGTCGACCTCTTTGCACATGTCGTCGGTCAGCTTCTGCAGGTCCTTTTCGGCGACCTTCAGGTCGTCCTCGGTGATCTCGCTGGCCTTCTGCTTCTTCTTGAAGGCCTCCATCGCGTCGCGGCGGATGTTGCGGATGGCGACCTTGCCGGTCTCGGAATACTTATGGATCTGCTTGACGAGCTCCTTACGGCGCTCCTCCGTGAGCTGCGGGAAGTTCAGGCGGATGGACTTGCCGTCGTTCTGCGGGTTGATGCCAAGGTCAGACTCCTGAATGGCGCGCTCGATGGGCTTGAGGGCTGTGCCGTCCCACGGGGTGATGACGAGCTGGCGCGGATCGGGAGAAGCGATGGCCGCGATCTGCTGGATGGGCGTGGGAGAGCCGTAGTAGTCGACGCTGATGCGGTCGAGCACAGAGGCGTTGGCGCGGCCTGCGCGCACAGAGGCAAAGTCCGCGTTCACCGCGTCGATGCTCTTTCTCATTTTGTCGGAATAAACCTTGTAATCTTCTTTATTCATGGGGATACCTCCTCAAAAATTTTTATCGTAAAACCGCAAGTGCGGGGTCGCTCAGTTTTCGCCAACAATGGTGCCGATCTTCTCGCCCTCGACCGCACGGATGATGTTCTCCGGGTCCTTGAGCGCGAAGACGAGCACAGGAATGTGGTTGTCCATCGAAAGCGACGTGGCCGTGGAGTCCATGACCGCAAGGTGCTGAGCCAGCACGTCCTCATAGGAGATGGCATCGTACTTGACGGCACTCGCGTCCTTAGCGGGGTCGGCGTTGTAAACGCCGTCGATGTTCTTGGCGAGCAGGATCACGTCGGCATTGATCTCCGCCGCGCGCAGCACCGCCGCCGTATCGGTCGAGAAGAACGGAGAGCCGATGCCGCAGCCAAAGAGCACTACGCGGCCCTTTTCCAAATGCCGGATGGCGCGGGCGCGGATGTAGGGTTCGGCGACTTCTTTGATCTCCAGCGCCGTCTGCACGCGCACGTCGACGCCCTTCTGCTCGAGCACATCGGCGACCGCCATGCAGTTCATCGCCGTGGCCAGCATGCCCATGTGGTCGGCACGGGTACGCTCGATGTAGCCCTCGCCGTTTTTCACGCCGCGCCAGAAGTTGCCGCCGCCGATGACGACGCCCATCTGCACACCCATGTCCGTGCACTTTTTGATGACGTCGCACACCTTGGAAACGACGTCGAAGTCGAAGCCGAAGTGCTTGTCGCCCGCCAGCGCCTCGCCGCTGATCTTGAGCAGCACGCGCTTATACTTGAGTTGAGCCATGCTCATAATCTCCCCTTTCAGGAACAAGTTCAAATTTTCACAGTTACTATTTTAGCGTATTTTTGCTCTTTTGCATAGGGGGAAAGCGTAAACTTTTTTCACAAATTCGCTCTTCCCTTTTTCGTCAAGTTGAACCGCCGTGGATAGCGGAAAAAAGCAGCCGTTTCATACGGCTGCTTTTTTAGATTTTTCGTTTACTTGATGCCCTTGATGCGGATAAGGTCCTTCAAAAGCTCGACCGTGCCATCGATGCCGAGCAGGCTCGAATCGATGCAGAGGTCGTAGCTCTTGGCATCGCCCCAGTCCTTGGCGGAATAGTAGTTATAGTAGGAAGCGCGGGACTTATCCGTCTTCTTGATGCGGTCTTTCGCCTCGTTCTCGCTGATGCCGTTGCGGGCGGCAACGCGCTTGATGCGGTTTTCGAGCGGAGCCGTGATGAAGAGATTGATGACGTCGTCGCGATCCTTGAGCGCGTAGTCCGCACAGCGGCCGATCAGGACGCAGGGGCCCTTGTCGGCGAGCTTTTTGATCGTGTCGTAGGTCGCCAGGTACACCTGCTGTTCGATGGAGCCCTTGGGCGTCACATGGTTCATCGAGAAGGAATAGGGGTCCATCGCGATGGAATAGAGAAAGCTCTTCGGGCGTTCGTCAAAGGAACGGAACAGCTCTTCGCAAAGTCCGCTCTCCTCTGCCGCCTCCTTGAGCAGCATGTCGTCGTAATAGGCGATGCCGAGCTGCTTGGCAAGCATCGTGCCGATCTCGCGTCCGCCGCTGCCGTATTGTCTGCCAACCGTAATGACCATAAAGATTCCTCCTTTTTCGCGCCTTGAAACAAAATCGGTGCTATTTGGATTATAGCACCGATTTCGTAAGAAGACAATATTTTTTCCTGTTTCGATTTTGTAAAGGCGCGGCCTTATTCCGGAAGCGGCAGGCCGAGGCGGCGATACATCGTCTTTTTCACCGCGCGCAGAATATTTTCATAGCCCGTGCAGCGGCACAGATGGCCGGAGAGGAGCTTTCTGAGCTCGTCATCGGTGTAGAGGCGGTTCGTCTCCAAGATCTCGACCGCAGTCATGATGAAGCCCGGCGTGCAGAAGCCGCACTGGACAGCGGCCTCTTCAATGAACGCCTGCTGGATGTCGCTCAGCTCGCCGTCGGGCCCCATCAGGCTTTCGAGCGTGCGGATGTGCTTGCCGTCCGCCCAGACGGCGAGGTAGATGCACGAGTTGAATGCCTCGCCGTCGATGATGACGTTGCAGGCGCCGCACTCGCCGACCTCGCAGCCCTTCTTCACGGACGTCATATGGTAATCGTTTCGCAGCATATCGGTCAGCGACGCACGCACGTCGACCATTTTCTCAACGTCCTTGCCGTTTAAGTTGAATCGCACCAGCTTGTACTGACTCATTTGATGACACCTCCCGCCCGTTTGATAGACTCGATCAGGCAGCGCTTGGCCATTTCGACCGCGATGTGTTCGCGGAACGCCTTGGAGGCGCGCCAGCTGTCACGCGCGTGGATATCGTTGAGCACGGCGAGTGAGAACTGTTCCGCCGTCGTAAGCGTCAAGGGTTTATCCTTGGCAGCTGCCTCCGCGCTCGGGCAGCGCATCGGCACAGGACCGGCAACGCCGTAGGCGATGCGGGCGCGCTCAATAGTCTGCTTGTCGGGCGACAGGCGCACGTTCACGCTGCACCCGAGCGTCGCGATGTCCATCGCGTTTCTCATGGCGTACTTGATGTAGTAGCCATAGCAGTTTTCGTAGCTCGCCTTTGGGATGAGGATGGCGGTCTGGATCTCGCCATCCTCCACGCGGATGTCGACCTGACCGGCCTTGATGTAAAAGTCTTTGATGGGCAGGCGGCGGATGCCGTCCTTCCCCGTCAGCTCCACGATGGCCTCCCACGCATGCAGTGTGGAGGCGGAGTCCGCGCTCGTCACGCCGTTGCAAGTGTTGCCGCCGATGGTGCCGATGTTTCGGATCTGCGGGCCGCCGACCATGTCGACCGCCTCGCCGAGAACGTTGATATATTTCTGAATGATGGGGTCACGCGTGATGTGCGAGAAACTCGAAAGCGAGCCGATGCGGATGTTCTCCTCCTCGTCGATGCTCACGCCGCGCAGCTCGTCGAGGCCGTAGATCGAGATGAGCTCCTTCCCGGCGCGCTTGCCCTCGCGCATCTGCACGAGCACGTCGCTGCCGCCGGCGATGATTTGCGCCTCGGGATGCTCCAAGCGGAGGGCGACGGCGTTTTCGACGCTTTCCGCCTCATAGAGTGCTTTCATGTCATACATGGCTCAATTCTCCTCCTTCCAGCTGTCGTGGATGAGCCCCGCCTTGCTGAACTCGGCGTACAGAACGTGCGGGGTGATGGGAACGGTGTCGATGGCGACGCCGGTGGCGTTGTAGATGGCGTTGCGGATGGCGGGCGCGCCCGAGCACGCGGGCGGTTCGCCGAGCGCCTTCGTGCCGAACGGCGACGTCGGCTCCGGATTTTCGACAAACTGCGCCTCGAGATGCGGGTGGTCCATGAACGTCGAGAGCTTATAGTCGAGAAGATTATTGTTGAGGGGGCGTCCCGTCTTCTCGTCGAATAAAAGCTGCTCGCTCATGCCAAATCCGATGGCCATGGACATACCGCCGTGCACCTGTGCTTCCGCAAGGGCGGGGTTGATGAGATTTCCGCAGTCGTGGACGTTGATGATCTTCTTGAGCGTCACCTTGCACATCGGGATATCCACCTCGACGTCGGCAAAGGTGCAGCCAAACGAATAGGCGTTGTTGCGGATGGTGTAGGTCGACTCGGCGGTGATGTGCTCGGAGTCCGCGGCATTGTACTGCGCGGTCATCGCAAGGTCTTTCAGCGACATGAGCACCATGCCGTCGCCCTTGCGGATGATGTTTCCGTCAACAATATCCATATTCGAAACTGCCTGACGGGTGAGCTTTGTCGCGTACTGAAGAATTTTCTGCCGCAGGAGCGCCGCCGTCTGGCGGATGGAGAAGCCCGCGACGTAGGTCTGACGGCTCGCGTAAGCGCCGAGGCCTGTGGGCGTGATGTCCGTATCCTGACATGAGACGACGCGCACGTCGTGATAGCTCTTGAGGCCGACGGCCTCGGCCGTCATCTGCGCATAGGCCGTGTCCGCGCCCTGCCCGATCTCCGTCTCACCGCACTGCATCGTCACCGTGCCGTCGAGATTCAGGAGCATGCGGTTCGAGGACGTTTCAAGCGAGATGGGATACACCGCCGTGTTGTACCAGAAGGCCGCCACGCCGATGCCGCGGCGGACGGGGCCGATGTCCTTGGCATACTCCTCGCGCTTTTTGTCGTATTCGATGTACTCCTTCCCCTTTTCCAGACATTCGCGGAAGGAATCGTAGTAGTTCGTGTTACCTGAGAAGCCGTCGTGGAAGCCCTTGGGCATGATGTACTTCATGCGGTATTCGAGCGGCTCCATGCCAACGGCCTTCGCGCACTCGTCGATGTTCGCGTCGTCCGCGAACGACGCCTGCGGCATGCCGTAGCCGCGCATCGCGCCTGCGGCGGGGCGGTTTGTGTACACGGTGTAAGCGTCGCCCTCGAAATTGTCGCAGG
>ERZ772881.2277-NODE-2277-length-14282-cov-3.248893_pt1 | contig 14282 bp, 9 predicted proteins | sample MGYA00580581_ERZ772881 | MGnify/ENA primary metagenome ERZ772881 (study PRJEB29015, sample SAMEA2737668) | human gut metagenome | biome: human gut; feature: human-associated habitat; material: faeces | place: China | collected 2012 ...
TATGAAGCGGTATCGATCAACCGAATCATTCGGCAAGCCGAGATCCCACGGGGCAGCTTTTACATGTACTTTCAGGATAAGGAGGACCTGTTCCGCTATCTGCTGAAGGGATATGTGGATCAGTTGTTCATGCTGCTGGAGGAGTTTCTGCTCCGGGCAGCGGATGCCGGAGTGGATGCGCTGATCGTGGCAGATGTGGGCATTCTGATGATGGCCCGCCGTCTGGTGCCGCAGATCGAAATTCACATCTCCACCCAGACCGGCGTAGTGAACTACCTCACCGCCAATGAGCTCTACAAGCTCGGCGCCAAGCGGGTAGTGTTGGCCCGGGAACTGCCGCTGGAGACCATCCGGGAGATCCGCCGGCGCACGCCTGCGGACCTGGAGATCGAATGTTTTGTGCATGGTGCCATGTGCATGTCCTTCTCGGGACGGTGCCTGCTCTCCAACTACCTCACCGGACGGGACGCCAACCGGGGCGAATGTGCCCAGTTTTGCCGTTTGCCGTTCAGTCTGGTCGATGCTGAGGGACGGGTGATCGTGAAGGACAAGCACCTCCTTTCACTCAAAGACCTCAATCAGAGTGACGAATTGGAAGCACTGCTCGATGCCGGTGCCTCTTCTTTCAAGATAGAGGGACGACTGAAGGATGTCTCTTATGTAAAGAATGTGACGGCTGCCTATCGCCGGAAGCTGGATGCCATCTTTGCCCGCCGCAAAGAGTACGCGCGTGCCTCGTCCGGGAGTTGCCGTTATGCCTTTAACCCTCAGCTCGACAAGAGTTTCAGCCGGGGCTTTACCCATTATTACCTGCATGGACGTACCAAGGACGTTTTTTCGTTCGACACCCCTAAGTCGTTGGGCGAGGAGATGGGTACGATAAAAGAGGCAAGAGGAAACTATCTGACCGTAGCGGGATTGAAATCTTTTAATAACGGTGACGGGGTGTGCTACATCGATGAGCAAGGCAGGCTGCAAGGCTTCCGCATCAACCGGGTGGAGGGCAATAAGCTTTATCCGCAGGAGATGCCCCGTATCAAGCCCCGTACGGTGTTATATCGAAATTTCGATCAGGAGTTCGAAAAGATTCTGGCTCGTAAGTCGTCCGAGCGCAGGATAGCTGTGTCTGTCCGATTGACGGATACTCCTTTCGGATTCGCCCTGACACTGACAGATGAAGATGATAACAGTGTAACCCTGTCTCTGGCGCGTGAGAAAGAGCCGGCACGTACACCACAGGAAGAGAATCTGAAAACACAGTTGGCTAAGTTTGGCAACACCCCTTTCGAAGCGGTACGCATCGATATCGACTTTGCCGGGAACTGGTTTCTACCTGCTTCGGTACTCGCCGATTTTCGCCGGCAGGCCGTTGAGAAACTGATTTCCGCCCGCCGTATCAATTATCGGAGGGAATTATTTGTACTGAAACCTACCGCTCATGCCTTTCCACAAAGCACGCTTACCTATCTGGGAAATGTGATGAATGCACAAGCCGTTTCTTTCTATGCCGGGCACGGCGTGGCAAGCATCGCTCCTGCTTTTGAGCAGGCACCGGCAGAAAAGGCGGTATTGATGTTTTGCAAACATTGCCTGCGCTACAGCATGGGATGGTGTCCTGTCCATCAACGGGAACGCTCTCCGTACCGTGAGCCTTATTACCTGGTGTCGACAGATGGTAAACGCTTCCGCCTGGAGTTTGACTGTAAGAACTGCCAAATGAAAGTGAATGCCGTATGAGAGAGAAGGTCCGGTTCTGCGTAGCCTTGTGTTGTTCGGTGGTCATGGTTCTGTTGGCCTCTTGCCGTTATTCCCTGCCCGATCTTCCGGCGGAGGGAATGAGCCGGAAGACCAAAGACTCTCTGACTTACCTTTCCAAGTATCATTATACGTGGAATACGAACCTGGAGGTGTTGGACGATTCGGTTCGTCTGGAATATCTTCCGTTGAAGGATGCCTATGTCAATCTGTATAAAGGTGACCGTGTGGTTGTGGCAGAGTTTTCTGTCCATCCGCAGGACAGTGTAGACAGTATCTGGGTAAAAGTAGCCCATTCTCAGGAAGTGCAGGGGTGGGTACGCAATAAAGAGTTGGTGCGTTCGTTCGTACCGACTGATAGTATTTCGCAGTTCATCCATCTGTTCAGCGATACCCACGCTTCATATTTCGTTTTCATATTCGCCTTGTTTGTCGGGGTCTATCTGCTCCGTGCTTTTATGAAGAAGCGGTTACAGATGGTTTACTTTAATGATATCGACAGCGTCTATCCGTTGTTTCTTTGCCTGTTGATGGCATTCAGCGCTACAGTCTACGAGACGATGCAGGTGTTTGTACCCGACACTTGGGAGCATTTTTACTTCAATCCCACCTTGTCTCCGTTCAAGGTGCCTTTCATTCTTTCGGTATTCCTGACCGGCATTTGGCTGTTTATCATCGTCACTTTGGCCGTACTTGATGATCTGTTCCGTCAGCTTACTCCTGCCGCTGCTGTTTTCTACTTGCTGGGACTGATGTCGTGCTGCATTTTTTGTTACTTCTTCTTTATTCTCACCACACACATCTATATCGGCTATTTCTTTCTGGCCTGTTTCATCTGGCTTTTTGTAAAGAAAGTACGTAGAGGCTCCGGCTATAAATACCGTTGTGGGAACTGTGGACAGAAGCTTCGGGAGAAGGGACAATGTCCTCACTGTGGGGCTGTTAACGAATAAATCGGGAATGTGGTATGAATGTTGGGGAGGTACTCTCCGTTGGTTTAAAACCAAGAGGAGTTTACCCAGAGAGGTAAGGGGCATTGGTTTTAAACCAACACCCCTTACCTTTTAAACTAAAAATTAGTCGATCTTATGTCTGGTTTTATTATATTAGAATCGGCATCTTATGTCTACCCCGAAGTGTACCGGACGTCCTTTCTGCATAAATCCGTTGCCCATTGATTCGAAGTAGAAAGTAGCATACTTCTTATCCAGCGCATTGCGAACCCAGAAGTCGATTTGTCCGTTCCCCTTCGCCAGGCTGACACGGTTATTCAGCGTTCCGTAGAATGACTGGCTTACATCGTTTTGCTCTGTCCAGTAGATGCGTCCGGCACCATTATAATTCACGTTCACCTGTACATGGTCCAGCCAGTGGCGGGGAGCAATGCGGAAGATGTATTGCCCACCCACGTTGAGAGTATGTTTCGGAACGAAAGGTACATAATTGCCGTCATAGCTGATTTCATTTTGTCCCCGGTCGATGGTTTTATAATCGGTGAACGTGGCATACGTATATCCGTAGCTTGCGTTCATGCTGAGAGCATCGGTCAGGTTAGCACGCAGTGCCGCTTCAGCCCCATAGCTCCGGCTTTTGCCGGCATTGACCGTAATACGCCCCAATCCGCTTTTGGCAAACTGGGCGATTTGCTGATCACGCGTATCCATCAGGAAGGCGGCAAGATCCATCCATAGCTTACCTTCCCACAGAGTGAGGTGACTGCCCACTTCGTAATTCCAGGAATATTCGGGCTTGTAGATGGTCGATGCTTTCGGATCCGCATTCTCACCCGCATCCGGAATATTCGACAAGATGCGGTCCGCGATGGCCTGTGGCATGCCTTGAGTCACGAGGCGGTCGAAGATCTGTTTCGCGCCTGCCTTGATCTGTCCCTGCATGTCGTTTTGCATATTACCCTGTATCAGATCCGAGAACATCTGTATATTGTATCCTCCCGAACGGTATCCGCGTGATACGGTGGCATATACGTTGTTACCCTTCTTCCATTCGTATTGCAGGGCGAACTTGGGTAATAGCTGCAGATAGTCGTTGCTGAACTTGCCGTTCAGGCGTGGTGAACTGGTCTGTTCCAGGCGTACAGGCATGAAAGGGCTTGTCATGTTGAACTGATAGTCAATGGTACTGCCCGAGTTGTATTTCATCCAGTTCTTTTCGTAGTCCAGACGCAGTCCTACGGTAGCCGAAAGCCCTTTTATCAGCAAGTCACGGAAGGTGGACTGATGATAGACTGCTCCACTGAGGATCGGTGTGTGGAAGCGTCCGTCCACCAACAACGTAGGGTTCGTGATGTCCAGGTTCATTTTCATTCCCATCGCCGATAGATCGGGGAAGTGACTGTTGATGCCTTTCTCCAGCATTTCTGTCACCCCGTCTTCCTTGAATGTAACCGGCCCGTTGGTGGTGAGCCACTGATAGAACCCGAAGGCACCTGTGGTCCATTCCCAGCGTCGTCCGGATTTCGATTTGAGGACGATTTCTTCGGAGATCGTGGTCAGCTTCTGCTTCTGTTCCAGCACATAGATATTGGCAGGAGAGAAGTCTTGATCGATAAACATACGGTCACGCAAGTGTTGCAGTCCCGTTACCGAACTCAGTGTGAAGTGGTCTCCCTGATATTCCAGATTCAACCCTGCATTCAGCAGATTGCGATAGTAACTGCTGGGATCATTGTAGGCCGGTTTCAGGTAGGTTCCCGTGTGCTTGTCATAAGCTCCGTAAGCATATCCTCCCTGATCGCTGTACTCATAGCTGACGTTCAAGTCCAGCTTCATGTTCTCGCTGGGCAGGTAGATGCCTCGGAACCGTCCTCCGGCAGCCTGGCTTTTGTCTATCTTTTTGTTAAGGTAGGTATTCTTGAAAAAACCTCCTCCGTATTCATAAAATGCTCCGGTGGAGAAGGCAAACTGATTCGACATGCGGTGATAGTGAGTCACGGAAGCATTGTAATTATCGTAAGTCCCGGCACTCAGTCGAAGGTCGGTGCCTTGATAACTGAAAGGCGATTTGGTGTGTACCTTGATCAGTCCTCCCATGGTGTTGCGTCCATAGAGGGTTCCCTGCGGACCGCGCAACACGTCGATGCGCTCAATGTCGGCATAGTTGAAGTCGAAAGCTGATTTGTCGATGTAAGGGACATTGTCTACGTACAAACCCACTGACGGTGTATTGATGCGTGAACCGATCCCACGGATGTAGATGGCGGAAGTCAGTTTCGAGCCATAGTCGGGGATGAAGATATTCGGAACAAGTGCCGTCAGGCTCTTGATGGAGTTCACCTGATTGGCCTGCATATCCTGTTGTGAGAGCATGGTTACCGCGGTTGGCTGTTCGCGTAGTTTGCGGTTTTCTTTCGGAGCTGCGATGACTACAATCTCTTCCACATCTATCACTTTCAGTGTGTCTTTCGGAAGCTCTTCAGCCCATGTGCCACCGGCAGAAAAGAGGGCAAGGGCAATAAGAATAATGTTTTTCTTCATGTGCTGTATCTTTTCATTGATTCGTTTGCAAAGATGCAGCAAAAAATGTTAAACGGCAATCCTCATTTATTAGGATATATGCTTTCACCATGGATTCACCACATAGTTCGCTATATGCGGTCTGCCTCCACATACCCGTTCATCACCGCATAGATGGTTAGGCCCGAAACCGATTTGATGCCCAGCTTTTCGGTAATGTTCTTCCGATGCGTGATTACGGTGGTCAGGCCGATATTCAGTTTGTCCGCGATCTCTTTGTTGATCAGTCCTTTGGTGATCAGGACCAGCACCTCGATTTCGCGTGCCGAGAGTTCGTGTCCGGTGGTCGGCGGGGTAGGAGGCATGTCCTTTACCGGATAGCCGTCATGATGTGCATGCTGGTGGAGCTTCAGGATGTCTTTCACCAACTGTTCCTCTGCCTGGTAGATGTTGAGTATGGGGACGCCGGAGAGTTGGAACTGGTGGCTGTCTCCCGCCAACACGATGGTTTTCCGCTTTCGGGGGAGGAAGAAAGCGTTGTGCTCCACATAAATCTGTGCCGAGATGAAGTAGTGGGCATACATGTCCGGGGTGTCATCTGTCAGTTCGCCGAAGCTATGGAACGTGCGGATGACTGCCATGGGGATCATTCTCTCCAGGATTGTTTTCAGTCCCAGGCTGGTGAGGGTGTTCGCCTCTACGATAGCTATTTCTGGTTGGTGATTCATCATAAGTCTATGGATTCATAAATTGTGCTACTGCTTCTGCGCATCGTTCTCCATCGATTCCTGCCGAGACGATGCCGCCCGCATAACCGGCTCCTTCGCCACAGGGGAAGAGACCGCGTAAGGTGATGTGTTGCAGGGTATCCTTGTCTCGTACGATGCGGACCGGAGAAGAGGTACGGGTTTCTACCCCTATCATCACGGCTTCGTTGGTCAGGAAACCGTGGCTGCTGCGCCCGAACTGTTGGAAGCCTTGTGACAGTCGTCCGGCAATGAATTCCGGCATCCAGAAATGCAAGGGAGAGGATATCAATCCGGGGCTGTACGAAGACTCCGGCAAGTCGTAACTCAGTTTCTTGCATGTAAAGTCCACCATGCGTTGTGCGGGTGCCGTTTGGCGTCTGCCTCCTTGCAACCAACACTGGCGTTCCAACTCTTCCTGGAAGTGCAGCACAGCCAGTTCGGGGAAGGTTTCTTCTGCTTCATTGTTTACCGTTAACCGTTTATCGTTGATGATGTCTTCCGGTTGTATCTCCACCACCATTCCCGAGTTACTCCACCGGGATCCGCGATTGGATGGCGACATTCCGTTGACTACCACCTGTTCGGGACCGCTGGCCGCCGGTACGATGAATCCCCCGGGACACATGCAGAAACTGTATACTCCACGGCCGTCCACTTGTGTGACGAAACTGTATTCGGCAGCCGGCAGGTATTTACCTCTTCCGCTCCGGTTGTGGTATTGTATTTGGTCTATCAATCCTGCAGGATGTTCCAGACGCACTCCGACGGCTATTCCTTTGGCTTCGATAGTCACATTGTTGGCGGCCAGCCAGCGATATACATCTCTTGCCGAATGACCTGTTGCCAGGATGACCGGACCGAGGAATGTTTCGCCCGTATTCGTCTCTATTCCTTTCACTTCTCCCTGTTCGATGATCAATGCATCCATCCGTGTCTTGAAGTGTACTTCGCCTCCACATTCAATAATCGTATTGCGCATATTCTCTATCACCCGTGGCAGCTTGTCCGTGCCGATATGCGGATGGGCGTCTACCAGAATGGCCGTAGAAGCACCATGTTGGCAGAATACATTGAGTATCTTGTCCACATTCCCGCGCTTCTTGCTTCGGGTATACAGCTTTCCGTCCGAGTATGCGCCGGCTCCTCCTTCACCGAAACTGTAGTTCGATTCCGGGTCTACCCGATGCTCCCGGCTGATCTGTGCCAGGTCTTTCTTACGTTCGCGCACATCCTTGCCACGCTCCACGACGACAGGACGCAGCCCCAGTTCTATCAGCCGTAATGCGGCAAACAGTCCTCCGGGGCCTGCACCTACCACAATAACCTGCGGTTTTCCTTCCACATTATTATATATAGTATGTTCGTACTCATCGTCCTTAGGCATTTCGTTCAGGTATACCCGAACTTTGAGATTGACGTAGATCGTGCGTTGGCGGGCATCGATACTCCGTTTCAGTGTACGCAGGGCGGTAATATCGCGCTGATTCAGTCCTTTCTCCTGTGAAAGGTATGCTTTGAGTTGCTGCTCGCTGGCGGCAATTTCGGGGAGGATGCGGAGTTGGTATTCTTGTATCATGGTTCACCACAGAGTGACACAGAGTTTCACTGAGTCTTTTTTAATTAAACAATATATCTTCTGATGCCTTCTTTGAGGCTTCTTACATTAAAATTGATAAGCAGGCCATATTTGATTCCTGATAGTTTTAAATAGGTTATTAGCTGTGCGGTGTGAACGGGATGTAATTCTTCTACAGCTTTTATCTCTATTATAACAGCATTGTTGACTACAATATCCAATCTGTAACCTGCATCTACTTTAATGTTTTTATATACTACGGGTAGTGCTTTCTGTTTTTCTACGTTTAATCCACATTGGATTAATTCGTAGCATAAGCATTCTTCATAAGCACTTTCTAGTAATCCGGGTCCTAAAACAGTATGTACTTCATAAGCTTTCTTTAGTATCAGTCCTGTTAATTCATTTATCTCCATGTTTTAATGTTTAATGGTAAGAACTCTGTGTGACTCCGTGTTCTCTGTGGTGAACTCACCCGAAGAGCGTCCGGAATGCTTCTTCCACCTTTCTTACCGGCACCAGTTCTATCCTCAGCTTCTTTGTATCGATGCCCTGCATGTTGTATTTAGGTAGGATGAACCGTTTGAACCCGAGCTTCTCAGCTTCACCGATACGTTGTTCGATCCGGTTTACCGGACGGATTTCACCGGATAATCCGATTTCTCCGGCCATGCAAACCTCAGGTTCGATGGCAGCATCCATATTGGATGAAAGGATGGCACTGATAACAGCCAGGTCGATGGCAGGGTCGTTAACCTTCAGTCCTCCGGCAATATTTAGAAAGACATCTTTTTGTGCCAGCTTAAATCCGACACGTTTCTCTAATACGGCCAGCAGCATGTTCATGCGGCGAATATCGAATCCCGTTGCCGAACGTTGCGGATTGCCGTAAACCGCAGAGCTGACAAGTGCTTGCGTCTCTATCAGGAAGGGTCTTACCCCTTCGATGGCAGATGCGATGGCTACCCCGCTCATGCCTTCGTGGTCCTGCGACAGTAACAATTCCGAAGGGTTGCTGACTTGGCGAAGCCCGTCTTGACGCATTTCATAGATGCCCAATTCAGCGGTACTTCCAAAGCGGTTCTTGATGCTGCGCAGGATACGGTACATATAATGCTGGTCTCCCTCGAATTGGAGTACGGTGTCTACGATGTGCTCTAGAACCTTCGGTCCGGCAATGCTGCCTTCTTTGTTGATATGCCCGATCAGCAACACCGGGGTATGCGTCTCTTTGGCAAAACGGAGGATGGATGCCGAGCACTCCCGGACTTGCGCGATGCTTCCCGGTGACGATTCGATGCTTTCGGTCGATATCGTCTGTATGGAGTCGATGATTACTAGGTCCGGACGTGTATTCTTGATATGTACATAGATCTGTTCCAACGATGTTTCGCAGACAATCAGACAGTCGCTCGAAGTTCGGGTTAACCGGTCGGCACGAAGTTTCAGTTGCCTTGCGCTCTCTTCTCCCGAGATGTAGAGTATCCTCCGCTCAGGCATGTGGAGCACGGTTTGAAGCACCAGTGTGGACTTCCCGATGCCGGGTTCGCCACCGATCAGTACCAGCGATCCGGGTACCAGCCCGCCTCCCAGCACCCGGTTCAGCTCCTCGTCGTGCATGTCGATGCGGGGTTCTTCATCTGCTTCGATCTCGCTCAGGGTGACGGGTTTGGCTTTGGGCGATTCGATGCCAGATACCGGACGTTTATTCGGAACTTCCTTGCGGACAATCTCTTCTACATAGGTATTCCATTCGCCACACGAAGGACATTTGCCCACCCATTTGGGTGATTCCTGTCCGCAGTTACTGCATACATAAACGGTTTTCTCTTTTGCCATTGATCTCTTGATAAATAGGTCTCAAAGTTACGCATTTCGTCTTTTTCTGCCAAACAGAATATAGCTTTTGACTCCTGAACCCCGTGAAGTCGTTTTTCTTTTTGATAAAGCCCTTGACCGATTGTCAGTGAAATGGATGGATTACTGACTCTATGGAGCGTATCATGCGGTTTCGCTGACAAGCTCTGTGTAGAAAGACAGTGATCCGGAAATGGAATCCGGATAAATACTCCCGGATAACTGCATATCTGTCACTTCTGTTATCGGTTTATTGGGGTTTGGATCTCCGGATTATTAACTTCGTGCCGATAAACTGTTAACTTCATCGGAATACGATGTTAACTTCCTGCAAATAGAGTGTTAACTTCCTGTAGACAGAGGCTTCGTTTCTTGAAAGGAGAGCCTTGCCTTAAAGGATTTTCCGGTATCTTTCCGTCTGCTTTGCCCCTTGGCGGATACTGCCGCGAGATGGCATAAAGAATCTGTTTTTGCTTCCGGGCGTTGTCGGAGATAGTACGAAGAGGTATTGCTTTGACTTTTGGCGAGAAATTCTGAATATACCTGTCAAACTGATAATTGCCCGAATGGCGTGGATGCGTTTTTTTCGTACTCCGTCGGCATCTGTTCGGAAAAACGGATTCTGAGGCCTCCTGAATATCATTTTGACAAATCGATACTAATCTCTCCTGCCATCGACTCGTTCATCCTCCGGCGTACTTCGTCCGGCGAATATCCGTGTCCTAACAGAAACATCAGTTTGGTTACGGCCGATTCGGTAGTACTGTCGTGTCCACTGACGATGCCCGCCTTCAGCAGATGATATCCCGTTTCGTAACGTTCCATCTCTACAGTACCGGCGCTACATTGGGTTACGTTGACAATGACAACACCTCGTTCGCTGGCATCACGAAGCCTCCGCAGAAACCACTCCTTGCGGGAAGCGTTGCCCGAACCATACGTTTCGAGTACCACTGCCTTCAATCCTTTGATGGCGAGTGTAGCGGCTACGACATTCTCTTGTATGCCCGGAAAGAGTTTGAGGATAGCTATATTGGTGTCCAGCAGATAGTGAGGATGCAGTTCGCGTTTCTCCCCTTCAATGTGAATCTGCACATTGTTATATTTAATATGTATCCCTGCTTCTGCCAGTACCGGATAATTGAACGAACGGAAGGCGTTGAAATTTTCCGCACTCATTTTGGTCGTACGATTGCCACGCATTAACCGGTTTTCGAAAAATATACATACTTCAGGAACCATGGGATTACCGTTTCTGTCGCGTGCCGATGCTATTTCGATGCTGGTCATCAGATTCTCCTTGCCATCGGTACGAAGCACTCCTATGGGCAGTTGTGAACCTGTCAGGATAACCGGTTTGTCGAGTCCTTCGAGCATGAAGCTGAGGGCTGAAGCGGTGAAGGCCATCGTATCCGTACCATGCAGGATGACAAAGCCGGTGTACTGGTGGTAGTGTTCACTGATGACGTGTACCAGTTTCCTCCAGGCTTCCGGTTCCATGTCCGAAGAGTCCATAGGCGGATCGAATTGGTAAGAGTCTATCGGGAAGGTAAACTTCTGAAGTTCGGGTACATGCTTCTGCAATTGCTCGAAATTGAAGTTTTCGAGTGCTCCGGTTTCAGGGTTTTCTATCATACCGATGGTTCCGCCCGTATATATTAACAATATGGAAGTGTCTGATGGGTTCATAGTCCTTAAATGAAGAATGTATCGTTGCAAAGATAATGATATATCTTGTAAATGGCAGCAAAGTGTCAAGAAAGTGATCCGCTTTATCCGGAGAAAAAGCAATGGGCACTATAAAAATGTAATTGTTCTATGTTACATTTTTACCCCTCTTTCTGGGGCTTTCTGTGCTTTTATCGCAAAATAATCGCAAAAAGTGATAGATTGAATGAAATTATTCTTATTTTTGCAACATCTTATCAAAATCGAACGTAGAAACAGAAACAATGATGCAATGCTATCCACATACAGTCACATCGATGTGTACCATGATTGGGACACAGGGGACAATGGGGATGACCCCTAGGGGTTAATATATAGTATGATGTGTATCTACGTGATTCACGCTTACAGGAAGTAAGCAAAACTCAATTTTATATTTTATTATTCGTATCAACAAAGATGGTTTTGTATGCCTGAAAGAGCGTACAAGGCATTCCATTAAATAAGTATCTGCATGAAAGTAATGAAATTCGGCGGAACGTCCGTAGGTTCCGTGAACAGCATTTTAAGCGTAAAGAAAATCGTAGAGTCTGCCGGTGAACCGGTAATCGTAGTAGTGTCTGCATTGGGCGGGATCACTGACCAGTTGATCAGTACCTCCCGAATGGCCGCCATGGGTGATGCAGCTTACGAAGGGGCATACCGGGAAATAGTTCGTCGCCACGAAGAGATGGTGCAGGGAGTGATTCCTGCCGGAGAGACTCAGACCCTGTTGCACTATCAGGTGAATGAATTGCTCGACGAACTGAAAGATATCTTTCAGGGTATTTATCTGATTAAAGATCTTTCTCCGAAAACGTCCGATACCATTGTCAGTTATGGTGAACGTCTGTCTTCACTGATTGCGTCAAGACTGATCCAAGGGGCTGTATGGTTCGACTCACGTACTTTTATCAAGACAGAAAAGAAACATAATAAACATACACTGGACACGGAACTGACCAATCGGTTGGTGCGGGAAGCTTTCAAAGAAATCCCCCGGGTTTCGCTGGTACCCGGATTCATCTCTTCGGATAAGGTTTCGGGAGACGTAACGAATCTGGGCAGGGGCGGTTCCGACTATACCGCAGCTGTTATTGCCGCAGCTCTCGATGCCGATAGTCTGGAGATTTGGACGGATGTAGACGGCTTCATGACAGCCGACCCGCGTGTGATCAGTACGGCCTATACTATCAGCGAGCTGACTTATGTAGAGGCTACCGAACTTTGTAATTTCGGTGCAAAAGTGGTGTATCCGCCTACCATCTATCCGGTATGTCACAAAAACATACCGATCCTGATTAAGAATACTTTCAACCCGGATGCCCAGGGAACGGTGATCAAACAACACGTAGACCACACGAAGAGCAAAGCCATCAAAGGGATTTCGTCCATCAACGACACGAGCCTGATTACCGTACAGGGTTTAGGTATGGTGGGCGTGATCGGCGTGAACTACCGGATCTTTAAGACGCTCGCCAAGAATGGCATCAGCGTATTTATGGTATCGCAGGCCAGCTCCGAGAATAATACGACTTTCGCCGTACGTAACGCCGACGCTGATTTGGCCGTACAAGTATTGAACGACGAGTTCGCCTTGGAGCGTGCGCAGGGTGATATGAACGATACCGTAGCGGAGAAGGATCTGGCTACCGTCGCTATCGTAGGCGAGAACATGAAACGTCCCCCGGGTATCGCCGGTAAGCTGTTCGGTACGCTGGGACGTGCGGGCATCAGCGTGATCGCTTGCGCCCAAGGCGCTTCCGAGACGAATATCTCTTTCGTTATCAAGCATAAATACCTTCGCAAGGCGTTGAACTCCATTCATGACTCTTTTTTCCTATCCGAATATAAGGTATTGAACCTTTTCATCGCCGGTGTAGGAACCGTAGGCGGCAATTTATTGGAACAGATACGCATCCAGCAACCGAAATTGATGCGGCAAAACGGTTTGAAGCTGAATGTCGTAGGTATCTCAAACTCCAAGAAAGCCCTTTTATGCCGGGAAGGGATCAACCTCGACAATTATCTGGAGGAGCTGAAGGAGAACGGGGAAGAGAGTAACCCGGAACATCTATGCGAGGAGATCGTAAAGATGAATATCTTCAACTCCGTATTCGTGGACTGTACGGCAAGCCCGGACGTGGCGGCTCTTTACGAGACGTTGATGAACAATAATGTATCCGTCGTGGCGGCTAATAAAGAAGCGGCTTCCTCCTCCTACGATAATTATACCAAGCTCAAGGAGACCGCCCGCCACCGGGACATCAAGTTCTTGTTCGAGACGAACGTAGGCGCCGGCCTCCCGATCATCAATACGATGAACGACTTGATCAATAGCGGTGACCATATATTGAAACTGGAGGCCGTACTTTCCGGTACGCTGAATTATATCTTTAATACGATCAGCGCCGATATCCCTTTCAGCGAGGCGATCCATATGGCAAAGGAAGCCGGATACGCCGAGCCGGACCCACGTATCGACCTTAGCGGCAAAGACGTAATCCGTAAGCTGGTTATCTTGGCCCGTGAGGCCGGTTATCCGGTGGAGCAAGCCGACGTAAAACGGAACCTGTTCATCCCGGAAAAGTACTTCGAGGGTTCCCTTGAGGACTTCTGGAAGAATATCAAGGATACAGATGCCGGTTTCGAGGAGAAACGCCAGCTACTGGAAGCGGAAGGCAAACGCTTCCGTTTCGTGGCGAAGATGGAGAACGGCGCTTGCGAGGTAGGCCTACAAGCCGTAGACAGCCACCATCCGTTCTATGAACTGGAGGGCAGCAACAATATCATCATGATCTCCACCGAGAGATATCATGAATATCCAATGATCATCAAGGGATACGGTGCCGGGGCCGACGTGACGGCCGCAGGCGTATTCGCCGACATCATATCCATCGCAAATATTCGATAGGTATGAAGCACATTATCATTTTAGGCGATGGAATGGCCGACGAGCCGATAGAGGCCCTGGGAGGCAAGACTCCGATGCAATACGCCAAGACGCCTTATATGGATAAATTGGCGGAACTGGGAGTAACCGGGCAGATGAAAACCGTAGCGGATGGTTTCCATCCCGGTAGCGAGGTCGCGAACATGGCGGTATTAGGCTATGACCTGCCCTCCGTATACGAGGGACGGGGTGTATTGGAAGCCGCCAGTATA
>ERZ772881.2278-NODE-2278-length-14266-cov-138.681866_pt1 | contig 14266 bp, 9 predicted proteins | sample MGYA00580581_ERZ772881 | MGnify/ENA primary metagenome ERZ772881 (study PRJEB29015, sample SAMEA2737668) | human gut metagenome | biome: human gut; feature: human-associated habitat; material: faeces | place: China | collected 2012 ...
TTTAGAATGATATTACGAATGAGTGCATAATAATTTCAATGCATTGATTTTCAGCATTAATCGTTTTTTATTAATTTTGCCCACAAGGGAAGTGAAAGGAAACAATCACCTAATAAAAGCCATTATATGAAACCAATTATCATTGCTTTAGCCATTGCCGCCCTGCCTTTCGCAGCATGGGCAGACAACGGGCAAACTGTCACCATCGGTGGTCAGACCGTGAACAAAACCGTGAAGGAGATCACTTTCAGCGGTACGGACGTGGAATTATCCTTTGCCGATGGCACTACGCAGACGGCGGATATGGCCACCGTGAACATCGCTTTTGATACGCCGACCGGCATTAAAACCGTGGATAAAGACACGCCACGTCCTGCTGACGGCCGTATCTACACGCTCTCCGGACAGTATATGGGCAAGGGCAAGGCCCGTCTGCCTAAGGGCGTCTATATCGTGAATGGTAAAAAGGAAATAAAGAAATAAGGAGGAACAGACGATGAAAACATACCATCCCAATACGCTGTTACTGCTGTTCGCCCTCTTGCTGTTTCCCGGCTGGGCATGGGCTGATGCTTCCTGGAACTTTACTTCCACGCCATCAACAGATAAGGCTGCTTTGAAGGCCGATGCGACAGGTTGGACCTACACAGCAAAGAACAATCGCTATGCCAACAATCAAGCTGTCGCCGATGCGCAGCTCGCTGCCAACGGGCAGACGCTGATGATGGCATCAGGACTCTATTTCACGGCCAACACGGCAGGGAATATTCGTGTCGATGTGAACAAACGGTTAGGTCTGAACGGCGCAGGCATTGTGGTGCGTATACCGAATCTTACGGCCGGAGCTACCGTAAAGGTGAGCTTTGGCTCGTCGTCAAGTGGAACAGAACGCTCGTTGACGCTGACCAATCTCAGTGAGACGGCGTTTGCCAGCAGCTCCAATACGGGAACAGACTATTCGGCCACGGTAGTTGCCGATGGCGACGTGACGCTCACCACCACAGGCGGTGTCTATCTCTTCTCCATCATGGTGACGGACGGGAGCGGCAGTTCTTCGGGTACGAAAGCCGATGTCTCAGACCACGCTGTGGCCTTTGACAGCCAGGCCAACCAGGCGCTCATCACCAACAGCGACAACAGTCTGAAATACTATAATACTGCTGACATCGCCAAGATGACCATTGACAAGGACACGCTCTATGTCCGCAGCTCAGACTGGCAGGATGTCTATTACACGCCAAAGAACGTCTGCTTTGCCAAAGCCTCGGGCAGCAACACAGGCGGAAAGGTAAGTAACGAGGATGGCAAGGTGGAGATCACAGAGGCAAAAGGCTGGCTGGAGTCGACTTACGTGAAGTTTAAGAAGTTCGGCGACTGCACGCTCTATCACGTGTATATAAAAGGTGGCGACTACACGGATTACACGCGCATCGACTCCATGCTCGTGCGCAGCTATGGCGACTTCTATCGGGTTGACATGGTAGGACTCAAGGCTGGAAGTTACGACATGAAGGTGGTGCCGGTGAGCAAAGGCAAAGAGCTGGAGGCAAACGCCAACGAGGCTACGGCCATGACGGTGCAGAACTACGACCGCTCGGGCTTTGCTCATCTCAACAATACGGGTGTTGGTGCCTACAACGACGACGGATCGCTGAAGTCCGACGCGCGCGTCATCTATGTCACGGCGCAGACGGCTAAGACTGTGACCTGTGAGGTGAAGACGGGCTCCAAGGCTGCCAACATGACTCAATGCACCGGTTTGCAGGCCATCCTCGACGCTTATCAGAAAGGCTATGAGACGCGGCCACTCGACGTACGCTTCATCGGCTTGGTGGAGAAAGTCGATCTCGATGCCATCTCTTCTTCGTCAGAAGGCTTGCAAATAAAGGGAAAAAACGCCTGCAGCAATCTCTATATCACCTTGGAAGGCATCGGCGACGACGCTACGTTGCGCGGCTTTGGCTTGCTGTTGAGAAATGCTGCCAATGTGGAGATGCGCAACTTCGCCATCATGCGCTGTATGGACGACTGCGTGTCGATAGATACTGACAACAAATTCATCTGGGTGCATCACCTCGACTTCTTCTACGGACAGAAGGGAAGCGACGCTGATCAGGTGAAAGGCGACGGCACGACTGACATCAAAGGCGATTCGCAATATATCACCGTGGCTTATAATCATTATTTCGACAGTGGCAAGTCGTCGCTCTGCGGCATGACGAGTGAGTCCGAACCAAATTATATCGACTACAATCACAACTGGTTTGATCACAGTGACTCGCGTCATCCGCGTGTGCGTACGATGAGTGTGCACGTATGGAACAACTATTACGACGGATGTGCGAAATATGGTGTGGGTGCTACGACAGGCTCGAGCGTCTTTGTGGAAAACAACTATTTCCGCGCAACGAAGGATCCGATGCTCATCTCTCAGCAGGGTACGGACGCCAAGGGCGAAGGAACGTTCTCGGGCGAGACGGGTGGAATGATCAAGAGCTATGGCAATGTCTACGCTGACAAAGGCTCAAGTTTCAACTTCACGCCTATCACGCAGCATGAGAGTGCTACGAGTTTCGATTGCTATGAGGTGGCTTCGCGCGACGAGCAGGTGCCCGCTGATGTGAAAGCGCTCGTGGATGGTACGACTTACAACAACTTCGATACCAACAGCACGCTGATGTACACTTACAAGCCCGACGCTGCCACGCAGGTGCCTGCTGTGGTCATGGGATGGACGGGAGCCGGCCGCTTAGGTAAAGGTGACTTTCGCTGGACGTTCACTTCTTCCGATGATAGTTCGTATGCTATCAACGCTGCCCTTTCTGCGGCAATAGACGGCTATCAAAGCAAGATGGTCGGTATTTCGGCAGAGTAACACATCATTCACAGCCCCAACGGGGGCTGAAGCATAGGTAACCCCGGTCAAGCGACGAAGGAGCGCAGACCGGGGATTTAAAATCCTTCTCTGTTTCTTGCTGAGGTGCCCCGAGGGGGGCACACGAGCATCTTATGCGTTTTGATGATCATTCTCCTTTCGTTATACATACCCTTCCTTGTTGTGAATACTGACAAAAAACGAGCGTTGAGAATCGATTCTTTTCCACGAAGACCTCCCCTGCTCTGTTTTTTGCGAAAATCAGCACGTTTTTCGTATCTTTCTGATAATTAATATGTTATACGAAAATCGGTTTCCTGTAAGAATGAAAGTATCTTTTTCTCTCCAAATTCTCTAGAGAATTTTTCATCAGAAAGGCTTTCTGATCAAGTCATCTCGCCTTTCTGACCTTGTCATCTTGCCTTTCTGACCATGTCATTACGCCGAGATGATCGCATCAAAGTACCTTCCTGTACCCAAGAATGAGCAAAAAACGATGGATGAACTTCGCTTTTTGTCGATTTTAGGCTGGTGAGCTGATCTTTCGCTCTCTAGATTGAGAGAGAAAGTTGAAGGCACTTTGTAAAAAAATGTTGTTTGCAATGTGCTTGGAATGCTTGAACTTCGGGCCGATGAGATCACTCTGCCCGCTTCAGCCTGATGCTGAGCTGGAACAGGGCGGGGAGGAAGATGCAGAGCGAGAAGAGCAGGCTGAGCATCATCGTGGTATGGTTGCCGTGGAAGAGGTCGATGAGCTTGCCGTCGTTCATCTGCGGCATCATGTGGAACATCACAAAGGCCACCGTGTTGTTGACCCAGTGGAAAGCCACACCGGGAACGATAGAGTCGGTGCGGTAGTACATCCAGCCTAAAAGCAAGCCAATGAGCGCGGCGTGGACAAACTGTGGGACATTCATGTGCACGGCACCGAAGATGAGCGCCGAGATGACGATAGCCACCCAATGCCATTTGCGGTCGAAGAGCTTAAGCAGGGTACGGAGTATGGCACCGCGGAAGACGAGTTCCTCTACCAACGGCGCCAAAATGCCGATGGCGACATAGCCGAGCGGCTCACCCATGATGCTCTCAAAGAGTTTCTCGGTGCTCTCCGGCAGTGTGATCCCCATGCGCTCCACAAGCCATTCCGACGGCAGGATGGTGCCAAGGGCAAGGAGTACTACCCATGTCAGCGCTGTCCAAGGTCGTGTGGCCAACCAGTCGCGCTTGACAGGAGCCCAGTGGCAGACGACAAAAAGACAAAAGGTGAGGACGCTGCTGATGGCTGTGGCAGCGACCAGTTCCTTGCTGTCAAGTCCCAGCGCACCGGCTTGGAGATGCTGGCTGATGGCCGACCAAGGTGTGCCGCCGATCCACATGGCGATGATCGCGACGGCAAAGGTGACGACCAACTGGATGAGCAGAAACAGGATGACGTATAAGACGATGTTGGCTATATCGTGTAATAAACTTCTTTTCATGGGTCGAATGACTGATTGAATTTTTTTTATGGGTTGTTGCTGAGCGTGTCCGGCTTCAGTCACGGGATGTCGGCACGATGGTGCCATGGTGGTGGAACCGCTCTTCTATGTCTTTTCTGTCTTGACGCAATTGTTGGATGAGCTGCTCGACGTTGTCGAATCTGCGTTCGTTGCGGATGCGGCAATAGAACGAGAGGAGCAGCCGTTGGCCGTAGATGTCGCCCTCGAAGTCGAAGATGTTGGTTTCTACCGTCTGATGATGTCCGCCGAAGGTAGGCCGCATGCCAATGTTGGTCATGCCCGGCCGCAGCGTCATACTACCCTCAGTGCGCACTTTCACACCGTAGACGCCGGCGGCTGGCAAAAGCTGAGTGAGGCTGGAAGGGACGAGGTTGGCCGTGGGGAAGCCCAGGCGGCGTCCCTCCTTCACGCCGTCCACGACTTTGCCCTCTATCGTGTAGGGATAGCCCAGGCACTCGTTGACCATCTCTATCTCGCCTGCCTGAATAAACGAGCGTACCACCGACGAGCTGATTTTCACGCCGTGGAGCAAATAAGGCTCGCTCTGCACCACGTCGATGCCCATCTCGCGGCCATAGCGTACATAGTCGCTGAAGCCCTCGGTGCGGTCGTGACCAAAGCGGTTGTCATAGCCGATGACCAGTTGCTTGACACGAAGCTGCTGACGGACAATCAACTCCATGAACTGCTGGGCACTCAGCGATGCCAGCGCAAGGTCGAAATGCACGACCACGACGTAGTCAACACCGGTGCGCGAGAGCAGTACGAGCTTGTTTTCGAGTGTGGATAGCAGCTGAGGCTGATAGTTCTGTTGCAATACCTGACGGGGATGCTGGTCGAAGGTGATGACCATCGACCGCAGACCACGCCGACGAGCTTCGTCGGTGACCTGTCCGATGAGGAAGCGGTGGCCTCGGTGCACGCCGTCGAAGAAACCGATGGTGGCCACGGACGGTTCCAGGTCCTCCGTACTGTCTTTGTCTAAATAGATGGTTTTCATGCTTTGGCCTCCTTGATTCGTTTGATGGCCCGCCATAGCTCACCGGCAATAAGTACCCCGGATGTGGCGACCGTGATGATGAGCCATTCCTCAGCACTCAACGGTTGCGTGCGGAACATGCGGCCGCCGAAGGTGACGATGAGCCACTGCCCACAGAAGATCAGCAGCAAAACGAGCAGCAGACCGCCGTCGTGGCGCAGGTTGTGGAAGGCACTGTGCGTGGAGCCTAAGCACTTCGCGTTGAAGAGATTCCAGAACTGGAGCATGACAAAGGTGGTGAAGAACAGCGTCAACTCGTGTACGTCGATGATGCTGCCCACGCCATGTCGCTCGCACCAGATGAGGAAGACAAGCATGATGGCGAAGAACATGAAGCCGCAGCCGAGGATGCCGCGTCCCATCGACTTCGAGATGATGAACTCGGAAGGCTTGCGCGGCTTGTCCTTCATCACTTCCCGCGAGGGTGGCAACGAGGCCAGGGCCATGGCGGCAAAGGTGTCCATGATCAGGTTGACCCAGAGGATCTGTGTCACCGTGAGTGGCATCTCCGTGCCGATGATGCTGCCGCCGAGAACGAGCAGCAGAGCGCTGACGTTGACGACGAGCTGGAAGAAGAGAAACCGCTGAATGTTTTTGTAGAGTGAGCGGCCCCACATCACGGCATTGGCGATGGAGTGGAAGCTGTCGTCGAGTAGGGTGATGTCGGAAGCTTGCTTGGCTACCGACGTGCCCGAACCGAGGGAGAGTCCAACGTGGGCGTGGTTGAGGGCCGGCGCGTCATTGGTGCCGTCACCGGTGACGGCAACCACTTCGCCGTGTTTCTGAAGGAGTTGCACGAGGCGCTGCTTGTCGGTAGGACGGGCGCGCGACATCACGCGGATGTCCTCCACGCGGTCGTAGGCTTCCTCATCGCTCAGTGCGGCAAAGTCGCTGCCGGTGATGTGCCAACGGAGCTCTTCGGCTTGGGTGGTGTCTTCCTTGGGCCATATGCCGATCTGCCGGGCTATCTCCACGGCTGTGGCTGAGGTGTCGCCGGTGACAACCTTAATCTTGATGCCGGCGCCACGACAGGTGGATACGGCCGAAGGTACGTCTTTGCGTACGGGATCGCTGATGGCGGCGATACCCTGGAACGTGTAGCCGCCCTCTTCGCTGAAGTCGCCGTCACGCCAGGCAAAGGCCAGCGTGCGCATGGCCTGACGCTGATAGCCCAACAGCACTTCCCGCAGATGGCTCAGCTGAGGCTCGGCGAGGCCGCACAGTGAGGCGATGATCTCAGGCGCTCCTTTTATATATGTACGTTTTTTGTCGCCACGGATGACCGTGGTGGCCATGTATTTCTTTTCTGTGGAGAAGGGAATCTGACTGTCAACGGGCTGCGATGCTCTCTGTTGCTGGTAGTCCTTGCCCTGCTGTTGCAGCCACATGAGCAGCGCTCCTTCGGTGGGGTTGCCGATGGGCGCGTTGTTTTCGTCGAGTTCTGCCGTGGTGTTGGCAGCAACAGCTTCGGCAAATCCGTCTTTTGTCGCACCGCTGGCTTCTTCTGCTTTGACGAGGCGGTCGCCCTCAACGAGCTGGATGTCGTGGACGGTCATGCGGTTTTGGGTCAGCGTGCCCGTCTTGTCGGTACAGATGACGGTGACTGCTCCCATCGTCTCCGAGGCGTGCAGCTTGCGTACGAGGTTGTTGAACTTCAGCATCCGACGCATGTTCAGCGCTAAGGCAAGCGTCACGGCCATCGGCAAACCCTCGGGTACGGCCATGACAATCAGCGTGACGGCCATCATGAAGTAGTTCAGCACCACTTGCAGCATGGCGAGATAGTTGTTGGTGTGCCAAAGACTGTTGGAGAGAATGTCGTGGCCGAGGAAGATGACAAAGGCGGCAATGGAGACGCCGGTGCCTACCTTGGAGATGAGCTTGGCCAGTTTGCCCAGCTGTATATTCAGTGGGGTCTTAGTCTGTGTGGCTTCTGTCGCCTCAGTAGCCACCTTGCCGATCTCGGTGCTGTCGCCGACACGCGTGACAATGGCGGTGCCGTGACCGTTCATCACCATCGTGGAGCGAAGGATCACGTTCTTGGGATAAGCCTCGGAAGAATGTTGAGTGTTGAGTGATGAATGTTGACTTGCAGCGAAAGCTGAGTGTTGAAAGTTGAGTGTTGAATGTTGACTGGCAGCGTCCGCAGCCTGTTGGCCTTGCTCGTCCGTCACCGACTTGGAAGTCAGAGGCTCGCCGGTCAGACTCGACTCATCGATTTGCAGGTTAACAGCTTCCACGAGGACAGCGTCGGCCGGTATCTCGTCGCCCGTCTCCACAAGGATAATGTCGCCCACGACAACATCGCGACGAGGCACCCTCATCACCTTGCCGTCACGTCGCACCTTCACCGGCTGGTCCTCGTTGATGGTGGTGAGCACACGGAACTTGCGCGCCGCGTCGCACTCAAAGTAGAAGCCTACCGTCGTGGCAATGAAGATAGCGATGAAAATGCCCAGCGTCTCCACAAAGTCATGCTCCACAAAGGCCAGTACCAGAGACACCAGTGTGGCTATAAGAAGAATCTGGATGATGGGATCACGGTATTTGTCGAGGTAGAGCTTCCAAAGGGAAGTCTTCTTGGGTGGGGTGAGCACGTTGTCGCCATATTGCTGTCGGCTGGTTCTCACCTGCTCGTCACTGAGCCCCGCATGAGGGTCAGTGTGTGGTATCTGTTCGCTTTTCATCAATTTCTGCTACTCTGTGTTTATTGTTTGCAAAGATAGTCAAATTAGCCCTAACAGCCAATATAGTGAAGACTTATTATCTACTTTTCACAAAAAATATTTGGCTATTCGACTGGAAACTTGTATCTTTGCACCACAAATCTTATCGGCCTCTTCGACCCGCATAAGTTGGACTTGTAGCTCAGTTGGTTAGAGCAACAGACTCATAATCTGGAGGTCCCTGGTTCAAGCCCAGGCTGGTCCACCTTGAAAATCAAGAACTTACAAAGATTTTGTAGGTGTTTTTTTCTTTTTAAGGTGACCTTCAGGTGACCTTTTGGAGAGCAAACTAATACGAATAAACCTTATGCAAGCCAACGCGATTGCATAAGGTTTCTTGGTATTTTATTCGAGTGCTTTTTAGCAAGTAATCAAGTTATTTTTTCGGAGTTTTTTAACACGATATCAAAGAAGTGTATTATAAAGGTTGGAGTATTTATAGTGCAGTTACAGAATTAGCAAGACGTTTCTCATTATCAATTTCTGTTGTATAATAACGTTGATTAAACACATTGAGTAAATTTGTGAGTCCTTTTTCATCTTCTACACAGAAACGCTTTGTTTGCGCGTTATACAAGTTTGGACAGTATTTTGCCAAATATTGCGGTATTTTGTCCTTTTGTTCCTGGCTAAAGCTATTATATCTTTCAGTGGCCTCTTTTATTTTTCTTCTATTGGCTGTCTTAACATTATCCTCATTGAAGTCTGAAGCTACTTCCAGTATGTCCATATTCAAAAAGTCAGATACCTCCTCGTTTGTAGCCTCCTTGTATAAGATATTGATGCCAGCAAAGATAGTGGTCAATGAACTTAATTTCTTAAAATAAAGTTTGTTCTCATCTTTCAAGTAGAAGCAATCTGCATCATTCCTGATGACTAGTACATCTTGTTGTTTAAAAAGTTGTGCTTGATCAGAGGAATGAACAATAGCTCCCCAAGATATGGTCTTTTGCTTCTCATAGATAAAACTTGGAGTAATCTTTTGGAATACAAATATCTTGCGATCATCTTGCACCGAAACAATATGATCAATATGCTGATACTTATCTTTGGGCATAAATGAGAAACTTGTCGCCACAAAATCCTCTTGAATAAAGTCTCCGCTGTAAGACTTTTGTGAAAATTGTTCTACTACAAACCACTCATTGTCCTGCAATTTATAGTCGTCTTGATATTCTCTAGATTCTGTAAAATCAGGAATTTCGTCAAAAACAGTTTTGTCAGCAAGAACTTTGTAATAGCTGCCTGTCTTGCCTTTGGTTTTTGCCAATAGATAGTCCATTGCTTATTTGTTTTTTAAGTCTATAAAAGTAAAATCGTTGATTTGTCCCAACTTATCGAAACTCACGTGTTCTCTTAGCTTAATTTCCTTTTTCGACAAGACAAGGACCTTATTCTTTCCTGTCTTGACAAAAAAGAAACGATAGCCAAGAAGATGAAACATCGGATTGTATAGATAGATGTCAGCACAGAAGCATAAAACCACCAACAGTAGATATGTGATAAATAGCGTACTGAGATGTGAAATACTAAGCCCCACAAAAACATATCCAAAGAATACGGGCAAGAAATCAGCACTTGCTGATTCTACCTCTGATATTTCTTTTTCTGTCATATCCGCATGATCTAATCTCCCAAACGTTCTATGTATGCACCATGTTAGGAGCATAGGGATAAGTAGGAAACAACCGTAAGAGATGCCTTTCGAATCTGCATAGGACAGGTATGGTCCATGGCAGAATGCCAATAAAGTATTTATTGTAAGTTGTCTACTGATAAGGTTTATACTAACCATTAGTGTTAGAGATACTGCAATAAATGTAAAACGATAAAAATTCATCTCTGTCTGTTTTTATTTTAAATACTTATCCAGTATTTCCTGCTTCATGCTTGGGCAATCGGCAATGTTTTGTTGAAGTGTTTCTATCTCGTGTTCGAGCTGAACTAATTCCTGTACTATGTGCTGCTGCTCAGCAAGAGGTGGTACACTAATAGGGTAGCGCATGATGACTTCCTTTTTCCCACGTGGCATCTTCACGCCCTTTACGTCAGCCATGACAAAATCGAAAAATTCTTGTCTAGCAAGCTGATAAAAGAGATAATCGGGCAGAATTTTCTTTTGGTCGACTCGTATCACAAGCACATCAGGGCTACAGCCTCCATTCCGGTCTGCCAGCCAAAGCTTCTTTAGATAGGGACGGATATTAGATAATAGCAGGTCTCCCTTTCGATATTCTATTACAGAATCTATGTTGGGTACACCATCATATGTTTTAACACCCGCACAATTTTGCAAGAGGTTATTGGTAGTGACAAAAGTTTCAGGCAGAATGCTTGAATATTCTCTACGATTTGTGGTAAACGACATGACTTCTGATAAAGGCATATGATTTCCATTCGTCTCATCAATAAGTTTGCGAATATCCTGTTTTAACTTTTCAACATTACTTTGACTTGTTGCAAACGCTTCATCTATCTTTTGGCACTCTTCAACAATCTGCTGTTGGATTGAGGTCGGGGGAAGAGGGATCTCTGTTTCTTTGAGATATTTATAATGGCGTTCATACTTATCTCTATTTGTTATTTCGATATAGGATAGGAAATAGTAGAGATATTTTGCTATGCATTGTGTCCCATCAACTTTTATAAGTTGTGTCCCGTCTGCTCCTCGCAAAAAAGGAAAATCAATATATTTAATAGCACATGTATGATCCCCAAATAAAACTAATGGTAAATCTGTTATGATATTTGCATTATCTGAATACCCAGCAATCACATTATCCGTTTGCTGAGTAACGACAGGATACCTTCCAGATTGTTTTATTTCGTCTTGCGCAATTTTGGTTGATGCTCCGACAACATTTACTAATAAATTGCCGAGTCGTTGTGTTGGGAAGCGATAGTTTATTATGTCTCCTTTTGTAGATGAAAGTTTGATCGTTTTATCAAACTCCGCTCTTCCAAAATCCATCAAGTCATAAAGGTGATGCGTCTTTACATATTTTGCCACATCATTGGGCAATGTGGTGGTGGAATTGAGGAAAGCATTACGTATGGCGCAGGCCAAGGTGCCACGAGCAAATCGGTCTTCGTCGTTATAGAGCATGCCACCAGGGGTATGAATCACGATGCCTTCGGCTCCCTTGCGATGGCTCCAATCATAACCCAAAAAGACTTTCTGCTCCTTCACATCGGTTGGCCCCGTTACTACAGTAGTTGCCTGTTTGCGCGTAAGGGCGAAATAATAGAGTTTGCTACGCTCGATGGATTCCACAAAGTCGAAAAGACGCTCTGTGAGTGCAGCCTCACATTGCTCTGCCGAGAAGTTCTTGGGATATTTCACGTCGGGTAATGTATTGAAGACATTGGTATACATCTTGAAATAGCTGTCTGCCAAGAGGTCGTCTACACTCAGCGTGCGTGCTATGACATCTTTATAGCGCGAGACCTCTACCTGCTGCATACGGCAGTAGGCTTCCAGCAACTCTTTATCCTCCCAATCATGGTCGTCTAAGCCCTGCATAATGGCATTGACGGCATCTTGTGCCAACTCTGCCATTTTGGGAGGCTCGTTTATTTTCTCGAGAAACAGAACTATGGTATTGGTACCCGTGGCTCCGAATGTCTTGCTTCCGAAGCTCACAATGGCATGGATCATAAAGTGTTGCAGCAACTGTTCGCGTGCCCCCGTGTAACTGGCTGAGTTGTTGCTAAGGATGCTTGACGGCAGTACCACTGCAGCGATGCCCTGGGGTTTGAGCACCTGAGCGATACGCTCTACAAACAGGGTTTCGATGTCAGAGCTGTCTGTTGTGATGCGTGACAGTAGATCAAAGCTGTTGTTTTTGAGCTTAAGGTGCTGCTTGAAGCCACTAACGGAGTAAGGAGGATTGGCTACAAGAATATCAAATGAACCATTGTCAATCTCCTTCTCTGGATAGTTTTCCAGTCCGTCACCAAAGATGATGTTAGCACCGCCTGCACCATTCATAAACATAGAGATCTTGGACACTCGTGCCAGTCGATAATCTTTCTCCACGCCATAGATGTGTTTCTCCACCCACGAATTGTCGGCATCTTGGCGCACATCATTGATAGCCTCCACAGCCTCGGTGAGGAAGTGGCCAGCGCCACAAGCATAGTCGATGACACGAGGCAGTCCTCTGCGATTGATGTAATCAGATATAGGAAGCGAGTCCCAGATAAAACGGGTGATGGGCGTAGGGGTAAAGAATTGTCCCTCATTTTGCTTAAATCCCTTGTTGAGTAGCTGCTCGAACAGATCACCAAGAAACTGATGCTTAGAGGGATACACAATGCGGTAAGGTTGGAACAACTGCACCACCTCGACAAGTATTTTGCCGTTCTGATAAAACAATTCCTCATTGTGCACATCCTTGAAGGCAAAGTCGTTGTTGCTATAGAACTTCAGAATACGGATGGTATTGTTCAAGTCGGCAATTGCTTTCTTGCGGTTTTGCCCTGTGTATTGCATGAAAAGACGCTCGGCATAATCGGCCTCCACATAAAAGATTTTCTCTTTCATGAAGTCGTTCATGCCTTGCGTATGCAGTCGTTGTAGTCTGTCCTGCAGGGTCTCATAGGTATCAACACCCGGTTTGTATTGAAACTCCACTTCTTCGAAGTCTTGCTTCTGTATTTCATCCACAAGTTTACAGATGAAGAGTGCCACCAGCCGGTTGAAGGCGTTCTCCTTATCCGACACATTGTTGTGGCGGAGTATTTCCTCAAACTTATTGACAATCTTATCATCGGGCGTAAAGTCGCGCAGCTTCCCTTTACGCAATGGCGGAATACCAATATTATAGGCTTGGCTGTCCTCGTCAAAAATCAAGTTGTCGAGCCATTGACAGTTGTAAGTCTCATCCCAAACCTCATATTTATCTACTTCATTTCTCGCCCCCTGGTACAGTTTTATATCATCGTCCTTTTTGCCCATGAGAACAATGTTGGCATCGTCAGTACAGTTTATTACAGGCGAGGAATAAACGAGCCTCTCATCTTTCCAGTCGGACGCATAGAGTGCCAGCCATCGTGTGGCAGGTTCCTGTTGCCAGTAGCTGAAGAGTTGCCCACCATATGCTTCGGTATTTTTTATTTCCTTGTTATACTCTTTACCCGATGTCTTACATTCGATGATAATAAGCGACGTACCCCTCTCATCAGTTACCAGAATATCAGCCTTTCCACTTTTTTCATCACGCCCCAGTTGCCAGCGACGCTCCAATTCGATGTGTTCGGGACGATAGCCCTTTTCAAGTAACCGACAGACACACTCAAACACCACAAAATTTTCAGGATGCTCAAAGTTGCTCGTCGTCTTATCGTTTACAATCAGCCCCTTGTCTTCGGGGTATATAAGTTTTTTATTGTCAAAGTCCACTGCCATGATACACGTGCCGTAGTCTTTGGTGTAGTATTCACCCACATTTGCTTTCTCGAAGCCAATATGTTTAAGAACCTGTAGGAGATTTGAGGTCGTTATCATTGTCTTAGTATTCTATTAGTTCGGTTATGTCTACTTCAAGTAGCTTAGCTATCTCAACAAACTGCGACACTGAGGGTTGCACCTTGTTTGTACTCCATCGTGACACTGTCATATCGGTAACGCCTAACTGTTCTGCCAACCAACGGTTGGTAATTTGCTTTTCTGCAAGCACTACCCTAATTCTATTGGGATGGAATATTTCTTTTGCCATAGCCAAATTTATTATAATGTGTTCAAAGATAAATATTATTTGCGATACTAAAAAGAAAATACGTGTATTTTTTTTGCTGACCATGAAAAAACACGCAATATAATTCCATTTTTATTATCAATCTATCTTCTGAACCTCGGTTTGATCCTCATCCCCTCTTGTTGCTTCTGCTTTTCCTTTTCCTTATAATAGTCAAAGTTATCAACCATATTCTCGATTTCCGCCTTTCCCTTCTGATGCTCGAACAAGCTAAGAAAGGGACGGGTGAGGAGGGCCAGAATTGTGGCACCATTACGCCTGTCGCTTGACTCTTTTGAAAGTAGGGTGTCAAGTTTGTAGTAAACAATCTTTTCCAAAAACGGGTTGATGTCTAGCCTTTTAGAACTTTAAGAATACCTCATGTTATA
>ERZ772881.2283-NODE-2283-length-14249-cov-6.308652_pt1 | contig 14249 bp, 9 predicted proteins | sample MGYA00580581_ERZ772881 | MGnify/ENA primary metagenome ERZ772881 (study PRJEB29015, sample SAMEA2737668) | human gut metagenome | biome: human gut; feature: human-associated habitat; material: faeces | place: China | collected 2012 ...
CCCTGCCAGTAACTTTGCGCTTCCTCAGAAGCGCCCCCCAAGCTGCTCTTTTCAACGTTTATGCTGTGTCGCGCAGATGGCGCGACCGAACTGCTTGTCTTTCAGACATAGCTGCTTGTTTCCGCAAGCAGGGATTTCGCGCCTGCGGGCGCGAGTCGGTGGCTTTGCGGTCGCCCCCCGACACCCCTTCGCAGCGCTCACCCATGCGGCTTGACTTTTATCGCAACAGTAGTTTGCGCATCTGCCGACGCAATCATGCCCTGCCGCAATGGATTTGCGGATGTTTGAAAAAAGGGGCAGGGAAAGCCAAATGGAACTGACTTTGCCCTGCCTCCTGCGTTGCGTAAAGGGAATCAGGAATTCCTTAGCGCGGGATTTCCTCCATGATGAAGCACTCGACGACATCGCCTTCCTTGATGTCGTTGTGCCCTTCCAGACTCATGCCGCACTCGAAGCCAGCCGCCATTTCCTTGACGTCTTCCTTGTAGTGCTTCAGGCTGCTCAGTTTGCCCTCGAACACGACAACATTGTCGCGCAGCAGGCGAACCTGCGCATTGCGCTGCACCTTGCCGTCGGTCACGTAGCAGCCGGCGATAACGCCCGCGCCCGTAATCTTGAACACATTGCGCACCTCGGCATGGCCCAGCAGCACCTCGCGGTACTCCGGCGCAAGCAGACCCTTCATGGCCAGCTCCATGTCCTCAATCGCCTTGTAGATGACGGTGTACAGGCGCACATCCACCTTTTCGCGCTCCGCCGCTTCCCGCGCGGACGCATCCGGGCGGATGTTGAAGCCGATGATGATGGCGTTGAACGCGCTGGCAAGGTTCACGTCGTCCTTGGTGATGGCGCCCGCCGCGCTGTGCAGCACATGCACCTTCACTTCGTCGCTGCTCAGTTTCTCCATTGCCTGCTTGACAGCTTCGACAGAGCCTTGCACGTCCGCCTTGATAATCAGGTTCAATGTCGTCTGCTTGCCGGATTCCATGTTCGAGAACATGTTCTCCAAGCTGACCTTCGCCATCGTCGCCTCGCGGGATGCCTTGACCTTCGCCTTGCGTTCCTCCGCGACCTGACGGGACAGACGGTCGTCGCCGACAGCCTGCATCTCGTCGCCCGCAGACGGCACTTCATCGAAGCCCATGATTTCCACAGGCGTGGACGGACCGGCTTCCTTGACCTTCTCACCGCGGTCGTTAATCAGCGCACGGACACGGCCGCTCGCCAGACCCGCAATGATGTTGTCGCCCACATGCAGCGTACCGTTCTGCATCAGCACAGTCGCCAGCGGGCCGCGCGCCTTGTCCAGCTTCGCCTCGATGATAACGCCGCGACCCAGACGGTTCGGGTTCGCGCGCAGCTCCATCGTATCCGCCTGCAGCAGAATCATTTCGAGCAGTTCATCGACGCCCTCGCCAGTCTTGGCGGAAACGGGGCACATAATCGTGTCGCCGCCCCAGTCCTCGCAGACGATGCCGTACTTCGTCAAATCGGTCTTGACGCGCTCCGGATCGGCTTCAGGCTTATCCATCTTGTTAATCGCCACGATAATCGGCACATTCGCCGCCTTCGCGTGGTTGATGGCTTCAATGGTCTGCGGCATGACCGAGTCATCCGCCGCGACAACCAGAATCGCAATGTCCGTCGCCTGTGCGCCGCGGGCACGCATCGCCGTGAAGGCTTCGTGACCGGGGGTATCGAGGAACGTGATATCGCGGCCGTTCATCTTGACCGTGTATGCGCCGATATGCTGGGTGATGCCGCCCGCTTCGCCCGCAGTGACGCGGCTATTGCGGATGTAGTCCAGCAGGGACGTCTTGCCGTGGTCGACGTGACCCATGATGGTCACAACCGGCGGACGCGGCTGGAGGTTCTCCTCGCTGTCGTCGAAGTTCTCGGCAGTCAGCTGATCCTCCGCGGTCACTTCCGGCTTCTTTTCCAGCGTGATGTCAAAATCCGCGCAGACAAGCGACGCGGTATCGAAGTCAATCTCGCTGTTGATGGTCGCCATGTTGCCCAGCAGGAAGAGCTTCTTGATAATCTCCGCGCTGGTCTTGCCGATCTTTTCGCACAGGTCGCGCACGACAATCGTGTCGCCGCTCATGTAGGCGTGTTCGATCTTAATCGGCGCCATCATCTGCTGTGCGGACGGCTTTTTCATGCGGCTGCGCTTGCCGCCGCGCACCACGTCGTCATCATATCCGCTGTAACCCGCATCGCGGCTGAGCTGCTTGCGGTTGCGCGCCACATGCTCCGGGTCATGCTGACGGACGTAGTTTTTCTTGTTCGGGTCGTAGTTGGAGACGCGCTCCTTGCCCATTGCGGGCGCCATATCCGGCACAGCCGGCTTCGGGCGATTCATGCCCACGCCAGCCGGACGGCCCGTGCCGCCCTGCGGACGCGCCTGGAAGCCAGCGCCGCCTTGCGGACGTGCGCCCTGCGGACGCGCCACAAACGCGCCGTTTCCACCCGGACGAGGCTGGAACGAGCCATTGCCGGGGCGATTCTGCTGCCCTTGCTGCGGACGCGCCACAAACGCGCCGTTCCCGCCCGGACGAGGCTGCCCCTGCTGCGGACGCGCGATAAACGCACCGTTTCCGCCCGGACGCGGCTGTCCCTGCTGCGGGCGGTTGCCCTGCGCCCCCTGCTGCCCCTGCGGACGGGGCTGCTGCGGCCGCGGCGGACGGATGACATTCGGTGCCAATCCGACCGGCTTGGGCGGCAGCGCCTGACCCGGCCGGGAGATAATCTGACCAATCGCGGGCTTCTTGGGCGCTTCGGGCTTGGGCTCTGCCTTGGTTTCGGGCTTCTGCTCGCTCTTGGGCGCTTCCGCCTTCGCTTCGGGCTTGGGTTCCACCTTCGGAGCGGGCTTCTGCTCGCTCTTGGGCGCTTCCGCCTTCACTTCGGGCTTGGCTTCCGCCTTCGGGGCGGGCTTCTGTTCGCTCTTGGGCGCTTCCGCCTTCGCTTCGGGCTTGGTTTCCACCTTCGGCGCGGGCTTCTGCTCGCTCTTGGGCGCTTCCGCCTTCACCGCCGGCTTGGTTTCTGCCTTCGGCGCGGGCTTCTGCTCGCTCTTGGGCGCTTCCGCCTTCGCTTCCTGCTTCGGGGCAGACTTAGCTTCCTGCTTTTCCGCCCTTTCCGCCTTTTCCGCCTTTTCCGCCTTTTCCGCTTCCTGCCGCGCCGCATTCACCGCTGCCTGCTCATCCACGTCGAGCATGACATACGCCTTGGAGTGGTCAGAGAGACGCTTCTCCTCCTCGGCGCGCTTTTCCTGCTCCGCTTTCGCATTCAATGACTTGATAAATCCATTCTCCAGCGCACGGAGAGACTTTGCCAGTCCGTCTGCGCTCTGACGCACGCGGGATGCGTCATCGCGCACCTTCGCCGCGTCCGTGGTTAAATCCTTGATGGCATCCTTCAGCTTCACTTTCGTCATTCGACGCTTGCACCCCCGCCATGATTTTCCGATTTCATCTGTTGCCCGTGCTCTTCTTTGCCTTCAACGGGAAGGTTCTGCCTGATCTGCTCTGCCAGCCCGCCCGGCGCGACGGCCATTGCCACGCCCGACCGCCCGGTTGCATCCTGAAGCAGTCCCCGCGGCAGCAGCGCCATCTGCACCCCTGCATTGTCGCAGACACCGCGGTATTTATCCTGAGTGGCTTTTGACGCGCCGCTGTCCAGCAGCAGCACGGCGCATCCTCCGCCACGAATGCTTTTCAGGCAGCCATCTTCACCGAAGGTCGCCTGTCGTGCGCGAACGCACAGTCCCATCAGCCCGCGCAGTTTCGTTTCCCTATCCATTGGCGTCAGTTTTCCTCCGCTTCTGTCTGGGATTGGGACAGCTGCGCCAGCTCCTGCCTCAGGGCTTCCGCCACGTCGTCAGTGAGCTGCACTTCCAGCTGACGTTCCAGCTGTTTCTGCCGGATGGCGCGCATCAGGCAGCTTTCCTGTCGGCATACATACGCGCCTCTGCCGGGCTTTTTGCCGCCCGGATCCATGGACACGGTGCCGTCCGGTGCGCGGACAACGCGGATGAGTTCGCGTTTAGGCTTGCTCTCCCGGCATCCGACGCACATGCGCATCGGGATTTTCTTCGGCTTCATCAAGGCTCCTTTTGGCGATTGTCGCTTGGGTCAACCGCCGAATCTCGTTTCCTGCTGCTCCCTAAGGTAACACCGCGCAAATGAGGTGGTCGGCTGGCGAATGGATTTTTCGTCAGATGCAAATGCAAATTTCGAAGGTTTACTGGATGTAAATCGAGAAATTTGCATGCCGCAGATGGCGGAAAAGACATCGCCAGACGCGCCGCCGAATTGTGCGGTGATGCCCTAATTATCCCCGGAACGACTTACAGCGTGTCGTCCCCGTCGGCGGGCGTTTCCGGCGCTTCCACACCCTCATAGGGCTGGAAATCCTCCGGCAGCTCCTGTGCCGGCTGTTCTTCATCCTCCACCTGCGGGACGGCCGCCGCCATCTGCTCGGCGTACTGGCTCTGACTCTTGATGTCAATCTTCCAGCCCGTCAGCTTTGCCGCCAGACGCGCATTCTGACCTTCCTTGCCGATGGCCAGGGACAGCTGATTGTCCGGCACGACAACGATACAGGAGCGCTGACCGCTCGCCTCGGTGTACACTTCGCGGACGTTCGCCGGATTCAGTGCGTTAGCAATGAATTCCGCCGGATTCTCGCTCCACTTGATGATGTCAATCTTCTCGCCGCGCAGTTCATCCACCACACGGGTCACGCGGTCGCCGCGCTGACCGACGCACGCGCCCACCGGGTCAATCAGCACCTCAGTGGAATGCACCGCCATCTTCGTGCGGCTGCCCGCTTCACGGGCGATGCCCTTAATCAGTACCTTGCCGCCAGCGATTTCCGGCACTTCCATCTCAAACAGGCGCTTGACCAGATTCGGATGCGTACGGCTGACGCGCACCTGCGGGCCGCGGCGGGTCATGTCGTCGCCGCGCTGCACTTCCAGCACATAGACTTTCAGGTGGTCACCCATGTTGATGACTTCGCCGGGAATCATCTGATCGCGTTCGAGGTAGCCCTCGGTGCGGCCCATCAGCTCCACCACAGCGCCCTTGTCATCCACGCGCGTAACGACGGCCGTCAGGATTTCGTTTTCCTTATCGGCGTACTCTTCATACACTCTGCCGCGTTCTGCGTCGCGCAGGCGCTGCATAATGACGCCCTTGGCGGTCTGTGCGGCGACGCGCAGGAAGTTGCGCGGCGTCACGTCCGTCTCCACAATGTCGCCCATCTGGTAGGAGTCCTTAATCGCGCGGGCTTCCTCCAGCGAAATCTGGTCGGCGGGCTTCTCCACCTCTTCCACAATCAGGCGGCGGGTATACACATGAATTTCACCCGTCGCGCGGTCAATGGTCGCGGAAATGTTGTTGGCGGAGGGTTCTGCCTCGCCCTTGGCGCGGTTCTTGGCATACGCCTTTTTCAGCGCATCCTCGACCGTGGCGAAGAGCATATCCTCGCTCAAATCCTTCTCTTGGCACAGCGCGCGGATGGCTTCCACGAGTTCTTTGTTCTGTGGATCTGCCTTCGGCGCAGCAGTTGTCTTGGTCTTTCTCATGACTGTGTCACCCTTCAATCATTTATGCTGTTTCTGATGCGGAAGCTGCTTCCGCAATGGTTTTCATTTCCGATGAAAATTGCTTTCTTGCGGGGAATCGGCTCGCCGGGTTATTCCTCGACCAAATCGACGTCTTCGACGCCTTCCATGTCAACCACCGGCTTCACCAGCGAAGCCGCTTTGCGCGCGAACCGCTTCTCTTCGCCCGCGATGGTCAGCACCATGTCCTGCGCGTCAAAGTCCGACAGAATGCCCGTAAAGACCTTCTGACCGTCCACGGCCTTGAACAGGTGAACCTCCACCTCTTCGCCAAGCGCGCGCTCAAAATCTCGATCCTTCTTCAGCGGACGGTCAATGCCCGGCGAGGATACTTCGAGGAAATCGAAATCGTATGATTCCACCAGCGGCATAATGGCGCGGTGATACCGTTCGCAGTCATCCAGCGACATGCCTTCGGGACGATCAACATAGATGCGCAGGAACTTGCCCGTGTTCTCCTTATCAAGGCACACATCCACCAGTTCATAGCCCATTTCATCCGCCAGACGCTGACATTTGGGCGTGACAACGGTCGTCAATTCCGCTTTCGCCATAACCCTCACCTCTTTCACTGCGGGTTCGTTTTTTGGAGGACTTTCGCCTGCAATGTGCAGGCAATCAAAAAGAGTGGCTCCCATCACCCGTCAGCACCACGACAGCACAGCGGGCATACCTCTGCCCGTAACACTGTCCCGATGCCGCCAAGCCATGTCCACTCTCAGATGTCAAGCCCTTCTTTCTGCAACCCGAAACACCGGACAGACCCGGCTGAAAAATCGCTTCCCTGAAAACCAGGGCAGCGGTTCATGGATTCACACTTGTCAGTATACCACAGTTTCTCCCGGAATACAAGCATTTTAGCGGCTCTGCGCAACATTTTCCTTCCATTTAGGGCGCATTTTTCACACAAAGCTCTCGTCCTTGCAGAAAACGGGCACAAAATCCTCCGATGCGCTTTCCGGCTCCTGCAGATACCCCGGCAGTCCCAAATCCAGCATATGGTCGCGCACGCGGATATATTCGCGGTTCGTAATCGTCCGCGTCAGGCCCGGAATCGACACGTTGTTGCACGGGATGTACTGCCGCATCAGGCTGACCGGCACACCCTCCGGCAGGTTCTCCTTCACCCAATCCAGCAGCTGGCAGCTTTCGCTCGTCAGACCGGGGAGAATCAGGTGACGGATGAGCGTGCCGCGCGTCATGATGCCGTTCTCATCGTAGACAGGCGTTCCTGTCTGGCGCACCATCTCGGTGATGGCGGCGGATGTGGCGGCAAAGTAGTTCGACGCTTTCGCGCAGAGCTGCCCCATCTTTTCGCTCCGGTGCTTGAGGTCGGGCAGATACACGTCCATCACGCCGTCCAGCATCCGCAATGTTTCGACCGTCTCATACCCCGATGTATTCCACACCAGCGGCACATGCGGACGGTAAATATCCAGCGTCTCCAATATCTGCGGAACATAAGGCGTCGCGGTGATGAAGGAGATGGTGTGCATCCCCATATCCTCCAGCCGCCGCAGGGAATCCGCCAATTCGCGCGGCGTGAAGGGGCGTCCGGCGTTGCGGTGGCTGATGTCGGCGTTCTGGCAGTAGGCGCAGCGGAGCGTACAGCCGGAGAAGAACACCGCGCCCGTGCCGTTCTTGCCGGAAATCGGCGGTTCTTCCCAGAGGTGCGGCGCGATTCGGGCGATGCGCATGGTGGTCGGCAGCTGGCAGAAGCCGTTGCCCGTGGATTCATTGCGCTCGGCGCGGCAGGCGCGCGGGCAGAGGGTGCATTGCATAAAGGGAACCTCCTTGGCGGATGGGTTGCATTGAGGATGTTTTGGTATTGCTTAGGGAAGACGAAAGGTACGCTAACTAAAAAACTTCCGCTAAAGCTCAATAAACATGGGTGCGACCGAAGGTTTCCAAAGGGCGATCGGAAAGCCCTTTGGTCGCCTCCGCAGAGGCGATTCCCCCTGCCACAAAAAAGCACATTTCCTTTTCCAAGTCAATCAAGCAAAGCAACCTTTCCCCATCAATATCCTTTCACAAAGGAGATTTCACCACCATGCTGACGCTCGATAAAATCTACCATGCAGCCTACGTCCTGAAGCCTGTCGCCCGCAAGACTGACGTCATCTACGCCGCGAAGCTCTCACAGGGCTACGACCTCTACCTCAAGACCGAAAACCTCCAGTTAACCGGTTCGTTCAAGCTGCGCGGCGCATATTATAAAATCAGCCAGCTGAACGAGGAACAGCGCAAGGCCGGCATTATCGCCTGCTCCGCGGGCAACCATGCGCAGGGTGTCGCGCTCGCCGCGTCCCGCATGGGTATCAAGGCGATTGTCTGTATGCCCGACGGCGCGCCTATCAGCAAGGTCGAAGCCACCAAAGCCCTCGGCGCGGAGGTCTGCCTCGTCAAAGGCGCGTATGACGACGCTTACAACTACGCCTGCCAGCTGCAGCAGGAAACCGGCATGACCTTCATCCACCCCTTCAACGATGAGGAAGTTATCGCCGGTCAGGGCACAATCGGTCTGGAAATCCTCGATCAGCTTCCTGATGTGGATGCGGTCGTCTGCTCCATCGGCGGCGGCGGGCTGATTTCCGGCGTTGCGTGCGCCATCAAGTCGCTGAACCCCAAGGTAAAAGTCTACGGCGTGCAGGCGGAGAACGCCCCCAGCATGAAGCGCTCGCTGGAAGCCGGAGAAGCCATCACGCTTGACAGTGTACGCACATTCGCCGACGGCATCGCGGTCAAGCACCCCGGCGATATTACGCTTGACATGGTGCGCAAGTACGTCGACGAGGTCGTCACGGTCAGCGAGGACGAAATCGCCGCGGCGATTCTGGCGCTGATGGAAAAGCAGAAGCTGGTCGCAGAAGGTGCGGGCGCAGTCACGGTCGCTGCGGCCATGTTCGGCAAGCTGCCGATTGCCGGCAAAAAGGTCTGCTGCCTGATTTCCGGCGGCAACATTGACGTGAACATTTTGAGCCGCGTCATCACGCGCGGTTTGCAGCGCGAAGGACGCAACTGCCTGCTGACGATTGCGCTGGACGATAAGCCGGGACAGCTGCTGGGCGTGACACAGGTAATTTCGGAGTGCGGCGCGAACATTGTGGGCGTAACGCATGAACGGTCGGACGCGTCATATGCGGTGACGAGCTGTTTGCTGCGGATTAGTATGGAAACGCGTGATTTTGCGCAGATTGAAGAAATTAAAACAAAGTTAACGGAACAAGGGTTCAAATTGGTGGAATAATACTATTTCCAGATGAAAAGGCGCAAGCAGATGGCGCAGGTGAATCTGGAAATAGTATAAGACGAATCAAAAAACCCGCCTTTGACAGGAGGCATTCCTGCCAAAGCGCGGGTTTTGTTGTGCAATAATCAGTTTCCCGGCGGTGTCAGCTGATCCGCGACAATCGGCGACCTTCGCAGCTCCGAAAGGAACTGCATCACCGACGCGGGCATATCGTCATCCTCGCCGAAGGTACGCGCGGAAACACGCCGCACTGTGTCAATGCCCGCGGGTGTCATCCGCCCCATGCTGTCAAACAGTCCCGGATGCAGCAGCCACATGTGCGCCGGACAGACTGTGCAGAGCGTCTGCATCAGGTGCAGCATTTGCTCGGAGAAGGACTGATGCCGCGTCAAGTCCGGCGTTTCCGGCGGAATTTCCAGCGTTTTCAGCGCACTTAGCCCCCGGCTCAGCGCCCATTTGCCTTCGCGCATCAGCTGCACTTGGATGTTTCCCGCCGCATACGTCCGCCCCGTTGCGACGGACACAAATTGGTTCAGATTGCCCACCATCCCAGATGGAAGCAGGTTCACAAGCAGCGCTCCTCCGCCCGTCAGCGCTACCGGCAGCGACGCGGGCAGATAGTGGTTTTGCATCGAATCCGCCTGCACGTCCGCCGTCAGCAGCCCCGCAACGAACAGAACCCCCGCCAGATATTCCGCCGCTACACTCTGTAAGAATGTCACCTGCCCGGCGTTTGCGCGCGCGTTCAAGTGCATTGCCAGCGGCGCGGCGTTCTCAGTCAGCAGGAGGTCGAGCATCATGCACGTTTTGCCGACGTGCGCCTGCGTATCCGAAGCAACGGAGAACGCCGCCGTCAGCGCATCTTTCGCCAGCGATAAGCTCCCCATTGAGCAGCCGCCAAAATCGTATTCGATACGTTCCGGGTGATTCGCGTACGTCTCGTAGAGCGTCAGCTGCGTGCCATACGGGATGTTCGCACTGCGCTCCGGGGTCGTGCGGTTCTGCAGATAGATCGCCGCGCGGATGCTGCCCGCGCCAATGTCCAGTGCCGCACATCCGCCGTGGATTCCGCCCTCGCCGCGCAGGTACGCGCCCAGCGCCGCTGTCTCCGGCGTCCACGAAACGCGCTCCGTGCCGGGGACAGGCGCAAGCCCGGAGGCAATCGTCGCCGCCGCCGCGCCGCTTTCCGCCGCATCCAGCACCGCGCGCCGTCCGCCGTCGCCCATGTCATCCTCCACGGCAATGCGCCACGACAGGCTTCCCGCGCCTTGCAGGACGGCACTTAGCGCCGTATCCAGCATCAGCTGCTGAATCAGCAGTGTCCGCGCCCGAACGCCCGCCGCGTCGCTGCGCCATTTGAAGCCGGTCAGCAGACGATTTTCCTCCTTCGCCGCCAGCGCAGCCATGTCCGCCGGGCGGTACACATAACCGTCCCGTCCCGGCACATCGCCCGCGCCCGTCAGCACCACTGCCGTCGGGATGAGGTTCGCCGCCATCGTCAGGCTCGTCATCATGTCGTCCATCGGCGTGTCGGATAGGGTCAGCAGCATCCGCAGGAGCGGACGGTGCGTCGCCGGAATCTCCCGTCCGCCGATGGTCAGCGTCACCGCCGTGACCGCCGTACCGAGGTCAATGGACGCAATCGCAGGCTGATTTCCGCCCGCGTCCGGCTCTTTGTCGAGGATGTTCGGCAGCGCGCCGAGGCTCTCGCCGTCTTTTTCCAGCGTCAGGCAGGATGGGTACTGCGCCGTCAGCAGCGCCGTCCAGTTTTCCCGATTCTCCACGCCCTGCCACTGCCCGTCGGACAGCGCGTACACCTTCGCTTCGCCGCCCTTCACCAGCACCTGATACTGATGCCAGAACGCCATCGGCGCACATGGGTACACCGCCACCATCGGCGGATTTTCCAGGTACAGCTGCTCGTCCGGCGCGTAGGTGCGCACAAACCGCACTTCCCCCCGCGCCCTGAGCAGATACGATGCGGTGACGCTGCCGTCTTCCTCCACCTGATAGCGGAAAGCATCCAGCGCCAGCGCGGTCGGGTTCTCCGCGATCGTTTTCGCCATTTCCATAGACAGCGGCGGCAGCATCGTCGCGTTTTCGAGAATACAGCAGGTGCGCAATGCCTGGTCGCCAAGCTGCACCCCGGTCAGGCACGTCAGGCGCTGCGAAAACGGCTGCTTCGCGGCTTCCTGCCAGCCGTCGCCCAAGGCTTCCTGCAAGAGCGATTGCACCGCGCCGCTGTCCGCCCGCCACGGGAATTGCAGCGTCACCGTGCCCTGCACCTGCCGCGCATTCTGCTCCGCCTGCCCCTTGACCAGCGTCAGGTATTCACGCGCCGCGGGCAAAAGCGCCTTGTCGCTCCGCTCGCGCAGGTACGCATTCAGCGCATCCGCCAGTTTCTTGTTCCACCAAACCGAGCCGTCCGCCATCAGAGCAATTTCCTGCTCCACGCCATTCAGCGTCTCCGCCTCGTCCGGCCAGTTTGTGTCCGTCCAGCCCAGCACCTTGCTGCTGCGCCCGAACGCCTTGCCGTGCCACAAAAGCACCTGCTGACGTTTAAGCGCCTCGCTCACCCCGACCGTTTCCGCCGTGAAGCACTGCATCAGCGAGTTTTCCGTGTCCGTCAGCGAATTTTCTTCCAGCACCGCAAAACCCGGCACTTTCATCATCCCCAGCGCTGCCTGCGCGCGAATCGCCAGGCGCGCCAGCGTTTCTTCCTCGCTATGGGAGAGCATTTCGCGCTCCTGCGTCAGCCGCTGATTCAGCGCCGCCCGGAAGGACTTCGCGCGGTCGCCCGGCAGATTCATCCGGTGCAGGCGGCGGAGCAGCAGATCGCAGTCCGCCTCGTTCAGCAGCGGCAGCGGGCTGCGGAAGCACTTATCCTCCCGATTCACCCATGTTGCGCGTTCTGGCAGCATGTCCCAGATATCGCCCATCTGCGCTGCGAGCGTCAAGCCGTTTTCCGCGTCCACAAGCCCCAGCAGCGCTTCCTGCTGATCTTTGACAAGCATCAGCAGACGAATCGGCTGATTGCGCTGCTCCATCGGGCGCGCCGCCATCACCCACGATGCAAAACGCGACTTTTGCGCGTCAATCGTCCGCACTGCAAGGCGCACATCTGTCCCCTGCCAGCTGTCCAGCAGCAGCGCCAGCGCCATTGCGCCCTGATATGCCGCGTCGGGGGTGATTTCGCCCGTTTCCTGCCGGATGACCATCCGTTTCGCCAGCGCCGCCATTTCCGACGTATCGGCGCTCAGCCGGACAAGCCCTGCCCCCTCCGATTCCTTCTCCCTGCCGTTTCGATCGGGCAGAAAAAGCAGTTTGCTCATGCGTTTTCCTCCTGCATGGCGGTTTCCATGGCAACAAGCAGCAGCTGCACAGCGGGCGCATCCTTTTCCTTCGCCCCGCGCCCCAGCTGCTTCATCGTCCTGCGCAAATCCGCCGTTTTGCCGCCCTGAACCAAGACGGGGAACCACGCTGCGAGTTCCTTCCGCCCTTCCTTTTCGCCGCGCAGCAGCCGATCCATCGCTTCCTGCAAAAACAGCCCGTTCTCCGGCGCGGCGGAGATCAGCGTCGGCTTCTCGAACCGCAGTTGACCATCGCGCATCTCCTGCGCGTCGTGGCGCAGCATCTCGCACATGCCCGCCGCCATCTGCTTGTGGCGTTCCATGCGCTTGAGCTTCGTCTTCGCGTCGTCAATGCGGAAGCGCTCGGACGGCTTGACAACAGCTTCCGCCTGCGCAATGCGGCGAATCGCCTCAGCGTAGTCGCGAATCAGACGGTCATTCTCGTTCTCCGCCTTTTCCAGCGCATCCAGCACCATTTTCATTGCCGCCTGACCGCCCATTTGCCGATTGAACGTTTTCTGCACGGAATCCTCGTTCTGGATGCTCTCCGCCATCCGCGCAATGCGTTCCAGCGCCGCCGCCGCCTCCGGGTCGGTGTCGGCGTTTTCACGGTGGACGTCGTTGTCCTCCTGCATTCCGTTTTGCTCGGCATCGTAGCGCAGAACAGCCAGTTCCCCTGCGCGGCGAATCTGCATGTCGTAGTGTTCCCTGCCCTGCTCCCGCGCCGTTTCCAGCACGGACGCATAGCGCAGATCCAACGGCAGTGAGCGGATGATGCCCGCCAGATACAGCAGCGCGACCTGCGTCAGGCGGTCAACGGCCTGTGCATCGGCGCGAACATCCTCGATATCCTCCGCCGCGCCGCGAAAATAATGCGGATACCAGCCAATCCACCCGCTTTTGAGCGCATTGCCCTTCGCAAGCCGTTTTTCCAGCGTCGGGAGAATCTTCCGCTGCCAGAGCAGCGCGCCCTTGAGCAATCCGCCAAACGCCACGCGATAACGTTCATCCCCCTTGCCGAACAGCTTCCAGTTTGCCGCGCCGTCTGCGGTCTGCACTGTGAACGTGCCCGTCAGCCACGTCGGGCGGTGCAGCAGCACATCCATGCAGTACGCGCCAAGCCAGTCAGTCAGGCGGGGCAAATCGTTGCCGCCGGAGGACTGCGCACTCTGCGGAAGTCCAATCAGGCAGACGGTTTGGAGGGCGTTTTCTATGCTGATTCTCTCCAACGCCGCCTGTGCGCGCGCGGGCGATTCCCCGTCGGCACAAGGAAGCATCAGCACCGCGGCCATGCGGAAATTGTCATTCTGCCCGAAGCGGTTCTGGAGGAGGGCTGCGACACTCTCGATGCCCGCCGCGCCCGTGCCGCCGCAGAGCGAACCTGCCAGTACAACGCGGACTTCCTCGCCCGCATTCAAGGCAGACTGAATCTCATCAAGCGTGCGGTGCATGGCATCATCGGGGTCGTTTTCGCATTCGCTGAGCATCGCTGCGAACGCCACGCGTGCGAGTTCGGGGTGGTCATGGAAGCCCTGCCGGAGGTCAAGAGACGCGGTATCCGCCGGAAAAAGCGCCTGACAGAGCAGGGCATCCTGCTTTTCGTCCTGCGTCCAGTCCGCGAGCGTTTTCGCGTTCATGGGCAGCGGATCGCACCATGTGCGGAGGTTGATTTCGGTCTGGAAGGCAGGATGATCCGTGCCGATATACGTCCGGGACGCCCAGATGCGCTGATAATCCGCCAATTCCTGACGCAGCTGAACAGCGCCGTGCATCCCGTCGCCATCAGGGTCGCACAGCACCAAATCCAGCGTTTCCTCCGGCGTAATGCCCGCGAACGCCATAAACAGCAGCGCTTCGAGCATCCGTCCGCCGCTTCCTCCAAACAGGAACACCTTTCTTTTCATAACCACTCTCCTTGCAAAGGGCTTCGCCCTCTGCACTCCTACCAGAGGCTCTGCCTCTGGACTCCGCAAGGGACTTCGTCCCTTGACCCTTTCGCGCGATTCAGCTGGTGACACTTTCA
>ERZ772881.2284-NODE-2284-length-14244-cov-16.979562_pt1 | contig 14244 bp, 12 predicted proteins | sample MGYA00580581_ERZ772881 | MGnify/ENA primary metagenome ERZ772881 (study PRJEB29015, sample SAMEA2737668) | human gut metagenome | biome: human gut; feature: human-associated habitat; material: faeces | place: China | collected 2012 ...
GGGCACAAAGCCGATGCCCGTCTCGTTGGCATAGGGCTCCGCGCCGTCCAGATACTTCAGGCCCTCGATGATCTCCGCGCCGACGGCAGTGGCGAGGCCGGCGTTCAGCGCCTGACCGAGGTCCTCCTGATCGGTGATCAGGCTCTTGAGCACGCCCACGCAGGCGGGCAGGTCGCCGAGCTTGGCCACCTTCACGCCCGTTGCGGCGTAGATGGTGGGGAAGAAGTAGGCCGTGTCGGGGAAGGCAATGGCCTTTTCTGCGCCGAATTTGGCGATTGCGTCGTTGACGGCGCCCTCAGTCAGACCGGCGACGGCATGCGAGCCGCCATAGATGAGATCGGTTAATACACTCATTTCGGTTTCCTCCTGATGAAAAATATCAAATTTGCAGGTGCAAATCAGATGTTATGATTGGATGGGTTTCTGTATAATCAAAATCCATATGTTCTGGATTTGTCGTTTATGAATCAACTTTTACCACTACGTCTTCCTGCGCGCCCCATGGGTTCCGGATCGTCAGTTTGGACTGCGCAGCGACGGTATCCCGGAGAAAGGGGGAATTGGAATCGCCGCTCAGGGCATAGGTAACCGCAGCATCGCTCTGCACGGTGCAGCTGCTATCCGCGAAATGCAGAGAAACGGTTCCTGCTTCACTGCCCGAAAGAGCCAGTGCACGCCTTTCCGGCTCGCTCCGTGCGACCTTAAGCCGGTAATTCATCCCGCTGCCCGTGACCGTCAGCGAATTGTGTGTAACGCGGGCCTCATCGATCCCGTCACTGTACTTTGCAAAGGAGAGACCTGTTGTATACCGTGACGGAAATATCATCATGGTCGATGATGACAGAATGAAACTCAGACCTGGTGAGAAGATAGAGTACAAGAGTGTTCGTTTCAGAACTCTCGGATGCTATCCACTGACAGGCGGCGTGGAGTCCACAGCGGACACACTCCCTGAGATCATCGAGGAGACGCTCAGTGCGGTATCCTCAGAGAGAACCACCAGAGTTATTGACAACGAGGCAGCAGGAAGCATGGAGCGAAGAAAGAGGGAGGGATACTTCTAAGATGAGCGGATTACTTAAATTTATAACATGCGGAAGTGTAGATGACGGAAAGTCAACACTTATAGGACATATATTATACGATTCAAAGCTTTTATATGCAGATCAGGAGAAGGCTCTGGAGCTTGATTCCAAGGTAGGAAGCCGTGGCGGTGCCATCGACTATTCACTTCTTCTGGACGGACTGATGGCAGAGCGTGAGCAGGGTATCACCATCGATGTTGCATACAGATATTTTACAACAGACAAGAGAAGTTTCATCGTGGCGGATACACCGGGTCATGAGGAGTACACAAGAAATATGGCGGTTGGAGCATCATTTGCCGACCTGGCAGTCATCCTCATCGATGCAAAGCAGGGCGTGCTGGTGCAGACCAGAAGACACGCAAGGATCTGCGCGCTGATGGGAATCAGATACTTTGTATTTGCGGTAAATAAGATGGACCTTGTCGGTTACGATGAGAAGCGTTTCAATGAGATCGTAGAGCAGATAAATGAGCTGTCATCCGAGCTCAGCCTGCCAAATATCACTATCATCCCTGTGTCAGCTACAGAGGGTGACAATGTGACAAAGAAGTCAGAGAACATACCTTGGTATGAGGGCTCAGCACTCCTTACATACCTTGAGGATATAGATATCGCAGAGGATAACACAGAGGCAGGATTCTATATGCCTGTTCAGAGAGTGTGCCGTCCTGACCACACCTTCAGAGGTTTCCAGGGGCAGATCGAGGACGGTGAGATCCACGTTGGAGACGAGATCAACACACTTCCAAGCAACGAGACCGCAAAGGTCAAGAGCATCCATGTGGGATTTGACACAGTGGAGTCAGCACAGAAGGGACAGCCTGTAACAATACAGCTTGACCGTGAGGTTGATGTGTCAAGAGGATGTGTGCTCACAGTTGATTCAGGCGCAAAGATTGCATCTTCGATCACCGCAACACTTCTCTGGATGGATGACGATGAGCTGTACAACGGCAAGAACTTCTTTGTGAAGCTCGGAACAAAGATGATCCCTGGTACAGTTACACACATCGATTACACCATAGATGTAAATACAGGTGAGCAGAAATCAGCGGACACTCTTGCAAAGAATGGTATCGCAGTCTGCAGGATCGCATTTGCCGACAGGATCGTGGTAGACGAGTTCAAGAAGCATAAGACTCTTGGAGAACTCATACTCATCGACCGTGTAACAGACATGACAAGTGCCTGCGGTGTTGTCGAGGAAGTTCACACTGAGGAGACCGGAATTTACGAGGGACGCATAGACAGAAATGTGCGTGCAGCGATCAAGGGACAGAAGGCTGTCATAGTTCCATTTGCAGCAGGCAATGTCACAAGAGATTTCGTTGAGTCGGTGGAGAAGAAGCTCAGCATCGACGGACGTCATACATATCTGTACGCTCCAGATATCCGCGAAGATGTAAATGCTGTATTAAAGCATCTTCATCATGCCGGAATCATCGTGCTTCTCTTCGCAAGCGAGCAGCAGATCGCAGGAATCAAGGTAGAAGGCGCCGAGGTTTACAATGGCGACTGGAATGCTGACGGCGAGCTTGACGCAGACGAGATAGCGGACGAGATCCGCAAAGAGTCTGTATACGACGCGGCCCAGGTTCACGATGGAAATTATATCTAAACAAAGTTAATAATTAAAATATGACAAGGGGCGGTGATGTCTGACATCACTGCCCCTTGTTATACCTTTGACCTGACAGAATGACATCTCAGCGAGTTTCTTTTGTAGTTTATACAAATTTAACATTCTCCGAAATTCCTCGAAAATTATACTAATTGTAAAATTCCACTGATATAAAAAATCTGGCAAATCTGATGATTTGCGGTAACATAGTGTAATAAAATGCACGTATTTTTTTCATTTTTGTATAACGTGCCTATGAAATAGGCCTATTGGCTTAAGTCTTATGTGGTGATACATTCCGCATATCGGATGTGCATATCTATAAAAGCAGTCAGCAGGGGGATAGATAGATCATCAAAATAGCTGACTGATTACCCAAAAAACAATACAAATATCAAGTATCAAGAGGCAGGATACTGAGCAGCATTTCAATCTGTTGCTTGACGACACGCAGCATAAGCCATTGCATTTGCCCGGAAGCAAATTTTACATGACTGGTAATTATCACAAGGAGGAACTATGCCTATGGAATACAAAGACGAAACAATTGACAGAATATCTGAAAAAGTACTGGTGGAGGCGCACGATAAGACGTTGGATATGCCAGACATCACTATACAAGATAAACTGTACGACGCACACAATAAAATAAGCACACTGTTTGAACCCAAAGATAGATACGAGGTGATTTCAGAGCTTAAGAAAACGCCAGAAGTTTATAACAGATACATAAGATTGTCGGATAATCTGAGATTGATCGCCTGAAATCGGAAGTACGGAAGTAAAAATTACTGTAGGTTAAAATGACAAAATTGTATGTATAATTGACAATCTATAATTCGATATATTATAATGATGCATGTCATAATAACTATTATAACATACCAAGAATAAAAAGGTTAATGTGACAAGGCTGCGCATTCGTGCGTATGCCGAACCTATCCCATTCATTCGTTATGAGTGAATGGGATTTTTTGCAATAATGACAGAGGGAGGAGAAAAGTATGCGAAAGAAAATTAGATATGTATTGGGGCTGGATATTGGAATTGCGTCTGTTGGATGGGCAGTTCTTTTGCTGGATGGAGAAGACAATGTATGCGGGATTGTGCGTGCTGGAGTACACACGTTTGATGAGGTTACTGTAGGGAAAGAAAAAATAACGGCGACAGCAAATAGAAGAGGGTATAGATCTGGAAGAAGGCTTGTACGTAGAAAGGCACATAGAATACAGCGAGTGAAAAGCCTATTGCAGGAAATGAATATAGTCTCAAAAAAGGATATGGATGAGTATTACTCAGGAGCAGTTGAGGATGTGTATTTCCTCAGGTGGGCTGCAATTCAGGATGAACCAGTATATATACTGAATAATAGAGAACTGGCACAGCTTCTTATATATTTTGCTAAACATCGTGGGTATAAGAGTACTGCAGTGCATGAGCAGGAGGATGAAGACGACAAAAAAGTTTTATCAGCAATTTCTGAAAACAAAAAATATATGCATGAGCATGGATATCGTACAGCCGGGGAAATGATATATAAGGATGCTAAATTTAGACAAAAAAGGTGTGGAAGCAGTGAAGAAAATGAATTGCTAGTGGCACGAAATTCGGAGGGAAACTATAGTAATTCGATTAGCAGAGATTTGCTTGTTGAAGAGGTTCGGATAATATTTGAAAAGCAGAGGGAATTAGGTAATACTCTCGCGACAAAAGAATTAGAAGAACGATTTTTAAGCATTATGCAGAGTCAGAGGAATTATGATGAAGGACCAGGTGAAGGAAGTCCATATGGAGGTAATCTGATTGAAAAGATGGTTGGTGAATGTACATTCGAGAAGGGAGAGAAACGAGCATGTAAAGCCTCGTATACATCGGAGCGATTCGTACTGCTTGAAAAAATAAATCATCTGCGAATTTGTACTGCCGACGGGGATGAGAGACCACTTAATGAGGATGAAAAGAGTGCAGTAATAAAGCTTGCATATAAGACTAAGGTGGTAAAATATAATGCTATACGAAAAGAACTAAAGCTTGATTTGGAAGAACGATTTGGAGGCTTGACATATTCTAAGGTTAATAATGGTGACTTTAAGCAAAGGATATTGGATACAGAAAAAAAGAGCGACTTTATTTCGCTTAAATATTGGCATGAAGTAAAAGATATTTTGAATTTATCTTATAAGGATTTGACGGAAGAGCAAAAACAGTTGATGGATTCTGTGGGTAAGGTGTTGACATATTACAAATCGGAAGAAAAAAGACGAGAAGAATTATCAGATTTATCGGTAAATCAAGCGCAGATAGAAAAAATGTTAAAGCTGAATTATGCAAAATTTCATAACTTGTCGTTTAAGGCAATGAAGAAGCTGATGCCTGAATTGGAAGCTGGTTATTCATATATGGAATCATGTTTACGGGTGGGATATGACAGCTTAAGTACAGACGGCGTGAAGACAAAATATATTTCAAAAGAATTATTGAATGAGGCAGTGGACAAAATAATGAATCCCACGGTCAAACGTGCTGTTCGTAGAACTGTACGGATTCTAAATGAAATAGTTAAGCTATATGGTAGCCCGGTAGAAATTCACATTGAAATGGCAAGGGATTTGCCACATTCCGGGGAGGTAAAAAAGAAAATTGCCACTGCTCAAAAAAATAATAATAAAGAGAAGAAAGAGGCAATAAAGTTCATAAGTGAGAATTTTGGAAAGATTGAAAGTGATATACGTCGGAAAGATATACTGAGGTATCGTCTTTGGAAGAATCAGAGTCAGATGGATCTGTATTCGGAAAAATTAATACCAGTTGAGGATATACTGGATTATGAAAAATATGAGGTGGATCATATTATCCCATATAGCCGTTCGTTCAACGACAGCTTTAATAATAAGGTGCTCGTAAAAAAGAAGGATAATCAGGACAAGAAAAACCATACACCGCATGAATATATTGGACATGACGATGAGGCATGGAACAAATTCGTAAAAATGGTTAATAATTATGTGTTAAGTCCTGGAAAGAGAAAAAATGCGCTTACAAAGTCATCTGATTCTGATGAATGGCGATCTAGAAACTTAAATGATACGAGATATACAACTAAGGTAGTTGCAGATTTGATTCGCAGACATTTGGTATTTGAACCATATTTTAATGGGGCTAGAAATAAACATGTATATCCTCTAAACGGAGGTATAACAGCCAGACTTAGACATGAATGGGGGCTCGAAAAGGATAGAGAGAAAAGTGATAAACACCATGCTCAGGATGCAATTGTGATTGCGTGTTGCACGGAAAAAATGATCTGGAAAATGAGTAATATATATAAGCAAGAAGAGTTGGGTGGCGTTGTTCGAAAAGGGAATAAGCTTGTTGATAGGAGAACCGGCGAAATATTAGAAACAACAGCACTGCCGTGGAAATGGTTTCGAGAGGAAGTAGAGATGGTTATGGCAGATCATCCAGAAGATTATATCGAGAGGGCAAAAGATAGAGGCTACATGGGTGATATACCTAAGCCGATTTTTGTATCACGACTTCCAGTGAAGAAAAAGACAGGGGTAATAAGCGAGAATACTATTCGGGCTGTTGATGAGGCGAGTTCAAGAACTGTAGAAAAAACAAGCCTTGACAAGCTAAAGCTGATAGCGGTGAATGGCAAAAAGCAGATTAAAGATTATTATCGACCAGAAGACGACGTGCTACTATATAATAAATTACTTGATAGACTAATTCGATATGGAAATGCAAAAGATGCATTTGCAGAGCCATTTTATAAACCTAAGAAGGATGGATCTGATGGCCCGATTGTAAAAAAAGTTAAACTCTATGTAGGAGTAGCTGATGATCAGGTTAAGGTTAGAGGAAGAGGTGAAGATATAGATAGAGAAGGAGTCAAAGATAGAGGAGGGATGTACCGATGCGATATATTCAGGAAAGATGGCAAATATTATATGATTCCGGTATATTATAAAGATTTATATTTGCACAGGATGCCAACAAAGGCTGTAGTTGCCCATAAGGAGACTGCTGATTGGAAGAAAATGGATGATAAAGATTTCCTGTTTAGCTTATATCCGGATGACCTTATAAAAGTACAAAAGAAAAATAAAGAAATAGAAAATGGTTATTATAAAACCAGTGATCGCTATTCTGCAGGGATAAGCTATGTACAACATGATCTCGGCGCGAAGACTTATGTGAGGTTGTGTATACAAAATCTAGCAATTTTTGAAAAATTAAATGTTGATATACTTGGAAATATATATTCTTGTTCCAAAGAAGAAAGAGAGTGGTTATAGGTGGCATATCGTAATATCATTGTGACTAGAAATATAGGGATTTCTGTTCATAATTATCAATTGGCAATCGGAAATGAAGATATGTGTGTGCCGCTTGAGGATATAAACTGTCTTGTGCTTGAACATGCGGGAATTATGATTTCAAGTGGAGTCTTGCAGCGGTTAAGTGAGAATGGATGTCTGGTTTATATATGCGATGAAAAGCATCTACCATCTACAGTTGTTCTTCCTATGGCAAGACATAGCAGACATTTTAAGATGCTCACTGCGCAGCTTGCGATAACAAAACCAAGACAAAACAGGATATGGCAGCAAATTGTAAAACAAAAGATAGCTAATCAGGCGATGTGCTTAAAATTGTGCGGCAAAAAGAATGCCGATCAATTATACAATATGACAAAAAAGGTGCAGTCTGGAGATAAGACAAATGTAGAAGCGCAGGCAGCAGCATTGTACTTTAAAAGCTTATTTGGCAACGACTTTACTCGGAGAGATGACAACGGAATAAATGCGGCACTTAACTATGGATATAGTATATTGCGAGGTCATATATCTAGGTCAATAGTATGTTATGGGTTTGAGCCTTCTATTGGAATTAATCATCATAGCCAGCTGAACAATTTCAATCTTGCAGATGATTTTATTGAGCCGTATCGAGCAATTGTTGATTATTTTGTTTATACACAGCTGCATATGGAAGAAGGAAAAGAGCTAAGCAAAGAGATGCGGTATCAATTGGTGGATATTGTGAATTATGACATGGATATACATGGAGAAAAACATGTAATACATCATGCCATAGATAAAATGGTAGCGAGTTATAATTCTATTTTGATGGGTAATAAGGATGAACTTGAGATCCCAGAATTGATAGAGCTGGAAAGACATAATTATGAGTAAATTTATGAGATTGATTGTATTTTTTGATATTCCAACAAAGACGAAGAAGGATAGAAGATGCGCATACAGTTTCCGCAAATTTCTGTTGAATGATGGATATTGTATGTTGCAATATTCGGTATATGTTCGTGTGTGCAATGGGATGGATGCGGTAAGAAAACATGAAGGGCGTCTGAATGAAAATCTTCCAGAAACGGGTTCTGTAAGAATGTTGGTTCTCACGGATAAACAGTATTCTTCGATGAAAATACTGGTGGGAACAAGAAAAAAAGAAGAAAAAGGTAGCACAAATTTGCTGGATATCATATGATTTTTTAACGTGAAAAAGCTAGGATTTGTTGAAAATCCTAGCTTTTTTGCTATCCTATTATAACATACCAAGAATAAAAAGGGAAATATGACGTGGATATGTGCCCTTGTGTGTCAGCGTAAATTATAACATACCAAGAATAAAAAGGGAAATATGACATTCTGTCAAGCATATTTTTTATTTTTCCATTATAACATACCAAGAATAAAAAGGGAAATATGACTTCCACAATGTAGCATTCCATGAAATAATAACATTATAACATACCAAGAATAAAAAGGGAAATATGACTTTGACATGTACATGTATGCCAAGTGATTATTATAACATACCAAGAATAAAAAGGGAAATATGACTGAGGTCGTTTTGCCATCTTATGAGAATAATTATAACATACCAAGAATAAAAAGGGAAATATGACTATAAGTGGTACATTGTTCGATACATTTTCATTATAACATACCAAGAATAAAAAGGGAAATATGACTCACCACCCTGTTTAATAACTGCTTCTTGCATTATAACATACCAAGAATAAAAAGAGAAATATGACATCATTCACAATGCAATAGATACAAAGAAAGCCGGAACTTATGAAGTGACATATCAGGTAACAGATAGTCAGGGTGCTACTGCTACAAAGACGGTTAAAGTAACTGTTAAGGCTGTACCGGTTAATCCAGATACAGATAAACCGAATACCAATAAGCCAAGTAATGATAAAGGCAGTGTAGAAACAGGCGATAGAAATAATCTTCTATTGTGGGAAGTCATGTTGATTGGTTCAAGTATCCTTCTGTTATACAGTCTGTATCGTAAAAAACGAAAAACAAATCAATAACAACTTATGAGGGTAGTTGCCTAAATACAGGCACTGTTCATGGGGCCAGGCACCTACTAGGACTCCAGAAAACAGATAGTACAGCAAATGCCAGTGCTTCTAGTGGAAATGTCGGTGGTAGGCCTGTAAGGAATTCTGAAAGGGAAAAGCCTAAGTGGGAAGATACTATTACAAATCGAATGCTGCACTGGTCATATACACCGGAGCAGAAAGAGGAAGTGAAGAAAGCACTTGCTGCAGGAGTTCCCCAAGCAACAATTCTGACTTATTTCTATCTGGAGGTTACTGTGGAGAAGATGAGTTCTTATCGGCAAAAACAATAAAAAAGAAATCGCATAGATACAGGAGCTGTGGTATACTGTGTCTATGCGAATTTATAATAGTCTTAGGACAATGTATTGGAGGTAATGCAATGGAATTTGAGCTGCTTGCAGATAGTATTAAGCAAATAAATGATAAAGCAAGTTCAGCAGCAAAAAGTGCTGTAAATCAGCTTATGACATTGCGCAATTGGGCGATTGGTTATTATATAGTAGAATATGAACAAGATGGTAGTGACAGAGCAGAATATGGTTCTCATCTTTTGAAAAATTTGGAAAAACAAATTGATCAAAAAGGAATGAATTATACGCTTTTTAAGGCTTGTAGACAGTTTTATAAAGTATATCCTCAAATTGGTTCGACAGTGTCGAGCGAATTTAAATTACCGGATTTTGGAAAAAGTTCGACAGTGTCGAACGAATTTGTCACAGATCCAGATGTTTTAGTTAATAACTTGTCTTTTTCACATATTCGAGAAATTATGGTTTTAAATGATGCGTTTGAACGATTTTTTTACGAAACAGAGTGTATGAAATGCAACTGGAATGTAAGAGAACTACGCAGACAGATAAAAACTAACCTTTATGTAAGAGCCGGCATAAGTAAAAAACCAGAGCTTTTATTGAAAAAATCTGTTGATAACGCAAATGGAACAATGCTATCAATAAAAGACCCATTCACATTTGAATTTTTGGGACTTGATGCAAGGGATGCTGTGTCAGAATCTGATTTAGAACAGGCTCTTATGGATCATTTGCAGGAGTTTATGTTAGAACTTGGAGAGGGATTCTGTTTTGAGGCAAGACAAAAGCGGATTATAATAGATGATAAATATTATTTTATTGATCTTGTTTTTTATAATCGTCTTTTACATTGCAATGTTATTATTGAACTTAAGAATGATGAGTTCAAACATGAGGATTTGGGACAGCTTAATGCTTATGTAGGATATTATAAGAAAAATGAGATGACAGAAGGAGATAATCCTCCAGTAGGAATACTACTTTGTACAGATAAAGGCTCACAGATGGTAGAATATGCATTATCTGGAATGGATAACCAATTATTTGTTTCAACTTATATGTTGCATTTACCTGACAAGAAGAAACTAGAAGAATTTATGTTAAAAGAGATAGAAGAAATGGGAATGTAAAGTTAAGCACTTTATTTTGCTGATTATGATGCGATACTTTCTACACTTCAGGATACATTCCCACAGGTTATCGAGGATTTAGCTACAAAGCTTAAATTTGCGACTGATAAGTTAGAAGAAGCTGATCAGGATATCACATCTGCAATTAAAAGCTGATAGAAAGATAAATAATTAGCCTGAATTATTCGCAGCCTTAAGATGCAATTATGCATTCATTCAGAGATTTGAGGATGAATACAAACCTGCATTAGAAAACATTATTGAAGCAGTTCAAAGTATTTCTGATTATATTCAGAGTTATATGCAAGCACGTCAGGATGATGATGCTGCAGGCGCAGCAGCTGTTAGAGGCTAAAGAATCCTGTGGATCAGGGTGATAATGGTGGTGGAACAATTGCACAGATGGTGGAACTCACTAAATCTCTTCAGGATATACAAAATGCATTTGTGACGCTTGTGGCAAACACTTTGTCTTATATGAGACAACGGAAATCTTCTGTTGAAACTAAGGATGCGGAGGCTAGAGATGTAACTTTTAATAGACAATGAGAACATGTTGAGGCTATAATGTACTTGAGCGTGTTCTCTTTGTTGTTATAAAAGGAAATTTTACATGGCAGTAACATAGAAAAAAAGTAGGTATGTGGAAATACAAATACGGACTATAAGAATATGCATAGTGTAGTATAAGAAAAAGTGTTACTTGAGAATTAATTGAATGAGGAGCATTTATTATGATTTATTTCGATTTAGATAATACGTTGATTGATTACAATTCTTCAGAGAGAAAAGCGATAGAGTTCATATTTAAAGAAAAATATGGACTGGTATTAAATAATAATCAAACAGATTATTGGAGTAAGATTTCTAGAAAGTATTTTGATTATTATTTATCAAAACAGATAACTTTCGAAGAGCAAGGAAAAAATCGATTTATTAAAATGTTAAGTTATTGTGGGTATGTGGAAAATGAAAAGATTGCAATGGAATTGTTTGAAGAGTATCAAAAACAATTAGAAAATAGTTGGATTTTATTTGATGATGTGGTTGATATGCTACATTCATTGGAAGGATATCGACTAGGTATCATAAGTAATGGGAGATCTATACAGCAAAGAGCAAAGTTGAGTTGTACGAACATTGAAAAATATTTTGAAATAATTCTTATTTCAGAAGAAACAGGATTTGCAAAACCTTCCGTTGATATTTTTTATGAGGCGGTCAAACAGTCAGGCGAGAAAATTGATTCAGTTATATATGTTGGTGATAATATAAAAACAGATATTTTGCCATGTGAAAAAATTGGAATGAAATGTGTACTTGTGGATAGAAATAGTATATGTGAGAAAAATATATGTAAAATTAAGAATTTATATGAAATACATAATGTATTACTCAACGACATTGGGCAGTATAATACTGAACTTTCTATAAGAAGTTCTGCTCAATAAAAAACAAGAACTAAAAACATCTAAATATTACTATCTCAAACTTCCCATACTGAAAAGTGTGCTGAACCTTGAAAATTCAATATTTTAGCCAATAAAAAGTAAACGATGAAACGAAGGTACCTACCAAACCTAAATCAATATCGATATACTATGATCATAGTATATTTGTTAAAAAAGTTGAGCCTAAACTTTTTTGACTAAGATATGTGAGGTACAGATTATGGCTACAAATACTACAGCAGTTAGTCTACTCGACTGTCTGACTCTCAACAATTTAATAACAAACTTATACAGCACTTTAGCCAACAACAGGTTAGAAAGACTGATTTAAGTAATTTTGCGCCGATTCAGTTATAGCAAGTCCGCCACAGCTTGTCTCCTTAAGGCTGGCGGGAAGCTGGTTGCCGATTCGCCGCATACTGTCAACTACATCATCAGGAGCAATTGCACTTTTAATTCCTGCGAGTGAGAGCTGTGCAGATGTCACCGCATTGACTGCACCGTAGGAATTTCTCTTTATACATGGAACTTCTACAAGTCCAGCAACAGGATCGCATACAAGTCCGAGAAAATTTTTAAGTGAAAGAGTAGCCGCATTGATGATGGCAGAAGAATCACCGCCCTGTAAGAAGGCAAGAGCACCGGCAGCCATTGCACTTGCAGAGCCAATCTCAGCCTGACAGCCACCGGCAGCACCTGCAATAAAAGCATTCTCGGCAATAACTTTGCCAATACCGGCAGCCACATACATAGCCTTTACCATATCGTCTTCTGCTACATCAAAATCTTCTTCGTAGCTTAACAGGACAGCAGGAAGAACACCACATGAACCGGCTGTCGGTGCGGCAACAATGCGCCTCATGCAGGCATTGGATTCACCCATTTTTATTGCCTTCTCCATTACCTTTCCCATAAAAGAACCACAGATATTTTTGCCGGATTCATTGTATGAATGAAGCAGCCCACCATCGCCACCCGCTTTGTTGCTTGCAGAGCGCAGAGTTCCATCATACATACTGTCCGCATTTTTCATGGCAACGTACATTTCTTTCATCATATTAAAAGAGTCCGATTCTGAACGGTCATTTTCGTACATATCAGCTTGTTGGATAATCTCCCAGATTTCCAGATTATTATCGGCAGATAATTTAATTAAATCGTTAAGTGTGTGATATTCAAACATATACTATACCTCTTACCAACTATTTGTTATTAGAATTATATAAATTGCATTATGTTACATATCAGTTTTTGATTTTCAGTAGATTAATTTATTATATCGGCTCTAATTACCACTGAAATAAGTAACTTTAAGCACGCCCTCGACATGCTCAAGCCATGAAATACCATCCTGTGGAATCGGCTGGTCACATTCAATAACCATAACAGCATTCTGTCCTCTTGCAGAGCGGTAAAGCTGCATTGTAGCAATATTGACACCTTTGTGTGCCAGCATGGAAGTTACTTCCGAAACATGTCCGGGCTGGTCCAGATTGTGTACAATCAATGTAGGATTGTCGCCAGAGAAGTTCGTGCTTATTCCATCTATCTTGTCAATATTTATGCGAGAGCCGCCAACAGATGATGCCTGTATTTCTATGGATTTGCCGCTTGTGCCAGTCAGATGAAGTACAGCAGTATTAGGATGAGCCTCCTCAAGTCGGGCCTCTCCAAAAGAAATTCCGATGTCACGTTTACGTGCAATATCGAAGCTGTCTGCTATATGGTAGTCATCTGGTTTCATGCCAAGAAGTCCTGCAACGATAGCCTTTTTAGTGCCATGTCCCTCGCCGGTAGCAAGAAAAGAGCCGTACAACTGTATTTGAGCCTCTTTAAGAGGTTCACCTAGAAGCTGTCCTGCTATGTAGCCTATTCTGACAGCACCGGCAGTATGTGAACTTGACGGACCGACCATAATCGGACCTACAATATCAAATAAATCCATGAAAAGCCTCCTATAAAACTGAATCTATTCTCCAAATATTCTAAGAGCGGGAAATCTGGGAGTACAAAGTTATTATGCTCATTGTAGAGCATTTTAATAAAAAAAGATAGTTTATAAAATAAGGAATAAGAAATGAATTTTAATGATGAGTTCATATCGGAAGAAGCAGTAAATGTTATCGCATAGGCACAGAAGTTGTGGTATACTGTGTCTATGCGAGATTAAAGAAACTTACAAATCGGAGGTTGTTACTCTTTTTGGAGGTGAATTGGTAATGATAAAATTAAAAATGTCTATTGAAGATATAAGTGAG
>ERZ772881.2286-NODE-2286-length-14239-cov-7.358503_pt1 | contig 14239 bp, 12 predicted proteins | sample MGYA00580581_ERZ772881 | MGnify/ENA primary metagenome ERZ772881 (study PRJEB29015, sample SAMEA2737668) | human gut metagenome | biome: human gut; feature: human-associated habitat; material: faeces | place: China | collected 2012 ...
AGCCGCCGGAGCGGTGCTTAAGCCGTAAGGCGGGAATTGTGCGGTGTTGCCTAAAATCAAAAAAGGTTTCCCGCATTCCATGTGCAGGAAACCTTTTTATTTACTGCTTCTTTTTCCGCTGGCTTACACCCCAGCCGACGCTGCCGATCAGCGCCAGCAGCGATACCAGCTCAAACGCACGCCAATAGACAGGCGCATGATAGGCGATCACAATCGTGCCAGTGTAGCCTGCGGGGATGTTCAGCGTTATGCGGGCGTTTTCGCCGGTACCGAGGGCGTAGGCATCGCCTGTAGCCTCATCCACCGCGTAGTAGTGCCCATAGTTGAAGATAGGCACCGAGATATCAGCAGCGTCCCCGTCATTTTCCACTGTCAGGTAGGCTTTCCCGCCGCGCTTCTCGTAAGAAAGCAGCTGCAGTTCCTCGCTGCCCGGCTTGGGCTGTGCCCAGATGGTCTCGTAGGCGCTGGTACCGTCGATGAGGTACTCGCCCACGCCGGTGACGGTGCCGCCGGTGCCCACGCCTGCCACGAAGATATCCACGTTTCCGTCGGTATCCTCGTAAATTTCGGGGCCGGTGGTCTCAAAGTGGGCCTTGGGGTTGGCGGGGTTCACGAACTGGCCGGGCACGAAGCTGTTGGGGATCTCCTTGGCCAGCTCGTCGGCCTTGGCGATGGCGCCCTTCATGCCCTTGGCGCCCTCGGTCAGCACCAGCTCCGCGCCGTAGGCCTTCATCAGCTGGCGGCGCTCCACGCTCATGGTCTCCGGCATCACGATGATGATCCGGTAGCCCCGGGCGGCGGCCACAGAGGCCAGGCCGATGCCGGTGTTGCCGGAGGTAGGCTCAATGATGACGCTGCCCTCCTTCAGCAGGCCCTTGGCCTCGGCGTCGTCGATCATGGCCTTGGCGATACGGTCCTTGACGCTGCCGGCGGGGTTAAAGTACTCCAGCTTGGCCAGCACCCTGGCCTTAAGGCCGAACTTCTTCTCGATATGGGTCAGCTCCAGCAGGGGGGTCTTACCGATCAGCTGGTCAGCGGAAGTGTAAATGTCAGACATAACGATTCTCCTTTTCGATATCACATATGTTGCTTATTCAGATGGTCTGCGGTGCGCTCCGGCGCGGAAAACAGCTGCCGCCGCAACATCGGAGATACGTATGCCCTTTCCGGCGTCTCATGGCCCGCCCTCCCTTTTGTTTCGTAATTACTACCTATCTGGTAGGTTGGTTACGTTATACCACGCCTGCCGGTATTTGTCAACAGGGAATTTGCATTTCGCGGAAATCTTTTCACCCGCCGCGGCGCAGTGCATAGAATGAGAACGGAGAGGCTCTCTCCGTATTTTTTGTGACAGGAGGTCACAGGTTTTATGAGCATACATCTCCGTCATGCTGCCGCCTGCTATCAGGCTCCCGACGGGGAGGTGGAGGCGGTACGCGACGTATCCTTTGACGTGGCGCAGGGGGAGTTCGTCAGTCTGGTGGGGCCCTCCGGCTGCGGCAAGTCCACGCTGCTGAGCGCCATCGCCGGGCTGGAGCCTCTGACCGGCGGTACCGTCAACGTGGCGGGTCAGCCGGTGACGGGTCCCTCCCGCCGCGTTGGATTCATGCCCCAGCGGGATCAGCTGTTTGAGTGGAAGAGCATCTGGGACAACGTAACGCTGGGTCTGGCGGTGCAGCGCGAGAGAGGGAGCGCCGCCTATGACCACGTGCGGGAGCTGCTGGAGCGCTACGAGCTGTCGGGCTTTGCGGGAAAGCGGCCCTGCCAGCTGTCCGGCGGCATGCGGCAGCGCTGTGCGCTGATCCGGACACTGGCCTCGGATCCGGAGATCCTGCTGCTGGATGAGCCGTTTTCCGCGCTGGACTATCAGACGCGCCTTGCGGTATCGGCGGACATCTGGCGTATCATCCGCCAGGAGGGCAAGACGGCTCTGCTGGTGACTCACGACATCGCGGAGGCGGTGAGCATGTCCGACCGCGTGGTGGTGCTGTCCGCCCGCCCCGCCGTGGTGAAAACCGTGCTGGACATGGGCGCGCTGCGTGGCCTGCCGCCGCTGGAGCGGCGAAGCACAGCGGAGTTCCACCGCTATTTCGACTTGATATGGAAGGAGCTGGACGTTCATGGCTGACACTTCCCTGTCGCCCCGCCGTCTGGCGTATCTGGCCGGTGTACGGCGGCAGAAGCGGCGGGTCCGCATCTGGCAGCTCGCGCTGCTCATTGGCCTGTTCGGCTTTTGGGAGCTGAGCTGCCGCACCGGCCTGTCCGATGGCTTTCTGGTCAGCTGCCCCAGCCGCATGGCCGCCACATTCTGGTCGCTGTGCCGCTCCGGCCAGCTGCTGCACCACATCGGCGTGTCGTGTCTGGAGACGGTGCTGGGCTTCACCGCCGGCACCCTGCTGGGCACGGCGGCAGCCATCCTCATGTGGTGGTCGGACACGGCGGCCCGCATTTTAGACCCGTATCTGGTAGTGCTGAACGCCCTGCCCAAGACGGCACTGGGCCCCATCTTCATCGTCTGGATGGGCGCCGGGGCGGGGGCCATCGTCACCATGACGCTGGCCATCTCGCTGATCGTGACGATCCTGAACATGTATACCGGCTTTCGGGCCACCGATCCGGAAAAGGTGCGCCTGATGCGCACGCTGGGAGCCACACGGCGTCAGATCCTGTGGATGCTGGTGTTTCCCGCCAACTGCCCCACCCTGTTTTCCACGCTGAAGGTCAACGTGGGCCTGTCGTGGGTGGGCGTCATCATGGGTGAGTTTCTGGTCTCGCGGGCCGGTCTGGGCTATCTCATCGTCTACGGCTCTCAGGTATTCAACATGGATCTGGTGATGACCAGCGTGCTGATCCTGGCGGCTGCGGCGGTGTTGATGTACCTGCTGGTGCTGCGTGCGGAAAATATCCTGAATCACTATTGGGGGGTACGATCATGAAGAAACTGTTGACATTTTTCTGCGTTGCCGCCCTGCTGCTTCCGGTGCTGCTCACCGGCTGCGGCAGCGGCGGCGCCACCACGGTGCGGCTCAACGAGGTGACACACTCCGTGTTCTACGCGCCGCAGTACGCGGCCATGAGCCTGGGCTTCTTCGCCGACGAGGGGCTGAACGTGGAGCTGACCAACGGAGGCGGAGCGGATAAGGTCATGACCGCCGTGGTGTCCGGCAGCGCCGACATCGGTCTGGCGGGGCCGGAGAGCTGCATCTATATCTACAATCAGGGCAAGGACGACCACCCCGTGATCTTTGCCCAGCTCACCAAGCGGGACGGCTCGTTCCTGGTGGGCCGCACCGGCGGCAGCTTCTCCTGGGAGGATCTGCGGGGCGCCACGGTCATCGGCGGCCGCAAGGGCGGCGTGCCGGAGATGACGCTGGAGTACGTCATGAAGCAGAACGGCGTGGTGCCGCAGGTGGACGCGGTGGTGGACACCTCCGTGCAGTTCAACATGATGGCCGGTGCCTTCACCGGTGGTCAGGGGGACTATGTGACGCTGTTTGAGCCCACCGCCACCGAGGTGGAGCGGGCCGGTCACGGCTACGTCCTGTGCTCCATCGGCGAAGCCTCCGGCGAGATCCCCTACACTGCCTATTTCGCCAGCCAGAGCTATATGGCCGCGCATCCTGACGTGGTGCAGGGCTTCACCAACGCCATTGCCCGGGCCCAGCGCTGGATCACGGAGCACACGGACCGCGAGGTGGCGCAGGCCATCTGCGATCAGTTCCCCGATACCAGCCTTGACGTGCTGGAGACCGTCACGGCCCGCCACCGGCAGATCGACGCCTGGAACGAGGTACCCCGCATGGAGCAGTCCGCGCTGGAGCGTCTGGAAACGGTGATGACCGAGGCCGGTGAGCTGCAGAAGGAGGACTGGGTGGACTTCACCCAGCTGGTAGACAACAGCTACGCGGACAAAGCCGCCGCACAGCTGGGATGACCCGTCTGCGTCAGGCGTAACACATCATGAAAAAAGAGGGAGAACGCTCCGCGTTCTCCCTCTTTTTTTATTTACGCATCGTCCGCCTCCTTCGCAGGCCGCGCCGCCTGCGGCCAGAGCGGTGCTTCTTCCCCGCTGGTGGCCACATACAGGTCCTCGCATCTCTGCTGGGCCGCTGTCAGTGTCTCGATGGCCCGCTCCATGGCATCCATGGCCGCCAGATACATCGCCTTGTAGTCCGCCATTTTCGTCCTCCCTTTCTTATTTGATATCTTTTTGATATCATTTTGAATTCTTATTATACAGCATCGGAATGATATCATCAAGCCATCAATTTGAAGTGGGTGATGTCATGGCAAACTACTATACGCCGTTTTCGCTGCGGGTCTCCGAGGAGCTGCTGGACAAGGTGAAGCAGCTCGCGGCCGCGCACAAGCGCTCCGCCAACAAGGAGATAGAGTTCGCGCTGGAGCAATACGTGGCCGCCTATGAACAGGAGCACGGGAGCATCCGCCTGCCGCCGCAGGCGTAACACATCATGAAAAAGAGGGAGAACGCTCCGCGTTCTCCCTCTTTTTTCAGCTCAGTGCGCTGATGATGCTCTGGTACTTGTTGATGTCCGAGCCGCCGTTCCACGTCATAAAGCCGCCGCTGCAGCCGGTGTCCCGCAGAGCTCGGACCTCCGCCGCCACCTCCTCCGCGCCGTAGGTGTTGTACGGCTCGCGGATGGCGTTGTAGGCCTGTATCCATGTGCGCACCGCCGCCGGAGAGGCTGTTTCCTTCTGACGCTCCGCCGCCGCCGCACCGAACATGTGTACCGTGTCGTAGGGGTGCTCCCAGGGCTTGTAGTTCCCCTGGGCGCTGTAATGGTCGGGATAGGGCATGCCGGAGATGGCGTCCACCGCCGCGCTGATGGCCGGCCAGTACTGGCCGCAGGCGGTGACGTAGGGATTGGCGCACTCGCCGAACACGTCGCCGGACAGATAGTACCCCGCGCTGTGGAGCCGCTCCGCCGCGTACAGCAGGAACCTCTGCACCGCTTGGGCCTTGCTCTCGCCGTAGGCGTTGCGGTAGTCGATGGTCCCCGCCTTCTCGTAGCTATACGCCCCATCGGGGAAGCGGATATAGTCGAACTGGATCTCGTTGAAGCCCAGAGCCGCCGCCTCCAGCGCCAGATCCACCTTGTACTGCCACACCGTCCGGTCGTAGGCGCTGGGCCAGTACATGGAGCTGATCTTCAGAGGCGTACCCTCCAGGTCGCAGATGACCTGCTCCGGATGGTCCGCCGCCAGATGGGCGTCGTTGAACACGGTGATGCGGCCGATGAGGTAGTATCCCGCAGCCTTCAGCTTCTGAATGTTGGCCCGGAAGTTCTCCCTGGTGTCCATGGCCGCCGCGTAGGCGGACGGGCTGTACTGCTGCATCACCGGTGAGGCGTAGGACACGGCGGTGCCGTCTACGATGTCCACCACGAAGGCGTTGACGCCGCTGCCCTCCGCCACGCGCAGGTAGCTGTCGGCGTACTGGACGGCGGAGCCGTTGAGGTACAGGGCCCGCACCTCATCGGGCATGACGTTGCCCTCGATGGCCCCCTTCTCCACAGGGTAGTAGTCCAGCCCCGCTGCATCGCCGCCGCCCCAGCTGTCGCCGCGGGAGGCGTGGAGCTGATACAGCTCCGCATCGTACTGGGTCAGGGCCTCGTCCTCTGTCATGCGGACGTTGGCAGCGGCGATATAGCCCTCGCCCCGCTGGCAGGACACCTGCCAGCGCAGCACCTCGCCGTTTTCGTCCAGCCCGTCGAAGCCGGTGACGGCGAGGGCCATGCCCTTTTCCACGGCGCAGCCCGGGACAGCCCCGGTCTCATCCAGCAGGCTCATGCCCCGCAGGGCGTACACCGTCTCCACCTGTACCGTCCGGCTGAGATCATCGGCCAGATGGGACGCGTCCAGCAGGACGTACCCCTCGCCGTTGACCACGCGGACGCGGCCGTCCTCACGGGGCGTCTCCACGTCTGCGGCCACGTAGGCCACCTGACTGCCCCGCACCAGTACGCCCAGCTCCGCGCCGCTGTCGGCGTCGTACACCGGCGCGGACGCCGTCTCCGATGCCACGTAGCCGATGGCCGTCTCCGGTGCCTTCGGCGGCTGCAGCTGCCGGTAGATATACACGCCCAGAACGGCCACCGCCGCCAGCGCCAGCAGGATAAAGAGGATCCCCGCGGTGCGGCCGGCGCTGCCGGTTTTCTCTTTTGTTGACATAGGCAAATTCTCCTTGTGCTCGTTGGTGTTACAGCGGACATTATACGATATTCTCCGCCATATTTCCACCCTGTTCTTCCTGCGGCGGCAAATTTTACTCCTTTTTCCGGTTTTCCCCGCATTTCCGGTAGACAACAGCGGGAACGAATGGTATACTGTCAGTGATTATTATGTAAATCGGCGGCGTTCTCCGCCGCTTTGACGACTACTGAAAAGGCAGGGTGTATGCGATGAAAAGGATGAAGCGGAGCACCGCCATGGTGCTGGCCGCCGCCGTGGTGCTGAGCCTGCTGGCCACGGCGCTGCTGGCCGCCAGCAAGAACTGGCAGGACGCGGGACTGGGCGACCTGAGCCAGTACTACGAGACGGGCAACAGCGCCGACCCCGGCTACGTCTCCACCGTCCGCGGCGACAGCGGCGGCACGTCCTACGGCATCTATATGTTCGCCAGCAACGCCGGCACGCCCCTGAGCTTCGTCCAGTGGCTGCAGGAGTTCAAGTCCGGCTCCATCTACCGCGACATGGGCGACACGCTGTATAACGCCTACGCCTACGACCGCAACGGCAAGTACTCGCCCGGCTACGGCAGCAATTTCAACGCCACCTGGCGCAGCGTGGCCGACGACTACCCCGACGAGTTCATGCAGTCCCAGAAGGACTATTGGGAGACCCACGCCTATGCGGACCTGCTGAAGAACATCAAGTCCGCCGTCCCCTCCTTCGATCTGGATGACTACTCCGTGGCTCTGCGCAATGTGTTCTGGAGCCGCAGCGTCCACCACGGCGCAGGTGTGATCCGCGGCGCCAGCAGCAGCGATGGGCGCAGCGGCGCCACCGGCGTCATCCTCCGTGCCTTCGACTCTCTGGGCGGCTTCAAGAACCAGAGCGAGGCCCAGCTGATCCAGGCCATCTACGCCGAGTGCAGCCGTCTGGACAAGACCCCCGAGCCCAAGCGCATGACCGGCGACGCCGCCAGCAAATACGGCGTATCCGGCCAGTCCATGGCTTATTTCAGCGCCAACTCCGGCGACGTGCAGCTCAGCGTGTACAGCCGCCTGCACGTCAACGAGCCGGCGGACGCGCTGGTAATGCTCTACGCCAACTCCGACGCCCCGCTGGCCGACGGTGCCTACCGCCTGTCGCCCCGCGGCACTACGGACCGCGGCATGGCCGCCGACCTGTCGGGTCTTACCAAGATCTCCTCCGCCGCCTCCGTGCAGCTGACGTACTTCGCCAGCGGCTACTACACCCTGACGGTGAGCGATAAACGCCTCAGCGATAACGGCGGCAAGGTCACGCTGGCCTCCGCCACTGCCGGCAACGAGCAGATGTGGGCCCTCACCGGCGACAGCCCCTACTATCTCCAGAACCGCGCCACCGGCCGCTATCTGGCGCTCGCGGACAACAGCGTGTCCACTGTGAAGGACACCGCCGGCGCCACCAAGCTCCAGCTCACCGCCGATGGCAGTGTCTGGGGCGCCGAGGGTCTGTTCTACCCCGGCAGCGAGGGCAATGAAACCCAACTGCTGGCCAATAAATCCTCTTACCCCGTCCGCGGCGTCATCACCAGCAGCCTGCCCATCACCAGCGTCACCGTGAAGGCGGTGTCCTCCAGCGGCAGCACCGGCTTTACCGCCACCAGCAGCATCAAGGGCACCGTCTACTCCTACGACCTGTGGAAGCTGGACAGCGCCTGCGCCTTCAGCCGCCTCAGCGTCGGCGAGTACACCCTGACCATCACCGCGACAAACAGCGCAGGCACCGTGACTCTGGCGGAGTCCCAGTTCAAGGTCAACGCCAACAGTTCCTTCAGCCCCGGCGACCTCTCCGACGAGGAGTACGCCGTGTCCTTCCAGATAGGCGACGTGGTGGTCGAAAGCCGCATGTACCGCCTTACCGACACCTACGGCGAGCTGCCCGCGGTGGACGAGGCCGGCTTCCAGGGCTGGTACCGCGAGGACGGCACGGAGATCTCCCCCAACTCGCCGGTGGCCGCCTCTAACCACACGCTTTACGCCCGCTTCGGCGACCTCTACACCGTCACCTTCCAGGTGGACGGCGAGACGGTCCGCACCTTCAAGCTGGCCCAGGGCGATCTCATCACCGCCCCTGCCAACCCCGTGAAGGCGGCGGACAGCAAGTACACGTACAGCTTCAAGAACTGGGTGGACCAGAACGGCGATGTTTTTGCCCCCAAGGCCACCTACATGGGCACCAAGGACATCACCTACACCGCCCAGTTCACCAAGACCGCCAAACCCGACCACGGCAGCGGCGATCCCACGGAGCCCTCCGGCGCGTTCCTCACCGGCATCGCGCCCCAGACCTCCGTCAAGACGCTGAACGACTCCGGCTACACCGTGTATGACGGTAAGAAGGAGATCACCTCCGGCTACGTGGGCACGGGCATGACCGCCGTCGGCGGCAGCTCCAGCCTGACCATCGTCGTCACCGGCGATGTCACCGGCGACGGCCGCATCACCATCACCGATGTGGTCAAGCTCCAGAACTACGCCGCCGGCGCAGGCGACCTGAACGAGGCCGCTCTGAAGGCCGCCGACATCAACGGCGACGGCCGTGTCACCATCACCGATGTGGTCCAGGCGGCCCAGGTCACCGTGGGCCAGCGCACCATCTGAGCAGGAGGTACTCCATGAAAAACAAACTGCTTCGCACCGCCCTTTCCCTGGTCACAGCGTGCCTGCTGGTGCTGGCCATCCTGCCCCAGCGGGCGGAGGCCGCCGGCGCGTCCCTCTCCGGCAGCAGCAGCGTCCAGGCCGGCAATTCCGTGACGCTGACCCTGTCCGTGGACAGTAAGATCCTCGGCCTGACGGCGGACCTGAACTGCGGCGACGGCCTGACCTTCACCAACTACTCCTGCTCCGTCAGCGGCTGGAGCATTCTTGTGAACCAGAACCATTTCAGCGTCTATGGCACCAACAGCGCCAGCGGCGGCATCATCACCGTGACGCTGAAGGTATCCTCCAGCGTTCAGGGCGGCGCGGCCCTCAGCGCCAGCTTCAGCAACATCGTAGCCTCCGACGGCGAGACCGACATCGACGTGGGCACCGCCAGCTGGACCGGCAGCGTGGCCGCCGCGCCCAGCGGCGACTGTACCCTGTCCGCCATCATGTGCGGCAACGCCACCCTGTCCCCCGCCTTCTCCTCCGGCACCACGTACTACACCGCCAAGGTCCCTTATAGCGTGTCCAAGCTGAGTCTGGATTATAACCGCAACGACAAGGGCCAGACCGTCAACATCAGCGGCAACGACCTGGCCGTAGGCGTCAACACCGTCACCCTGAAGGTCACGGCGGCCAACGGCACCACCAAGTCCTACGTCATCGAGGTCACCCGCGAGCAGGACCCCAACTACAAGGCCTCCACCGATGCCGCTTTGTCGGCGCTGGGCATTGAGGGTGCGACCCTCAGTCCCGCCTTCAGCAGCACCGTCCACGACTATGTGGCCTATGTGCCCTTTGAGACAAAAACGGTGAAGGTCAACGCCTCCGCCAACGACAGCAAGTCCAGCGGCATCACCGGCACCGGCGACATCACGCTGGACAAGGAGGGTGACAACCCTATCTCCGTGGTATGCACCGCCGAGGACAAGACCACCAAACTGGAGTACACCGTCCATGTGGTCCGTATGCCGGAGTACACCGGTACCCTGCCCGTGATCTCCGCGGCGGAGCCGGAACCGGAGCCGGAACCGGAGCCGGAACCGGAGCCCGAGCCCGAGCCGGAGACTCCCATGCTCCAGATCCCCGTGAGCATCAAGCTGCCCCTGCTGGGCGAGGTCCGCACCGTGGTCGCCCTGATCGGCGGCGTGGTGCTGGTGGCCGCCCTGCTGTTCCTGCTTGGCCTGTTCATCGGCCGCGGCACCGGCGGCGGTCCCGATGATGACGGCAACGGCCCCGATGACCGCGATGACCGCCCCGACCGCGGCGGCAGAGACCACCGCGAGGAGCGCGAGGAGCGCCGCGAGCGCCGTCACCCTGCGCCGGAGCGTTCCCGCCCCGCGCCCCGCATCGTGCCCCGTCAGGCGGAGCCGGTACAGCAGCCCGCTCCCAAGGCCCGTGACTGGAAGGACTTCGACATCCCGCTGGACGATGAGCCCACTGTCAGGCCCGCGCCTCAGCCCGCCGCTCCCGACAAGGACCTGCTGGCGGACACGGTGGATCAGGTACTGGCGGACGAGCCCACTCCCAAGGACGAGGAGGACGTGCGCACCATGTCTCTGGAGGATCTGCTGAAGGATATTCGCAGCATGTAACAAAAAAGAGTACGGACGCTTTCGCGTCCGTACTCTTTTTTTCTCACAGCGCCCCCTTGGGGCAGCTCTTCACACACTCCATGCACAGGATGCACTCCGTGCCGTTGGCCCGCCGGCGGGAGTTATCCGTCATGTCCACCTCCATGGGGCACACCCTTCTGCACCGCCCGCAGGACACGCATTTGCTCTTGTCGCAGGTGATACGGAGCAGGGAAAAATAGCTCATGGGCTTTAAGAACACCGTCACAGGGCACAGGTACTTGCAGAAGGCGCGGTTGTCCCGAAACGCAAAGGCCAGCAGGATACCTGCCCCGTAGTACAGTGCGTTGCCGATGACAAAGGCCCAGAACATGATGCGCTCCAGGCGCCCCACATTGGCCAGAAACAACGCCGCCACAAAGACCAGTGACAGCGTGAACGTCACGTACCGCAGCCAACCGATGGGCTTCCGCGGTGTCTGCGGCACCTTGTAGGGCAGGAAGTCCAGCACCATGGCCGTCCAGCAGGCGTACCCGCACCAGCCTCGCCCGAACAGCAGCGGCCCGAAGATCTTGGCCACGGCGTAGTGGATGGTGGCCGCCTCGAACACGCCGGTGAACAGGTAGTACCAGAACCCCTCGATCTGCATATTCTCCCCGCAGATCAGGCCCAGATACACCAGCATATACGATCCCACCAGCAGCTGCGTCACCCGTCGGGCGTGCTTGTATTTTCCCACGAACAGCGCCGTCCCCAGGGCGATAGAGCCGCCGATATAGCTAAAATTAAAGAGGTAGAACAGGTTGTCCTTGGTGAGCCACAGCACCACGGCCACCGTCTCGAACACCGCCAGCAGCGCCAGCGAGGGCAGATACTTCTTCATACCCTTACTTCCCCGCTGCGGAGCATGGACGCCGCCTCGCGGGCCGCCGAAGCCGCGTCCTCGGTGTAGGCATCTGCGCCGATCTCATCGCAGAAGCTCTGGCTGATAGGCGCGCCGCCCACCAGGATCTTCACCCTGCCGCGGATGCCCATCTCCTCCGCCAAACGCACCACGTCCCGCATCTCCTGCATGGTGGTGGTCAGCAGGGAGGAACAGGCGATGATGCCGCAGTTCTGGTGCATCGCGGCCTCCACAAACTTCTCCGGCGCCACGTCCACGCCCAGGTCCACCACCTCAATGCCGCTGCCCTCCATCATGATCTTCACCAGATTCTTGCCGATGTCGTGCATATCGCCCCGCACCGTACCGATGCAGGTGCGGCCCAGCTTCTCCGTGCCGCTGCCGGCCATGCGGGGCCGCAGCAGCTCCAGAGCTGCCTGCATACACCGCGCCGCCATCAGCATCTCCGGCACGAAGGCGATACCGGCGGAGAAGTCCACACCCAGGCGGTCCATGCCCCGCATCAGCCCGCCGGACAGGATGTCCGCCGCCGCAATGCCCTGATCCAGCGCCTCCCCGCACAGGGCCAGCACCTTTTTCTGCTGTCCCCGCTGCAAAGCCGCCGCCACACGGTCCAGCACGCCGTCGCCGCCGCTCTCCGCAGCCCGGATGGCATCGCCGCTCCCTTTTTGCGCCAGCACCCGCCGCGGCACCGGCGGCAGATCGAACTTCGGCAGGTGTACCTGCCGGTTATACCCGTCGATGGCCTCGTCGATATACCGGTCCACGTGGGGATACACCGTCCCCGCCAGTCCGTAGGTGATGGATGGGATGAAGTGCCCCAGCGGCCCGCAGGCCGCCAGCACGTTCTTTGCGTAGTCCCGTATCTCCTCCGGCGACGCGTCGGCGCGGTCGATGGCGGCGCCCATGCCGCCCATCAGCACCAGTCTCCCCCTCAGCTGCCGCTGTAAGGCGGGGATATCGTTCTCCGGCAGCACGCCCTGCCACACCTGGATGCCGAGCTCCGCCATGTCCTCCACGATAGGCGCCAGATAGGAATCGGCGTGGTGGACGGCGATGCAGCCCCGGGACCGGATGTACCCATAGAACCGGCGGTACGGCTCCTTGAAAAACTCCCGCCACATCTCCGGCTGCATGAACAGGGCGTTCTTGGTGCCCCAGTCGTCGTGGGAGAAGATGACGTCCGGCTGCAGGTTGTTGATGAGCAGCTTCACATATCCCAGCCGGTACTCCGTGATGTACTCAATGAGCTCGTGCATCTCCTGCGGGTGCTCGTACAGCGCCGTCAGCGTATCCTCAAAGCCCATCAGGAAATGGCACTGTTCAAAAATACCGGTGCCCATGAACCCTGCCAGCAGCTTCTCCTGCCCGCATGCCTCCCGCGCCTGCTGCCGGACGGCCTCCCAGCCCTCCGTGCAGTTGGCCGCCAGATCCGGCGCATGCACCGTCTCCCGCCACCGCGTCACATCGGGGCACACCGCAAGGCCATCGTGGGTGACGGGCATGGGCCCCGGCGCGTCCTCCGGAAAGCTGATGGTGGTGCCCCACCGGTCCACGCTGACGGTGCCCCGCTTCCGGTTTCCCCGCAGGTAGGTGTTGATGGGATCGCCCAGGCACATGTGCAGCGCCTCGTACTGCCGCAGCAGCCGGTCCGGCTGTCCGTCCGGCTTCAAAAGCTCCAGAAAGATCTCTTTCGCTGTCATCATCGCGCTCACCTCACAAAGACTCTTGACAAAGCAGCCCCGCACTGCTTAAAGTAGTGGTATCATTATAGAAATCTGGTTCCCCCCTGTCAAGTACGGCGCGGCCCTTTCATCCCATCACGGAGGTATTCGCATATGGAACTGCGTTTTCCCCTTATTCTGGACGGTGCCACCGGTACGGAGCTGCAAAAGCGCGGCTACACCGGCGACGTCAGCGCGGAGCAGTGGGTGCTGGCCCATCCGGACAGCATCCTGTCTATCCAGCGCGATTACGTGGCCGCCGGCAGCCAGGTGCTCTACACCCCCACCTTCGGCGGCAATGCCGTGAAGCTGGCGGAGCACGGCGTAACGGAGGACACCGCCGCCTATAACCGCCGTCTGGCGGACCTGTCCCGTCAGGCCGCGGACGGCAAGGCCCTGCTGGCCGGCGACCTGTCTCCCACCGGCCTGTTTCTGGCCCCTCTGGGCAGCGCCTCCTTCGACCAGCTGGTGGACGCCTACGCCCAACAGGCAGCCGGACTGGAAGCCGCCGGTGTGGACCTGTACGTCATTGAGACCATGATGACCCTGTCCGACGCCCGTGCCGCCGTGCTGGCCGTGCGCAGCGTCTCCGCCAAGCCCATCTTCGTCACCTTTACCTGCGACCAGAATGGCCGCAGCATCTCCGGCACCGACATCACCGCCGCCCTGCTGGTATTGCAGGGCATGGGCATCGATGCCTTCGGTCTCAACTGCTCGGCGGGGCCGGACCAGATGCTGCCCCAGCTCCGCCGTCTGCGGGAGTACGCCCGCATCCCCCTGATCGCCAAGCCCAACGCCGGCATGCCCACCATCGTGAACGGCAAGGCGGTGTACGACTGCACGCCGGAGCAGTTCACCGCGCTGGTGCCGGACATGCTGGCCTCCGGCGTCATGATCTTCGGCGGCTGCTGCGGCACCACGCCGGAGCATATCGCAGCCCTGCGCGGTGCGCTGGACGGCGCGGCCATCACGCCTCCCGCCCCGCTGCACACAGATCTGCTGCCCGCCGCCACAGAGAAGCTCCCCGCCCTGCTGCCCGCCGACGCTGCCCACGGGCCGGTACTGGACGTGACCCCCGGTCTGGAGGATGCCCTGTCCGACGCGCTGGAGCGGGGTGTTTTGCGTTGACAAGCCGGGGCTGTGCGGTATAATCTAAAGAGAATT
>ERZ772881.2292-NODE-2292-length-14213-cov-3.098601_pt1 | contig 14213 bp, 10 predicted proteins | sample MGYA00580581_ERZ772881 | MGnify/ENA primary metagenome ERZ772881 (study PRJEB29015, sample SAMEA2737668) | human gut metagenome | biome: human gut; feature: human-associated habitat; material: faeces | place: China | collected 2012 ...
GTAGATAAATAGGCAAAAATTCCATTGTACGGCAGGTAGGTGATGTCCGTCAGTATGTCCGAGGAGCAGTTCAGCGCGACGGGCTGGCTGACATGGAGGATGCCATTGTAGCTGCCCTGCATGGTCATGGCCTTCGCGCCGAATTTGGTTTCCGCAGCCGCCGCCGAGCCGCCCTGCAGGTTCCAGCCAGCATCGCCGAATTCGAACGAGGCGTTCTGCAGGAGGTTATAGGTGGAGGCGGCCTCCGCCTGCTCCAGCTGGAGATCGTCGAGGTAGGCCGTGCCCGTGCAGCCGCTCATGCGGAAGGCGATGCGGCAGGACGCCGCCGGGGCCGTGAACGTGGCGGTCACGCGCTGCCAGCCGTTTTCGATGGCGGCGGACGGGCGGGCATCCGTCAGCAGGACGGTCTGCTCCGCGCCTCCGCCCTGCACGACGGCCTCCAGCCGCGCGCCGCTGCTCCAGCGCAGGTGGGAGCTGGCGGAGAAGTAGCCCGAGAGGGTGTAGGTCTCCCCGGCGGTGAGCGTTACGGGGCGGGAGATGGCGGCTGCATCGCCGCTGCCTGCGCCGTCCGGGAGGTAGAGATTCAGGCCGCCCGTGCCGTGGCGGCGGTTTTCGTCGTTCGTGATCGTCGTGCGGGCCGCTGCGGAGCCGCTGCCGGTCGAGGCGTTCGTCCAGCCGTCCTCCGATTCCAGCCCGCCGTCCCGCAGGAGGTTTTCCGCCGTCATGCCCGTCGAGCCGACGCTCGTCAGGCGGTTATTCTGCTTGCTGCGCTCTGCGGTGTCCGTATAGGAAGCGGCGGAGCTGCCGAGGATGCGCGTGATATCCGTATTGGTGGTATAGGTGGAGACGGTGCGGCCCCAGTTGTCGAAGACGACCTCAAGGCGGATGTCGTCATCCGTTTCTGCCAGCTGGTCCGCGCCGAACGCGCGGTAGCTCGAGCGGTTTTTGCCGTTCCAGCACTTGACCGTGTCGCCGGGCACATGCGTTCCGCCGTCGAGGGTGAATTCATAGAACTGGTCAATGGTGCCGTCCGTGTGGTAGGTATACCAGATGCCGTAATTGGCCTCGCCGTCGTGCGCGCCGTTCAGGCCGGTCGTATCGTAGGTGTAGTTCAGCTTTGTGCCGTCCGGGCAGAGGAGGTAATCGAGCTGGCGGACGCCCGCGGTGTTGTCGTAATGGAACTTTGTCTCCTTCCCGGCCTCGTCGCCGACGCGGAGGAGCCTGCCATCCGCGTCGTAGATCAGCTTGGCGAGGCATTCGGACGAAGCGCCCTTGTTCTGGCGGCAGATGCGGGTCAGGCGGTTAAAGACCTCGTTTGTCGGGCGCCAGCTTTTGCCGTCCGGGGTGTCGAAGTTGATGCCGTTATAACAATAATAAATGCCGTTGCCGTAGGCGTCCTTTGTATAGGTCAGGATGCCGTCGCGGAAGAAGGTCTCATTGCCGTTGTCGTCCGTTATGGTGAAGTTCGTGTGGCCGGTGTCGCTGTCCGGGTTCGCCTGGCACGTCATCTTCAGGCCGAGGCCGTCCTCGTCCCGGAAGACGCCGTCCGTTTCGGCTCCGCCGCCTCCCTCCTTCGAGAAATAGTGCTGCGTGCCGTCGGCGTCCGTGTAGACCCAGTAGAGGGTCTGCGCGTCGTCCGAGCCGATGCGGACGGACTGGACGCACTGCTGCGCGGAGAGCTTCCAGCCGGAGCCGAGCAGCATATTGCGGTAGTCGCGCGTATAGTCGGGCGGCTCGTTGGCGTTTTCTTTCTGCTGCACGCCGAAGGACTCCCGGCTGAGGCCGGAGTTGTACACGAGCGACAGCCCGAAGGGCATCACGCTGCTATCCGACGAGAGCAGCGGCACGACGAAGGTCAGGCGCTGCATGTGGTCCGAGATATAGCCGGTACCGGCACGGCCCGCACTCTGGGTCTGGTAGGTGTAGTAGCTCTCCAGACCGAAGTCGTTGCGGTAGGTCACCGTGAGATACGACGCACCCGTCTGGAACGAGGAGACGATGCGCTTGCTCGCGCTGCAGTCCGAGCGCAGCAGGATCGCATGGCATTTCCCGCCGCTGTACCAGCTGCGGGCCGCGCGGGTGATATCCAGCGAGCGGTAGCCGTTCGTACTGGTCAGGCGGATGAAATCCTCCGTCGCGGTTTTATAATGATTCGTTCCGTTTGCATAAATTTTATTCCACGTCAGGGTCCTGATCCAGTCGCTGTACTTCTGATTTCCCGTCTTGTCAATTGTCAGCTGGTGGGCGTACAGGTACTGGAAATCGTCGGAAGAGACGTTGCTGAAGCCGGACTGTAATGCATGGATGGCAGCCGCCGTGACCATGCTGCCGGAGGGCAGCGCGGGCAGCTCGTCGACTGCCGCGATGGCCTGATATTCGCCGCTGCCGTTATGCTGGGTATAGCCGACCCGAACCGTGCTTTCGGGGAAGCTGGTGTCCGGCCTGCCGGAGAAGACATAGGCCCACGAGAGGGAGCCGGACCGCGAAATCTTGACGATCGTCGGGTCGATGGCGACCGGGAACTGCGCCTCTTCCTCGATCCACGCGGCGTCCGCATCGACGAGCAGGCGGTAGCTGCCGCGGTCCAGCTCTTCGAGGGTGTAGCGCACGGCGTCGGAGTACGTCCCCCCGGCGTCGAGCATGTAGGGCGCGGGAATCGCGTAAACGGGCGATCCGGCCTCATCGAGCAGGAGGACAGAGCCGTCTTCCTGCATTTCTGCGGTCAGATCGCCCGTTTGCAGCACAAAAGAAAAGAGATAGCTGGCCTGCGCCTTGTTGAGCAGGATCGTCTCTTTGATCGTTTCGCCGTAGAGCGTGTATGCGAGATCAACGCCGTCGTAAACGTCCGGGTAAAGCAGCGAAGAGCTGAGCTTTTCCGGGACAAACGGGTCATCTGAGCGCAGAGAAAAAGGCTCCTGCACAACGGCCTCTGCCGCGTGGTAGGAGCGCGCCGGACCGGCAGGCTCCGGCTCGGCCGCCGCCCCGGTTTCAACCATCATTTCAGCACGGGTTTCTTCTGCCGCAGCAGCCGTTTCGGTCTCTTCTGCCGGTTCTTCTGTGGTTTCTTCCGTCACTTCAGGAAGAGCGACAGCCTCTGTCGGCTCCGGAGCTGCCAGTGTTGCATCGTGACTGGGCAGGACGTCCGGATCACCGTCCAGGAAGAGCTGCACCCGGTGCTCGTCCGCGCCCGCCGTGAAGACGGCGTCTCCGTTCAGACTGGCCGCGAAGGCGACGCTTCCGTCCTCCACCGCGTAGGTCTGCCCGACCGGTTCGAGCGTGTTGTCGATGTCCTGCCACTGGCCGTCCGCGTCCTGATGATGGACCGGCACGTCATACTGCACCGCGACATAGCTTCCGTCCCCCATACGGAAGTGCTTGACGCGCTCACTGCGCAGCGAGGCCTCTTCGAACGCGACCTCAGCGGGCTCCTCGACCGTCCCCTCGACGGTATGCTCCAAATCTTCGGAAGGAGAAACCGCAGACCCCACCGCAGGCAGCAGCTCGACGCAGAGCACCACCGCCAGCAGGAGAGAAAGCAGCCGGGTCCAAAGGCTTTTTTTCATAATAGTGATCTCCTCTCTTTCTGTATCATCATTCAAACAGATTCAGTACGCAGTCAAACGGGACCTGCCTTTCCCGCCAGAAGGACGCGGCGGCCGCGATAGAGCGCTGCAGGGCATTCACATGGGCCATATGGTTCTCCTCCTGCGTGAACAGCTTTTCCGGCTGGCTTATGACCCACAGCAGCTGCGAAAAGGACAGCCATTCCAGGTCGCGGAAGCATGCGTCCAGCGACTCCCAGCTCCAGGAGAAGGTGTAAGGGAACCGGAATGCACTCGAAACCTCCTGGAAAAAGCCCGTCAGCGTCCGCGAGAATTCCCCGCGGACGTACCCGACATATGCCCCGCGGTGTTCCGCGCAGAGCATCATCTCGTACAGCATGCGCTTTGTCTGATGGGTGGCCTGAAAAGGTGCATCCATGTGTCGTTTCTCCTCTCGTCTTCGGTTTGGGTGGCCCTGCTAAAGGCGAAAGTTTCATCTTTAGCAGGGCGATGTCCGTAAATGTGCGCACTAATCTTGTGAAACAATAATTACTGAATTTGGATTATGGGTGCCGCCGCACGACGAGGCTCAGATATAGCAGAATCACTGCGGCCGCAATTACCCAGCCTATAAGTGCACGAATCCACCACGATCTTTCGCTTTTCCTGTCGTTTCGCTGCTGTAGCTGCTTGGCCTCCGGCTCTTCCGGAAAAGTTTGCCATTTCCCGAAGGCCAAATATGCATTCAATATGAACTTGAAAATAACAACAAGAATGGCGAAACCCATAACGATAAGCAGGTATACCCGTCCAGCTGTTTCAGATGTCGCATTGATCATCAGCAAGTATGCCGCTATCAGGTATGGCACATTCGCTGGGCCTGCAACTGCGCGTCGCAATAGCTGCCAATATTTCGGCGGGCAAATCAGCTCACCACAGATCGCGCAGCGGCCATACCATACATCTTCCAGGAAATTGTCCTCTCCGCGCCAAAAGCGTGTTTTTGCACTGGGAATGCTGCCATCCTTCGAGGCAGGAATGTGACGATGTTCCATGCTTTTCTCCTCCCCTCAGCCGTAAATTTCGGTTAGGCTGTAGTCAAGCATACACCAAAACGGTTCACGATACGAATCGCAATAAACCATATAATATTGTGCAGAATATCCGATCAGTCTTGGAGTATTATTGGAAGATGGAAGCTCTACATAAGGAATATCCCATGTAATTGTAACAACATACGCATCGTAATCACCTTCTGGTAAGGAGTCGGCCAAACCTGTAACGGTTGACACAGCGCCAACATATGTAGCAATCTCTCCTATAATAGCTGCCGGTCCCCATATGTGTGATAATATAGAAGCTGCTACGCCTACCACCATCACTGCTAGATCCCCTGCGACACGACTTCGCTTTTCGTAAATTCCGTCATACTCAACAGTTATATTAATATTAGACGGGACGCCATAGTAGTCCTCAATATTGTATGCCGGAGTAAGAGACTCAAAATACGAAATAAGTTCATCTCTTGCTGCATTTGAGCGCGGACCGGGTCGCTTGTTTGATTTTCCATAATCTCCTTCACGGATTGCTGTGCGATTGTTAGTCAAGGGGCTAATAGCATGGCCACTGGGGTCATGATAAATGGTAGGACAGTTATTGCAATACGCGAACATGTTCGTACCAAGGAACCCCTGTCCCGTGCTCGAGAGCGAATCTGCATTAATGAATCTCCGGTTCGCAGGATCATAATAACGAGACTGCAAATAATAGAACCCCGTCTCATTATCATAATAGTATCCACGGTATCTGAGCGGGTTGATCTCGGCCAGTCTACCGGAACTTGACACGTTGCCCCATGCATCATACTCGTAGGTAGCAACAGACTCGTACTCAAAGCCGGGGATATAATGAATCAGCTTCACCACGTCGCCCTGCAAATTCAGAACGTAATAATATGTTTGGAAGCTCGTTCCGTTCGTTGAATACTTGAGTGCAAACGGCTTTCCGGATTCATCATAGATGAAATCAAGGACCGCTGTCAAGGTATTATTGGTCCGGATCGTTTCACGGGCCACTTTTCCGTTCAGTGTCAGATACTCATGCGTGACAGTTTGTGTTCCGGTGACGTGCATCCCCTGCGGGGAGACGGTTTCATCTTCAGCAGGAACGTCCGCCTCGACCGGTTCGCCCTCGCCGCCGGACATGATCTCACCGGGGCTGGTCGGCTGCGGCGGGATAATGATCTCCCCGCCTCCTCCGCCGCCACCGCCGACTGCCGTATAAACTGCATACACCGTGGTATCCGTGTGGATCGGCGTGATCACTCTGCGCCAGCTGCCAGTGTAGCCGAATTTGATCGGCACCGTCGGGTAGTCGCTGTCCGAAAGGGAAAGGATGATCACTGGGAAATAGATTTTTGTTCGGTGCAAGAGGTCACTTCCTTTCTGCAGGCTATCGGGGCCGTGCTAAAAATGAAAATTTCAGCTTTAAGAGATTTAAACAGGCTAAAGAGCAGATCAACAACAAAATGAATAGGCAATCGCTTCGCAATACTTCAACAATTCTGTATCTGATATAAGATTGTCCCGTTCAAAAAGAATCCTGATATAATTTGCCGGATCAGTTTTATCATAAAGGCACAATTCATAGTACTGTATAATGCCGCCCGCGGTTTCTCCCAACGCCAGCTCGTTAAGCGAAACTCTGGTGCCAAAACAGGTATACTGTAAAGAAGTGCGTTTTATTGAAGAAACAGTTATTCCGGTAACTGACTGTACAAATGCTCCGACGTCCATTCTCTCTGCCTGCGTATTGAAAATTGCGATCTCTTCTCCAAGCGCATCGTAAATTGAATGATTACCTTCTTCAAAAGAAAATGTCCAATCCGACGGCAGGCGGAACTGAATATCAAGCGGGCTAAGCGAAATCTTGCTCCAATCAACATAGTGCTGATTAATATATGGGTTATTCAGTTGCTTTTTGGCCTCGTATCTTCCGTAAATCTCGTTGCCCACCATCAGGAATACAGGAAATAGCAAAATTGCCACAGCCAATAAGCTACCTAGCAAAACTCCAACTAAGATATTAGTTTGATGCTTATTCATACTCGCTACCCCGGCTCTCTCAGTTAAGTGCCTCAAATATCCAAGCGTTCCTGTCATATCCCCGCGCTGTTTTCTTTGTATCACCCATATCAGCAACTTTCGCACGTTCTACAATGTCTGATAGTAGGTAATGCACAACCAATTCGTTCGCTATCCCCCGTACAGAACGATTTGAGAGTGCATCAGGGTATACCTCTCGCGATACTCGAAGCATTTCACTCGCAATGCATTCAGAAATTTGGCTCTTTAGCAAATCATTCGCATTAACTTGCGTGTTGTCAAATTGCAAAACGCCATTCGGAGTTAGTTTAAACTCATATGAATTAGTATATGTGCTTGAAGATTCGTACACCGTCCAAAAGAAACTATTAACTGTAAATGTTTCAGTATAAGTAATAGTTGTAGCAAAGAAAATTGCTCCGCTATCATTATCTGTACCTGTGGCATGTGTTTGTACATCGAGTACTGTAACTATTTTGGGAAGTTCTCCCTCTGAATCGTATAAGATCACAACATTATTCCAGCAATACGAATACATGTTACAGGCGAGTGCATTATTTGAGTCTGTGCTGGCGTAAATGTCGGCATTAATGAATCTCCGGTTCGCAGGATCATAATAACGAGACTGCAAGTAATAGAATCCCGTCTCAGAATCATAATAGTATCCGCGATATCTGAGAGGATTGATCTCGGCCAGTCTACCGGAACTTGACACGTTGCCCCATGCATCATACTCGTAGGTAGCAACAGACTCGTACTCAAAGCCGGGGATATAATGAATCAGCTTCACCACGTCGCCCTGCAAATTCAGAACGTAATAATATGTTTGGAAGCTCGTTCCGTTCGTTGAATACTTGAGTGCAAACGGCTTTCCGGATTCATCATAGATGAAATCAAGGACCGCTGTCAAGGTATTATTGGTCCGGATCGTTTCACGGGCCACTTTGCCGTTCAGTGTAAGATACTCATGGGTAACAGTCTGTGTTCCGGTAACGTGAGTTCCCTGCGGGGAGACGGTTTCATCTTCAGCAGGAACGTCCGCCTCGACCGGCTCGCCCTCGCCGCCGGACATGATCTCTCCCGGGTCGGTCGGCTGCGGCGGGATGATGATGCTGCTATCGTCCTCCAGAGAAATAAAGATCAGCGGGAACAGGAGTTCTGTCTGGTTCAAGGGGTCACTTCCTTTCTGTGGGATGGGGCGGAACCTGCTAAAGGTGAAAGTTTCATCTTTAGCAGGCATCGCCGCTCATTTTTTATTTGCCAATTTTTCCTGCAGCTGTTTTGCTTCCCGCATCAAGGCGCTGTAGCTGATCGAATAGTCCGACCCCGTGGAGTAGATTTCGTAATTGGTCGGCATGCTACCCTCGATCCAGAACAGTTGATAATACCGGCACGACGAAACATTGGGCGCATAAATCCGGTCTGTTTCTGCCTGATATAGCGGGCCATTCAACGTATCCGTATAAGGCGTATCTGAAAGTACCTGAATCAAATATCCACCCTCTAGAAATAGCGCCGCCACGTCGGTGTATGGAACCCGCTCTCCGGTACTCGGATCAGCATAGCCGCCGTAGGAAATTGCAGCGTCAGCGTGCGTGCTGAAAAAGCGGTAGGAATCGCCGAGGCCGGAGCTTTCTTTGAGAGCCAACAGATACCGAACTCCCTGTTCCATCTGCACGGACATGACCCGGAGCGTGTAAGGCCCGGCCGCAACATTTGTAACATCTTCGTCCAGAAAGTGAAAGCTGAGCGGCCGCTTCTGCTGCGTCTGGTAAAGGAAATCCTGCACGGACGCAAAGTGGTAGTTTGAAAATCTTCGGAAGCCACGGTAATTCTTGTAAAAAGGATAGCCAGCAATACATGCGATAATGATTACAAGAGGAAGCAAAATCAATATCCATTTTTTATTATGTTTCATGATCTTTACCCTCCTTAACGATCGCACAAATAGGATCGAGGACGTGACGCACTTGGAAGCCCCCCTCCCGCTGTTCCATAGTACATCATTGCGCTCCCAAGTGCAAATCCAGTTGCCAAAGCGGATGAAATACTCTCTGGGTATACCGCAGGTACAGGAACGCCGGAAAAGCCTCGTGGATCAGTATCATCAAATTCTATTTCTGCCCGTACTTTTGCATAGAGATTATCATAAAGATGGATTTCTCTCGGTGACATGCTGAAGATTGAATTACAATCGATAGAGAACGTAGTGTCCGCCACTGTACATTCCAAGCCATACCAAGGCTCTTCACCATTGTAATTTACCAGTGGCGTAAAAACTGCACCACTTGCATCACGGTAAATATCGTGCGAATATGATACAGAAGTGTCATCGAGCGATATCGTACCGTCAAAAATTTCATACCGAGCGACAATCTCAGTGGTTACATGAATTGTAGCGCCTTCAAGCGGTATCGTTTCAGTATATTGCGCAATTACCACATCCACTACTGTGCCTGCAGCATCCCCAAAAATAATAGGATTGTTATTGGCATACGCGAACATATTAACACCAAGAAATCCTTGTCCCGTACTCGCATAACTATCCGCATTAATGAACCTATGATTCTCCGGGTCATAGTATCTGCTCTGCAAATAGTAGAACCCCGTCTCGGAATCATAATAATATCCGCGATACCTGAGCGGGTTGATCTCGGCTAGATCGCCCTCCGCAGAGATTATCTCGCCCCACGGGGAGTAGACATACTCTGCCTGCATGACGCCATTTGCATCAATAATCTGGACGACGTCACCTTGCAAGTTGAGGATATAGTAATATGTCTCAAAGTCGCTGCCGTCAACGGAATAATTAAAGGCGAACGGGCGGCCGGAATCATCGTAGAAAAAGTCCAGCGTTTTTGTGCTCAAAACCGTCCCGCCGACGTCCTGCCGGATCGTTTCTCTCGCAACCTTGCCGCTCTGCGTCAGATACTCATGCGTCACAGTCTCAGTCGAGGCAAGCGTCCAGTCGGATTCGGACAAATCCTGCGCTGCAACGTCCGAATCGTCCTCCGGGGACGCATTCGGATTCGGCTCGATCGGCTCCCACGGTTCCTCCGTCGGTTCGGAATCGACTACGTCAAAACCATCCTCTAGGGAAAGAATGATCAGCGGAAAAATGAACTTTGTTCGGCGCAAGGGGTCACTTCCTTTCTGTAGTCTGTGGGGCGGACCTGCTAAAGATGAAACTTTCATCTTTAGCAGGTCGTTTCCATTTTGGGTACTATTCAAGTTGCACACAATCTAATACCATACGACTTTTTGGAAGATAGCGAATCGTTACCCGGGAACCAACCGTAAGGCCCGCTGCCGTGACAATATAGAAATTTTCACCGTTCACCCGGATGATGCTCGGTCCAGCACCATCATATTGCCATTTGCTGGCACCGCCGTAGTTTTTGCCGTCTATGATAAATCGCATATATGGCACAGGTGAAAGCGATTCTATCTGCCCGCTGAGAACAATGGAATCCTCCTCTGATTCGAACGGGAGAAATCTGCTATATTGTAAGGTTGGCCAGGTTGGGCCAAGGATATTTCCAACCACTGCGATGACAGTGATAACCACGGGAAAGATAAGGGGAATCAGATCCAGTTTACCAGTTGAACGGGATTTATGTATCTGCACGATCATTTTAATCAGTGTATACAATATAATTAATGCAGCAAAAGCAAGACCAACCATCACGGCATAAAAGGCGTCCTTCATATAGTCAGCTCTCGTGAAATGATACTCAACCATGTATCTTCATCCTCCATAGAGTTATTAATTCAAATGACGCCATTACCAACTGGCAATCCACGTATACTCGTCATAAGAAAAACTCAATGAGGCAGAACTGCTTGTTCCAAAACTAAACGAAGCGGTTACAGCGCGGGCACCTTTTCCCGGTTTCTCACGGGGCGACTGGCAATAATCAACGCCATATCCCTTGACGGAACCACTGACACTCACAAATGAGCCAGCGTAGTCTCCCGGCTTATCATAACCTTTCACAATACCAACTGAATATGTAATATCTGCACCTGATGATGTAGTCCCCCCCTTTCTTGAATAAAGGTCATATATGTCGTTATCTTCACCATTAAAATCCATTACTAGGCTCAACTCGCATCGGCCATGTCCAATATTACAGCCGAGCTCTACAACCGAAGTGGAATCTGTTGCAGCGGCGTAAGCCACAGTTGTACCGGTTGTTATTAGCGCACTTGCTGCTAATGTTCCAACACTTGTAACGGCCGCTGCGGCTAAGGGCGTAGCAGCACCAGCAGTAACCACTGTTAAAGCGACAGCGGCAACTCCAACTGCTACAGTTGCGATACCCGCTAAAAAGCCCTTCCAACTCCACTCGCCAGTTGGATCAAGGTTTAGAACAGGATTGTTCCCGCAGTATGCAAACATATTGCAGGCAATCGCATCGCTCGAGTCTGTGCTCGCATAACTATCCGCATTGATAAACCTATGGTTCTCCGGGTCATAGTATCTGCTCTGCAGATAATAGAACCCCGTCTCGGAATCATAATAATATCCGCGATACCTGAGCGGATTCACTTCCGCCAGATCACCCTCGGCAGAAATTATCTCGCCCCATGGGGAGTAGACGTACTCTGCCTGCAGGACACCGCCTTCGTCAATGATCTGCACCACGTCGCCCTGCAGATTGAGAATATAGTAATAGGTATTGGGGGTACTTCCCTCCGGCGTGTAGTTGAACGCAAACGGTCGGCCGGACTCATCGTAGAAGAAGTCGAGGGTCGTGATATCCATCGAGGTCGTGATAGTTTCCCGGACGACCTTGCCGCTTTGGGTCAGATATTCATGCGTCACGGTCTCGGTCGAGGCCAGAACGCCAGAGATCGTGCGCTCTGTTTCGGCCGGTGTTGTGTCGTTTTCGCCCTCTTCCGGTTCATCAGCTTCAACCGGTTCGCCGTCGCCGCCGGACATGATCTCTCCCGGATCGGTCGGCAGTGTCGGAACCGGGATCGCCTCTTCATACTGCGCATGAATGATCGTATCTTCGTAGATTGGGTCGACCTGCGTCGGCCACGAACCGCGATAGCCGGTGCGCTCCGGGATCGTCGGATAGTCCTCCTCCTGCAGCAGGTAGCCGTCCTCCACGGTGATCGTACCAAGATTCTCGTTCCCATAGGCAAGGAACGTCACTTCATGTGTAGAACCATCCGAGTAGATCGCATCAATGATGGTATCCCGCACGATCATTGTGACACGCGTATCCCAGCGCGACGTATAACCGACTCGCTTCGGGATCGTCGGGTAATCCTCTTCCTGCAGGACGTAACGATCCGGGACCTCCATCGTGTGGATAATGCCCTCGTCCATGACGCGGAACGAAACCGTGTGGAGAATCTGCGTATAGACCGCGTTGATCGTCACATTGCTCGTGACCGGGGCAGTCCGCTTCTGCCAGCTGCCCTCATATCCCGCCTTGTAGGGCACACGCGGATAATCACTGTCCTTCAGCTTGTAGCCACTATAAACGGAAATTGTTTTCACGGTCTCTCCATCCGCCACGAAGGTGACCGTGTAATATGTCGTGATCTTCGTGTAGGTCACGCTGACCGTCACATTGCTTTGGACGGGCGAAGTATACCGCTGCCACGCGCCGGTGTAGCCCGCCTTTTCGGGGACGGCCGGGTAATCGCTGTCCTTGAGGGTATAGCCCTCCGTGACGTTCATGGTCTTGACGGTCTTCCCATCGGCCACGAAAGTAACTTTATAAGTCTGAACGGGGCGGTAAGTATTCCGCGTAACGGTCTTTCTCGTGCGGATGCCGTTTGCGTCGTAGGCGAAGTCGAGGACATCCTCGGTCGTGCTGTCGCGCTCGGTGGCCGCGCGGCTGAGCTGGCGGCCGTTCTGCCACTCCATGCTCCAGAGCAGCTCCGTCCCGTTCGCGTAAAGCGTCGGGTTGCCGCTGCCGTCGTACTCGAGGCCGATGCCGTCGACGGAGGTCAGCAGGTCGCCCCAACGGCCGTCTTCGTAGGCGTACTCGTGCAGCTCGCTCGCGCTGCCCTCGTGGTCCTCTGACAGGATATTTCCTACCGTGTCATAGGAATAGATCCATCTGTCGGCTTCTTCGCCATTTTCATAGCGGATGGCAGTCTTGAGCTGGCCCTGCTTCTCCTCGTACTCGTAGTGCTCCAGCGGGATCAGCGCGCCGTCGACCTCGGCCTTGATGTCCGTGATGTTGCCGCCGTTGTCGTACTCGTACTGGTAGCCGACGATGATGTCGCCGTTTCCGTCGTCCGAGGCGAGACGGTAGTTGAAGAATTCGACGAGCGCCGTGCTCTGATTGCCGCTTTGCGTGGCATAAGCGTAGCGGTTTTCGAACAGCGGCGTGCTGCCCTGATAAATTGCGCGGCTGCGCAGACGCTTGAGCGCGTCGTAGTTGTAGCCGATCTTCGTGCCGACGGCCGTGTTCAGCGTGGTCAGGCTGCCGTCTGACGCGTCGTAGGCATACGACTCGCGGTAGCTCGTCCCGCCGATCGTCCAGCCCTGCGCGGACAGGCGGTTCGCCGTGTCGTAAAGCTGCTCCGTCCGCTGCGTGACGGCATTCCCGTCGCGCTGCTGGCTGCGGATCAGGCGGCCAAGGGAGTCGTACTCGAAGCGGTACGTCGCCGTCGGGGCCGCGTCGCCCTCGCCGTAGTCCAGCTCAGCAAGGGAACCCTCTGCATTGTAACGGTAATTCACATACCTGCCGCCAGAATACACCATCCGCGTCACTCTGTCAAGCCTGTCGCGGATTTTGCCATCTCGTTACGGTGCACTGGTGTCGGAGCGGGAACCTGCTAAAAATGAAAGTATCATCTTTAGCAGGAACCGTCCCGTTTTGCAGTTTGATTGGCACTGAAACTTTACTCACTGTAATCCGTCGTTTCAGAGAACTACATAACAAGCAGGACTAATCCAGCGCAATACAGCTGTAAAGCGCATCTTTTACGGCGCCATAACGTTTCTTATATGTGAACGTTATCGTGTAAACATGATTTTCCCTCATGCCAAGCGCGCTTCTGTCCGACGCGATGCCGGGATTTCGATACGGTCATCTCCAACCTGTACTACCGAAGATTCTGTACTGTAAACTTCAGCACGCTGCTGCATCATCTGAATGGTATCTTTCATCTCTGTTGCTGTTGGATTGCCCTTAGTCGCCTCATAAGTAATACTTACACCACCAGCTAAGTCCAAACCAAGTTTAATGTTTTTGGCACTGCCCTTATGCGCACCAGTGATACCAACTAATGTTGTATAAGCACAGAGTCCGATTACTGCTATTATTATGAGTAAATGCAATAATCCTTTTTTCTTGTCCTTCATGCTGTTTTTTCTCCTTTAACTTAATACTTATAACATGATTTCGCGGTTTACCGTACAATAAGCCACGCTAAATTGCATTATAACATAGAGAACAACATGAATGCAAATTTTTTTACTTTTTCTTAAAACTTTTTAACCTGACAATATATTTGCTATTGTCTGCCGCTAGCATATACCTTTCCTGCTTCAGCTTTTATGCCCTTGTAATAAAACATTTCATCTACCGTGACA
>ERZ772881.2294-NODE-2294-length-14205-cov-3.954276_pt1 | contig 14205 bp, 10 predicted proteins | sample MGYA00580581_ERZ772881 | MGnify/ENA primary metagenome ERZ772881 (study PRJEB29015, sample SAMEA2737668) | human gut metagenome | biome: human gut; feature: human-associated habitat; material: faeces | place: China | collected 2012 ...
CCCTTTTCTTCCATATCTTTTCCCGCAAGAGGGAAAAGATATGGCCGCCGGAGGCATCCCGCGCCTTCGGCGCATCCGAAATGGGCCTGCGGCGCGATTTTACGCCGGATGGCGCAAAAAACCGGAAAGGGGTCTCCCCTTTCCGGTTTCTCAGTTTTCAGAAAGCTCACGGAAATAACGGTCGATGCCGTTTGCGATCCCGACGGCGATCAGGCTGCGGTAATCGTCCGTGGCCAGCAGCGCGTCCTCTGCGGCGTTGGTCATATAGCCGATCTCCACGATCGTGACCGGCACACGGCACCAGTTGATGCCGCTCATGGTATCTGTCTCCCAGACGTACTCCTTCCGGCAGCCCGCGTTGGCGGTCAGCTCGTCAAGGACGGCGTCCGACAGGGCGCGGCTTTTTGCGTAAAGGTCGCTGTTATAGGGATTCGCGGCGGTCTGGCAGATGGTCAGCGCACCGTTTGCGCCGGAATTCTCCGAGCCGTTGGCGTGGATGCGGACAAAGGCGTCGGCGTTCGCGTCGTTGGCGACGGCGGCGCGTTCGGAATTGGAGATGTTCACGTCCTGCTCGGTGCGCGTCATGAGGACGGTATAGCCGCGCTGGATCAGCTCCGCTTCGAGAAGCTTCGAGACGGCCAGCGTCAGCTCGCTTTCCGGCGAGCCGGTGTTGCAGCTGGCGGTGCCGCCGGAAACCTTATATTTTGTTTCGGCAGCGCCGGGACCGATCGGCTCCTGTGTGAGATCTGCCGTCAGCTGGTGGCCGGGGTCGATGACCACGACGAGACTGTTCGGCGCGTCGGGCGTTTCATCGGAAGCGCCCGCTTCCTCGGCGGCAGGCTCCGGCAGCTCCGGATCGGCGGGCTGCGTCTCCGCTTCGGCCGGAGCGGCTTCGCCGCCGGCCGCCTCCGCCGCCTCTGCGGCATGGGCGCGGGCGTTATAATCGACCTCGAGCCGGCGGGTGGGCGGCTCCTCATGCACGGCGGCTGCGGATTCCTCCGGAGACGGCGCGGTTACTGCCGGGGCCGGCGCTGTGTCCGGGACCTCGCCGGAGGGCTGCGCGGCTTCCATATCCGGCGATGCGGACGGCACAGCCGCCGAGCAGCCGGTCAGCAGGAGCGTCAGCGCCAGCAGCGCGGTGCAGACGCGATGTTTCCAAATGTGTTTCATCAGCGGTATCCATGCTCCCGTTCGTAGTCAATGATCAGACTGCAATTGGCACGCTCATAGCTGTTGAATACGTTATCGTTGAAATCAGACGGCTCGATGGTGCCGTTATACCAGCTGAGCGAATCGAAATAGCGCTGGAGCGCGGGGTCCTTGAACCGGCGGCCGTGGCGGGCGTAGATCTCGTTGCGGGCAAGACGGCACTGCTCGGCCGTGAAGCCTGCCAGATCGTCCTCTGTCAGATAGCGCGAGTCGCTGTCGGCCAGGAGATATTCCGAATCGCTCTCGCTGGCGGCAGACAGGCGGGAAAGCTCCAACCGGAGCTGGGCATCCTCCGTCAGAACGCGTTCCTCCCACTTGAGATAGGCCGAGGTGGTGGCCTGATCGTAGTTTGCGGCGGTGTTGGAAACGGCGGTATCCGGCGTATAGCGCAGACGGATCAGACGGCCCTGACAGAAGTAGAAGCGGTAGCTGTCGCTGCCCTCGTAGTAGGCAAAGAAGAGCGTACCGTCCTGATAGTAATAAAAGCGGCGGTAGGCGTTGTTTTCAACGTTGGGCTGCGTGGTGATGGCGATCAGATCGTCGTCGGAGAAGTAGTAGACCACGCCGTTTTCGGGATCGTAGGCGTCGTATGTACCGGCCTGACGGTTCGACTCGATCTCGTTGTACAGCTCGCGGATGTGTGTGATCGCTGCCTCGAATTCCTCTGCGGAGAGCGTGTCGATGGGGGGCGGCGTGGGTGCCACATCATCCGGCAGGGTGTCATCCTGCTTGCTGCCATCCGGCAGGGTGTCATCCTGCTTGCTGTCATCCTGCTTGCTGTCATCCTGCTTGCTGTCATCCTGCTTGCTGCCATCCGGCAGGGCGTCATCCTGCTTGCTGTCATTCGGCAGGTCGTCATCCTGCTTGCTGCCATTCGGCAGGTCGCCGTCCGGCACATTGGGCGGAGCATCCGGCGTTTCCGGGTGGATGAGGTCGTGGACGAAATCCGTGACATAGCCCAGATTACCCGTCACATAGAGCGCGCCGACCACGACGCCCAGCAGCGCCAGAAGCGCTGCGGCGGCCATCAGGATATTGAACAGGAGCTGCTTTGCGTTATGCGGCTTCCTTTTGGACTTGGGAGAGGGCTTCGGCTTCGGCACAGGCTTCGGCTGAGGAGGTGCGGGCTCCGGCTGTGGCTGCGGCTTGGGCACGGGCGGCTGCTTCGGAGCCGGTGCGCCGCAGACCATGCAGAAGGCCGCGCCGGAGGTCAGAAAGCTGGAGCAGCGGCTGCATCTCCCGGCAGAGGCGCTTGCAGGGTAGGCAGGAAGCGGCTTTCCGCAGAAACGGCAGAATTTCGCGCCGTCCTGAGCTGCATTTCCGCAGGATGGGCAGAAAGACATAACACGCATCTCCTCTCGTTTCAGAATTCTCCTATATTGTATCAGTTAATGTGCGAAGAGTCAAATTCCCGCAGCGGCAGAACGTCGGAAAGCTCCACCAGCTCGTGCGGATAGCCGCCGGTGTAGTCGATCCCGGCCGTGGGACTGCGGAGCTGAAGCTCGGTCGTGGCGGGCGTGTTCAGGGAGATCGACAGGACGACGGAGGTCCCGCTGCCGGGATCGGACTCGAGAAAGATCGAGCCGCCGTGCAGCTGGGCAACACGTCCGGCCAGCGAAAGCCCGAGTCCGGCACCCCAGCGCGGGTCGCCCAGCGGAATGTCACGGGTGTAGGCATCAAAGGCGGTGGCGAGCAGGTCCGGGCCGATGCCGTCGCCATTGTCGCGGATGCGCAGACGCGCGGCCTGCGGCGTATATTCCAGCTCGGCGGAGATGTTTCCGCCCTTCGGCGTGAATTTGATCGCGTTCGACAGCAGATTCCAGACGGCGCGCTCCAGCCGGGGCCGGTCCATCCATGCCGCAAAGGGCCTTGCCGAGCAGGAATAGGTGAGCGTGATGCCGGCGGCGCGGCACAGCGGAACGGCGCGCTCGAACAGATCGCGGAAAAAGACCGTGACCTCCGATTTTTCGCGGCGCAGATGCAGCGAGCCGTCCAGCACGCAGCGCATATCCGTCAGATTGCAGGCCAGACGCAGGAGCTGATAATAGGCGCGGTTCATGGACGCGATCTGCGTCTGAAGCGCGGGATCCTCGGCCTCCTCAAGCGCCGGGAACAGCGACGAGGCGACGGCGAAGAGGTTGGACAGCGGCGTGCGGATGCTCTGCGCGGCGGCAAGCAGCGCCTGCGGCGGAACGCTCTCCGAGACTGCGGGCGAGAGCAGGAAAAGATAGCCGCTCTCGGACGGAAGGACGCTTGCCGAGGCCAGAGCGTCGTGCAGGTTCAATATCACCTGACGCGGCGCGCCGCCGGGCGCGGGAAGCTCCGCACCGGCTCCAAGCAGCGACGCAGCGCTGACGCCCGTTTTCAGACCACGATCCCGCGCGGGGCGGTTGCAATAGCAGACGACGCCGCCCTCCGTACAGAAGGCAGGCTGCGCCAGAAGGTCGAGCAGCGGCGTCAGATCATTCAGTTCAAATTTCATATTGAAATCCTCCAAGGATAGTGTGTGCCGGAGATATACAGTTATGGTGGAAAATTATGTATACATCATAGCGACATGGAGGAAAGAAAGCAATGCTTTTCCGCAAAAAAAGTAGATTTTTGATTCTTTTTTCATTTTATCGGAAAAAGAGGCGTCTTGTGTCCCTCCGGATGCGCCCGCCGGAGGCCGTTGAGGCGGCAGACAGAGCGATGAGACGGCGGGGGAGGGCCGCGCAGGAGACCAGGAGAAGTGCGCGTATGGAAGGAGCCGTGCAGGCAACTGTGAGGTTTGTACAATATCAACAGGAAACATTTATGCACAACAAATAAAAATGTATAATATGCTGTTTTTTCGCCCTAAAGTGCGGTTCATTCACCTTGTCAGGTAAAAAACCGCGTGATAAAGTAAAACTACGGTACCAAACCGTGCCGAAAAAGAAATAAGGAGAGAAATCATGAAAAAACGGATCGCATTCCTGCTTGCAGTTGTCATGCTGCTTTCCATGGCGGCCTGTGCCGCGAAAGAGACTCCCCAGAATAATACCCCGGCAGAAACGCCCGCAGAAGCCGGCCAGACCGAGCTGGCAGATACCGGCGAAATGACGCTTTACTATTCCAACTCCACCGAATGGGCCGATCCTCTGATCGAGGAGTTTGAGAGCAAGACCGGCATCAAGGTCAATCTCGTTCAGGACGGCACTTCCTCCCTCTTTGCCCGCGTCAAGGCCGAGGCCAGCAATCCGCAGGGAGACGTGATCTGGGGCGGCGTCATCGACACCTACCGCGCCAATCAGGATATGCTCCAGCCCTACACCTCCTCCAATGTTGCCGATCTGAAGGACGCCGCAGTCGATCCCAACGGCTACTACACCGGCTTTGACATGGGCCCGATGGTCATGATCTACAACACCGACCTCATCAGCCCGGAGGACGCTCCCACCAAGTGGGCAGATCTGCTCGACGAGAAGTACAAAGGACAGATCGCAACGGCTGACCCGACGGCTTCCTCCTCCGCGTTTGCATGCATCATGTCCATCATTCTGGCCTACGGCACCGACAACGGTGAAGGCTACAACTTCGTGGAAAAGCTGGTCGAGAATCTGGACGGCAAGGTCATCGAATCCTCCTCCGGCGTCTACAAGGGAGTTGCCGACGGCGAGTATCTGGTCGGCCTGACCTATGAAGAGGCTGCGCTGCGCTACATTGCTTCCGGCGCCAGCATCGCCATCGTCTACCCCGAAGAGGGTACCTCCTCCAGCCCGTCCGGCTGCGCCATCATCAAGGACTGCAAGAACCCCAAGAGCGCACAGCTGTTCATCGACTACCTCTCCAGCAAGGAAGTGCAGGAGAAGCTGGGCGATCTGAACCGCCGCTCCGTCCGCAAGGATGTCACCGATCCCGACACCATGACTCCGTGGGATCAGATCAATTTCGTTACGCTCGATCTTGACTGGACCGCTTCGCATACCGAAGAGTTCAACGAGAAATGGCGTGATTACATCACCGGCTAAAATTTGAGTCAGTTTCCGCCGGGCGGGCATTTCCGGTTCTCGGGACGCCTGCCCGGCGCCTGTTTTCCGTGAACGGCAGCCGCCGCTCACCAATCTCACGCAGAAAGGATCAGATACATGAGCAGTCAAAGCGTAAAAATCGACGGCGCAACCAAGGTCTACGGCGACTTTAAGGCTTGCGACCATGTGAGTTTGGACATTCAGAAGGGCGAGTTCTTCACGCTCCTCGGCCCGTCCGGCTGCGGAAAGACTACGCTGCTCCGCATGATCGCGGGCTTCAACACGATCGACGACGGCAAAATTTTCTTCGGTGAGCGGGAACTGAACAGCATCCCGGCGCATCTGCGGAACATCGGCATGGTGTTCCAGAACTACGCGATCTTCCCGCATCTGTCGGTAAAGGACAACGTGGCCTACGGTCTCAAGGCGCGCAAGATCAAGGGCGAGAAGCTGGAAAGCGCGGCCCGCGAGGCCATGGAGATGATGCAGATCGAGATGCTGGCCGACCGTATGCCCGGACAGCTCTCCGGCGGCCAGCAGCAGCGCGTCGCGCTGGCGCGCGCCATTGTCATCGAGCCGGATATCCTGCTGATGGACGAGCCGCTGTGCAATCTGGACGCGAAGCTCCGCGTGACCATGCGCACTTCCATCAAAAAGCTCCAGCGCAAGCTTGGCATCACCACCATCTACGTTACCCACGATCAGGAGGAGGCGCTGTCCATCTCCGACCGGATTGCCGTCATGCGCGCCGGTAAAGTCATGCAGATCGGCGGCCCGCGGGAGATCTATGATAACCCCGCCAATATGTTCGTGGCGAACTTTATCGGCACGTCCTGCTTCCTCGACGGCACGGCAAAGAACGGCAAGGTCCGCATCCTGGATGCGGCAGACGTCAATGCCCGTGTTGACCCGGCGTTTGCGGGCAAGGTGAAGGTCTCCGTCCGCCCGGAGCATTTCATCATTGAGAGCAAGCCCACGGACGGCGCGATCCGCGGGACCATTACGCTGGCGACCTTCCTAGGCGATTTCATCTGTTATGAGATACAGCTCTCCAACGGACAGATCATCGAAGCCAACGAATATACCGACCGGATGCGCATTGTGCGCAGCGTTGGCGATGAGGTCGGGCTTCGCTTCGTGGAGGAGCGCATCAATGTTTTCGACGCGGAGACAGAAGAGTCGATCATGCAATAAGCCGGAAAGGAGAACGCCGCATGGAAGCGAAAAAGAAAAAAGAAAAGCTGTATGAAAAGCTCCATATGGACCGGTTCAATTTCTGGACAAGTATGACGTTTCTCATCATCATTCTTTCACTGGTCTTTATTATCTATCCGTTTGCGAAGCTTTTTATCCAAAGCTTTCAGGACCCCTCGACCAATGCATTCACCTTTGCGAATTACCTGAAATTCTTCCAAAAGAAGTATTATCAGGAGGCTCTGTGGCACAGCCTGTTCATCAGCTTCGCCGTGACGATCTTTGCCACGGCGCTGGGCGTGCCGCTGGCATATCTCGGCACCCGCTTCAACCTCTACGGCAAGCGGATCATCAACATCATGGTCGTTTTGTCCATGCTCTCACCTCCGTTTATCGGTGCATATGCATGGATCACGCTGCTCGGGCGCAACGGCTTCATCACGCATCTGCTGGCGAAGCTCGGCATTGAGCTGGGCAGCATCTATGGCCTGAAGGGCATTTTGCTGGTCTTTACATTAAAATTGTATCCGATGGTCTATCTGTATGTCTCCGGTGCGCTGGGCAGCATTGACGCCTCGCTCGAGGAGGCCAGCGAAAACCTCGGCGTGGCAGGGATCCGGCGCGTGATGAAGGTCACGTTCCCGGTCATCATGCCGACAATCCTCTCCAGCAGCCTGATGGTCTTTATGACGGCGCTGGCTGACTTCGGTACGCCGCGCCTGATCGGCGAGGGCTACACGACGCTCCCGGTCGTCATTTATAAGGAATTCCTGAATGAGGTAGGCACCGATACGGGCTTTGCGAGCGCGCTGTCGGTGGTCATCATTCTGATCGCGGTGGTCGTCCTGATTATCCAGAAGGGCGTTGTGGACAAGAAGCGCTACAACATGACCAGCCTCCGTCCGCCGGCAGTGCGGGAGCTTCCGGTCGGAAAGAAGCTGCTGGCGACGCTGGCAGTGTTCCTCGTCTCGTTCCTGTCCGTCCTGCCGCAGATCACCGTTACCGTCCAATCTTTCCGCAAGACCAACGGCCCGCTGTTTGTCAGCGGTTTCAGCTTTGACAGCTATATTGCTGTCTGGTCGAAGGCCAAGCAGAGCATCACCAACACCTTCCTCTACGCGGTCATTGCGCTGGCGATCATCATTGTCCTGTCGCTGCTTGGCGCGTATCTGATCGTGCGCAGGAAGAGCTTCTTCACGAATCTGATCGACGTGCTGCTCATGTTCCCCTATGTCATCCCCGGCGCGGTGCTCGGCATCTGCCTGATCGTCGCGTTCAACAGCGGCGCGATCCTGCTGACCGGCAGTATGTGGATCATCATTATATCCTTTATTATCCGCAAGCTGCCGTATACGATGCGCTCAAGCGTGGGTATTTTGTATCAGATCGACAACAGCGTGGAGGAGGCCTCGATCAGTCTCGGCGTGCCGCCGATGCGCACGTTCTTCAAGACGACGGTGCATCTGATGCTGCCGGGCGTGCTGTCCGGCGCGGTGCTCAGCTTCGTGAGCGTCATCAATACGCTCAGCGCGACGCTGCTTCTGTACACGGGCAAGACCGTTACCATCCCGGTCGCCATCTTCAACTGCGTCAACAACGACGCCTACGGACAGGCTTCGGCGCTGTCCACCATCCTGACGCTGACAACGGTATTGTGCCTGATCCTGTTCAACAAGATCTCCGGCGGCAAGAGCGTCGTCGGCTGATATCGGCAATTCCGGCGGCGGACTGCGGCGATCGGCTGCAGGATGCCGCCGCTGCCGTTTGTTTTGGCTGCGGCGGATTTTCCGATTGCTTTTTGCGCGCGTTTTTTGTATCTTGAGACCGGAGGGAGGCGAGAAAATGCTTCGGAAATGGAAGCAGATGCTGCACAGCGGCTATTTTGTGCGGCTGCTCTGGATGGTTTTGCTGTCGATCATTGCGGCGCTGGTCGTTTTTGCGGCCGTGATCTATACCTCCTATGGTACGCTCTATCTGAGCAGCCTTTCTTCGCGCGGCCAGACAACGGCAGCGGAGATCTGCGGCGGGTTGGAATCGGCGCTCATGGATTACAGCACGGCAGTGGACGAGCTTGCCGCCGGGAGGTTGACGAGACAGTGGCTCACGCAGTCGCCGCCGGAGGACGGCGGGCTTTCGCTGCTGCGGCAGATGTACGGCTACAAAAATGATTTTACGGAAGAGGCGGCGATCTCCGTTATCAGCCTGAAAACCGGCGATGTTCTGAGTACAGGCTCCTCCTCGCTGGCCCCCGGCGAGACGGACTCGCTCAATTGGAGCGTGTTCCGGCAGGCTAATGAGACGGACGGCGTGGCCGTCCATCTGACGGCGAAGGACGCCGTGTTGGAGGATACGACGCGCCTCGCACTGGCGAAGGTTGTCTGCGGTGCTGACGGGCAGAAGCTCGGCTATGTGCTGCTGGAGGCTCCGCGCACAACGCTGGCGGCGCTTTATCATATGCCATCGACGGGCTATGCGTCGGAAACGCTGCTGCTCAACCCGTATGATACCGTGATTTACAGCTCGGCAGGAGCGGAGGCGGAGGGCCTCGGAAAACTGCCGAACGGAAAAAGCACCGAACAGGCATGGAGCGGCAGCCGCAGCGGGACGCTCTGGGGCGGAGCGTATGCTTACTGCCGCAGCGACCTGCTGCGGGGGCTGATTCTGGTCGAGCTGCCGAAAATGCAGATCCTGAATTTCCGCAGCAGCCTGCTCGGCGCACTGCTGCTGGGACTGGCGACGGCAGCGCTCGTCAGCGTGCTGGTTGCGTGGCGCGTTGCGCAGACGATCAGCCGGCCGGTGCATCAGCTGCGTGCGTCTATGGAGAAATTCCGAAACGGCGAGCTGGATACGCGCGTGCTGGTGCAGCGCAGCGATGAAATGGGCCAGCTTGAGGCGGATTTCAACCTTATGACGGAGCAGATCGAACAGCTGGTGGGGCACGTTCAGCAGGAGCAGGAGAGCCTCCGCGTCGCAGAAGCGCAGGCGCTCTCGCTTCAGGTCAATCCGCATTTCATCTATAATGTGCTTGACCTGATCGGATGGTGCGCCAGGCTTGGGAAAAACGATGTCGTGGTGCAGGTGACGGTCAACTTCGGAAAGCTCCTGCGCAGCATCCTCAATAACCGCGACGACATGGTCTGCGTGCGCACGGAAATGGATATGGTGCGCGCATACATCGATATTCAGAAGCTGCGCTACGCCGAACGGCTTCAGGTCGAGATGCAGCTGGACGAGTCGCTTGAAGAGGAGCGCATCCCCAAGCTCCTGATCCAGCCGCTGGTGGAAAACGCGCTGGTCCACGGACTGGAAGGGAAGCCGGGCGTCGGAAGGATCCGCATCAGCTCCCGCCGGGAGGACGGCTATCTCGTTTTTCTGGTGGAGGACAACGGCGTTGGCCTGAGTGAGGAGCGGCTTGAGCATGTACGCCAGCTCAAGTCGCAGGGAATGTACAATATCGGCTTGAGCAACGTGCAGCAGCGTGCGCAGCTCTATGGAGACGAGCGCTGCGGCCTGCGCATCGAGAGCAAGCTCGGCGAAGGCACGAAGGTATGGCTGACGGTCCTGCCGCAGCCGGAAACAGAAAAAAGGAAGGAGGATGATGATGTACCGGGTGCTTCTGGTGGAGGATGAACCGCTGATCCTCGAGGGGCTGTGCATGGCCACACCGTGGGCGCGCTACGGCTGCACCGTGGCGGGAAAGGCCTACAACGCCGAAGAGGCGGAGCGGCTGATCGTAGAGCTGCGGCCAGACATCGTGATCACCGACATCAATATGCCCGGCGGCTCCGGGCTGGAGCTGATCGAGCGGATGAAGGGACGCTGCGGCTGCGAGTTCATCATCCTCTCCGGCTACGATCAGTTTGAATATGCAAAAAAAGCGGTGTTTCTCGGCGTCAAGGGCTATATTCTCAAGCCGTTGGACGAGGAAGAGCTGCGCACCGTGCTCGAGAGCGCCATCCGGAGTCTGGAGCAGAAGCGCGCCGGAGCACAGCCGGCGCTGGTCTACAACGAAGGCAACACCACCGCAGAACGCTATTTGCAGCGTGCCTGCGCGTGGATGGAGGAGCACTGCGACGAGCAGATCACGCTCCGCCATGTGGCGAGTGAGCTGAAGATCAGCGACAGCTATCTCGGAAAGCTCTTCAAAAGCAGCGGCGGGCCGATGTTTCAGGAATATCTGACGCTTTTCCGGATGAAGCGGGCGGTACGCCTGCTGACCGAGGATCCGGACATCAAAATCTATGAGGCTGCCGCAAGGTGCGGCTATCAGGACACAAAATATTTCAGCACCGTGTTCCGCAGGATCGTTGGCGTCAACCCGCAGGACTTCAAGAGCGGGTACCGCCTCTCGCCGGGACACATTCTCAACACCATATGAAAGCAGGGAGAGACATGATCGAACAGGTAAAGCAGATCGTGCGTGAGGCAAGCGAGATCATCAAGCGCGCGGGCGATATTGCGGAAAATACCATGGCTAAAGAGGGAACGGCCAATTACGTCACGAAATATGATCTGGAAGTGCAGAAGTTCCTGATGAAACGCCTGTCAGAGACGTTTGAGGGCTGCCACTTTATCGGAGAGGAGGCCGGCTGCGACGAAAATCCGGTAGCGCGCGGGCTGACCTTCATCATCGACCCCATCGACGGCACGACAAATTTTATCTGCCGCTTCCAGTACAGCGCGATCTCTGTCGGCGTTGTGCTCGACGGCGAGATCGTGGGCGGCGTGGTCTATAACCCCTATCGGGGCGAAATGTTCTGGGCGGAAAAGGGCAGGGGCGCCTATCTCAACGACACGCGCCTTCAGCCGCAGGACGGCCCGCTTTCCTCCAGCGTCGTGATCTTCGGGACGGCGCCCTATCGCCCGGAGCTGCGCGACGACGCCTTCCGGCTGGCACGGGCGATCTCCGACCATACGATGGATCTGCGTGAGCCGGGAACGGCCTCGCTCTCGATCTGCTATGTGGCTGCGGGGCGCTGCTCGGCATATTACTCTCCGCAGCTCAGCGTGTGGGATTATGCAGGCGCGGCGGCGCTTTTACAGGAGACCGGCGCACGCTTTGTCCGCGGCGACGGAAAGGGCGCGCTGAATTTTGCCAGCAAGGTCCCGTTCCTTGCGGGAATGCCGTCGGCGGTAGAGGAATTTCTCCGCGTTGAGCGGGAAACGCTCGGTTGAGACGCAACGCCGGAACGCACACAAAAAATGCGCTTCCCAGCAGGGGAATATCATGAAGAGCGGCTTCGGAGACGGTTCTGGTCCCGAAGCCGCCGCTATTTCCGCGTATCCGCCTTTCGGCAAATTCACGAATGCATATTCGACGGTTTTCGACCGCACGGCGTGCGGCGGCGTGTGCTTGTGAGGAAAGCAGGAAATGCAGGACAGAAAACGGAAACTTGCATTTTGAGGCCTGAAAAAAGTTTGGTGCGCCAGAAAAAAGTTTATATTTTGCTGAAAAACGGCTGTTTTTGGCAAATATCTGTATATTAATCGATAGGATTATTGCGTACCGCATATTATTTTGATGGAGCAGATGCAAAAACAAATACCCAAATGCACGTCGTGCGTGGATAAAACCAACATTCCAAGCTGGCAAACTGGATAAATACTATGAATTGTGTGAATCTACCGCACATCATTTTTGTTAATTTTTTAGCGAAGCAAATAGTTGACATAGGTTTTACTTCCTTGGTAAAATATTCACGCTTAGAACTGTAGGTATCGGTGTGAAAAACGATAACCTATCAGTTTGGGCGGTAATATCCCGGCAAGGAGAGAGATGCTCTGCGGCGGGAACAAGCCATGCCTGCCCACGCATGGTAAAAGTCTTTTGAAAGAAGGAAAGAATATGAAGAAACATCTCCCGATCCGTCTTCTTTCCATGCTCCTCGTCCTTGCGATGTGCGTCGGACTTGTTGTTCCGTCGTTCGCCGCAGGAAGCAGCCAGACTGCAAGCCTGGAGTTTGAAAAGCTGGACGATCCTGTTTCCGAAAAGCTTCTGGAGTCCGCACTGGACAAAGAAAGCGTTGACGGCGGCAGGGACACGCAGTACGCGGAGGGCGAAATCGTTCGTGTCTCCATCGTGCTGGAAGATGCCTCCACTGTCGAAAAGTTTGGGTCTACTGATCTGAGCTCCGCAGCCGTCGCTTACCGTGACAGCCTGAAGGGCAAGCAGAACAGCATGGTCCAGAAAATCGACGCAGCTCTGAAGGACAACATCGACGTTGTTTGGAACCTGACCTTTGCCGGCAACATCATTTCGGCAAACGTCCGCTACGAGCAAATCGAAGAGATCGCAAAGGTTCAGGGCGTCAAGAAGGTTTTCATTGAAAACCGCTATGAACCCATGGTGGTCGACAAGAACGAGACCAATGATCCGAACATGGCTACCTCTTCTGCGCAGATCGGCTCCAGCACTGCTTGGGCAGCAGGCTACACCGGCGCTGGCAGCAAGATCGCCGTGATCGATACGGGTATCGATTACGAGCAGCAGTCTTTCTCGGCTGCTGGCTATGAGTACTCCATCGCGCACATTGCCGGTCTCAAGGGCATGAGCGTTGACGAGTACAAGAAGGAAGCGGGCATTCTGACGAAGGCCGACCTGACTGCCGATGTTCTGTCGCAGCTGAACGCTGCCGGCGGCAAGATCAGCGCGGACAAGGCCTATGTCAGTGCCAAGATCCCGTTTGCTTACAACTACATCGACAAGAACTACACCATCGACCATGTGCATGACACGGGAAGCGAGCATGGCTCCCATGTTGCAGGCATCGCGGCGGCCAACGCCTATATCCAGCAGGCTGACGGCACGTTCGCAAGCGCACTGGACACCGTGAAGGTGCAGGGCGTTGCTCCGGACGCACAGCTCGTTGTCATGAAGGTCTTTGGTGCGGGCGGCGGCGCGTATGATTCCGACTATATGGTCGCAATCGAAGACGCTGTCATGCTCGGCTGCGACTCCGTGAACCTGTCCCTCGGCTCCGGCAGCCCCGGCTTCAGCCGTGTCAACGATGACTATGCCGAGATCATGGCGAGCCTCGCCAACTGCGGCACCGTTGTCAGCATGTCCGCCGGCAACTCCGGCTACTGGGCTGAGAACGCACAGCTCGGCTACCTGTATGCGGACGATGTCTCCATGCAGATGGACGGCTCTCCCGGATCCTTCACCAACTCTCTGGCGGTGGCTTCCGTTGACAACGACGGCTTCACCGGCAGCTACTTCACCGTTGGTGACATGAACGTGTTCTGGAACGAGACCGATTATTCCAACGCCAAGCTGGAAACGCTGGCCGGTACGCATGACTATGTCATCCTGCCCGCAGGCGTCGCCGGCAATGCCGAAGACTATGAAGGCATCGACGTGACCGGTAAGGTCGTGTTCGTGCAGCGCGGCGGCATCTCCTTCTATGTGAAGGGCGAGAACGCGGTCAACGCAGGCGCGATCGCAACCGTCGTTTACAACAACGCAGCCGGCGTTATCAACATGGACCTGTCCGACTATACCAAGACCGCTCCGTGCGTCTCCATCACGATGGCTGACGGCCTGGCGATCTGGGACGCCTCCACAAAGGCTGAGGATGAGTCGTATGCGACCGGCTCCATGACCATCAACAAGGGCATCAGCTCTGTGGTCTATGGCTCCGATCATTACACCATGAGCTCCTTCAGCTCCTGGGGTGTTCCGGGCTCTCTGGAGCTCAAGCCGGAGATCACCGCTCCTGGCGGCAGCATCTACTCCGTCAACGGCAAGGTGCCCGGCGGGCAGGCGTATGAGAACATGTCCGGCACGTCCATGGCGGCCCCGCAGGTCACC
>ERZ772881.2326-NODE-2326-length-14052-cov-2.372080_pt1 | contig 14052 bp, 7 predicted proteins | sample MGYA00580581_ERZ772881 | MGnify/ENA primary metagenome ERZ772881 (study PRJEB29015, sample SAMEA2737668) | human gut metagenome | biome: human gut; feature: human-associated habitat; material: faeces | place: China | collected 2012 ...
TTCAAGGAGGGATACTTATGAAGATATACAACACCATGACACGCAAAAAGGAGGAGCTGGTGCCGCTGGTGCCGGGCGAGATAAGCATGTACGTATGCGGCCCCACGGTATACAACTTTATTCACATAGGCAACGCAAGGCCGCTGGTGGTGTTCGATACCCTCAGGCGGTATCTTGAATATAAGGGCTACAAGGTAAGGTTCATATCCAACTTTACAGATATAGACGACAAGCTCATCCGCCGGGCCAACGAGGAGCACACCACGGTGCCGGAGCTTGCGGATAAGTATATAAAGGAATACAAAACAGATGCGGAGGGCCTCTGCGCCGAGCCTGCCACCTGCAATCCCCGCGCTACCGAGCACATACCCCAGATAATCAAGCTGGTGGAGACCCTCATAGAAAAGGGCCATGCATATCCCGTAGCAAACGGCGATGTATATTTCTCCGTCCGCTCCTTCCCGGGCTACGGCAAGCTTTCAGGTCAGTCCATAGACGACCTTGAGTCCGGCGCGCGCATAGAGCCGGGAGACCTGAAGAGGGATCCTCTGGACTTCGCCCTCTGGAAGGGCGCCAAGCCCGGCGAGCCGGCGTGGGACTGCCCCTGGGGCAAAGGCCGCCCGGGCTGGCATATAGAGTGCAGCGCCATGAGTATGGAGCTTTTAGGCCCCACCTTCGACATTCACGCGGGCGGCCAGGACCTTATATTCCCCCACCATGAAAACGAGATAGCTCAGAGCGAGGCGGCCACAGGCAAGCCCTTCGCAAGGTACTGGATGCATAACGGCTATATAAATGTAGATAATCAGAAGATGTCCAAGTCCCTTGGCAACTTCCGCCTGGTGCGGGACATAGCTCAGGAATTCGACCTTGAGGCCGTCCGCCTGTTCCTGCTCTCCGCCCAGTACAGGAACCCCATCAATTTCACCCGTGAGCTTATAGAGCAGGCCAACACCGCCCTCACCCGTATCCGCACCGCCCGGGAACGCCTTGCCGAAGCCAAGGAAGGCCCCGCTACCGCAGGCGGTAAGAAAAAGCCAACCTGTGATTGTTGCAATTTTGATGGTCAAGGAGGGGGCTGCCCTCCGCCCCCGGCAGGAAGATCAAGGAGCCTGGCTTCCGTTTTTGGGAACACTTCCTCCGGAGGTGAAAACGCACAGGCAATCAGCGACGCTTCCCTGATGTACTGGGGGGCTGACTTCGGCCATTTCCGCGGGCTGGGCGGCATTTCCACCGGCTCCATTGAGTTGCTGGCGACCGATTCCACCGATGGGCTGAACCATCCCCATGCCCTCTGCTACGACTCCATGCTGGCAAGCTTCCTGGATATTCCGGAAGTCGGCATTGTGGCTGGAGGCACGTTTGATATTGTCACGGGAGCCGGGCGTGTTTGCGTTCAATGTGAAGTGGACAGGGAAACGCTGACGATCGTCGGCGAGTTTACGTCTTCCGGGAACCGTGCCTTCTTCACAACGGTGGACGGTGTTTTGTGCGTCCAGTGGATGAAGACGGACAAGAGCGTTGCCGTGTATAACGCCAGAACCGGAGCCCTTGTTTCCTACACGACCAGGTGGGGCAATATTTACACAGCCGAGCAGATTGGCGCCTATCTGCGCGTCAACAGGGACAGTGCAGGAGACCTCCTCCAGGTATGGAACCTCTGGGACGGCCTGCTCAACATTGAAGCCGTCACGGCTGACGGCTATACGATTGCCCTTTACACTCCTTCCCAGATTACCGGGCAGGATGAACAGGGGCTTTACACTGTTATGGGACAACCGTTCAAGAAGTTCGTGATGGCCGGAGATGCCGCCACGGGCCGTTTCTCCGTCACCGAACAGACGCCGGGAAGGCTGGATTTCAAAACGGAATGGTGGCTTAATGGCAAAGCTTGGAACATGGCGCAGGGAACGGATGCTGAAGCCATCGTGACCCGCCGGACGCGGACGGAACTGGAGAAAGATACCTGGCAGCTCGTTACGGCGGTTTCCAGGGGAGAAGACGGAGCTGCCGCCTCCCATGTCTGCGAAGTGTACCAGACGACGGCTTATGGCGACCTGCTTCTTACCAAAGTGGATGGCTATGGCAGCGATCTTGCACAGACGACCATCTATGAATACGACTACTACGGCAGGAAGAAGAAGGAAACGCGCCCGGATGGAGGCGTATGGGAATGGTCCTACGACATGCTGGGACGCCTGACGCTGGAAAGGCAGCCCTGGTGCGGCGGCAAATCCCAGGACACGACATACCGGTATGTGACCGGGGATGGAGACAGCGAAGTAAGCAGCGATGTTGCCGAAGAACGCCGCCTCATGCGCGACGGTTCCAATAACCCCATTGAATTGTGGAAGAAAACCTACACGTACAGCCAAGCCGATCATGTCAGGCGCGTGGAAATCCGCACGACCGCTCTTGAGACGGAGACCGTCCAGCTCGAAGTGCAGGAAACGTGGCTGGGGAGCGCTCCCAACAGCTACGCGCAGGGCCGCACCAAGATGACCCAGGCCGTCAATGGCGTGCAGACCCATTATGAATATGCCGCCACGACGCAGCATGGAGCCGCTTATACGGAAACGCAGGAAACCCGCGTCAACGGAGAAGTGGTTCCGGGATTGAGCGTCAGAAAAGTCTCCTTCATTACCCCTCAGGGCAATACGGTGAGGGAAGAAAGCCATGTACTGCTTTCCGACAATACCTGGACGCTTACGGACAGCGCGGACTATGAATTTGACACAATGAACCGCTGGACGAAGCGCACCCGTGGCAACGGGCGCGTCTCCGAACAGGAATCCATCTGCGACGGACGCATCCTTTGGGAAAAGGATGAAGACGGCGTGCGGACAGACTACGGTTACGACAGTGCGAGGCTGCTGGTTGAGACGATCCGTTCCGCTACAGCGACAACTCCGGAAACCATCGTCAGTTACACGAAGGATGCCCTGGACCGGGCCACTGCGACTCGGACCGACACTGGAGCCATGAGCGTCGCCACGGAAACGGCCTACGACCTGCTGGGACGCATCACCAGCGAGACAGACTCTCTGGGACGGATAACCACTCACAGCTACAGCGCGAATGGCCTGACGGAAACCGTCACGACTCCCATGGGAGGAACGCTCATCACCCAGCGCCATGCGGATGGAACGATCCTGCGCCAGCACGGGACGGGCCAGCAGGACCTCAAGTTTGAAACCGATATGGCAAGCGACGGCCTCCGCGTGACAACGACCGTTCTCAACGGGACGGCGCGCGTTGTCCGGGGACGCGTCATTACGGACGGCTTCGGCCAGCAAATCCGTGTGGCAACGGTGCATACGAGGAATGGAAGCAATTACCGCCATCTGACTTACAACGCCAAAGGCCAGCTTGTCCGCGACCAGCTTGAAACACTGGCTCCCACCCTGTATGAATATGATTCCTTTGGCAACAAGACGAAGGAAACCGTCGCTCTTTCCGATGAACCGACCACGCTCAATTCACGGGTTATGGAATATACCTACACCCGTGAACAACGGGAAGAGGGCGTCTACGGACTTGTCACGACGACGGAATACGCAGCGGAAGGCACGCCCATTGTCCGGAAGGAAGCTACGCTGGTTTCTTCATTGAACCCCGTGCTGGAAAGCAAGGTGGTTACGACGGACGCCAGGGGGCATGACAGCGCCGATTGGACGGAATACGGGGAACCTGCCGCCAGGGTGCGGAAAGTGACCCAGCCCGGAGTATCGGATGCAGCCGTGATTCATACCGTGGACGGTTTTACCACCACTGTGACCGATTATGCAGGAATTTCCACCAGCCAGAGCCACTCCTATACGGCCCAAGGCATGACGATGGCCTATACGGACAGCCGCGGCAATACCACGACGGAAGTGTACGATACAGCCCTGCGCCTCCTTTCCGTGACGGATGCCGCGGAAAACAGCACGTCCTATGCCTACGGGCAGCCGCTGGACCAGCCTACCTGCATCACCGACGCCATGGGCAAGACGGCTTGTTATGCCTATGACGCCAGGGGACGCAAGGAGGCCGAATGGGGAACGGCGATTCAGCCAGCCGTGTTCTCTTACAACGATGCGGACCAGATCACCGGCCTGACGACGTTCCGCGGTTCCTCGGAAGCTATCACGACTGATCCGCGAGAACGAACGGATGGAGACATGACGGCCTGGACTTACAACGCCGCTACGGGGTTGCCCACCCGCAAGACTTATGCGGATGAAACCCACGAGGACACAAGCTACGATACGCTCAACCGTGTTTCCACCTTTACGAACGGAAGAGGAAACGTCATGACGCGTAGCTATGACGTCCTGACCGGGCTGCTGACAGGCGAGACTTATGGCGACGGCACTCCCTCCATCACGGCGGCCTATAACCATCTGGGCCAGCTCACCGGCATTACCGATGCCAGCGGGACGCGCATCTTCACCTACAACCAGTACGGGGAAGTGGAAGGGGAAAGCACGCTGGGACTTGTAGAAAGTTCCCTAGCGGCAGTGAAGGACGCCTACGGGCGAGCTTCAGGCTACAGCCTGCAATACGGAGGCAGTACTGTTCTGCAAACGGGCTGGGGGTATGATTCCGCAGGAAGGCCTTCCACGGTTTCCCTCAACGCGGTGGCGACTCCGTTTACCTATGGCTACAATGCCGCCAACGGATTGCTGGAGACGCTGAACTATCCCAATACGCTGAAGAGATGGTACACGCTGGAAGAGAAGCGGGACCTGGTGGTCAAGATGGACTACCTGCGCCCAGGAAGTCAGAACTACCCGGCCAAGGTGGATTACACGTATGACGCACTGGGACGCCCGGCGACGAAGAAGGATTATTTCAATACTCCTACTCCGGATCTTGTTCATACCTACACTTACAATGACCGCAGTGAAGTGATTTCCGATTCGTTGGGCAGCGGCAGAAGCTATAGCTACCATTATGACAACATGGGCAACCGGACCACATCCCTGGAACATGGCAACATGGTCATCTATGTAACCAATCCGCTCAACCAATACACGTCCGTCCGTCCTCACGTCATCATCAACTCCATTCCCGATGCGGCACCTGCCTCCCTGCCGGGAGAATTTTTCCCGGAATATGATGCAGACGGCAACGAGACCCTGGTAAAAACCGCAACCGGAATTTGGACGGTAGCTTACAACGCTCAGAATCAGGCTACAGCCTTCACCAAGGACACTAAACGCATTGAATGCGTGTACGACTACCTGAACCGACGTGTAGAGAAGACCGTCTACGACGGGAACACGTTGGTGTCCAGGAAGCGTTTCATCTACGTGGGCTATTTGCAGGTAGCGGAACTGGACGCCACCAATGAGACGGAGACGGCCTCTCCCATCCTGCGCAAGACCTATCTGTGGGACCCGATGGAGTCCGTAGCGACTCGCATCCTTGCCATGAGTGTCTTTGACGAAGCCGGTGTTTATCAGGAAGACCTGTACTACACGCACGACTTGCTCAAGAACACGACGGCCTTGTTCGGCATCCAGGGAGGAAGGCGCGCCTTGTATGAATACAGCCCCTATGGAGACATCATCAAGATGGAAGGAAACGCGGCGGAGATCAATCCGTTCCGATTCTCCAGCGAATATCTGGATGACGACCTTGGGCTGGTTTACTACAATTACCGCTACTACAACGTACTTGATGGACGCTGGATCAACCGCGATCCGATGGCGGAAAATGCCGGGTTCAATCTCTACTGCTTTGTAAGTAATAAGTTGTCGATAGATTATCTTGGATTAATTGAGCTTGATAATGTCTTGAAGCAACTTAAAGAAAGACTGGAGAAGAAGGCTCGGGCAGAAGCCCAGCAGAGATGTATTGCATTTTGTAAAAAGCATGCTCCCAAAGGAACTCCGGATGAAGTTTGTACCCAAATCGGCAAAGATCTGGAAAAGAAACTGGAAGAAATTGCCATGATGATCGCCAAAAAGGCGGAAGATAGTTTGGGGAAGACTACTTCAAAAACTGGAGGAACAGATAAGGGAAAAGGTGGCGGTGATGGCTCTGGAGACCAAGGGACTAAAATTAGTTTCACTGGCACTTTTACACACCCTATCGGAAATTCTGGATGGGGGGGATCTGCAACTGGTACCGTGAACATAGGTTCAAACGGGATTACGACAGGAGGAAATGTCAGCCCAGTCCAAGGAGCCATCCCAAGCGTTGGGTTCGGGGCAAGTGCCAGTGGTTCTTTTGGCAGTAGAGGTGGTTCATGGAGGGTTGGTGGAAATGTTAACATTCCAACTAATGGAGGACATGTAGGATATACGTTTTTTGGAGGGATAAGTATTACTTTCTAAAAAATGCTTGATATTTTGGTGTTATGATATATGTATATCGTAATGTCAAATTATCCTGATGCTATTCCATTTCTTAATCTCCCTTCTCTGTTGAAGCGAAGGGAGATTAAATTTTATATATATAACATATTTGCATGTCTTTTTTTGACTTCGGTTGCATATCCTTCCCAGGAAGCGGCTCTTCCTTCTGCCATGTCTCAGACATCTTCTTGTTCTAGTATTGCGCAGATAGATTCAATAAAAAAGTCGGCTCAACAGGGAGATGCTAAAGCCCAGTGTAATCTTGGAATCATGTATTCACAAGGACAGGGGATTGCAAAAGATGATAGGGAAGCATTCAAGTGGCTTTCAAAAGCTGCGGAGCAACAATATGCTCCGGCTCAACTTGAGCTTGGCGTGTTGTATTCTCAAGGTCGAGGGATTAAAGAAGACTTGAGAAAAGCATTTGAATTGTTTTTTTCTGCGGCCCAGCAACAATGTGCTCCGGCTCAGTACAATCTGGGCGCTTTTTATGAAAAAGGAACAGGAGTGGAGCAAAATTGGAAAGAAGCCGTGAAATGGTATACTGCTGCGGCCCTGCAGCAGTTTGCTCCAGCGCAACACAATCTTGGAGTATTGTATGCGCAAGGTCAGGGCGTTGAACAGGATTGGCGGGAAGCTTTCAAGTTGTTTTCTGCTGCGGCTAGGCAACAATATGCTCCGTCCCAAAATAATCTGGGTACTTTGTATGTCCAGGGAAAAGGAGTTGAAAAAGATTTAAAAGAAGCGGTCAAATGGTTTTCCCTTGCGGCTCAACAGGGATTCGCTGATGCCCAAAATAACTTGGGAATGTTGTATTTTCAAGGAAATGGTATTCCCCAAAACGCTCAGGAGGCTGTGAAATGGTTTTCTGCCGCGGCTCAACAAGGGCATGTGGATGCTCAATATAACCTGGCATGGATGTACCAGGAAGGCTCCGGAGTAGAACAGAATGATCAGGAGGCATTCAGATGGTATGGAAGAGCGGCCAGATCAGGGAATGCTAACGCGCAATTTCGATTGGGTGTGCTTTATCAACTAGGAAGGGGAACGGAAGAAAATGAGGCAGAAGCCCGGAAGTGGTTGGAAAAAGCGGCCCAGCAAGGGCATGAGCAAGCCCGGGATTTGCTTAAACTACTTGATAACCCTTTGTAGAGATAATTTTACATAAGCGTCGAATTAGAATATCAATGAGAGATCGGTATCATTTTCATGGTGGATTTTCTTGGAATAAATCAGTAGGATTAGGGACTGTTTCCCTGTCTCTCCATGAATATGCCTCTTCATTGCTTGCTGCTCCAGACGCCGGGAGAACTCCTGGAAGGTGAAAAAGACTTCCTCCGGCTGGGGTATGCCGTGGAAGCCTTTCCTTTCATGCAGGACGCCTCCTGCCTGGATGATGCGGAACCGGAAGAACTTCCGCTGCATGCCTATGCCCCCGGCTGGCGCCATGGCGACCTGCCGGAGGTCCGATCCCGCCGTGCTTCTCTGGTCCGGATGCTTGCCGATCCCCGCTGGCAGAAGGAGGATCATGCCCGACAATGAACCGGCACAAGTCCGCAGGAACATTCGCCAGACGCAGAACAGTAACTGCCGTTGCGCGCAGACTGTGGAAACTCAGAGGTGCAAGTCTCCGCCTGTTTCCTTTCGCTGCTGGAGGATTCTTTTCAATGTATCCGAATTTCTTCAGCAGAGCGTTGAATTCGATGGAAAGTTTGCTCGACGTATGATCCGCCTGCGCGTGACGCATTGCCGCTACCGGAAATACGTAATCGCTCGCACGGTTGGCAAGTCGTCTGTCCAGCACTTCCTTCAAAGGCAAGATGATGGGGTTGTTCATGTGTCTCTTGGTTTTTTGGGTCGTCATCGAAATGATTCCACCCTCCATGTCAATTTGCTTCCATTGGAGGGTAGCGATGTCGCCCAAACGCTGGCCTCCCGTATAAAGGCAGACGCGTATCATGTCGGGCCATTCTCCCGGCAGGATTTCGGTCAATCGTTGAGCTTCCTCGACTGTGAAAGCGCGCCTTTCGGTAGCATCGGCACGGTTGATCTTGCTGGGACGCACCCCCTTGAAAGGATTGTACGGAAAAAGCCGTTCGTTGACTGCCTGTTGAAAGGCCGCATTCAAACCGTATAGGTAAATGCTTACCGTCTTGGAACTCAGCAATTCCAAATATTTTTCCATGAACCTTTGCGCCTGGGCCTCCGTCACCGTGTCCAGGGGCATTTCCTGTTTGGGTCCCAGAAAGTCGAGAAAACACCGGATAGCCTTCCCGTAACGAAGATTGGCGCGTCGGTTGGGACGGTTCGCCAGCCATTGATGCAGATGATCCTTGACGCTGGGCATGTATTTTTTGTTTCGCAGGACGGACTTGGCCTTGTTCCCGGCGAGTGAAACGATAACATCGGCATTTAGAAGTGCCCCTTTTGCTTCCTTCTCCAGCTCTTCTGCAATGATGCGCGCCTGAAGTTCAGCTTCTTTCATGGCGGCGTTCTTCAATTTGCCTGGAGTAACCAAGGGAGTGATCTTGATGCCGGTGGTACGAACCTTGAGTTTGCCTCCAACTCGGAAACAGGCGTACCAAGTGTCTTTTCTTTTGATAATTCCAGCCATAATGTTGTGGTGTTAGCGGTTTTGAATCTGCTATGCACCGAAAAGTCGATGTATAGCATAGTGCATAACAAAACCATGTAATAGGACTGAATATCACACAATCTGCTACCAAGGGAGGCCTTGTAAAATGAGGGGTTTGCAATAACCCCGAAGGCAAAAAATGGAGCGGATGATGGGATTCGAACCCACGACATCAACCTTGGCAAGGTTGCGCTCTACCCCTGAGCTACATCCGCTTTGGATGACCGGAGCCTTGCGGCATCCGTGTGGCAGAAAATATATAGGGTTATCCGGATTTGGCAAGATTTTTTTAGAGAAAAATTCATGTTCACCGGAATAGGGCCATGCTGCCGTACCTTTTAAAGAGGACTGATGCTTCTGTGGAAGGAGCGGGGAGGACGGGAAGGTGCCATGCTGCTTTTTCCGGTTGTTCCGGTTTGACTTCGGGGAAGGCGGCGTTTTGTTGCTCTTTCAGTTCCGAGGCCGTTTTGGCTCCATGTTTCAGCAACAGTTTTTCCTTGGCGGCGTCATGGCGGTTCCTGGCGTGGTCCAGCATGGAAATCGTCCCCTATGTACGGCATTGACGTTGGCTCCCTGTTCCAGATAAAATTAACCTGCTCCGTATTGCCGCGGCAGATGGTGTTCTTGAGCGCCGTATCTTCGTTAACCGATCGTTTGCAGCGTGGTTCCGTAGGTTTCAGCAGTTGCTGGGCCTGGGGCATCCGGATGACGGAAAAGGCGTACGGGGTGAATTCATCCGGCTCCGGGGCCAGGCGGTTTTCCGCCACGGCGCGGACGAGCCGCTTGACGTTTTCCGCCAGCAGGTCTTCCGAGTCCAGGCCGGTCTGCGCTTTCAACCGGGCGAAGGCCAGCAGGTTGTCCCTTTTGTCCCGCCATCAGGGGACGCAATCCTCCAAGGGATGACTGTGGTCGGCATCTCGGTGTGGTCTTAACCGGAAGAGCATGTATTTATCCCTTATAACGGCAGAATGGCGTCGGTGTCCGAAATGAAGCGGTTTTTGCGGAAAGAATGTGTAAAATCTTGAAGAACTCCCTGTTTCCATAAAAAACGGGGCTGTTTCGGAAGGCGCGTTTTCCGTGCCCTGGAACAGTCCCGTGAAGAGAGGGAGTCAATGGGAAATTAGTAGCTTCTGGCCCAGAGGACGCGGCGTTCCGTCATGCGGCCGGTGAGGATGCAGGGAGCGGGTTCCCCGCGGCCCAGTTCGCCGAGCGGGATGCAGCGGATGGAGATGCGCAGGCGCTTGGCGAGTTCCTCTTCCTCTTCCGGGGAGCCGTCCCACGGCACCTGGAGCCAATCGGCGTCTCCTTCTCCGGAGAAGTTTTCTTCCAGTTCCCGAAGGGTGGAGGCGGGGCGGATGTGGGCGTCCCGGAAGGCGATGGCCCGCTGAAGCAGAGTATCCTGGATGTTCTGGAGAATGTCCGTGACGGTCTCAACCAGTTCCTTTTCCGGAACAAAGGATTTTTCATTGACGGGCAGGTCGCGCCGCTGGAGGCAGACGGAGCCTTTTTCCAGGTCCCGGGGGCCGATTTCCAGGCGCACGGGCACTCCCTTCTTCACCCATTCCCATTTCTTGGCGCCGCCGCCCAGGTCGCGCCTGTCCACCAGTACGCGGAGCGGCTGGCCATGGAAATTCTTGGCGCGGAGGGTGCGTGCCAGTTCCTCGCAGTGGTCCAGAATGGCCTGGCGGCTTTCTTCCTTGGGCGTAACGGGGATGATGACGACCTGCTGGGGAGCCACGCGGGGCGGGCAGACCAGGCCGTCGTCGTCGGAGTGCATCATGATGAGCGCACCGATCATGCGGGTGGAGACGCCCCAGGAGCTGGTCCAGGCGAACTGCTGGGTATTGTCCCTCCCGGCAAAGCAGATGTTCTGGGACTTGGAGAAGTTCTGCCCCAGGAAGTGGGAGGTTCCGGCCTGGATGGCCTTGCGGTGCTCCCCTGCGTAATGGTGGGTTCGGCGCTTGGCATCTTCGCCTACTGCGTGGGCCGCCCGGACTTCGCGTCCTACCTCCTCTTCCACTACATTCCGGGAGCCGGAGAACTTGTGGTGTTCTGCGGCGCGATGGCTGGGGCGGGTCTCGCCTTCCTGTGGTTCAACTGCCACCCGGCTGAGGTCTTCATGGGTGACGTCGGCGCGCTCGCGCTCGGCGGCGCGCTTGGCGTCATCGCTGTGATCGTGCGTCAGGAACTCGTGCTCGCCATCATGGGCGGTGTCTTCGTGGTGGAGACGCTCTCCGTCATGATCCAGACCACGTACTACAAGCGCACGCATGGCAAGCGGATCTTCCTTATGGCGCCGATCCATCACCACTTCGAACTGAAGGGCTGGAGCGAAACGCAGGTGGTGACCCGTTTCTGGATCATCACGATGATTCTGGTTCTTGTCGGACTCGCCACGCTTAAAATCCGCTGATGCCTGCCGGGCTGCGGCGGTGGAGAAAGAAAATGGAAAGCAAAAAGGCACTGGTTCTCGGTCTGGGAACGTCGGGATACGCGTCCGCCCTTTATCTGGCGGAGCGTGGATGGAGCGTCCGTGTGATGGATACCCGCAGGGAGCCTTCGCTCCTCGCCCGGCTGAAGGAGCATCCTGAGATTTCGTTCACGGGCGGTGCGCTCGATCCTGCTGCGGTCGAAGGCACGTCGCTTGTCATGATTTCTCCGGGGCTTTCCCCTGAATTCTCTGACGCCGCGCCAATCGTCTCCGAAGCGAAGAGACTCGGAGTCGAAGTGGTTGGCGAAATTGAGCTTTTCGCGCGAGAGCTTGCCCGTCTCCGGGAGGAGAAGGGCTATCACCCGAAGGTGATCGGCATCACCGGCACAAACGGAAAGACGACCACGACTTCACTCACCGCGAAGATGCTGAACGCGGGCGGCGTGAGCGCGGTGGCTGCAGGCAACATCGGCCCGAACGCTGTGACGGAGCTCACCGAGCACGATAAGGCAGGGACCCTTCCCGACGCCTGGGTGCTTGAACTCTCAAGCTTCCAGCTTCAGACGACGGAGAGCCTTTTCTGCGACGCCGCGGCGATCACGAATGTCACCGAGGACCATATTGACTGGCACGGAAATTTCGACGCTTATCTGAACGCGAAGCGCCGGATCCTGAAGCCTGAGACACTCGCGGTGCTGAACCGCGAGGATCCGCTTTCGGCTGGCAGCGCGCTTCCGGGTGAAAAAACGGAAACCTTCGGGAGCGACGCTCCGAAAGCGCCGGGTGAATGGGGTATCGCGGAGCGTGACGGCGTGAAGTGGCTTGCCACGGCGGAAGCCGCTGACGACGGCGTGCGGCTTCAGTACCTGATGCCTGCGGGCGCGCTTAAGATCCGCGGCGTCCATAACGCCATGAACGCGCTCACGAGCCTCGCGCTCGCCCGCGCGGCCGGCGCGGCTGAAGGGAAAGCGCTTCAGGTGCTCGCGCATTACGAGGGTGAGCCGCACCGCACGCAGTTTGTTCTCACCGCGTCGGGTGTCGACTTTATCGATGACTCGAAGGGCACGGATGTCGGCGCGACCGCAGCCGGCCTTAAAGGACTCGGAGAAGCCGGTCAGAAGATCGTTGTGCTGCTGGGCGGCGACGGAAAGGGGCAGGACTTCGGTCCGCTTGAACCCGCGATCCGGACCTATGCCCGCGGCGCGGTGACCTATGGGCGGGACGGAGGAAAGATCGCTGACGCGATCCGTTCGTCCGGCGTTCCGCTTGAATCCGCGGCAACCGTTGAAGAGGCGACCCGGAAGGCGTTCGCGATGGCAAAGCCTGGCGACGCCGTGATGCTTTCACCTGCCTGCGCGAGCTGGGATATGTTCCCGAACTATGCCGTGCGCGCTGAAGTGTTCCGCAGCGAAGCCGCGAAGATCGCCGAGGAGGCTGCCTCCAAGTGCTAGATAAACTCCGGCAGCGATTCCATCGGAAGAAGAGTGATTCGGACCCGCTCGCGTTTGAGGTCATCTATCCGAAGGAAGTGAAGGCGCCCCGTCCGGGCTCAAACTACCGCGGATCATCACTCGATTTTGACTGGGTGGTGATCGCGACGGTGTGCATACTGATCGGCATCGGCACGGTCATGGTCTACTCGGCCTCGGTGTCGCTCGCCGACTCGCCGAAGTACGGCACAACATCCACTTACTTTCTGATCCGCCACATCGCGGCCCTTGTGGTCGGCGCCATAGCGGCGTTCTTCGTGTACCACGTTCCGATGCGGGTCTGGGAAAAGATGGCGAAGCCGATCGGCATTATCTCGGTGATTCTTCTCATTCTCGTGCTGGTGCCGGGGATCGGTGTCAGCGTGAATGGCTCAAGGCGATGGATCCGGTTCCCGGTATTCAATCTTCAGGTGTCAGAGGTGACAAAGCTCGCCGCTGTCATCTTCACGTCGTGGTTCACCGTGACGCGGCAGGAGTACATGCACTCTTTCCGGAAGGGCTTCATCCCGATGCTTGCTGTGATGGGTATCGTCACAGCGCTTCTCGCGCTGCAGCCTGACCTTGGCGCGACAGTGGTGGTGCTCGCGATCATCATGGGAATTCTGTTCCTGGGCGGCATCTCGTACGTGATTCTCGGTGTCGTGGGATCGATGGTTATCACGATGGGTGTCGGCATGATTATCGCGACACCGTGGCGACTCGGCCGCGTGACCGCGTACCTGGATCCCTGGAATGAAGAGAACGTGCTCGGCAAGGCCTATCAGCTCTCACATTCCCTCATCGCGTTCGGCCGCGGCGAAATTTTCGGCGCGGGTCTCGGTGCGTCGGTTGAAAAACTTAACTACCTGCCGGAAGCGCACACGGACTTCATTTTTGCCGTGATCGGCGAAGAGCTCGGTTTTGTGGGCGTCGTGATTGTGCTATTCCTTTACTACAGACTTATCCGGAGTGCGTTTGAAATCGGCCGTATTGCGGTTAAGATGGATAACATTTTTTCGGGTCTGGTTGCGCAGGGTATCGGCATCTGGATCGGAGTCCAGGTCTGCATCAACGTGGCGGTGGCCACGGGCCTGATGCCGACCAAGGGCCTTACGCTTCCTCTCATGAGCTACGGCGGATCTGCCATCGTCGCGACGCTCTGCGGAATTG
>ERZ772881.2330-NODE-2330-length-14043-cov-3.242208_pt1 | contig 14043 bp, 12 predicted proteins | sample MGYA00580581_ERZ772881 | MGnify/ENA primary metagenome ERZ772881 (study PRJEB29015, sample SAMEA2737668) | human gut metagenome | biome: human gut; feature: human-associated habitat; material: faeces | place: China | collected 2012 ...
GTTGTGGTGGTGTGCTGTGTCCCGGCAGCGTCGGAGAGGGAGGTTTCCGGTGTGTCTTCACTCCGGGGATGTTCTTCTGCCTGCGTGCTCTGGTTGTCAGCGGTGGTGGCAGAGGCATTTTCTTCACCGGTATCAGCGGTAGCCACAGAGGCATTTTCTTCTCTGGTATCGGCAGCGGAAACAACGTTCTCGTGTGGTTTATCTTCTGCGGTCGGTTCAGTGGTTGCCTGCTGCACGGACTGCATCCCGGCAGGTTCAGGAAGCGTTCCTGTTTCTGCTGTGTCGCTGTTGTGAGCGGTGTCTGTACCTGTGGCGTCTGTATTGAGGTCTTCCTGGTCGCCAGCGGTAGCCGCAGAGGTATTCTCTGTGCCGGTATCAGCGGCAGACGCAATATTCTCCAGTGGTTTATCCGGGGATAACGTCTCCGCAGTTACTGATTGCAGGGATGCATAGGCGGCATAGTCATCTTCATATGCCTGGTTTTCTGTATCGTCGGAGTGGGTGTCATAAGGCGTATCCTGTGTCGCCAGCTCCGTTTCCGGGGCTGTGCTCTGTCTGTTTTCAGGGGACATTTGTGGCTTCTCATCTTTTACCGGTGTGAATATCAGGTTGTCGATCACGACAGCCTCACGATGGTCGGCAGTGTCACTGTTGGGTGTGGGGATACCGATATGTTTTAACTGTGCATTCATGGCATTCTGAAAGTTGTCCCGTCCCCGGCTGGCGTCCAGGTCATTGAAATCGGTCAGTCCCTGTGCTTTTTCCGCCTCCGTAAAGGCCGGAATAATGACTTCGCCATTCGTGACTTCTGCGGCCTTTGTTGCACTAAAAACCCCTTTGTTAATTTCCCGTTGATGATCGTTGTCGGCACAGAAGACAAAGGGGCTGTCAGTCCAGATTTGGCGGGCATTTTCTGCCACGGCAATCATATTGCTGGCATCAACTGTCATCAGAACCGGAAGGCCGGTTGCTTCGTGCAGGGAGGCGGCAGTAGCGTAACCTTCCGCAAATAACAGGGGGCGGCCATTTTCCGGGGTTCCGAAGGTGAACCAGTTGCCGGTTTTCTCGGAGTCTTTCAGAATGCGGGCATCCTTCCCGCCGGTGACCGGAATACGCTGGTACGAACGTATTTCTCCCCGGCCGTTGCTGAAGGGAATAACCAGCTCATTTTTATTGTTCAGCCGCACGCCAGGCGCGGCCCGGATGCCCTTGCGCGTCAGGTATTCATGTGCTGTTGCCTGTGGCAACCCGTTAATATAGAAGCGGGCATAGCCGGCCTGTTTGTTATACTGTTGCTGCAGTTTACGTGCGTTATCATCGCGCTGTTGCTGAGCGAATGCCCGCAGATGCAGTCTGGCCAGAGGATCGTGTTGTTCTCCGCCGGAAAATACCCAGTTTGTGGGACTGTCATCGGCGCTCCGGTAGTCGCGGTACCAGCCGGCGGGACGACCATCAAGATAGGCCCTGTATGCGCCACTTTTGGCCCCTTTTTTGTCATCCCGGGTGGCCACTCTGTGTATGGCTCCGTCCATCTGTGGCAATCCCTGAATAACCAGCCCGGCGTTTTCCAGGACCTGAGCAAATTCAGTGACCGGATCGCCGGCATCCATCGACAGTTCCTGTGGCCGGGGTAACCAGCGCTCCAGCAGTGAAAGTTCGGTACCCGCCCGGGCATACCAGAGCTTTTTTTCTGGATCCCATGCGACAGCTTTGCGGCCATTTAACGGGGGAACCGCATTTTTTACGGCTTCTGTCTCCTCAGGCGGGACAGCAAGCCAGGTTCGATATCTGGACTTCATGTCGTTCTCCGGGGATTAAAGATGAGGGCGTTGTGATACGCCGGGATGATGAACAAAAGAGGGTTATTCCGTTCCGCGCCATTCACGGGGTAATTCTGTGCGATGCCGGTACCACCAGGGACGGCCTGACGCCTGTTTACCCTGCACCAGGCTGTACAGACGCCGGCAGAGCGTCCGGACAGTCCATCCTGAGTACCCCAGGAGCACAAAAAACAGCAGAATGCCGCTGCACACCCAGAATGTTGTTTTTGACGGATACGGAAACAGCAGCAGGTAAATCATGGTAAACGGCAACGGGACACCATAAATATTCAGTGGCGGGGTGACATCCCGCCAGAAGCCTTCGCGTTTCATTTGGGGAATTCTCCGGCCGGGATGAAGAGCGCAGCTTCTGATGCCTCAATGCTGCCCGTCTGATACATGGTCAGAACCTGATCCCGTATCCGCCGTTTTTCCTTGCGAATGATTTCATCAATGTAATGCCCCCATGTCGCATGGGACTGCCGGGAGAGCGTATCACGCAGTTCGTCAGTTATGACGATGTATTCCCGGACGGCCTGTCTGCCACCGTCATTTGTTCTGACCAGGACCTGCACCAGAATGAACTGCACCAGGGAAAGGATGGCGGCTGCCATTGAATCCCTGATTTCCGGTGGAAATAACCCCAGCAGCCGGGCAAAGGTTTCACCGGGTGATTTGGTGTGCATGGTGCCGATGCAGAAGTGACCGGTGTTACCTGCCTGGACGGCTGCATCTGCCGTTTCATAATCCCTGATTTCACCGATACCGATGATGTCCGGGTTACGGCGAACGGCAGAGCGAAGTCCTGCCGCAAAACTTTCCACATCACGCCCGATTTCGGCCTGATGGGGTGGCAGAAGGTCATTCTCTCCCCCCAGAATGTATTCCACCGGATCTTCATAGGTCACCGTTTTGCGGTCGGGGAAATGCGTCTGAATGTAGCGGTACAGTGCCGCTGCCAGTGTGGATTTACCGGAGCCGGTCTCTCCGCAGATGAAACCCAGACCGGTTTTCCGGAGCATGGCATCCAGCAGGTCCGGTTCAATATTCATGGTGAGGATGTCCGGAATATCGGACGGGATCACCCGCATGGTGACGGAGATTACTTTTTCTTCTGTTGCTGATGTTCCCTGAATCAGATGACAGCGCAGGCGAACACGCTGCCCCCGTTGCAGACCGTAGCGACCGGAGGCATCACCGCTGACCTGAATGGTACGGTCCACGGGATGACCGGACAGCACCCGGGGAAGGACTTCCCGTCCAAACAATTCATCACTCAGCGCCATCATGATGGAGGACGGCAGAGGATGTGCGGACGAACGTACCCGCCGTCCAAAGCGACTGACAGATACCGGTGAGCCGCCTGTCAGATCGATATCACTGACGCGGTGTCGGGCACACCAGGCAAAAAAATAGCGAAACTCTTCGGCCGTGAAACGGGCGAAAGGGAATGTGCCGAACTCATCGGGTAATTTCATCGGGGGCTCCTTCCGTGCTGACGACCGGACGCCAGCGTGATTTCTGCAGGGTGAATTCCGCATGATTTTTAAGGCGACGAACACGATCTCCAGTGACCAGTTTTTTCCCGTCACCTGTAACGGTTTGCATTTGATCAGAAACATCCGGACGGGTGATCATGCCCTGACGCCAGAGAAGTGAGTACAGCATCATGCCCCGGTAATCACGGGTGAGGGTTTTCTGGTTGGCTTCAAGCGTCAGGTCGGCGTTTTGTCTTCCTTCCTGCCATCCCTGCCGTAATGCGGTTTCCCACACTTTTCGTTGCACGCTGTCTTCTGGAACGACTCTGCCTTCTGTACCCGGAGTGGCTGTTGTTGAAAGCCCCCGGAGAAGCCAGTCACGCCAGCCCGGTGGATTGCTGACAAAGCGTTCAGGGCGAATGATGGTCCAGACCCGGGAAGAGGTCCGGATTTGATCTGGCGTGATATGAGCTACGTCCTGTGCTTCATCAATAACCGGTGGTAGCCAGCCTTCCGGGCTAATCAGTGGCCGGAAATCGTATAAGGCATTAAGTGTGCTTTCCCGGGCGTTGAGCGCCTGAATCAGCTCCCATGAACGCTGAGCCTTGCCACCACGAAATCCAAGCGTTTTACCTGCGTCGGTCAGCATTTTCCAGCGTGTTTCTGACAGACTATCCGGCTTTTCACTTCGTGGTTTAAGCCATGCATTAATGTCAGGTGGTGGCGTATTGACACCACCTGGCGAGATGGTAGGGGAAGAAGAACAACCAGTAAGCAGTATTACTGGCAAAATGAGAGAGGTGAGTGCTTTCATTTTTTCCGGTTCTCCGTCTGCATGAAGCTGACCTGTAACAGGCCCGGATATTGATGGATTGTTGCTCTCCAGGCAGTCTGGGCTTCAATAAGTCTCAACGTATTGGAAAACGTCATATCCCGGACGTGAAGGTTGACTGGTAACGGCAGGCGGACACCATTGTAGTTAAACTGCATCCCCCTGACTCTGGCCAGTTCGTTCAGTAATTCAATTGCATCACCTTCCCAGTCAAAGGAAAGGCGATCGCTGTTAGCTGTCAGAATATGAGACCCCGTTGAAACCGGAAGTTGGCCGGAAAACACACCTTTGTCCCATAATGTGTACTGAGTGTGCCGGGTAACCGCCACATCAGAGGCAGCACCGTAGTTACGCGGAACAGGAGTATGCTGAGAAGGGGAGTTGCAGCCAGCCAGAAAAAGGGCGGCAAGACACCCCGCAGGTATAATACGGTTCATAATAATTCCTGAGCAGTTAAATCAGAATGGGATATACCGGTGCTCCGGTACAGACAGGATGATGTTTGTTTCCGGCTATACTTGCGTTACCGGAAATAAATGCCAGTGTGGCCAGGTAAATAGCCTCATAGTTTACTGAAGGTGATTATTCCTGATACTGGCTGGTTGATGTGTCGTCAGACATAAAACGAATATGAGCGTAATCTTTAACGCTCCGCGCCGAATCGATCCATGATGGATGACTCGACGATTTATGAATCGAACGTACCGGCGCTTGTCCCTGAAACAGTTCCCGGCCCTCGTCCGGATAACCTGCAATTCAGACAGGCACATGTGCCCGTACACTCTTGTATCTTACTGAGTATATCAGAATTTATGTAAATTCAAATATCCTCTATGCCTCTTTGTTGTATTTTCCGTCAAGTATGAGCCGGGTACCATCGTAATGCATGATCAGGGCATCAAGGTACGCCGGTTTGAATTTCTTGCCGAGCCTATCTCTGGCCAGAAATGATAAACAATGATTATGTGTCATTATTACTATGTTCCTTTTATGAGATTCTCTTGCGATTGATTCAAGCGTCTTATAAAGATCATTATTGCAGTCTGATAAACTGTCCATAACGACGGGTTCTTTACCGGAGAAGAATTTTGCAGTTTGTATGGTTCTTACCGCATTGCTGGAGTAAATATCATATTCACTGAAGATTGTTGCGAACTTAATACCTTCCTGCTGTGCTTTCTCTGTACCGGTAATAGTGATTCCGCTTTTATCCGAATAGCAGGGCATATCTGAACGGTCGCAACGTTCTCCATGGCGGAAAAGGAAAATAACGGTGTTATCAGCATTAATTTCTTTTGCCTGTTCCAGGGTGATATCGGGAAGCGAGCTTTTTGCTTTTGTCACTGCCGCTACCAGGAAAACAGAAAATAAAAGAATGAATGCTGTTTTTGAATAAGAAGAACGTGGTTTCATCATGTTATTTAAACTGAATATAAAAATACCCCCGGGTTTAGTGCCGGGGGCGGGGACAGTAATCAGAAAGTGAACTGAAGTTGTGCCATTGCACCGTAATCGTGGTCAGTTCCTACCAGGCCGGAAACATCGATATGTACGACGTCAAATGGAGAGATACCAACGCCAGCGGTGAAGGCGCTTCCGGAGTTTGATGCCATGTTCTGACGATAACCGGCACGCAATTGCGCCCATTTCCATGCGTTAAATTCAGCACCAACACTTGCAAACTGACGTTTGCTGTCAGAAGTGAAGCCACTGGCAGGAGTCAGATCAATGTCAAGAGCAGTGGTAAACAGGTCATTGTGCCAGGATACACCGGCGGTTGCCTGCGGACGAACTTTGAAGGTTTCTTTAAAGCCATTGACGACTTTAGTATCAATACTGCGTGGAATGATGTTCTGGGCAACAAGACCGACAGTCCAGTTGTCATTCAGGTCTGTATAAGCACCAATATCGGCGTTGAATCCGTTTTTCGTGTTGTGGTACTTGTCACCGCCAAAATCGTCTTTGTCGTAATCACGAACCGTTACGTTGTAGTTAAACAGGTCCACACGCTGATATTTTGGTGTGACGCCAAGAGACCATTTTTGTCCGGCCGTTTCCAGTTCTTTGGCAAATGAAATTCCGACGTCGGTAATTACAGCTGCACGCCCGAATGCGCGTGAGGTCAGGGCATTCTTATCGACGTCGGTAATTGTTCCATTGGCAACTTTGTCCAGATAATCCAGGTCTGCATCGTTTACTTTTCCGTTTACGCTGACAGTTCCGTAAGACTTGACCATAAGGGCAAACGGCAGAGTGTCATTTGCCATGGCTGCTACAGCTGATACACCTACCTGAGCATCTGCATTGATATTGCGGAATTCCTGCAGACGATGTTTAAGATTTGCCGCTGCCTGTTGTACGCCATGCTGGTTATCTACAGCACTGTCAAACAAATCCCAGTCATCTTTAACATCATCAGCTTTATTTGATACATCATCAGGATCAGCAACTTGTGCCCCGACAGACGGCAGAAGAAGGCTGAAATCATCATTGCTGTTGTGCTTTGTCAGTAAAGCCGGGTTTGCCAGAGGTGCCACACCATAATGGGAAGATGCTACCCCGGTGCCCCCCATTGCATCGTTACGTGCTTCAAAATATGATGTCGCTGCTGCAGCGTTAAAGGAAAATAATACAGCAGATGCAATGATGGTGCGGGTAATATGATTTTTCTTCATCATTTAATTTCCTGTTTATCAGAATTTAGACAAAACAACGCTATGACACGGATGTGCCGTAATTTTTTACTTTTGTACTATCTGGTATTTACCAGGGTAATAAAGACGTATTAAATAAGCTAACAGGTAGTATTTGCCCTGTAATAAGGTTCCCGGCAAGGCCAGGTCTCAACGTGACGCGTCGCAAAGACATTGTTGTATTCTGCCTGGTTGTATATTCAGTTAACCATTTTCTTTTTTCATCGTTCAGAAGTGTTGGTGATAATGATAGTGCCGGATATATTACAGAACCATTTGTTTCTTTTTTCTGTCTCAATATTACCCCGCAATATTCTCTTTTCGTGTTTCCTGCGAAGGGGAAACTATGCCAGAAAATAACTTCAGTGTTGCTGCTATCATTAATAAGCATTCTGAAATTATCAGCAGTATCTGGCCATTCACCGGACAACGCTATCGGATAGTTTTCATGGCCATTCAGCCAGTCCGGATTGAGATTAAAACATTCAGCAAGATGTTCGAGAGCGTCAGCTGAAAGATAGTCTGCAAGTCTGGCCGGGTCCTGTATAACCGTGGAGCGGATATTCCATGGCGACAGCAATGTTGCCAGTAATGGCGCATTTATATCATGCGACAGCATGATGTATTCAATTCTGCTTATTATGTTTCCTGTGGTGTTATCCGCAGGCATAAACATATTATGAAGAGCATCCTCAAGCAGGATTCGGGTTAAATCAGCGGTGGATATGGCTAATTGTTCGCTCATTATCCCCAGAACTTCTCTTACCCCTTGTGGGTAACGGACCTGCAGGGGGGTCGGGTTTATCTGACGACCGTTGATGAGTTTTTCGCCGATTGCTTTTTTGTCCAGCGAGAGCATCATTCGGGCCGCAATACCGGTCGTATTCAGTCTCATTGTTCCTCCGACTGAAAAAGTCTTTTCAGCTCATGTGGTTATTGTATCTTCGGTATTTTTTCTGGTGAAACGAATAATTTCGATCATGCAGATCGAATGTGTTTGGCGAGTTGTTGCAACTCACCTTTCTGTATGTGTTTTGAATGATGTTTACAGCGGGGTGCTGCCCGGGTTCAGAGGGCAAATCATAATGTAGTCAGGGTCGTTAACAGGTAACGCTCCGGGAGATGAGACACGTTCGCCACAAAAGGCGCTCACCTGGTAAAACTCGACCTGTGGTTTGCCAGTTCGAAAACGTGCCATTGTTGTGGTTACAAAATGCCGGAAATGCCACTTCATAAACGCATCTGGCGATGCCCTGAGTGTGGAGCAGAGCACGACCGCGATATCAATGCGGCACTCAACATCCGGCAAAAAGGAATACTGGAACTAAAGGCGGCGGGACTCGTCGTCTCTACCCATGGAGGCCAGCGTAAATCCGTCGCACAGACGGTTGCGGCCTGAGAAGTGGGAAGCCTCGCCCGACAGGGCGGGGAGCAGTCACTATTTGGATATAAAACTTAATTGAGCGTTACACACGACGCAATACAACCTGTCTTATGCTCGTATTTGTACCATTTGCGTGAACCTGCTGGGCTCTCAACTACCTGGCAGTAGTGGGCATCCTCTGCGTTGCCCATTCTGGCAATGGCACAGAAGTCGAATTGCCCCAGATAACCTGTGGTGGAAAGCTGAGTAACTTTGAGTTTTCCACCTATTGTCCGCCACGTACCGGATTGGCACGAAAGTATTGCCCCTTTACTGTCGCGGCCTACAAGTCCGTCCGGTGAGCAGGAAGTACCTGCGGTGGCTGTTTTTTCCAGCTGTAAATACTCACCTGTGGAAAGACGACCGTCAGACCGGATCGTTCCACCGCTGACTTTGCCCCCTTTGATTTCACCATCGGTGGTGATCCCTTTGTTATTGACGGCGCGTATCCACTGGCTGTCAGTCATGGTGAAACCGCCTCCGTGCGTCGTGTTCATCCACCCCTTGTTGTTTCTGGTGATAAGCCAGCCGTCTTCGCTGGTTATATCGCCTTTCACCGTGGCTTTCTGACCATTGAGGTTACCGGCGTTATTGATGTCATTTCCGCCCATGTTGATGGCGGTGTGCATCTGGTTCAGCTCTGGTCTCCCCGGGACCTGAAAACGATACAACCTGTCGCTTTCCTGCAGATCATCACCCGTCATGACGACGGCAATGTGACCTGCCGAACAGGTGAGTCCGTAATCCCCCGGTTTGTCTGTCCAGGCGCCGAATGCGCCGGTTGCTGTTCCGTTTTTACCAATATAACCACCCAGCCCGGGAAGCTGTCCTGCCACACTGCGCAGACCATCTTCTTTGATATTCTGCCCCCCTGTTGAGCAGGTCAGGGCTTCAAGACGTCCTGTAGTCTGGTTACGGCGGATACCCGTGATATAACTCTGCCCAAACGGAGAACGATTAAATCCCTGTTTCAGGTATCCCTTGCGAATCAAATCATCGGCTGTAAAGTTTGCCGGAAGGCTGCCGTTGTGCAGAGTGGCATTGTTATCGGCAATGTAATTTCTGGCTGCGGTATTGTAGGCATCTGCATGAGAAGCAGCACTCTGGTAAAGCTGTTCATTCAGCCAGTTTTCTATTTCGGAATAAATCAGCGGCGTGGCGATACCAATCACTATCAGTCCCGCCAGTATTTCAAGCAGAATAAAACCTTTGTCGTCATCGTGTCTGAACTTTTTCACGTGAATATCTCCGAAGTGCGGAAAACGGAATCAGGGAGGAGGGTTAGTGCATACAGTGATGCGCAGAGAAACGGGGCGAACGGCAGTGCCTGCTGACGTCTGCGACGGCAGAAGAGGAGGATAAACAGAAATGCCCCGGAAGCTGCGGCGGTGATTAGCAGCGGCGTGTGTTGTGGCTGTGTCCACATTGCAATTCCTGCTATCAGGAATACATCACCAAGGCCGAGTGCTTCTGTTCCTTTTGCCGTTATGAAAAACTGCCGTAGCAGGTATGTCATGCCGAACCAGAGTGATGCGTTGAGGAGGCTGTATGTGAGCTCCTCCAGGCTGTACCTGAACGCTGCCCCCAGAACAATCAGTGAAAGCGTGAATATCCGGGGAAGCCGACATACAGCAATATCCGTCAGCGTCATTACAGTTAATAATCCCGTCAGAATGGAAAGGAATAACAGTCCTGCCGCGTCAACACCATATGCGCCGTTGAGACTGACACTCACGATGGCCAGAAGACAACACATGTACACCACCGGCTTTGGCGGCCGGGTGTCGTGTACTGTTGACAGATAGATGGCGGCGGTGCTGTATGCAAGATAAAGAATAACCGCCAGGATGATGATGATTATTGCCATGCTCAGTAATGCGCTCACCGTCACCTCGTATTTATTAATATTGTCTGAAATACCGGTTGTGGATTTTTCGGGCATATATCATGCGCCGGGCTGTGTTATTTTTGCTGAAACCGGCGTTATAGCTGCCCAGACATTCCCAGTTAACGCCGCAGCGTTGAAAATGGCGGGCCAGTATCCAGGCCCCGGTCTGAATATTCAGGCAGGGATTATTAAGCAGGTCATTTTTGTCTTTAATGACTCCAAGCTTTTTCAGCTCAGGAATATGCACTGAATTAATCTGCATAATCCCGTAATCCGTACTGATGATTTTTCCGGATTTGTTTTTATTGTGATTTATCGCAGTGGCGACCAGACTGCTTTCCTGCTGTGCAATGGTTTTAAGAAGATCAGGCGCAATCTGGTAGCGTTTTCCGGCCTGAATAAAGCAACTGTCCAGTAATGTGTTTGTGGCGACAGCCTCAGCGGGAAGGGCGAAAAATAACGGACAAATCACGGCAGAAAAAAATAACCACTTCATGCGGATACACTCCGGAAAAACGCCCCGGAGGGCGCTGTGTCAGGATATTAACTGCTGGTTTCGAGCGTGATATCGTTTGTGGCGGCAGAGCATACAGTTACCGGATCCACACTGGCAGGTGTCTGGCCTTTGATTTTTGTGAACATGGATGAACTGCGCAGACTGTTAATCAGCTCAACACAGTTTTCTTTCGGTACGGCTTTACTGGTTATGGTATAACCGTATTTATTACTTGTTGCTGCAATGGTGACATCGCCTCCCCATGCATTTTTGGCCTTGTTACTTCCGGCGATCATATCAGCCGGCAGGGAACCGCTTTCTGTCAGGGTTTTGATATAATCTGTGCCGGTATATCTGCCCTGGAACTTGTACTGCTTCATTTTTGTTGCAATAGTCTGCAGGTTTTTCAGTTCACGCTGGTTATCACTGGATGACATTGTGCTGGACATCTGACTCATTGCGAGAGCTACCACAATACCGATGATAATCAGTGCACCGGCAATTTCCAGTAATGTTAAACCTTTATCCTCCTCTTTCTCTTTTTTTAAAGCAAAATAAGAATAAAGACATGATCTGAAGTTCATATATCACTCCTAGTGTTATGGGGGTCAGAAATATTCTGTATGCGGGATTATTGTTTCAGCATGTCGCTGATACTGTAGATGGCAGATATCATGTTAAGAATAAAAAAGAAGACAAAACCTCCTGATATACCGGTAATAATTAATCCAATTCGTTTTACCCGTTTTTTTGCTTCCTCCAGCCACTGATCGGCATAGAGTGCCATGGTTGCCACACTGTCCTCCCTTTCGGAGTTCAGGAGCAGTTTATTGATGCATATTCTGGACGGAAAATCATAACCGGAATTTCGCATTGCTGTGGCCAGATTCTGACCGGATAATACATGTTTTCGTATTGCCTGAATTCTCTCCTTTAACCATTTATTCTTTTCTGCACCTTTTTCCATTCGGAGCAGCGCCTGCGAAAGAGGAATATTAATCTGCAGCATGGATGAAATACTGAACAGATAATTCACCCCGTGTAAGGTCTGATACAGTGACCAGGGGGGAGCCTTGTCCAGCATCCTCCGGCCGGGGCCGGTATACCGGCTGAATGAAAAACGGATCAGAAGCGTCAGGGCGAAAATGGTCCCACAGAGCCAGAATCCGTACCCGATGAAAAATTCCGACATGCCGGCAAGCAATTTCATCTGGAATGACCATTTATCTTCTGAAGCAAACGCACTGACGATGGGGATGATACGGGTATGGGCGTTGTACATATTCACCACACAGAGCGAAAGCAGCAGAAGGGGGTAGAGGCAGACGGCAATGAGGCTGGATGTCATTTCCCGCCGGGCTTTAACGGTTCTGGCCACCTGGAAAAGGGCGTCGGCAATATTTCCGCGCTCTTCCCCGTTTCTGATTAACGTGGCTTCCTCCGGTGGCACCCAGGTTAACAGGGCACCGGATAACATGCCGCTGGCTTTGATGGAATCGATGCATTCTTTTGCCAGAAAATACATGCCGGATGTGCCTTTCTTTTCACCAAAATCGGTTTCGATCTCGCAGAGAAATTCGAGTGCACGCAGGGACGGCGTTCCGTCACGTATCATGCCGCCCAGGGCTTCGTAGAACTCCACCCGGTTCAGGGCAAAGGTTTTTCTGGCTATCCAGACAGTCAGTGCTGTCAGCTCAATGTCGGTGTTGTTGAGTTTTTCCAGAAATCTCATGTCAGTGCAGCAGCGTATAGCTGTCCTCGTCGATGGGAGAGATGTAATGGGCCGCCAGCGGATCAACCTGTCCGCTGTTGATTTTTCCCAGCAGATGCTGATTTCGTGTCATGCCGCCCAGCTCCCGGTGCCAGTATGTTCTGGCCTCAATACGCCCCTTTTCCCGGTACAACTGGAAAAAACGGGCATCCGGGGAGATGACTTCTGCGATCACCGTTCGTCCTGTCACGCCACGCCAGCAGTGCGGGCAGCCTTCATGATTTCGCAGATATACCTGGTCCGGGTTGCAGACGCTTTCCACCAGGCGCCGTTCATCATCCGTGCGCTCGGTCGCCACCTCATGCCAGGGGCGACGGCAGTGCGGACATATCAGCTGAACCAGACGCTGGCTCAGCAGGCCAATGAACAGTTGCGGGTCGGCAATCATCCTGGCCTGCACCCCCTCCATCTCAAGACGTTCGAGGATGTTAATCGGGTCGTTCGCATGGATGGTGGTCAGCATCAGATGGCCGGTCATGGCGGCTTTTATTGCCGTAATGGCGGAATCGTGGTCGCGGATTTCACCGTTCAGGATCCCGTCGGGGTCAAGACGCAGTGCCGATTTGATGGAGTCCACCCAGCCCTGCGCGGTATCCATGACGGCGGTCTGAATGGCACCGGGAATACGCCCTTCCGGCGGGGATTCGATGGTGAACAGCCTGCGACGGGGAAGAAGAATACCGCCGGTGTTGTTGAAGCCGTACTGTTCAAGGTACGCCGCAGAGGCGGTTCTCAGCGTGGTGGATTTTCCTGAGCCGGTGGGGCCTGAGAGCGTGATAATGCCTTCAGGGCGCTGCAGAATGCGGCGAAGAGTGCGCTCCTGGTCAGGGTGATAGCCCAGCATACTGAAGGTCGGGATTTGCTGACTGTCATCCTTGATCAGACGGAGCACAGCATAGAGGCCGCCCACACAGGGGTAGTGGGAGTAGCGTGCACCAAACAGACCGGCCAGTTTCAGATACTGCTCTGAAAGACGTGCATCCTGAGGCACCCCGGGATCAAACTGTGTGCCTTTGATAACATCGGTCATGCCGGAATAGGTGGCCCCCAGTAATTCGAGGCCTTCTTCTTTCCGGAGGATATCGAGCACTTCCAGTTCGCCGTGAACCCGGGCTTCCACATAGGTGAAGTCCGTGTTGTCTCGTCCCGGGGTCATATGAAGGTCTGAGGCACCAAGAGAGGCAGAATGGCGGATATAGCCGAGCATTTTCTGCTGTACCGGGTTAATGACGCTTTCATCACCGGCGGTTGTGGTGTCCTGTCTGAGGCGGGCTATCACATCCAGGGTGGTGAACTCAAAGTCTCCCACACGCCCCTGATGACGTGCGCGCAGGCGGGTCAGATATTCCTGGACGGCACGCAGATGTTTTTTTCCCTCCACGACCCTGACCCGCAGATGACCGGTTTTATCTGTGTCGATAGCCACATAATCCAGAATGTCATCCGGTGGCAGGTCTGCAGACTCCAACATAAGGCCTCCTTACGGGCAGCGGTGCCCGGAAAATATGTTTTCTGTTATTAAGCGAGGGAAATAATCAGTTCTTCTGCGGAGAGAATCTGGACATTTTCAGCACAGGCTTAACAGTGTAAAAATGATTACGCCTCCAAAGGCGAATAACAGGGGAATGTTTTTCTCCGGCTG
>ERZ772881.2331-NODE-2331-length-14032-cov-15.274236_pt1 | contig 14032 bp, 10 predicted proteins | sample MGYA00580581_ERZ772881 | MGnify/ENA primary metagenome ERZ772881 (study PRJEB29015, sample SAMEA2737668) | human gut metagenome | biome: human gut; feature: human-associated habitat; material: faeces | place: China | collected 2012 ...
TTAAAATCCTGCGGGACTTATACTCCCATACGGGTTCGATTCCCGTTGCCGGCATTTGGTTTATCCAATAAGTACGTGTAGCTCAGCTGGATAGAGCGTCTGGCTACGGACCAGAAGGCCGCGAGTTCGAATCTTGTCACGTACATCTTATCAACCCTGTATTATCTGTGCATACAGATGATGCAGGGCTTTTTGTTTATTATTTTATAATAGTGTTTGTTACATATTTTTAAATATAAAAGTATTAATCAAATTTCAAATGCCAGTATGCTTTGAAAACTGAAACATTATTTGCAATAAGAAATCTTATTTGGAAATTAGAACTTTAAAACTGTGAATAAAACCATTAATAATAGACATACTAAACAGTGAACTAAATTAAAGGAGGACACAGGTATGTCATATAATTCATCTAAAAACGAATCTAACAGCTATAACGAATCAAATAGTTATAATGAGTCAAACAGCTATAATGAAGCTGGAAAGAACGCATATAACAAGAGCTCATCAAAGAATTCATCAAAAAATACTTCTAATTCTTCAAAGAACTCATCAAAAGGTTCTTCTAACTCATCAAAGAATTCGTCAAAGAATTCATATAACAAGTCTACAGACAGCTCAGACTGCTATTAAAAAGCATTTCTTATAAAGATGGTTGTTTGCAATGAAAGGCTGTGCAAACAGCCTGATACATAGGAATTTAGGTTATAGTTATGAAAATCGAGCATAAAATATATTAAAATAAATATAAGAAATGCGTAATATGAATTGTGAATTAATAGGACCTAGAAAGTTAGAATATTATATAAATAATCCTTATTCTTATATTATTGACATAAGGAGTAAAGAAATGTATGACAGTGGTCATATAAAAGGAGCAGAAAATTATCCATATGACTATCTGAGCTCGTATGAGGGCATTAGAGCCTTTAAAAGCCAATACAGGGATAAAAGTGCCATATATATATTATATTGCGAAACTGGAACAAATAGTCTGCTTGTATGTAATAAGCTTGCATTATATGGGTATATTGTGAAATCACTGGCTGGTGGAATAAGAGGATATAACGGAAGATATTTACAGTTAAAGCCATAATATCTGAAGGTATGAAATTTTAGTGAAGAGAAAATGTGATTTAACTATTTTACTTGATTATTTATGGTAAGCATTTTAATATTGATATATATTGTTCGATATTAAGAATAAAATGGTTTAATATTGCTAGTCAGGCATTACTGCCAGATAGAACAATTATTATAAAATCTATAAAAGAATGTATGAATGGAGAAATGCAGGCATATGAAGAATACGTATGAATTGATTGCACCGTGTCATTTTGGATTAGAGTCAGTGTTAAAGCGTGAAATATACGATTTAGGCTATGATATATCCAAAGTGGAAGATGGAAAGGTTACATTTATAGGAGATGCGGATGCGATTGCAAGAGCTAACATTTTCTTAAGAACAGCAGAGCGTGTGCTGCTTAAGGTTGGTGAATTCAAGGCAACAACATTTACTGAACTGTTTGATAATACTAAAGAACTGGAATGGGAAGAATTCATTCCTAAGAATGGCAAGTTCTGGGTTACTAAAGCTAATTCTATCAATAGTAAGCTCTTTAGCTCATCAGATATACAGTCAATTGTAAAAAAGGCAATTGTAGAGCGTTTAAAGGTCAAATACGCCGTTAATTGGTTCGAGGAGGACGGAAACAGCTATCCTATAAGAGTAAGCCTTATGAAGGACGTTGTGACTATTTCGCTTGATACATCAGGGGATTCATTACATAAAAGAGGTTACAGACCAGCGGCAGGAAAAGCACCAATATCAGAGACATTAGCGGCTGCACTTATAATGCTTACACCTTGGAAATCAGACCGTATACTTATAGATCCATTTTGCGGAAGCGGAACATTTCCAATTGAGGCAGCAATGATAGCAGCCAATATTGCACCAGGAATGAATAGACGCTTTACATCTTTACGCTGGACTAATATAATAAATAATGAACTGTGGGATAACGCAGTAGAAGAAGCGGAAGACTTAATTAATTTAAGTATAGACACGGATATTCAGGGATTTGATATTGATGAAAATGTAATTAAAATAGCAAGAAGCAACGCTGCCAATGCAGGTGTTGAGGATTTGATACATTTTCAGGCAAGAAGTGTCAGCGAATTAAGTCATCACAAAAAATATGGCTTCATAATAACTAATCCGCCATATGGTGAACGTCTTGAAGACAAAGAGACGCTTCCAGCTATATATTCAGCATTTGGAAAGCAGTTTGCAAAGCTGGATTCGTGGTCAGCATATATGATTACATCATATGAAGATGCAGTTAAATATTTTGGACGTAAGGCAGATAAGAACCGTAAAATATACAATGGAATGCTTAAGACATATTTTTATTCATTTATGGGTCCTAAGCCACCAAAGAGAGGTTAATTATGAAGAGTATTATTTTGGCATCTAATAACAAGGATAAAGTTAAGGAAGTTAAAGAAATCCTGAAGGGGTACGACATTATTTCTATGAAAGAAGCTGGAATTGATGTTGATATTGAAGAGAACGGAACGACATTTGAAGAAAATGCTTTGATAAAAGCAAGAGCAATTATGAAGCTTACAGGCCAAATAACAATGGCAGATGACTCAGGGCTTGAGATAGATTATCTTAATAAAGCTCCTGGCGTGTATTCTGCACGATTTATGGGACACGATACTTCTTATGATATAAAGAATAAAGCTCTTATACAGAAGCTTGAGGGCGTTAAGGGAAGTGACAGAAGCGGACGCTTCGTATGTGCAATTGCAGTCTGTTTTCCAGATGGACGTGAAATAGTTAAAAGAGGAACAATGGAAGGGCTTATTGCCGAAGAGATAAAGGGAGATAATGGCTTTGGGTATGACCCGATTGTATATCTTCCAGAATATGGCAAGACGTCTGGCGAACTTGCACCTGAGGAGAAGAATAAGATAAGCCACAGGGGCAAGGCATTGGCTCTGATTAAAGAAGAGTTAGACAAATCGGAGGAATTATATGCAGAGGATAATGATAGTAAGTGATACGCACAGACGACACGGTAATCTGGCAGAGGCTATATATAACGAGGGACATCTGGATATGCTTATACATCTTGGTGATGTTGAAGGCGAAGAAGAGGTAATAAAAAGCATAGCCGGCTGTGAAACTATATTTATAGCTGGAAATAATGATTTCTTTTCACCGCTTGACCGCGAGAAAGAAATTGAACTTGGCGGTAAGAAAATATGGCTGACACACGGACATAATTATTATGTATCTTTGGATTTGAAAGTTATTGAGCAGGAAGCTGTTGCCAGAGGAATGGATATAGTTATGTTTGGACATACACACAGGCCGGTTATTATCGTGGAGGATAATATAACACTTATTAATCCTGGCAGCATATCGTATCCAAGACAGGCTGATGGTATACCAACTTACATAATTTTAGAGATTAATGACAATAATGAGTTTAATTTTGAATTAAAAAATGTATAGGAAACCCAGTAAAATAGGGCGTTTGGAGTATATGCTTCAAAAAAATTAAAAAAATTCAAAAAAAGTTTCAAAAAAGTGTTGACATATGGCGAATCATAGCATATAATCTATCTTGTTGTTGCGGTACACGAGTTAAGAACTTAAGAAACAACAAGATAAAACCTTTCGGGGTGTGGCTCAGCTTGGCTAGAGCGCTTGATTTGGGATCAAGAGGTCGCAGGTTCGAATCCTGTCACCCCGACTTACAATTTAATATATTATGCGGGTGTAGTTCAATGGTAGAACACTAGCCTTCCAAGCTAGATACGTGGGTTCGATTCCCATCACCCGCTTTGTGTGTCCGTAGCTCAGCTGGATAGAGCAACGGCCTTCTAAGCCGTGGGTCGAGGGTTCGAATCCCCCCGGGCACACTTTTTTTTAACCATATTGGTTAAGCACTTAAAAAGTGTGATACAAGTTGTTAATTAACTTGTAAGAGAGTTCTAAGAGAACTCTTATTTTATGTTATGGTGGGTATAGCACAGCTGGTTAGCGCGTCAGATTGTGGCTCTGAAGGTCCAGGGTTCGAATCCCTGTATCCACCCTTTAATTAATGGGCTATCGCCAAGCGGTAAGGCACAGGGTTTTGATCCCTGCATTACGCTGGTTCGAATCCAGCTAGCCCAGCTGGGTTGGTTGATAGAACTCCCAATCATCAGTTAATAGCATAAGGGCTCATAGCTCAGTTGGTAGAGCACTAGACTTTTAATCTAGGTGTCCCGGGTTCGAACCCCGGTGGGCTCATTGCAAAGGGAATGGTTGAAATACCATTCCCTTCTTTTTTTGCCATAGTGAACTAGGGGGCAAACGGGTGTCGTAGTCTTAGAATGGAAAAAGTGTGATTTTAATATAAAAAGTATAAAAAGCCTGCGAAGCCGCATAAAAACTGGGAGAATCGTTGGTGGTGAAGTTGGGCACTTTTGTGGCACTTGGTGTCAGGGGAGTGAAATCATTGAGAATAGGAGTTTTAACTTGGGTGAGTTTTATGTTAAAATGGGTAAAACAAATCGGAATTTGTAAAAGAGATAATATCCTATACATTGGATGGTATCAGGTGACTTTTAGTGGCTTTAGGATTAATTGAAAAATAAAACAAACCATAATTTTAAATGGATTAAGAGGTGTAAGTATGGGAAAAACGTCCAATTTCTATGAGAAATGTAGTGAGTTAAGTAAAAAAGGAGATATGAAATCATTAAGAACTCTACTACAGATGGGAATTTCTGGAAATAAAACTGCACGTGTTGCTTTGCGTAAAACAAGAAATAAAAAGCTTCTCAAAACATTAATTGATGAATACCTGGATAATATACCAAGCGAATATAACGCATATATGATATTAAATCTTGCAGTAAAGGTTTTGCGTAAAGAATATTTATATGCATACTTGATGGAAATTTTTCATGAAAAGAAAGATTTAAAGGAAATAGGTTTTTTTAAAAGTGTAAAAGATAGTCCTTTAAATAAGCAAGAACAAATTGAAGTGAAAAAATACATCATTGATACCAAAGATTTTGATATACGGTTAATATCGCTTATTGCAGAGGACGAAAGAGAGGATATATTATATGCACTTCTTACTAAAGCAATGGATGACGGATTAGATGCATCCACAACTAAAATTTTTTTGGCTAATAAGGATTATTTACAATTAATACAACCAGAACTTCGAGAGGTTATTGAAAAACGAGTTGAGGGAACATCAATATTTGCAACGTATCTTGATTTAAAGGAAAAGGATAACCAGAAGTGTATAGCAGATTTTCAAAAAATATCATTAATATATTTGGCAGTAAGAGAAAACGTATGGGATTATGGTGAGATAGATTTTTACTATAATAGTATTTCGATTGCTTTTAAATTGTGTAAAAAAGAAGAATTAACTTCTGCTGATTGGGAAGTAATTAAAGAGAGTGTTGACGAAGAGCTATTAGGTGTGCATGATGGAAGCAATGCAACAAAAATGCTTTTTGATTTATTGCTAATTTTATCAAAATATGATTACTTATATGCAGAAGAAAAATTGATAATGATATACAATAGAACCGCTTTATATTCTTCAAAAGCACTTGAGATTTTAGGAGAATTACATTCTGAGTTTGCATATAAGGAATTTTTAAAAAAGATAATAATTGCTGAGCAAGAAACTGAATGTTTTCATACAGCGGTAAGATTAATTGGTTTTTTCCCTGAGAGAGAAAAAGCTATTATTGAATATATAAAAATCCTTGATGATAGTCGTTTAATAGAAGTAATACATGAAAAAGCTCAAAAAGCGCTTGCTAATAAAAATGAGAGTGTAGGTGAAAGTATTGAGGAAATATCTTTCGTAGGAAAAAAATGTTCTGTATTAAGCAATAATATAATGCTGAATGAATTACTGATAAAACTTGGAGAACAAATAAAGGCAACTCAATTTTTTGCGGCAGTGGGTTTTTCATTTAGTAGTGGATTGCGTCTGGTAAAACCGTTAATGGACCAAATTCGTAATAATGATGGTAAGATTGAATTAGTTGTAGGATCGCTTCAAACTTACGGATCCAGTAGAAAGAATACAAAGATTGATCGCAATAGTGTAATTACACTTAATAATTTCAGAAAAGAATATCCCTTGACGTTATATACATATAAGAATTCTTTTTATCATGGTAAATTTTATTACATTGCTAATGATAATAAGGCTTTTGTAATTATTGGTTCGTCCAATATAAGTAAAACGGCATACTTAAATAACTATGAATTAGATTTGCTGTTTGAAATAGATTGTAATAACCCCGAAGAACAGGATTTTATTAATTGGTTCGAAAAATTTAAATCAGAGTGTATAAAAATTGAAGAATTGAACGCTGAAGAATATGACGCGTTAGATTGGGATAGTGAGCTTGATATTTATGCGGATAGAACAATTGACAGGATGTCTCAGGATGACGTGAGAAATAAAATATCGGAATTAACAGACGAGGATACAAAATTTAGACTTAATACATGGCTTGAACATGATCCGGCAGAAATTTTTTCTAATATAGGAGTTCCATCATTACAGGAATATATTGTTTTTCTGTATCCAGGATTTGGTTTGGCAGTATTTGAATCGTTTGTTCCTGGAAATGCGTACTATGCGTTTCGCTATACAGAGATTGAAAAATTATTGAATCAAGTGTCTGCTTTGACCAAAACCCAAATGTTACTGAACAGTGCATTTCTTAATAGAGGTTATCATTTACAGGATAACGTAAAAACTAAAGAAAAGATAAATTTACTTTTTGTGCAAAAGTAGGGAAACTAAAAGAATATTTTTTTTGAATAAAAGGCTCGTAAAGAAAATTGGTATTGATATTATAGAGGAATAATCATAGAAATAATCAAAAGAGATTGTTCTGACAAAAGATAATCTGTATGGTTGATGTGAAAATGAAATTCTATTTAGGTAAAGAGTCAGACAATTTCAAGTTTATAGATTACATCTCACAGAATATCCGTAAATCACCTGCCTACAACCATATATAATAAATTTGATATAAAAAACAGAGCAACAGGTATAGTTTTTCCATTTTCATCTAGAAAGGTTTTTAGAGTTTATGATGCATCATATTCTGAAAAATTGGTTTATAAAGAATTATCACAGTATCGAATAAGGAACGATAGAGAATTTTTTTTATTATCATATTCAAAAGCATGTGAAATGATAGAGAAAATTTTAATAGACAATAATATGATGTATTATAAGTATGACAATAAAGAAAAGTAGTAATTTGAGTATTAGTTTATAGGAGTTTTATATGAGTGATTTAAAAGCAATAGAGTATAAAAGATTTGAAGATATAAAGCATATTAATGAGAATGGTAGTGAATATTGGAGTGCGAGAGAATTAGCCGTTGCTTTAGATTATGTTCAGTGGCGAAATTTTGAAAAAGTAATAAAACGTGCAATGATTGCATGTGAAAATAGTGGACATAATGTTATGGACGATTTTGCTGAGGTCAGCAAAATCGTGGAAGCTGGTGCAACACACAAATCTACAAGGGATTATGAATTATCAAGATATGCTTGCTATTTAATAGTTCAAAATGGTGATCCGAGAAAAGAGGTCATTGCTTTAGGACAAACATATTTTGCAATTCAGACATATAGACAAGAAGTAGCTGATCATTTCAATGAATTGGATGAGGATAATAGAAGGTTGGTGGTGAGAGGGGATATAAAGCAATGGAATCAGATGTTAGCAGAAACTGCTCATAATGCAGGTGTTATTACAAATGAAGAGTTTGCTATTTTTCAAAATGCGGGTTATATGGGACTTTATGGAGGTCTTGATGTGGATGATATTCATACGAGAAAACAATTGGAAGTGGGGCAGAAAATTCTTGATTATATGGGAAGTACAGAGTTAATTGCCAATTTGTTTAGAATATCACAAACAGAAGAAAAATTAAGAAAAGATAAAGTGCAAGGTGCTGAAAAAGCAACATCGGTTCATTATAATGTTGGCAAAGAAGTAAGAAACGCAATAGAAAAAATAGATGGAACTATGCCAGAAGATTTACCAACACCAGAAAAAAGTATTCAACAAATTGAAAAGGAACAAATGGAAAGATTGCGTAACAAAGCCCAAAATGGGAAACTTATGTTGGACGAATAGATTAAAAGATATTTATATTTGAAATAAAACTATGGATTTTTCAGGTGCTAGTTTAGAGTCGAGTGTTCATTAACTCAGTTGATATATGTGTTGTGTAAGAATATTTGTTTGTATATGATGCTTGAAATCACGTAAGAATAATTAAAAAAGTTTTGGGCACTTATTTCATCACTAATCATTACATAAAAATCATTACACAGGCTATCGGATCCTACTGGACTAGTGCCATAAAGGAGACCTAAGAAAGTCAGTGTTTAAGCGGTCTCACGGCTTCGAACCCCGGTGGGCTCATTGTCAAGGGAATGGTTGAAGACCATTCCCTTTTTTCTTTTCGTGTCCGGTGACTAGGAGGGGAACGGGTGTCTTGTGAAGAAATTCATTCTTCATTATTTCCAAGTGGTGTTAATGAAAAAAGTGAAAAATATCAAAATATTTACATTATTTACAATAAACAGGGAAAAGGGTATTATTATCAAAGAAATTTAGTGAATTGACCAGAATTTATCAGGCGGAAATGGAGAAGAAAATGTATAAGGTGTTAATAGTAGAGGATGAAAAGGTAATTGCAGATACACTTGCGGCTCATCTTAACAAGTGGGGATATGAGGCGGTATGTGTTACTGATTTTCAGAATGTGTTAGAGGAGTTTGAAAGAGAAAAGCCCCATATTGTTCTTATGGATATAGGGTTGCCCTTTTTTAATGGGTATCACTGGTGTACCCAGATTAGAGCTCAGTCTAAGGTGCCTGTTATATTTCTATCTTCAATGTCGGACAATATGAATATTGTTATGGCCATTAATATGGGCGGTGACGATTTTATTACGAAGCCCTATGACCTTAATGTGGTTGTGGCAAAGGTGCAGGCACTTCTTAGAAGAACCTATGATTTTACTGACAATACAAGCACAATTGAGCATAATGGCGGGGTGTTGAATTTAAATGACCAGACATTTATGTATAATAATAATAAGGTTGAACTTACTAAGAATGAATACAGGATATTGCAGTGTCTTCTTGAAAATGTAGGTAAGGTTGTAAGCCGTGACAGTATTATGGAAAAACTCTGGGAGGATGAAGCATTTGTTGATGATAATACACTTACTGTCAATGTTACCAGACTTAGAAGAAAGCTTGAGGATGCAGGGGTCAGCGATTATATTAGAACAAAAAAAGGAGTGGGATATATTATTTCATGAAAAATGTGGTGTTATATCTAAAAAGCAGAATAAAGGTTATAGTGATGCTTGTGGTAATTGCGATTGTGCAGTTTGTAGTGTTTTATCTTTATTCGGTGCCAGTGGCACCTGTTATATATTCATTGGAATTGCTGTCCTTTATGCTGGCTGTGGCAGTTGTTTTTGATTATATGGCATTTTACAGAAGGCATAAGGCGCTTAAGCACAGCCTTTTGTGTGATGAGATTTTTCAGGTTGAATTATATGATACTTCTGATGCAATAGAGGATGATTATCAGCAGCTTCTTACAAAGGTGCTTACGCAGAAGTATCAGGCTAATGAGCTTAGAGAGAAATCGATGGCAGACCTAAGAGATTACTATGCTATCTGGGCACATCAGATTAAGACACCTATATCGGCAATAGATGTACTGCTTCAGGCAGAGAATGAACCGGATAAAATTGACTTAAAGGAGCTTAAAAGGCAGCTTTTTAATATTGATTTCTACGTGGATGCTGTTATGAATTACCTAAGGCTTGAGGATATGTCCTCTGATTATGTATTTGAGGACTGTCAGGTTGAAAAAATTGTGCGAAAGGCAGTTAAAAAATTCGCGGCACAGTTCATAGGTAAGAAGATATCAATTGAGCTTAACAACCTTGATACAAATGTAAAAACAGATGAGAAGTGGCTTGGCTTTATAATAGAGCAGCTTATTTCCAATGCGGTTAAATACACCAGAAATGGCGGAAAAATCAGCATATATATGAAGGAAACCTTCAATAGTGCTGATAGAATTCTGGTTATTGAGGATAACGGAATAGGGATTACTAAGGAAGATATTCCAAGAATCTTTGAGCGAGGATACACGGGCTACAATGGAAGAATGAGTAAAAAATCATCGGGAATCGGTCTGTACCTTTGCAGGAAAGCAGCAGATAAGCTGGGGATTTCTATTGCAATAGAGTCAAAACTGGATAAGGGAACTAAGGTGCTTCTGGATATGACGCAGAAGTATATCTCACATGAGTAAGTTTAATAGATTCTTGTAAGATGATTTTTAATATAATACGTTGTGCAAGCTATACAATTTACGTTATTAAATATTTATCTTACAAAAATGTAAGAAAAACGTAAGCTGCTTAAATGGCAGGGAATGCAAACTCCGCGTATACTTGGCATTGTAAGAAATGTTAGATGTTTGAAACACAAGGAGGATTGTATGGCATTATTAGATGTAAGAAATTTGAAAAAGGTATACACAACAAGGTTAGGTTCTAATCAGGTTCAGGCGCTTTCTAACGTGAATTTCAGCGTTGAGCAGGGCGAGTATGTGGCTATTATGGGAGAGTCTGGTTCAGGAAAGACTACGCTTCTTAATATACTGGCGTCGCTCGACAGGCCTACAGGTGGTGAGGTTATTCTTAATGGCAAGAATACAGTGGATATTAAAGAAAAGGAATTATCAGCATTTAGAAGAAAGAACCTTGGCTTTGTATTCCAGGATTTTAATTTGTTAGATACATTTTCACTGCAGGACAATATATTCCTTCCGCTGGTGTTGTCAGGGGAGAAGTATGATAGCATGCAAGAGAAGCTTAAGCCAATTGCAAAGGAGCTGGGAATTGAGTCTATATTAGGAAAGTTCCCATATGAGGTGTCAGGTGGACAGAAGCAGAGGGCAGCGGTTGCGAGAGCTCTTATTACTAACCCTCAGATTATTCTGGCAGATGAGCCCACAGGAGCGCTGGATTCAAAGTCTACAGACCAGCTTTTAGAGCTGTTTAGCAAGATTAACGGACGTGGTCAGACAATACTTATGGTAACTCATAGCACTAAGGCTGCAAGCAAGGCGGGCAGAGTGTTATTTATCAAGGATGGAGAGGTGTTCCATCAGATATACAAGGCATCAATGACAGACGAGGAAATGTACACTAAGATTTCTGATACACTGACTGTTTTGGCAACAGGAGGTGAGAGCCTTGAGTAAAGCATTTTATCCTAAAATGGCGCTGTCTAATATAAATAAGAACAGACAGACTTATTTTCCATACATTATAACCTGCATCCTTACTATTATGATGTATTTTATGATGGGCTCAATACTTCATAATGAGAATGTAAGAAATATGAATCACGGTGATATGGTTATTGTGCTCCTGAATATTGGTATGTGGGTTACGATGATTTTCGCAGTTGTATTTCTTTTTTATACCAACAGCTTCTTAATTAAGAGAAGACAAAAGGAAATTGGACTTTATAACATTCTTGGAATGGAAAAAAGGCATATTGCAAAGATGATGTTTTATGAGACATTATTTACAGCAGTGGTAAGTATAGGCATTGGAATGCTTATGGGTATGCTATTTGGAAAGCTGATGTTTCTTTTACTGATTAAGCTTATTGGCTCTAGCGAAATTCCAGCGTTTCAGATTCCAAGTGAAGCAGTAGTTAATACTCTTGTCACAATGGCATTAGTATTTTTTGCAATTTTACTTTATAACCTGGCAAGAATTCATCTTACGAAGCCGATTGAACTTATTCACGGTGGACAGATTGGTGAAAAGGAGCCAAAGACAAAGATACTTCTTACAATAATTGGCGTTCTTACTATGGGCGCAGGCTACACATTTGCACTGACAGCAAAAACCCCATTTCAGGCTATGAATAATTTCCTTGTTGCGGTTATTCTTGTTATTGTGGGCACCTATTGTCTGTTTACAGCAGGAAGCATTGCATTTATTAAGCTTCTTAGAAAAAACAAAAAGTTTTATTACCAGACAAAGCATTTTACAAGTGTATCTGGAATGCTTTACAGAATGAAGCAAAATGCAGTTGGGCTGGCCAATATATGTATTCTTTCAACTATGGTTTTAATCAGCGTATCAACTACGGTGTCTATGTATCTTGGTATGGAGGATACACTGAATACGGCTTGCCCTAATGAGATTAACCTGAGTGCTTCATTCTACGGCGAGAAGGATACTGATATGGTTGAAAATGTTGTTGATGAGATGGCAAAAAAATATGGTGCAACCACATCTAATTACTCAGGTGTTTCTTCTATTACATTATTTTGCAATGCTAGTAGTGAGAGCGGTGAGTTTCAGGTGTTAAAGCAATCTAATATGTCAGGTGCGTATATGGATAATCTGTCGGGTTGTTTGTGTATGACGGTTGATGATTTTAATAAGTTGGAGAAGAGTAACTATAAGCTTAATGAAGGTCAGGTTATTGTTTATAAAAATAATGGCTATAAAGCTGCTAATGTAAGGCTGTCAATCGATGATGAAACAAGTACATTTAAGGTGGCAAAGGTTATTACAAAGTTAGAAAATGCACATCTTGGAATTGAAAATACTGAACAGCTTGTCCCTTGTTATGTATTCATAGTAGACAGTGAGAAGACTTTGGAGAAAATCGTTGATGCAATGCAGAGTGGTAACGTGGTTGAGAAAAGAAAAGCTGCAACCTACGATTATGTAGTTCAGTTTGATACTAATCTTACAAAAGAACAGAGTATTGCAATGAGTAGAGAACTGGATGCCCTTGACCTTGAAGGGGTTAGGATAGTTTCAGACAACAGATATGAGATGGCTGAGGAATTTCATCAGATGTATGGAGGCTTCCTGTTTATAGGAATGTTTGTAGGTTCATTATTCTTAATGGCAACTGTACTCATAATCTATTACAAGCAGATATCAGAAGGCTATGAAGATAAGGCAAGATTTGAAATCATGCAGAAGGTTGGCATGAGCAGAGCAGAAGTTAAAAAGACAATAAGAAGCCAGGTGCTTATGGTATTCTTTATTCCTCTTATAATGGCAGCAATTCATATTGTTGTATCATTTAGAATTATTAAGATGATTCTTTCAATGCTTAATCTTGGAAATGTAAATCTGTTTATGTGGTGTACTCTTGGAACGGTTCTTGTGTTCTGTGTAATATATGCTATCGTATTCGCCATTACAGAAAGGGCATATTACAAGATTGTCAGCATAGGTAATAAATAAAGACTTATGTGGTGTTAGAAATATAAATTGTCAAATTGTTTGAAAAAAATTTGAAAAACCTTAATTTCCAGCCCGAGATAGCCCTAAAGGCATCTCAGGCTGGAAATTTACATGTTATTGGCACCTTGAATCTGTGCTTCCGTCATACATATATCATGTTCTTTCGCAAATCAACGTCTTTTTCTTCTGGCTGTTCTTAAATAATAATTCCCGTACAGACATCATAACTTCATGATAGAGAAGAATAATTATATCGCCATACCTGACTGCAAAATAGTATTCCGTTAACATTTGGTCACACCTCTTCAGATTTACTGTGCAGGTACTGCATGATTTCTTCATAACTTCGTCCGCTCTGTGCTATATGCATAAATACTGGGATTGTTTGAAAGTGAGTTAGACACTTTTTCTGTACTCTATGCCATAAATCGCTAGAAAATGTAATTCAATTACAGTATTATTATAAACAACAGATACAGACAGATTCAGGAATGGAGATTACCATGGCAGATTCACAAAAAGGGAAGATTGATATGACCACAGGTCATATAATGAAAAATATTATACTGTTTGCGATACCGATTATTATTGGAAATGTTTTGCAGCAGTTATATACTACGGTTGATGCACTTGTAA
>ERZ772881.2342-NODE-2342-length-13962-cov-3.656072_pt1 | contig 13962 bp, 7 predicted proteins | sample MGYA00580581_ERZ772881 | MGnify/ENA primary metagenome ERZ772881 (study PRJEB29015, sample SAMEA2737668) | human gut metagenome | biome: human gut; feature: human-associated habitat; material: faeces | place: China | collected 2012 ...
CCCCAGCATAAGAAACGTAAACCGATTGGTTTCGTTCATTATGATAAGGAAGAGTGAGAGGCCGGCAAATTTAGTTAGATGCAAAGCAGTAAACATTGCCGGCAAAGTCACAAACTATCATTCTGTTTCCCGATACGGCTATCGTTGAGAAAACTGGTGCTCCGAAGTACAACTTGTCTTTGATAATCCCTGTTGACTGGTCGATAGCGTATAAATACCCGTCGGAAGCTCCGATATAGACTATTCCTTGTGAAGATACAGGGCTTGTTTCTACTGCTGCCTGTGGCGTAGAAGAATAAGGAGCAGTGTATACAAGAGAAGGTAAAGTCTCGGCTCTCCATTTGATGAAAAGAGTCGGTTTGTCGAGAGCGAAAACTCCACGGTCTGCGCTGCCGAAGATAATCTCTTGTTCGGTTACGAGTGGAGTAGATGTCACGTCCAGATTGGCGGACAGTTCCTTTTGCTGGAGTACTTTACCGGTTTGAGGTTCTATTAGGAAAAAGCTTTTGGAGGAGATGATCCATAATTTTCCGTCTCTGTAGACCGGAGAGGCACCTCGGTTGCCGAGTCCGTTGTCCGAGAGTTTCCAGAGTTGTTTGCCAGTGCGGATGTCGTTGCCATACAGTCCTCCCCATTGGGTGCCACTGATTAGTACGTCTCCGGCGATGGTTAACGTGGTGGTCGAGCCTTCCCGTTGTTTCCAGTCCGTGTTGGTCCATATCACTTTTCCTGTTTTCAGGTCGTAGGCTGAAAGTCCGGCACCGATTCCGGCATAGACGATTCCTTTGTCAATTGTCAGTCCTTCGGTCAGATAGGGATAGTTCTTTAAGTTGATGTATTGTTGCCACAGTGGTTTTCCGGATGCTGCGTCGAGGGCGTACAGATTGCAGGAGGCATCCTGGGCTACAACGATTCCATTTTCGCAGGCAATCGTATTCTTTACCGAGTTTTCCGTGCGGAACTTCCATAGCTGTTTGCCGGAATGGAAGTCGAATGCACAAATATAGGTGTTGAGCGACGTGTTATCATCGGTAGTGGCAATGAATACTTTTTGTCCGACGATGAGGGGGGAGGCCATGAAGATGTTACTTCCTGTGTTCGCTGTCCATTGTAGTTGCAGGGGGAGTTTGATTTGGGAATCATTTATTCCGCCGGAGTGACTTGCGTTCTGAAGTAGGGTATTCCAGTCCTTCCCTGCGATAGCAGTCGATTTGAAATCTTTCTGATAAAGGAACTGACTGGTGGCAGTCGCTTCCTTTCCGTCGTTGAAGGATGAAGTCACTGTCAGGTTCAGTTTCTTTCCGTTTTCGTTAGCAGGTATTTGAATATTTCCGCTCCAGTTCCAGTCGGTGAGGGGCGACAGGTTACCTTTGGCTATTTCCCGGTTGTCTTCCGGATTGCTCAGCAGATAAGAAACAGACGATGTTTTTGCCTGTGAGTTATAGGTGTTGACCGAGACCGGAAGCTGATAGCCGGTTTCCGGATGTATGGGGGCTGCTTGATTCTTCATCGGAGAAACAATAGCGATTTGCGGTTCGATGAAAGTATAACGCAGTTGTGAGGTGAGGTGATCGTTGGCATCTATCTTTATGTCTCTGAATGAAGAAGGGGAGTGATCGATGCCTCCTTTGTCCAGTGTGCCGGTGCAGATGGTATAAATGCCTTTCTGATTGCGGACGTAGTTGTAGTGCATATGTCCGTAGATTTGTGCTTTCGTGTTGAACGTACGGAGGTCGAGGATATCCTTTTTGTTTGTCTTGAATACGAAGTTATCACCGGAAGTAAACAGGTCGTGGTTAAAAAGAACAAGCGCCTGATCTTTCTTCATCAGGGCGAGGTCATTCTTCAGCCAGTTGTATACATCCCTTTGCGTGTAATCGGTCGGGTTGTCTCCGCAGTCGATGGGAGTAACGACATAATGCACGTTGCCGACATCGAACGAATACCATGTCGGGCCATAAATCGATTCATAAAGTTCTTCGCCGTAGTTGCCTTTCACCAGGTCGTGGTTGCCTATGCAGTAATAGACAGGGCAGTCCATTGTTTGTGCATTCACAATTTGATTGTGCACTGTGAGTCCCGGTTCGTAGCAGATGTCTCCGGTATGAATCAGAAAAGCCGGTTGTTCGTTCTTTATGTATTGTTGTAAGTCGGTGACCCAACGCCCCACTCCTCCGGTCACTTCCGTGTCGGTAATTTGGATAAAGGAGTGTTCTCTGGTCTTGGTCCGTTCGCTTTCGGTCACTATAAAATCATAGCTTTTTCTGTCCTCCTTGACAGGGAGGTAGAATTGTTGTGTCTCGAATCCGGCAGGTGTAGTAATGCTGATAAATCGGGTTTTCTTGAATCCCGATAGTGAGAACCGGCCTTTTTTATCTGTTTTTACTACGTTCATTCCGTCTGTTACCATCACTCCTGCCAGCGGTTTGTCTCCTTTGTCGAATGTGCCCGATTGATTGGTGTCGACATAGACGGTTCCTTTAAATTGTGCGCACAGCGGAAGATATAGTAAAAATGACAAGAGTATTACGGATAGTCTTTTCATGATCGGTTCTCTGTTTTATTAGGCACGGATGACACGGGTTAACGTGGTTTTTAATTGACCGATCTTTTAAATCCGTGAAATCCGTGTCATCCGTGCCTAAATTTATGATATAAATTAATTATGCTGATACTTATCGTATTTGTTTCATCTCTTCGTTGTATCTCGCTTCCTCCTTACACAAAGGCTTGTACCAGGTCTTTCTTAATATCAGCGTGGTAATCAGAAGCAAGGCGATAGAACTCCAGAGTCCTAACTGTTCGCGGACAACGAGGTACATTGGGATGATGGTAAGCGTACATTGCCAGATGATTCCTATCGCCACATTGAAGGCATCCCTTTTGAAGTTTTTATTCGCCTGAATATGCGGGTAGCGGGCGATTGCTTTCTCCTGAATCGGTTTCCACCATCCCCACGGGCGTACATTGACATAGAAGTTGATCAGAGTCTCTTCATCTGTAGCCGGAGCACTGTAAGTCCCGATGATACATCCGATCAGAGAGACGCCGAACAGTACGGGGAAGAAATAAAGTACCCATGCATCCGGAACGGTAAATTTCATCACAATAGCGGCCACTACTCCGGCAGTCATTCCCCAGAAATAACCTTCACCGTTGAAACGCCACCAATGCCATTTCAGCACGTTGGCTGCGATGTATCCTCCGAACAGTGCACCTACAATCCACTGGAAGATTTCATTGATATCTTTCAGGAAGAATCCGATGACAGTGCTCACCACCACTACTGCCACAGAGATGACATAACTGCTGCGTATCTGAGTTTTCACGCTTGCTTTCGGATTGATGTATTTCAGATAAATATCATTTACGATATATGCAGGGGCTGCATTGACGGTAGAAGCAAAGGTCGACATGAAAGCTGCCAGTAGTCCTGCCAATAATAATCCTGCAAGTCCTGCCGGAACATATCGTGTGATCAGATGAGGAAGAATCGTCTCAAAGTCTGTGCGGGTCACTTCCATCTGTGTCAGTCCGCCGTCTTCCTTGAAGAAATAGATGGCAAGTAATGCAAATCCCATAATCATCAGATAGCGTGGAATCAACAGCACTACGGATACGGAACCACTCATCATCGCCGCTTCTTTGGGAGACTTGCAGGACAGAATTTTCTGCATATCATAGTTGGGCGCAGGCCCTGCCATACTCATGAAGATGCCTTTGAGCAACGCCATCATGACAAAGATGCCTATCAGACTGTAAGGCTCGTTCGCCATTCGTTCGGTCAGCAAACTCATCCGGCTGCTCCAGTCAATATCGAGCGTCCATCCGAAGAAAGGGGAATCCCATCCGGCAGGTACAAAGGAGTGTATCATATCCGGCGCCACCATCTGCATACCGATCACTACGATAACGATGCCTGCCACCGTCATGATAAGGAACTGCACGACATCCGTCCATACGATGCTCAGCATTCCTCCCAACATGACGTAGAAGGTAGCGATAGCTGTGAAGAAGATACCGTATACATGCGGAACATACTCCGGTGAAACAGTGAAAGGAATGTAGGGTGAGATGACTTCCCAGGGAATAAAGATTTCCATGAACTTGCCTATTCCTATGAATCCGTAACTTAGAAATCCGAGTACGCTTAATAACGCAAATACGACAACGATAGTATGAGAGAGTGTCGCTCCCTTGCCTTTACCGAAGCGGGTTTTGATCCATTCGGCTCCGGTGAGCACATTGGAACGCCGCAACCACACCGACAGATAAACCATGAGGAATATCTGATTGAATACCGGCCACAGCCAGGGAATCCAGAGACTTTTGAATCCGTAGGCAAATGCCCAGTAAACCATTAGCATCGTACCAGTGATGTCGAACATCCCGGATGCATTGGACAGGCCAAGCATATAGAAGGGCAGTGATTTGCCTCCCAGGAAATAGGAGTCCATATTTTGTGCGGCCCGTTTTTTCAGTATGAGTCCGATGACAATCATGGCAATGAGGTAGGCGCAGATGATCAGAAGATCGGATGTGTGTAATTTCATGTTGCTATTTTGATTAGGTTTTGTACATTAATAATCTATCAGGTACAAAAGTAGGTCGAATGTGGGGAAGAAACAAATATTATTTTAACTCATACTGATACTATCTGATACTATTTATCTGACTTCTCAGGCTTTAATACCTGACACGTCAGGTGTTAATACTTGACGTGTCAGCTGTTAATACCCTGCAACTCAGTTGTTAATATCCATCATGCAGAATGGAACATCCTGAGAGACAGATGATAATACTGCTTCCGGAACTATAATATAACGGCATTTTCCGACATCACGAGCTTATTGGCTTCTATGATATCGTATATGCTTTTCACGGAAGTCGTGGAACGGAGTCTGTCTTCCGGTGTATGCCGGCAGTAATCGATTAGCCGTTCGATCGTAGAAGTCGCTACGTGCATCCGTGTGTCGGAGGAAGCATAGTAGATGTATACCGTTCCGTCTTCATCTGCGATCCATCCGTTGGAGAATAACACGTTGGATACATCTCCGGTTCTTTCTTCTCCCACGGGTGCCATGAAGTAACCTCCCGGCTGGGCTATCACTTTACTGGGGTCATCTAAAGACGTCATATACAGATATAGGACATATCTGAGCCCGGCAGCACAGGCACGGACTCCGTGTGCCAGATGTAGCCATCCTTCGGGAGTCTTGATGGGATGAGGCCCTTCACCGTTTTTCACTTCTTTGATCGTGTGATAATGGCGCTGTTCTATAACGATTTCCTTCTTGACCACTGCATGAGTGATATCGTCTATCAATGCCCATGAAATACCGCCTCCGCTGCCTGCATCGATGAATCCGTCCTGCGGACGGGTGTACAATGCATATTTGCCGTCTACGAATTCGGGGTGCAGCACCACATTCCGTTGCTGGCTTTGGGAGACGAGGTTGGGCAGGCGTTCCCAGTTTTTAAGGTCCCTGCTGCGTATGATTCCTGCTGCTGCAATGGCCGATGTGAGGTCTCCTGCGGGGGCGTCCGGATCTTTGCTTTCCGAGCAGAAGATACCGTATATCCATCCGTCCTCGTGTTTTGTCAGACGCATATCGTAGACGTTCGTTTCTTCCGGATATAGGTCCGGCAGTTGTACCGGATATTCCCAGAAGCGGAAGTTGTCGATACCATTGGGACTTTCTGCGATGGCAAAGAATGATTTGCGGTCATGCCCTTCTACTCGTGCCATAATAAGATATTTCCCGTTGAATTTGATAGCGCCTGCATTGAATACGGCGTTAATGCCGAAACGTTCCATCAGATAGGGATTTGTTTCCGGATTGAAGTCGTATCTCCACTCCAGCGGGGGGTGGTCTGCTGTCAGAATGGGGTATTTGTATCGTTCAAAAACACCATTGCCGGGCAGTATCTTTTCATTTTCACGTGAGATGAGCTCATCATATTCTTTAGTGAGAATATGTAGTCTGTTATCATATCTATTCATATCAATTCATAAAATTAGAGTAAAGCATCGGCTTGCGATCCTTTTTGTATTACTTGACAGGACAAAAGAGACTGTTTACAAGCCAGACATACCTGAGATATACGGTGTTGTAGGGACAGTCTCTTTGTACTTTTGTCATTTTGAAAGTATGGGGGTACTTTCAAAAAATACATGTGTCAAGTCTATAAACTATTGTTTGGTAATCATATAAGAGCGGATGGTGCAATTGGGTTCTAAGAAGCTGACCCAGTACCAACCATCTTCCACTTTATCGATCCGGCAATCTTCTATCGGATATTTCACTTTTTTGTCCACTGCATTTCTTGTTACTTTATACAGTACCGCATCACCTTTGTTGCCTTTCGTCAAATCACCTGTAAACTGAACTGCAAAACCGCTGGCATAAGTTCCTGTTCCTTTTATAACAATTTCGGACATATTGAACTCTTCCGAATGAGTAATGGAACCCACTGCCGAGGTAGAGACAGACTGATAAGAAGATGAACCTGCTATTAAGTAACGATATGATGGATTCTCCAGATATAGGTCGTCAATATAGACTATATTGATGCTGATTGACTCTCCTTCCTGGTCTTTGATTGTTACCGTCTTGTTGAAACGATATCTTTTAAGACCTTCGATGATAACATCTGTTCCATTTTCCGCTATCGTGCATTTCAGATAAGTGGCAGAACCATTATTTGTGCAGGTATAGCCTCCGTTACCGTCCAGAATCTTGATTGTCAAAGGTTCACCGACTGTCAAATAAGCAATTTCTTCACTATTGTCAACTACAAGTTTCTTTATTACTTTTACTGAAAATTCTGCACTCTTGTTCAGTCTGTCGGTCACTGTAACTGTTGCATTGCCTGGTGCCAGAGATTCTATCTGTATATGTCCTTCTTCATCTACTGTAGCTTTCACGACAGATTCTTTGTCAACTGTTACTTTGTAGCCTCTGTTTCCTGTATAAACATTGACTGTCTTGTTTTCACCCGGATACATTGTTGTAGCCGAATTGGACAAAACCAATTCACTTAACTGATCGACGATGACTTTGACATTGGTACTCATTTTAGCCCAGTCGGTAATAGATAAGTCGGTACTACCGGCCTTCAGAGCTGTTACTTTAATTTTGTTACCTTCGGCAATGGCGGTTGCTACATCTTCATTGGAACTTGTAATTTTATAATTGCCGTTGCCTTGAACTATTTGAATGATTCCTTCCGGGGTCTCATCCAAATTAATGATCAACTCCTGCGTATTCGGCACTAAGTCGTGATAGGATGGATCATCGTCATTACAGCCGGAGAAAACAGTAGCGGCTGCAAGCAGGAATCCTGCCAAATATAATAGATTTCTTTTCATGATATTCATTGTTTATTTAGACTATTTATTCAGCTTCAATATCTTTCATTTTACCAGTGATGGTTACTACACTAAACTTAGGGACTGTAATGGAGCGCAATCCGCTGAGAGATGGATTTACTTTTTTGCGTTGCCACTTAACTCCTTCATCTGATGTATACGAGATCATGGTCTGAAACTCTTTTCCTTCAATTTCCAGTTTGGTTTCGAAGGCCTTGCTTGTAGAATTGTTTACCAGTACGATCGTATAATTGTCGTCCTTGATGTAAGCTGTCATCAACAGTTCTTTCGGGAATGCTTCTTCGTCACCTTCGGGAGCAACAGTCTTGATATCCACACGTCGGCTTCCTTCCGGGATAAACTTAGTAAATTGTCCGTAACTGTAGTAGCGGGACGCTCTTTCATAATTGGTTCCGGGAAGTGCTTCTTCCAGTCTGATCAACGCTTCATTATTCGTACAAGGACGTGCACCTGCCCACCAGATAAATGCGTTCAGGTTGGAAACTGCCAGATAATTATGGAAAGTAGTAGCCCATTGCATCGCGTTTTTCCAGGATGGATCGTATGTGTCTGTAGAACTGGTTTCCGTATTCCATAAATGAATATTATTTTCAGCGCAGAGTGGTGATTGTACAAACTCAGTGTTGCCAATTAATGTGTATCCGTGAGCTGCTGCAATAATGTTGGAGTTAACCAGATCGGGACAGGCTTTCAAGCCATTTTCAAGAAAAGTGACTCCTGCTTTCCACCACGAGTGCTCTCCAAAGATAATCTTCATGTCTTGATAACCTGCTTTATCTAAAGCTGGGCGAAGATTCTTCTGGCAGAAGTTAGCCAGATTGGTATAACTCCAGCTACAACCGTTCCATCCCGTTCCACTGCTGTTAGGCTCATTAGATGGTGATATTGCATATATCTCAATGCCGAACTTTTCAGTGTATGCTTTGATGAAGTCAATCAGATAGTTAGCATATGCGTCTTCCGAACCGGATGCCAGACTACCGCCTGAGGGCTTTCCGTTAGATTTCATAGTTCCGGGAGGACTCCAGGTAGAGAATATAAATTTCACATCTTTATATTTTTTCTGCAGGATATCTACCAGCCACATTTGACCTAATTGTACTTGTTCGCCACATCCGGAACCGTTAAAGTCTCTCCAGTAATCATTGATCATAGAGGGATCGTTGGCTGCAAGATTGAAGGTACGGTTCATTCCGAAGTCAATGACGTTTGTGGTAGGGTTCTGATAGTGTGGAAATACCTCACCTCTGAAAATATTCAGCTTCAAGCCATTTTCTCCGAAAAGATCATTGACTACATCTTCGCGCATCATGTTGTTCCATATACGATGTGACCACTCTGCAAAGGCACATCCGAAGCCATCGATTATCTGATGTTCGTGCCCTTCTCCGAACTGTACTTTGATGACAGCTTCTGTGGTGGGTTCGGCTGAGAATCCGTCATCCTCGTCTGTTTCTTCTACCGGGTCCGGAATGTAGACGTCACTGTGACTCAGACTTCCATCGTCACAAGAGTATCCAATGAATAGAAAGAGGGATACGAATAATAATGAATATATCTTTTTCATGTTGTTTCTTTATTAAGTTAATCTTGCTAGGTTTTTTATTTCCATAAACTGGTTTGTTCCATGGCAGTATTATTGTTTAGTTCACTTGTCGGTATAGGATAATAAAGGTGTTTTTCCTGGAAGTTTTCCGCACCTTGTTTTCCATTCGCCTTGAAGATCAACTGAATTTCGCTGGGCGAATACCAACGTTTCAAATCGTCAAAACGATGTCCTTCCGCAAAGAACTCCAATAAGCATTGGTGTTCTATTTCATTCATTAATTCAGCTTGTGCAAAAGTCTTTTCCGTAAGTCCTGCTCTTTGGCGGATTTGCTTTAAAGCATAGTTGGCACCATCCGGATCATTGGTTTTGGCGCATGCTTCAGCATAAAGCAACAGTACCTCGGCAAAGCGCATTACGCGCAAATTGCTGGACCTTCCTTCTTTGTTGCCCATGTTGTCCGGTGCCTTGTCATCCACATAATATGCGGTATTTTTCTTTATCAGGAATTTACCTGCTGTTCCATTGACGTTGAAACTTGGTGCTCCGCCTGCCATTTTTCCTTCATTGCCTTCCCAAAGATCATCCATGGAGTAATTATTTCCATACCATTTCTCGTTAGGAACTTTATCTCCATAGTTGGCAGCATCAAAAAAGAGGCTGGCATACATACGTTTGTCAAACTTGGTATCTGCATCACTCGGACGTGTTTCTTTTGTAAACTCTCCTACGATCAGGGAGTTCGGCATTAATTTAGCCCATCCGCCGGATTTTACCGGACCGATAAACTGAGGAATATAGCAACCTAAACAGATACCGCTTTCATTGCTCCAGGAGTAGTCTCCGTCCGGACTGTATGCCAGTTCAAATACGGATTCTTTATTGAACTCTTCTTCATTTGTGAAATTCTTTTCGAAGTTGTCCATCAATTCGTAAGAATAAGGAGCTTTCAGTAATGTACCTAATAGCTGTTTGGCTTCCGGATATTTGTGTTGGGTGGCATATACTTTGCCCAGCATTGCAATAGCTGCACCTTTAGTTATGCGTTCTTTGGCAGTAGAGCGTTCTACTGGCAGGTTGCATTTGATGGCGTTATCCAGATCTTCTTCTACTTGTGCCCATAATGCAGCTTCTGTAGCAGCGGCTTTATTGGTTTCATCTTCGTTGGATGGAATCAGTCTCAAAGGCACTTCTTTGTAATTGTTGACTAACAGGAAGTATTGATAGCCACGCAGAAAGAGTGCTTCGCCTTTGATCATCGAGCGGTCTTCTTCAGTAATACCTGATGCAGGTATCTGATCAATATACCGCAGTACGATGTTGGCACGCTGGATGCCTGAATAAAGCGCTCCGTAAGGATCATTTCCGGTAGAGGGCGAGTTCAGGAAGTTTGCAATATTCCACATCGGAACTTCTTCTCCTTTGATTGTGTAGATATCGTCACCACGACCGTTTAAGTTTAGCCAGCCGTCAAATGCGCCGAAGTATCCGTACATGGCTCCTTTTATCGGAGAATAGGCGGCTGCCAAAGCACTTTCTGCATCTGCTTTATCTTTCCAGAAGTTGCTTTCCGTGAAGTAATTGGGGTCCGACAGATTCAAAAAGCTGGATTCGTTGCACGATGTCAGCGCTCCGGAAAAAAGAGCTGCCATGCACATATATGATAACCAATTTCTTTTCATGTTCATAAACTGTTTAATGTTTAATATTAATTTAAGGTATTACAGGTTGACTTGTATTCCGAAAGAAATAGTACGGGGCAATGGATAGCGTCCCTGGTCGATACCTCTTGAGAATACATTGTAAGCAACACCTGCGACAGAACTTTCACCCAGGTCGGGGGTATAGCCGGAATATTTGGTCAATGTGAACAGGTTCTCCATTGAAGTGTATATTCTTACGTTTTCAAGTTTGATTTTCTTTGTCAGAACTTTGGGTAATGTATAGCCAATGTCCAATGTTTTCAAACGTATGTACGAGCCGTCTTCCAGCCATCTGTCGGTGTATGCCCATTTGTTGTCTGCACCGTCAGTCTTAGAGAAACGAGGAATATCAGTGTTCTGATTGTCCGGTCTCCATGAATTGGCCAATACGGTACTCATGTTTCCGTTGAAGTTTCCTGATTCCAGGCGATAACGGGGATAATTATATATCTTGTTGCCTACCATTCCGTCAAAGAAAAGGTTAAAGTCGAAGTTGTTCCATTCGCCGCCGAGTCTTATGCCAAAAGTGAAATCGGGGAACGGACTTCCTACGTCATGCTGGTCATCTGTGTTTATTTTGCCGTCACCGTTCCAGTCTTTGTAGCGGACATCACCAACTTGTGCAGCGGGCTGGATGAGTTCACCGTCTTTGTTTTTATAATTAGCGATCTCTTCTGCCGAGCGGAATAATCCGTCTGTTTCGATCAGGTTGAAATATGACATCGGATGCCCTTCTGCAAACATATTGATACCGCGACCACCGGCACCGTGTGCGCTGTATCCGGAGATCATCAGGTTTTGTCCACCTAATGTTATTTTGGTCACTTCATTCTTGTCGGCTGCGATATTGGCACCGATGTAATAGTTGAACTTTTCCTTGATGGCACCGCGATAGTTGACCGCAAGTTCGAATCCTTTGTTCCGTACTTGTCCCGCATTCTGAATAGAGTTTCCGCTGATACCGGTAGATGCGGTAGAAGGAATAGGTAATAGCACATCATTTGTATTCTTAACGTAAGCATCAGCAGTAAGCGTCAATCGTCCGTTTAGCAGACTGACATCTAAACCGATGTTATAGGTCTCCGTATTTTCCCATGTTAAATTGGCGGGTGAGATTGCCTGCACATATGGCATAGAACCAAACCAAGGCGAATTATTCATCACATAGTTCATGCCGTCCGATACTACACTTTGTGTCGGATAGTAGCTGGTCATCTCCTGATTACCGAGTTTACCATAACTAAAACGCAGCTTCAACTGATCGAATACATTCTCTAAAGGTTTAAAGAATTTTTCGCGGTTGATGTTCCATCCAATAGAGGCAGAAGGGAATGCACCATATTGATGTCCACTTCTGAAACGTGAAGAACCGTCACGGCGAATAGATGCCGAGAATAAATAACGGTCGTCAAAGGAATACATGACACGTCCGAACAGAGATACCAATGCAAGTTCATTCAGCGAACTGGATGCTTTCAGGTTGGAAGGATCTACATTGCCCGGCATTGTTTCAATGAACTGGGGCATATCTCCATTTTTACCATAAAGGCTGTAACTTTTGTCTTTCTGGGCAGAGTATCCGGCAAGGAGTGACAAATTGTGTTTGCCGAATGTACGGTCATAATTCAGGGTGTTTTCTAATACCCATGATTCCCATGTTGACGATTTTTCTTCAAGGTCGGGCTTGTCGTTTTTACCGAATGTTCCTAAATCGTATACATCCTTGTAATAACGCCACTTAGTATGCTCTTTTCTGATACCTACATTGAGTTTGTACTTTAGTCCTTTGATGATTTCAGCCTGTAAATAGGCATTGAGGAAAATCTTGGTTGTTTCTGTCCGTTCGTCGTTGACTGTCATTTCCGCCAATGGATTCGGTAAATTGATGTCATTGGAAGTACCCCAGCCCCCTGCGTTTGTAGGATCGTATACCGGTACTACTGACGGGAACTGAAAGATATCGAACATGGTATCCTGATGAATGTATCCACTACCTTTTGTCAGATTTACAATCATAGATTCACCTATTGTCAAGCGATTGTCGAAGAAAGAATAATCGCTTTTCAAACGGATATTGTAAGATTCATGATCAGTGTTGCGCAGTATACCTTCTTTATTAAGGTAGCTGACAGATGAACTGTAAGAACCGCTTTTGGAACCGCCGCTGATGGTAGCATTGGCTTTATAAGTCATGGCTGTGCGCAACATTACGTCTTGCCAGTCTGTTCCTTCACCAATGAAAGGGGTAGCTCCGTTTTCTGCACCATAACCGTCGCCTGCTAATTTGTAGTAGCGTGCGAAGCGGCTGTATTCTTCTCCATTAAAAACTTTCAGTGTTTTGGGAGTCTGGCTGATTCCTGTGAAGAAATTGACATCTAATTTAGTCGGCATGTCTTTACGACCGCTTTTAGTGGTAATCAGTACAACACCACCTGCTGCACGTGAACCGTAGATTGCTGCCGCAGCAGCATCTTTTAAAACTTCGATAGAGGAAATATCGTTAGGATCGACCATACTGATATCTCCAAATGCTCCGTCTACTACATAAAGTGGATTGTTGTTGGATAAAGAACTGATACCACGTACATTGATCGTCATACTTCCATTGGGATCACCACTGGAACTGGCTACTGATACTCCGGGTATTTTCCCTTGTAGGGCTGTGGCTGCGTTAGAAGCAACCTGACCGTTAAGTTCTTTTGCACTAACCGAACCTACAGCCCCCGAAAGATGACTCTTCTTCACTGTACCATAACCAATCACTACTACTTGTTCCAGAGCGATATTATCTTCTTCCATAGATACATTGATTGGAGTTCCGGACGTGACAGCTTTTTCTATTTGTTTCATACCTATTGTTGAGAATATCAGTATATTCCCTTTATTCGCTTTGATGGAGTATTTACCATCCATGTCTGTTACTGTGCCGGTGTCTTTACCTTTCACTCTGACTGTGACTCCTGGTAAGGGTTCATTTGTTGTAGCTTCTGTTACCATTCCTTTTATTTCAATATCCTGGGCTGCCAGTGGAATGCTAGTCAGGCAAAGAAAAAAGAATAGTAGAAAATAAATTTTTCTTCTCATAATTTATTGTATTAGATTATAAACTCTATTCAATTGTTGATTGATCCATGGAAACTTCAACCAATAACTGATGATGCAAAAGTAGGCGATAATGCTCCATCAGACAAGTAGTATTTTATCATTTACTAATACAATTCATTAGTGTCCCATTAAAATTGGGACGAATTAAAAATTAAACAACCTTGGCCCATTTGGTCCGAATCGTTCTTTGTCATTTTGAAATTTAGTTTTATCAA
>ERZ772881.2343-NODE-2343-length-13961-cov-2.993959_pt1 | contig 13961 bp, 9 predicted proteins | sample MGYA00580581_ERZ772881 | MGnify/ENA primary metagenome ERZ772881 (study PRJEB29015, sample SAMEA2737668) | human gut metagenome | biome: human gut; feature: human-associated habitat; material: faeces | place: China | collected 2012 ...
AAAACGAATACTTCAGGATTGATGCAGTAGGATGGACCTCCCATTCTCAGGATATGAAAAAGGAGGCTGAAGAAGCCGGTATTGATTTGAAACCACACCTGTGGGATTTGAAAATTGCCATTGAGCATGAGAACGACAAGCGTGCCTGGTCAGATGAAGTGATGAAATTAATCCATGTAAAATGTCCATTAAAAATTGTCATTGCCTATAATTATTCTGATGAGCGAGGAGAAAAAGAGCAAAAAAAATTGGATTTCCTGGCTAATCAGATGACGAAAATTGAGGCTTTTTCCATAGGGGAAAGAAAAGAACAGTACTTGATCATCCTTGGAAACGGATGCAATCATAAAACAGGGGAGGCGGATTACGGAGATTTTGGCTATAGGGGTTATTTGTACGACTGGGAAGATAAAAAATTTAAAAAGTTGGATTGAGTAATCCTGGAAGGGTCCAGGACATGGATTGCTAAAAAGGGAAGTTCTGCCCTTTTCAATCGGATGTTTGTCAGAAAGATAGAATAAAAGAGAAAAAATAGTCATTTCCGTGTATAATGAATTTATATAGTACGAATAAACAAAAAATGAAGGTGAGGAAGAGTTAATGGGGACGGTTTCAAGCGCTTTTTTAACAACCTTGTTATATGCAGATTATGTGGGATTGGTATTGGGACTTCTTTTTTGTTCAAAATGGTTTATTAAGATTAGAAAAGATGGCATTTCTATAGAACAAGTTGAGGCCATACTTCAAAAGTATTCTAAAGATACCATGAAAGAAAATTATGGAAATCTCATGGAAGATATGGAAAAAGCTCCGTACGGTCATATTTGGCAAAAATTCAAGAGGTCTTTATTTGCAAGCCGTTCCGAAGGAGTGTTGATGACGCAAGATCCAGAGATGTTTTATAACAATCAAACAGTTCTTACAGAAATTCCTCTGCAGACTTTTAAAGCCATGCCTGGCATTTTTACAGGTCTAGGATTATTAGGAACTTTTGTGGGAATTACACAGGGTATTAGTGGAATTGAATTTGGAAATATTGACGCCATGAAAAATGGGATTGAAGTTCTGTTAAGTGGAACTAAAAATGCTTTTATTACTTCTGTCTTTGGATTACTTTTTGCTCTTGTCTATAATATTGCAGATAATCGTATTTACCGTCCTTACACCAAAAAACTGGCCACTCTGATTGATCAGCTCAATACCCTTTTCCCTTCCAAGAGTCTGGAAGAATTCCTGTCTCATCAGGCGGAACAGGCGGAAGAACAGACGGATGCCATGCGAGAACTGAATGGGGAACTGGTGGGCCGTCTGGAAGACATGTTTGTAAAGCTCAGCCAGAGTATCGATGTGGCGCTGAAAAATAATCTGACGGAATCCTTTACCAACAGTCTGGAACCGGTATTCCAGGATTTGAACCAGTCCATTGACAAACTGGGTTCCAGCGCCGGGGATACCCTGTCCAAATCCATTGAACAGGGGGCCGGGGACCAGATCCAGGGCCTGGCCGTGACCCTTCAGGATTTCCAGGGGAAAATGGGTAATATGATGGAAGTCTCTGAACGGCTGAATGCGGAAAATACCGCCCGGCTCCAGGGGTCTGTAGAGATGATGGTGACCAAGCTGAACGAAGCCATGGACGCCAATATCCAGAAACAGGCCACTACCAGCGATGCCAGCCAGGCGGCTATGAAGCAGTTGGTGGAAGAGATGAACACCAACCTGAAAGCAGCTCTGGATCAGATGGTGGAAGCTGGCCGGACAGCCAACCAGGCCTTGCTCCAGACTACGGAAGCCACCAAGGGAACCATCCAGGAGATTACAGACACCATGAGCCAGAGCACCCGGACCCAGAGGGACGAAATGATCCAGGTGACAGCTAATATGAAAGAATCCGTTTTGGAAGTGCTGAAACAGCTCCAGACCGATATGCAGGAACGGAACCGTACCATGGATTCTTACATGTCCGGGCTGAAGGAAATGCTGGGGCACAACCGGGAAATCATGGCTTCGGCAGGGAAAACTGCGGACAAATTTGCCCAGGCCAGCACGCCCATGCAGAAAGTGGCGGATACGCTGGGCAGCCAGCTGAACCTGGTGGTCAGCGCCAGCAATCAGTTCAACAGCCATGTGGACCAGAATGTCCAGAAACTGGTCCTGGCCAGCCAGAGCAGTCAGAAAGATCTGGAACTGATCCGGGATTCCATGAGTACCATGCGCAGCGCCTGGGAAAACTATCAGCAGACTTTCCAGGGGGTAAGCCGGGAAATGCGGGAAGCTACGGATACGTTGGCCCGAACTCTGGAACAGTACAATACTTCTACCAGCAAATGGCTGTCTGAAACTCTTGGCCAGTACGACAAGAGCATCAAAGAGGCCATGGATTCTGTGTCTATCATCAACAAGAGTCTGAGTGATTCCATCCAGGATCTGTCCGATGCCATGGACAAGAACAGACGGCACTAAGGAGAAACCTGAATGTGGAAGAAAAAGAAAGAAGAAAAAGCCCAACAGAGCGGTGATGCTTTTACCACTTCTGTCAGTGACCTGATGGCAGGGCTCCTGAGTATCTTTATCCTGGCTCTGTGCTATTTCATGCTGAATTTCCAGACGGTGACCAACAAATATACCGGGAATACGGAATTGCGGAATCAGCTGCTGAAGGATGTGGGGAAGGACCTCCAGGCCCAAGGCCTCCAGGTGCGGATTGACACCAAGCAGGGGGTGCTGCGGATCCCGGAAAGTGTGCTGTTTGAATCTGGGGAAGCCAATATCAAAGAACAGGGGCAGGCAGCGGTCAGCAAGCTGAGCCAGTCCCTGCTGAAAACCATGACCCGGCCGGAATATCGGGAAGCCCTGGAAACGGTCTTTATCGAAGGCCATACGGACAATGTGCCCATCCACAACGAATTTTTCCAATCCAACTGGGAGCTTTCCACCCAGCGGGCCATCAACACCTGGAATTTGATGCGGAACGATGTACCGGAATTCAACTGGCTGGTGAATCCCCGGGGAGAACCTATCTTCTCCTGTTCTGGCTATGCGGAAACCCGGCCTGTCCGGGAAAATGGTCTGGATCCCAATTCAGAGGCGGGACGGGCCGCCAATCGGCGGATCGATATCCGGTTTGTTATGATGCCGCCCCAGGATCCTGGGGAAAAGCCTTCCGGAGGCAGCCATGGATAAGTCGTTGCTGCACAGCCTGGAACGGCTGAAATCTTTCAAAATCCGCCTGCCTGATGTATGTCTGCATCCAGGTAGGCCCGTGGAACTGGAAAAATGGATAAAAAAGACCGTATCCAGTTCCTGCAGCCGGCCAGCCCTGGATCCGGTGACCATGGAAGAGCTGTATGCCAAGGTGAAAAATCAGGAAAAGAACCGGAAAGTGGTGCTGGACTTGAGACGGGAAATCCCTTTTCTGCCGGTGCTGCTCACCCGGGACAGGAAGGAAAAGCCCCGCTTTTATGAAGTACTGCTCCAGGACATCCTGCAGGCCATAGGGAATGGGGTTCGTCGTTCCGTCCGGCGGAATACCTTCCGAAATCTGGTATTTGCTTATTTTACTGTATACGGACAGCCATACAAGGGAGAACGGCTGCAGAAATGCATTTCTCTTTTCCTTCAGAAAGACCCAGAACTGTTGAAATCGGTGCTGTATCTCCGGAACCGGAAGCAACTGCTGAAACCCAATGGCCATAAGCTGCTGACCCGGGAAATCCAGAACCGGCGGAGTTTCCATAAAGCATTGGAAGAATTCTGCTGGCCTGTGAACCTGTGGTATGGGGCATTTGCCCAGTGGGCTGTCAAGGATTTTTTCCAGCTGGAGGAAGAGGACGACTGGGATGACCTGTTCGGCGTATTGAAAGAAATCTGTGAGGACAAGGCCTGTGAGAATATGGTCCCTTTTGCTGCCGAAAAGATGATTTACCTGACGGACCGGTCCGGTGACGGAAATCGGGAAAAAGAAGTACGGATCCTGCTGCTACAGGCGCTGGGAGATCCCCGGGACCCGGGGTCTAGGCTGAACTGGGTGGATGTGGATGAAAAGGCCCAGGAGATTTTCCTGGCCTGGCTGAAAAAGAACGATCTGAACCTGTTCTTTACCATTATTTCCAAGACAGTACGGCAGGTTGCCACATCGGAAAACATGTGGAAATACCGTAAAAGTTTTTGGGAAAAATATCTGGATGCCATGTACTATACCAGGGTATTTCTGGGGCCCGAAGCAGAACAGATTGCCAGGCAGATGGATCTGGCCAAACAGGGTATGGGCTTTGGACGGTTGAACGGTTCCGGAGATTCCCTGAGGAGTCTGCTGATGTTCAGTATTGGGGATTACGTTTTTATTGAGGCCAGCCACAATGGCAAACTGAGAGTTTGGAAAAGAGGAAAAGAGCCTCTGCCTTTTTATCAGGCAAAATATACTTATAAAGGATTTTCTTATACGGACGTTACACAGGCTTCCAATATTGAGGAAGAATTCGTCCATTCCAGTTCAGAAACCGGTTCCTGGCAGCGGAAGGTCAATGACTGGGTTCGGAGACACTGCGGGGTACGGCCCAAAGAAAACCGATGGAGGTAAAATATGACCAACCACCGTTTTTGGACAGCACAAGAGAACGGATATTTTTACCCTTGTGTTCAAACAGAATCTACAGGAGACTGGCCGCTGATACAGGGTCAGCTGGAAATTCTGGCTTCTGAAGGGAAAGTGGAGGAGAAAACAGATGGATTCCTGCTGCCCCATGGACAGGCCGTGGAACTGGATCCGGAAATTTCAGAAATCCTGGAACTGCCGGATTGTTTTCCTTATGGCATCACTCTCCGCAGCCACGGCAGTCTGGGTTCTCCGTCCTTCCGCTATGACCTGGAATACCAGCGACCAGACGGGACTCCTTTTTATGGAATCAGGGTGTTGGGGTCTTATGTGGAACTGAGCCGGGAAACCTGTTACCGGTTCAGCAGGGACCAGTATGAACTGGTGAACCTGGTGGAAGAAAGCAACCGGGAAAGCCAGCAGATAAAGAACAGAGGGGAACTGAGCCAGTACAATACCCTCCAACTGGCTCGAATCAAAGAGAGAGCGGAAAAAATCCACGCCACCCTGGACCGGTTCATGGAACGGCAGAAAATCGTTACAGCGGATAAACTTTCTGTGCGATTGGAAAAAAATCCGGACGGATCCTTTTCCGTACTGCCGGTGCTGCTTCGGAAAGAGGGGGATTCCTATACCCGGATGGAAGCCGATTCTCTGGAGCAGGGATTCCGGAGCAATCCGTACAATACCGGAAAAATCTATGGACCGGACAAGACCCAGTATGTTTTTACTCCGGAACAGGAAGAAGGCATCCGGCAGATGCGCCGGTGTCAGCGGCTGTCTCCGGAGGCGGCTCGGCAGGTAGCAGAACACCCTCGGGAAATCTTTGGTTCAGATGCTTTCGATTTTGATCTGGGAGTCTATGGGGACCGGGTGGTCTCCATTGGAGAATTTCTGGCTCCAGATTTGCCTTTTTCCCTGAGTTCCGGGCGGAACTGGCTGCCTCCGGAAGGAGCCGGCATGGAAGCTTCTGCTGCCCGGGACAAGGTCGGGGGCAATTATACCAGCCTTGCACTGGATGAAAAAGATTATCCCGAACTGTTCCTGAAGGTCAGCGATGCTCTGGACCGGGGAGAAAAGCGGATTGTTGTTGGAGACCAGGAAGTTGAACTGACACCGGGTTTTCTGGCCTATGTGGACCAGCTTAAGGCAAAGGCTGGGGAAACAGAACCAGGAACCGGAAGCCGCTGGTGAAAAGAAAAAAGAAGCGTCTCTCCAGATCCAGGAGAATTTCCTTTCCCAGGAATATCGTTCCCGGAAAGCGGCACGGGAGAAACGGCTGGGGTCCAACCGGCTGGGGGATTACCTGGGTCAGGGCCTGAAACCAGGCATCCGTCCCATGCCTCACCAACAGGTGGGAATGGAGCAGTTAGCGGTCTGTTGGGAACATGGTTGTCATGGAGTCCTGCTGGCGGATGATATGGGGCTGGGGAAAACGCTCCAGGCTTTTGGATTCCTGGCAGCCCTGAAAAAAGCCTATGGAAACAGTGACATGGCATCGGTACTGATTGTGGCCCCGGTTTCTCTGCTTCAGAACTGGATGGAAGAGTACAGGAAATTTGTGGCAGAAGGGTTGTTTGATGGAATTGTGCCCATGTATGGGAGCGAACTGAAGAAACACTGGGCCAGGAATCCGGACGGGAGCCGCTGTTATTTTCGGCCCCCGGACCCCAATCTGAAAGAAGTTTCCATGTTGGATTTTCAGGACCGGGAACATCAGATCGATTACAGTCGGAACCATCTGATCCTGACCACCTATGAAACCCTTCGGGAACTGCAGCTTTCTTTTGGACGGGTGGCCTGGAGTGTCATGATCCTGGATGAAGCCCAGAAAATCAAGAATCCGGCCACCCGGACTTCTGTTGCGGCACGGGCCATGAACTGCGATTTTGGACTGGCACTGACAGGGACTCCTGTGGAAAATTCCTGGACGGATCTGTGGACCATCATGGATTTTGTGGAACCAGGCAAATTGGAATCTCTGAAAGATTTCAACAGTCATTATCAGCATCAGCTGCAGAATGTGGAAAACAAGGGGAAACTGTTGAAAGAACTGGGTGACCAGCTGCGGAAGAATCTGGATCCCTGTTTTATCCGGCGGCTGAAAGAAGATGTAAATCTGGGGCTGCCTGCCAAAGAAATCCTCCGGTTCAAGGATTCCATGCCGGAAGAACAGCGGAAACTGTATGGGGAAGTAGTCCGGGAAGCACGGGAAGGGCAGGGAGATAAATCCATCACCATGCTCCAGGCCATTGCCCGGCTCCGGGATATTTCTCTCTGTCCCAGTCTTGGAGTCGGCGGGAATGTAAAGAAATATACTTTGGGTGATCCGGAGCATTTCTTTGGCTCCTCTGCCAGACTGATGCGGACAAGGAAAATCCTGGATGAAGTGAGAGAGAAAGGGGAAAAAGCCCTGATCTTTGTGGAAAGCCGGAAAATTCAGCTGCTGCTCCGGACTTTTCTGGAACAGATCTACAAAATCCAGGTGCAGCCTCCCATTAACGGGACCACACAGGCTGTGGCCCGGCAGAAAATGGTGGATCAGTTCAATCGGGCACCAGGGTTCCAGGTGCTGCTGCTGTCTCCGGAGGCTGCCGGTGTGGGGCTGAACATCACCGGGGCCAATCATGTGATCCATCTCAGCCGCTGCTGGAACCCGGCCAAAGAAGACCAGGCCACGGACCGGGCTTACCGGATCGGCCAGAAAAAAGCGGTAACCGTCTATCTTCCCATGGCTGTGGATACGGATTTCCCGGAAGACGCATCCTTTGATCTGAACCTGGATGCTCTGCTCCAGTACAAGCGGGATTTGAGCCGAAGCGCCCTGTATCCTACAGAAGCCAGTGAAGAAAATGCTGTAGCTATGCTGAAACGGATCGAAGAAGCAGCAGGATAAAAAATCAAGCCGCTTTTCAGTCTTACGCTCAGCGTCTCACGTCTCACTCTAATGGAAAGCATCTGCCGCCGACAGATGCTTTTGAGGGGAAACGCAGCCCGGAGCTGCTAACCCACCACCAGCCTTGCGGCTGGTCCCCCGCCCTGAAAAGGGCGGATATAATAGAGCTGAGGTCGGAGGTTGGATTGTGCAGCGGTCCGAAAACGGAATCTTCGGCAATTTCGTTTCTGTGATTCCCTCATTGCATCTCTGACTCCAACGTGGTGGGGGCTGCCCGCAGGGGAGCCCATCCCGGTCCGTTCTGCTCATCGCCAACAAGCTTTCATCTGATTTCTGAAAGGCCCGCCAGGTCCGTTCTGACGTCTCCTCCTTTCTGTCCCCAATTTTCCCCACCTCTTTTGGTATACTGGAACCAGGAAAACAAAAGGAGGTAGGGATCATGAGCTTTGTTCTTGTGGAGGATATGGATTTTGGTACGGTGGAGACGGCGGTCTATGGGTATGTGAATTTCTGCCAGGGGCCGGATTTCTATGAATTCCGGATGAGTCCGGAGGCGGCGCGGCCTTTTATGGACAAAATCGATGGGGCCATTGCCGGGCTCAACAAGGTCTTGAAAAAACTGGATCCCCAGGCGGAGCCTTTGGATCAGGTCATTTACCAGGAGGGGGACGAGGACAACCAGGGGACCATTGTGTTCACCGCCTGTCTCCTGGGGCCGGTGGCCATCGATGGGGAATAGATGAGCGAAGGGGATGCCCTGAAGTTCATCGATGAGATGGATCCGGAAGAGAAGCAGAACGTGACCTGCGACCTGGTGGCCGACCAATGCGATTTCGGCAATATCGTCACCCTGCAGCTGAAGCGGATCGATGGGAGGGCGGGGCAGTCACTGGTATCCATAACGATGAACGACCAACGATGAACGATGAACCACATTCCAGGAGGTGTTTGATCATGGTGCTGAAAAAACGGCGAATCAGCCGGGGACTGCTGGCCGGCTGTCTGCTGCTTTCTCTGGCGGCTGGGGGGAAGGCCCTGGCCCGGGAACCGGAAATCATGTCCAATCTGGGGGCCGTCACCATCAGCTGCTCCATCTATAAAAACCAGGCCGGGGTGGCGGGGGTGACTGCCGGGATCTCCCAGAGCCAGGTGGAGGAAGCATTGGGGGCGCCCCGGTCGGTGAAATACGGACGGGGGACCATGGAATATTCCTATCCCTCTCGGACCCTGCTGCTGATCCATTTCAGTCCAGAAATGCCCTATGTGCTCATGGACATCAAGACCACCAACAGGGAGGATGCCACCCCGGACGGGGTCCAGGTGGGCATGGCTGAAACAGTGCTGAACGATGTGTACGGTGAGGCGGATGCGGTCTGGACCAAAAGGTATGAATCCCCCAAGATCCCCGAAGAAGACAACGCAAAGAACCACGCCAAACTGGACGAAACCATCTATGAATACCACGCCAATAAAACCACAACCCTGGCTTTTACCGTGAGGCAGGGCGTGATCCGGGAGATCCACGTGCATCAGGCGGAGTGAGGAAGAGAAGAAGTCAGACGTCAGATTTGTTCGGCTTAGCAGCAGGTCCGGACTATTTATCACAGACAAGCTGACATCTGACGTCTGAAAGGCCTGTAAAGGCCGGTCTGACTTCTTTCGTATCCCATTGACTCCCTCCTCTTCCGGGAGTATACTGTTAATTACTATTTTACAAGTAGGCATTAACACCAGGAAGGGACGAGATACATGGCTGATTTATCTTCGCGAACGGCGTCTTTTACGGATTCGGTGATCCGGCGGATGACCCGGATTTCTTTACAGTATGATGCGGTGAACCTGAGCCAGGGGTTCCCGGATTGGGATCCTCCCAAAGAGATGGAGGAACGGCTGAGCCAGGTGGCCTTTACCGGGCCTCACCAGTACGCCGTCACCTGGGGCGCTCCCAATTTCCGTCAGGCCCTGGCGGCCAAACAGAAGCATTTCACCGGGCTGGACATCGATCCGGAAACGGAAATCGTCACCACCTGCGGCAGCACGGAAGCCATGATGGTGGCGGTGATGACGGTGACGGACCCAGGGGATAAGGTCATCGTGTTTTCTCCCTTCTATGAAAATTACGGAGCCGATGCCATCCTCTGCGGGGCAGAGCCCATTTACGTACCTCTGGTGCCCCCAGATTACCGGTTCGACCCGGAAGTGCTGGAAGCTGCCTTCCGGCAGCATCCCAAGGCCCTGATCCTGTGCAATCCTTCCAACCCCTGCGGCAAGGTGTTCACCCGGCAGGAACTCCAGATCATTGCAGATCTGGCGGAGAAATACGATGTGTGGGTGATCACCGATGAGGTGTACGAGCACATTGTGTACAAGCCTTACCAGCACATCTACTTTGCCACCCTGCCTCGGATGCGGGAGCGGACCCTTTCCTGCAGTTCCCTGTCCAAGACCTATTCCATCACCGGCTGGCGGCTGGGATACATCATCGCCCCGCCGAAGGTGATCGATGAAGCCCGGAAAGTCCATGATTACTTGACCGTGGGGGCGGCGTCCCCTCTCCAGGAAGCAGCGGTCACCGGGCTCCGGTTCGGGGATGAGTATTATACCTGGCTCCGGGACCTGTACACCGACCGGCGGGATCTGATGCTGAAGGGGCTCCGGGATATTGGCCTGAAGCACACGGAACCCCAGGGAGCCTATTACATCATGGTGGATATCTCCGATTTCGGCTATGCCAGCGATACGGAATTCTGTGAGGATCTGGCCAAGTACGTTGGCGTGGGGGCCGTCCCTGGGTCGGCCTTCTTCCACGAAAACATCACCAGCTACATGCGGCTCCATTTCGCCAAGAACCGGGAAACCCTGGAAGAAGCCCTGGAACGGCTCAGGGGGATCTACAAGAAGATGCCGGTGAGGAAATAAGAAGTCAGACCGGCCCTTCGGGCCTTTCAGGACTTCAGACGTCAGCTTGTTTGCGATAAGCAGTCCGGACCTGCTGCACAGCCGAACAAGCCTGACGTCTGACGTCTCAGGGCCCGTCAGGGCCGTGTCTGACTTCTTTCTTTCTATTTTCAAAAAGTTTATCTTTCCCCGCCTTCCCTTGCTGTATACTATAGAAGCACTATTACAGCACTGGGGGGCGGTTTTATGTTTGAAGGTAGCATCCGGGAGGTGGTCCGGCCGGACCGGATCCTTTCCTATTTTGAGCAGGAGAAGGCTGTCCTTTTGGTGGTGACGGCAACCGGCATCCTGTACAACCTGGGTATGGGAGCGGGGCCTTATTTCGAAGGCCAGCTGGCTCAGTGTCTGTATGACATTTTCCAGGGGAAGGCTGCGGCCGGGGACATGGTCCGTCTGGCGGCCCTCTATGTGGGGGTGATCTTCTTAGTCCAGCTGTCCCGGGCCGGGAAACGCTACAGCGTCCGGCTGTTCTCCAACCGGGTGAGCCGGACCATGCGCCATACCCTGTACCACAGCCTGGTGCGGCTGGATGTCCGGGAACTCCAGCAGGAGAACCTGGGGAATTTGATGACCAAGGCCATGGGGGACGTGGACGCCTGTGCAGAAGGGATGCGGAAATTCACCACGGAAGTCTTCGATACTGGGGTGGTGATGGTGGTGTATCTGGGGCTGTTGCTGGCTTATGACTGGCGGCTGACCTTTTTGGCCTGCAGCTTCACCCCTCTTGCCTATTGGATCGCCAACCGTCTGAAAAAGCAGGTGGCCCAGGCCAACGGGGTCTACAAGGCCACGGAAGCCCGGCTGAACACCCTGACCCTGGACCGGGTGAGCCATGCTTTGACGTACCGGATCTACGGCCAGGAAAGCTGCCGGGATGCCGCCTATGAAACCCAGCTCACTGCTTACGAAAAGGCCAGTGCCCGGGCCAATATCTTCGAAGGGGCCCTGGGGCCTTTGTACGATGCCATTGCTATGGCTGGGACCGTGGTGATTTTCTATTTCGGGGCCCGGAATGTCCAGGGCATCGGCTGGGAAGCCTGGAACATCGCCAGTTTCACCACTTTCCTGGCCTGCTTCACCAAACTGGCGGTGAAGACCAGCCATGCAGCCAAACTGTTCAATGCAGTCCAGAAAGCCCAGGTTTCCTGGCAGCGGATCAAGCCGCTCCTCCAGGCGGCTGCCCCGGAAGGAAAAAACCGTCTCCTGGGGCCGGTGGTACCGGTGACCTTGGAAGTCCGGGACCTGGCCTGCCATTATCCGGGCCAGCAGGAAGGCCTTGCCGGGATCTCCTTTACCGCCCGTCCCGGAGACATCATCGGCATCACAGGGCCGGTGGCCTGCGGCAAAAGCCTGTTGGGAAAGGTTTTCCTGGAGGAAGTCCCCTGGACTGGATCGATCCTCTGCAATGGAACGGATTTCCGTACCCTGGACCGGGAACAGCGCCGGAGCTTGGTTTCCTACCTGGGCCATGATCCGGAGCTGCTCAGTACTTCCATTGGGGAAAACATCGCCTTGGGGGACCCGGTGGACGTGGAAAAATTCCTCACGATGACCAACCTGAAGGAGGAAGTGGCAGCCATGCCCCAGGGTGCGGATACTCCGGTGGGCAGTGAAGGCACCCGGCTTTCCGGAGGACAGCAGGCTCGGATCGCCCTGGCCCGGGCCCTGGCCCATGCCCGGTCGGTGCTGGTGCTGGATGATCCTTTTGCGGCTGTGGACCGGAAAGGGGAGACGAAGATCCTGGAACAGATGCGGCAGGCCTTTCCGGACCGGGTGATCCTGCTGATCTCCCACCGGCTCACCCATTTCCCGGAATTCACCGGAGTGCTGTTCTTGGATCAGGGATGGGGAAGCTTCGGGACCCATGAGGAACTGATGCAGCAGGAGCCCGGCTATGCCCAGCTGGTGAAGCTCCAGCAGGAAGGGGTGGATCTGGATGAATAGGAAGAATCCTGTGTGGGAAAGCGTCAAAGGGACTCTCCGGACCCATCCTCGTTCCGGGGTCCTGGTGGCAGTGCTGGTGGTCCTTTCCGTGGCCACCTCTCTTTTGCCGCCGCTGGTCCTGGAACGGGCGGTGGACAGCCTGACGGAAGGCCGGGGAATCCCTTGGCAGCTGGCGGTGCTGTACCTCGGCCTTACGGTGCTCTCGGACTGCTTCGAAACGGCCCAGAACGGGGCCATTACCGTATTTGGACAAAAGGTGACCCACGGACTCCGGTCCACCCTGTGTGCCAAGCTGGACCGGCTGCCGGCCGGGTATTTTACCGGCCATCCCAGCGGCCAGACCACCTCTGTGTTCGTCAATGACGGGGATACCATCGATACCCTGTATTCTGACGGCATCGTAGGGATGCTGGCCGATGCCTGCAAGCTGCTGGGGATCTTGGGGATCCTGTGGAGCCGGAGCCGGGGGCTGTTCCTGATCCTCTGCTTCCTGCTGCCCCTGCTTTTTGTGCTGACCCGGCATTTCCAGAAGGGGACACTGGCCGCCCAGCGGGAAAACCGCCGGGCCATCGGCCGGGTGAACAGCCACGTGCCGGAAACCATCCATAATATCCGGACCATCCATTCCTTGGGGAAGGAACAGTATATGGAAGGACGGTACGATACCCTGATCACTGACAGCTTCCGGGCCATCAACCGGGCCAATGTGTTCGACGGGGTCTATTCTCCCATCATCCTAGTGACCCAGGCGGCGGTGGTGGCAGTGATCATGGTGGGAGCAGCCTTGGGTCCTGCCTGGGCGGATCTGTTCGGCCTTTCTGTAGGGTCCGCTGTGGCAGTCATCGCCTACGTGGGAAAGATCTTCGGGCCCCTGGAAAGCATCGGCATGGAGATCCAGAGCATCCAGAGCGCCATGGCGGGGATCCAGCACATCGGAGAGTTCTTGGGGGAAGAGGAACGGAAACCGGCCTCTGCGGAACCTTTGCTGGAAGACTTGGAAGACAAGGCCGTGGCCTTTTCCCATGTGACCTTTGGATACGACCCGGCCCAGCCCATCCTAAAGGATTTTTCCTGCAGCCTGGAGCCTGGGGAACAGGCCATCCTCATGGGGCCCAGCGGCTGCGGTAAAAGCACCCTGTTCAAGCTGCTCCTGGGGCTTTATGCCCCTCAGCAGGGGACGGTGGCCCTCATGGGGAAACGGGCTGGGAGCCTTCCGGAAGAAGAAAAACGCAGCCTCTACGGCTGTGTGGAGCAGGAATTTTCCCCGGTACCCGGAACGGTGGCAGACCAGGTGACTCTCTTCGATGCTTCTGTTGCCTCAGACCAGGTGGATCGGGCCCTGGAACTGGTGGGCCTGAAGGAAGCTGTGGATCGGCTGCCCCAGGGGAAGGATACCCTCATGGCCGACGGACTGTTCTCCCAGGGGGAACTCCAGCTGCTGAACATCGCCCGGGCCGTGGCCAAAGAGCCTCGGCTGCTGCTCTTGGACGAAATCACCGCCAATTTGGACAGCCAGACGGAAGAAAGGGTGCTGAAGGCCCTGGAACGGGCCGCCCAGGGCCAGATCGG
>ERZ772881.2349-NODE-2349-length-13930-cov-3.309550_pt1 | contig 13930 bp, 12 predicted proteins | sample MGYA00580581_ERZ772881 | MGnify/ENA primary metagenome ERZ772881 (study PRJEB29015, sample SAMEA2737668) | human gut metagenome | biome: human gut; feature: human-associated habitat; material: faeces | place: China | collected 2012 ...
CCTGTTCAGCGAGGTGAGCCGCGCGCTCGACCGGGCGCGGCCGCGCGATCTGGAGCCGCAGTCCGCGGCGGTGTTCGATCAGGCCGCCGACCGCGTTTGCCGGAGCTGCGGGCGCTGGAAGGACTGCTGGCAGACCCATGCGCAGGAGACGTACTTGGCGCTTTCACACGCGGCGGGGCGTATTTTTCAGTCTGGCTGCGCCGCCCGGGACGACCTCCCGGCGGAATTCACAGAGCGCTGCTGCTATCCGGACGGCTTCCTTGCCGCCGTCAACGAGGCGATGGAGACCCAGCGGACGCGGCGGCAGTATCAGACGCGCCTTGCCGAGAGCCGGAGCATTCTATCCGATCAGTTCCGCTACCTCTCCCGCCTGCTTCAGGGCGTCTGCGACCCGGAGCGCGACGCCGCGCCGTCCGTCCCGGCCTATACGCCGGATCTCGGCTACCGTGCGCGCGGCGTGCGCGGCGGCAGCGTCAGCGGCGACCACGGGAGCTGCTTTACCTGCGGAGAATGGTACTATCTGCTGCTGTGCGACGGGATGGGCACCGGCGAGGAGGCCTCCCGCGAAAGCGCCTCGGCCATCCACTTCCTCTCGGAGCTGCTGCTGTCCGGCTTTGAGGCGCAGGATGCGCTGCAAATGCTCAACGGCGTGTATATCCTGCGCGGCGACGGCGGCTTTTCGACCGTCGATCTGCTCCAGATCAGTCTTGTCACCGGCGAGGGCTTCCTGCACAAATGGGGCGCTGCGCCCTCCTATCTCCGGCAGGCGCACCGGCTCGTGAAGCTCGGCGCACCGACGCCGCCGCCCGGCCTTGGCGTGGACGGAAGAGGGCGCGGCGAATGCCTGCGCGTGTCCATGGGACGGGGAGAGATGCTCGTTCTTGTTTCGGACGGCGTCGCGCCGGAGGAAACGGAGCGCTGGATCCGGGGCTACAAGGGCCGCTCTCCGCGTGAGCTGGCCTCCGGCATCCTCGGCTGCGGCGGTGAGACCGGCGACGACCGTACCGCCGCCGTCCTGTGCCTGCGGCCCTGCACGGCGAAGAAAACCGCCCGCGCGGCAGGGAACCGGCTTTTGTCGCGGCTACGGCTGTAAAAAATCGGAGGCAGTCCGAAAGGACTGTCTCCGTTTTTGTTTTGCGTCGGGACGGAACAGGATTCGCTTCGCGGACATACTTTTTTCTGGCTTGTCAGAAAAAGTATGCAAAAAAAGAGACGCTGGGGAAGAGAATAGCGCTTACGCGCCTGAAAAACGAGTCGTTCCGTTGTGCGTGTTATCGTTATACCGACCATAGTCCGAACGCCCTTCGGGCGGGCATAACAATTTCTGCATTCGTAAATTGCAGTGCGGTAAATATTTGACGTATGGAAGTCGAAGGATGTGCGGTTTTTTGAGCTTTGTAGGGGCCGATGCCCACATCGGCCCGCTGCAAAGGCAGCGCATTCTGCGCCTTTATCGGAACAGCCTCCGCAGCACAGGCTGGAGCCGCCCGACATACAGCGGCCGCAGCCGTCGGAGTACAAAGTCATACAGCAGGAACACGATGTTCCCGCCGAGCAGCAGCGCCGCCGTCATGGCCTTTCCCATCTCGCGGAACTCCGCCCGCGCGGTATCGGAGATGAGCACGAACAGCAGCACGGCATACGCCGCGAGGACTGCCGTATTGAAGAAGGCCAGCTTGCACAGCCGGGAGAGCAGTCCGGGCCGGACGGCGTCGAAGCGCGCCTTCAGGATCGGATAATAGCCCAGCGCCGCAAACAGCAGCGCTGCTTCCTTATCCGCGCAGAGAAGCAGGCTCAGCAGCGCCGCCGCCGTAAAAAGGCCCCACGCGGCCCGCGGGCCGCATTCCTCCTGTGCCGGGATCAGGACAAGGCTTGCCAGCAGCGGCGCGCAGTAGGTCGCGCCGGGGAAAAGGCCCCCAAGCAGCATCAGCGCCGCCGCCAGCGCGGCCAGCACGCCGCAAAGCGCGATCGGCCCGCTTTTTCCGTGCATCATCTGCCGTTGTTTTTCAGCAGGTCATACTTGATGTCCCACAGCTTCTGCGACAGATCGACGTAGTAGGTATGCGGGTTGTCGAAGCGCTTGACCTCGTCCCAGAGCGTGTCGATCTGCTGCGCGCAGTATTTCTGGATCTCGTCCAGCGTCGGCAGGTCGTAGACCAGCTCGCCGTTTTTGAAGATGGGCACCAGCAGCTCCTTGGCTGTGAAGTCGTAGACGGTCTTGCGCTTCCACGTTGCGGAGGGGTCGAAGATCTCCAGATCCTTCGTATCGTCCACGACCTCGTCATGGACGCACAGATAGTCCGCGATGGCCTTGCCGGTGTCGTTGCCGAAGAAGCGGTAGAGCTTCTTGAAGTGCGGGTTTGTGATCTTGCCGACGTTTTCGCTGATCTTGATCTTCGGAATGATGTTCCCCTGTTCGTCCTCGACCGCCGTCAGCTTGTATACGCCGCCGAAAACCGGCTCGGACTTGGCGGTGATGAGCCGCTCACCGACGCCGAACATGTCGATGCAGGCGCCCTGATTGATAAGGTCCTGAATGAGGTATTCGTCGAGCGAGTTGGAGACGGAGATCTTGCAGCTCTGCCAGCCCGCATCGTCGAGCATCTTCCGCGCCTTCTTCGTCAGGTAGGTCATATCGCCCGAGTCCAGACGGATGCCGCACTTTGTCAGACCGCGCGGCTTCAGGACTTCGTTGAAAACGCGGATGGCGTCGGGGACGCCGCTCTTGAGCGTGTTGTAGGTATCGACGAGCAGCGTGGGATTGTCGGGGTAAATCTCGCAGTAGGCCTTGAACGCCTCATACTGCGAATCGAACATCTGCACCCAGGAGTGCGCCATCGTGCCGCCGGCGTAGACGCCGTAGAGCTGGTCGGAGACGGTGCAGGCCGTGCCGGCGCAGCCACCGATGTAGGCTGCGCGCGCGCCAAGGATCGCGCCGTCGCTGCCCTGTGCGCGCCGGGAGCCGAATTCCAGGACCGTCCGGCCCTTTGCCGCGCGGACGACGCGGTTTGCCTTGGTGGCGATCAGGCTCTGATGGTTGAGCGTCAGCAGCAGGAACGTTTCCACGAGCTGCGCCTCGATGGCGGGTGCGCGGACGGTCATGATCGGCTCGCGCGGGAAGATCGGCGTGCCCTCGGGCACCGCCCAGATATCGCCCGTAAAGCGGAAATCGCGCAGATAGCTGAGGAAATCCTCGCTGAAAATGCCGCGTCCGCGAAGATAGGCAATGTCGTCCTCGTCAAAATGGAGCTGCTGGATATACCGCACCGCCTGCTCCAGGCCGGCCGCAATGGCGAAGCCGCCGTTGTCCGGCACCGTCCGGAAAAACACGTCAAAGTAGGTGATCCGATCCTTATAGCCGCACTGGAAATAACCGTTTCCCATCGTCAGCTCATAAAAATCACAGAGCATGGTCAGATTCGGCTTTTTGTCCGCGTTCATAGAAGAACCTCCGCATCGTTGTAAATACTGTGTTTTGCCGCGTGAGAGAATTTCGCGGTCTTATCCCTATTATACCATGGAAGCCGGAAATCTCAATCCCCATCCGGGGCCGCAAGCGCCCGTGCGCGGGCAAATTTACTCTTCCGTTCCTCCGCAAGGCGGTATTTTTCCGCCAGCGCGTGCGCGTAGTCCAGCATGACGGCCTCGCTGCCGCTTTTCAGCTCCAGCTCCAGCTCGCACAGCGGCTCCTGCCGTCCGCCGCCGATCAGGCTTCCGATGTCGCCGCAGATCTCGCAGTCTGCGCCGTCCAGATGCAGCAGCGCCGTGATGCGCGTGAATTTTGCGCCGCAGACGATGACCGGCTCCGCCTCGCGCAGCAGCTGCACCAGCTCCTCCGGCGCGCCAAGCCCGGCGAGCTTTTCCGGCGCCTCGTCGAGGTATTCGCCCTCCCACGCCCATTCGCCGCGCGCGTAGCCCTCGCCGGGCGTTTTGAGCGTGATGACGCTGACGCCGTTTTCCTTCCGCAGACGGTAGGTGCATTTCCGCGCGGAAAGCGCGCCGTCCTCCGTGTCGTAATAGGTCGTCTCCATCTGAATGCTGCGGTACTGCGGCTGATCCATCCGCGTCAGCACGAGCGGGTCGCAGAGGATGCAGTCGAGCAGCTGCAAATCATTTACCGCATATTTGATCTCCAATTCCGTCGCCATAGCCGGGCCTCCCCATGATTTTTGTTCTATTGTACGTTCTTTTGCGCCGGTTGGCAAGGGCGCAGCGGCGCGATTTCACGTTCCCGGCGTCCCTTTTGCATACTTTTTTCGACAAGACAAAGGCATACCTGCGGAGCGATACTGCACTCCCGCTGCAAAAGAAAGCCCCCGCAGGGCCGAAGCCCCGCGGGGGTCGATAGGACAGCTTTTGAAGAATTACTTCAGGTTGCCGAGGTCCTCAACATTGACGTTGGTGACAGCGGGCATAGCCGTGATGTCGTTGGAAACGGTGATGGTGCCGTCGAACATGGCAGCGACGAGAGCTGCGTAGTCGTCAGCGGTGAACTTGCCGTCCTCAAACTGCGTGCTGGCAGTCGGGATCTGGACATAGTTCTCTTCCGGGTTCGCGGAGACGAGGCCCAGAGTGTCGATCTTGCCGCCGTAGTTGGCGAAGTTGCCAGCCAGGACTTCGGAGAGCAAATGCTTGACGGTGGGGGCAAGGCCCTTCATAGCGGAGGTAACAGTCATGCCTTCGCCGTAGCTGCCGTCGATGATGCCCTTCTGGTCAACGTCAACGCCGATGACCTTGCCGCCGACCTTGGCAGCAGCTTCCGCCGCGGAGGTGTAGATGCCGCCGCCGCAGGCAAAGACGATCTCGGTGCCGCCCTGATACCAGGTGTCCATTGCAGCGGTGATGTCAGCGTCGCCGGAGAACTGGTTGCCGTAAGCGTACTTCAGATCGACCGTGATGTCGAGTTCCTTTGCAGCAGCGTCAACGCCCTGCACATAGCCGTAGCCGTAACGAACGACTGCCGGGACAGCCATGCCGCCGAGGAAGCCGAGCTTGGTGTAGCCCAGCTTGACAGCTGCGTAGCCAGCCATGTAGCCGCAGAGCTCTTCCTGATAAACCGCGCAGTAGAGGTTTGCGGGAACGACATAGTCCTCGCCGAGGTCGCCGGCGCCGACGTCCAGAGCGATGAAGGTGGTGTCGGAGTTGCTCTCAGCGGTTTCCTTGATGGCTTCGCCGAAAGCGTAGCCGGGCATAACGACGACATTGTAGCCTTCGTCGATCGCCTTTTCGATCATGGCGACACGGTCAGCGGTGTTGTCACCAGCGGGCTTGAAGTAGTTGAACTTGACGCCGTTGGCCTCGCAGAACTCCTTGCAGGCCTCATAGGTGGTCTGGTTGAAGGACTGGTCGGTGATGTCGCCGTAGTCGGTGATCATGGCGACGGCGTAATCGGACTCAGCCGGAGTCTCCTCGGGCTGCTCAGCCGGGGTCTCCTCAGGCTGCTCGGCCGGAGTCTCTTCGGGCTGCTCTGCCGGGGTATTGTCGGCAGGAGTGTTGTCTGCGGGAGCCTTATCATCGGGCTTCTCGGTGGTCGCGCAGGCAACCAGAGAAAGGACCATGACGACTGCAAGCAGAAGCGCAAGAATCTTCTTCATTGTTTATTCCTCCAAAAAATTTGTAAAGTCCAGCTTTCGCTGTTGTTTCAACATATCACATTTCCCGTGAAAAATCAACCTTTTGCCGGAAAAAAACGCAGCCTGGATATTTATTCAGTTTTTTGCATTTCTTTCATATACTTCCCGGCGCTGAAGCCGTAGGGGAGGAAGTCCTCCAGCCGGACGGCCACATAGCTGTCATCCGAGCGGCCCATGTAGATCATGAAATCCGGGCCGCAGAACTCCTGCATCACCTGACGGCAGACGCCGCAGGGCGGGAAGATATCCTCGATCACGCCGTTCCTTCCGCCCACCACGGCGATGGCCGTAAAATTCCGCTCACCCTCGTAGACCGCCTTGAAGAACGCCGTGCGTTCGGCGCAGTTCGACGGGCTGTAGGCCGCGTTTTCGATGTTGCAGCCCAGATAGACCTTTCCCTCCGCCGTGAGCAGCGCCGCGCCGACCTTGAAGTTGGAGTAAGGGGTATATGCGTGCTGCATGGCTTCCTTTGCCCGACGGATCAGCTTGACCGGTGTCATAATGATATCCTCCTCATTTTTGATTGTCATGTCAGAGAAGCTCCCTTGCAAAGCTGCGGCCCGGCGTGTCCAGCTGCGCGCCGAGAAGCTCGGCGACGGTCGCGCCGATGTCGCAGAAGCCCACGCGCGTTCCCAGATCGACCGGACGGACCTTTTTGCCCAGCGCGATCATGGGGATATACTCGCGGGTGTGGTCGGTGTGCTTTGTATAGCCGGGGTCGCAGCCGTGGTCGGCGGTGATGATGACGCAGTCGTCGTCACCGAGCTTTGCGAGGAAGCCGGGCAGCCAGCGGTCGAACTCCGTCAGCGCGGCGGCGTAGCCGTCCGGATTGCGGCGGTGGCCGTAGAGCATATCAAAGTCTACCAGATTTACGAAGCAAAGACCCTCGAAATCGCGCCCGGCGAGCGCCAGCGTTTTGGCCAGACCGTCGGTATTGCCGGTGGTGTAGGTGAATTCGGTCATGCCCTCGCCCGCGAAGATGTCGTGGATCTTGCCGACGGCGATGACATCCTTCCCGGCTGCCTTCACTGCGTCCAGCAGCGTCTGCGCCGGCGGCTCGAGCGAGAAGTCATGGCGGCGCGTCGTGCGGTGATACGGCCAAGGCTTATGTAGATGCCAATGACCAGTTGGAAGGTATCGTAGCGCTTCAGTATAGCCCTTATGCAGGAGGTGAAGGAGACGTTATTTGGGTAACGAATAAAGCAGGATATGATATCCCGGTCATTACGGTGAAATACTCTTTGTGGAATTTTGGAAACCGGAATGCGGAACGTGAAGGTACCCCTGCCTATATTGCCGGAAGATTGAAACAGGAAGCACAGCAGGAAAGTTTTTCTGTAGTATGTGTGCATGCATGGAGTAATTTCTCCGATCACGGACAGACGGAAGATCCCCTGATTGAGAACCAGTCTGGAGATATTCGTGGAGCCGGAGCGGCAAAGCTTTGTGCAGGACATCTGAACGATAGTTTTGAAGTAGTAAATATGCAGGAACTGGTATGGCGTTTGCGTATGAGCCAGCGTCCGGAACAGACGAAGAAGTATCTGAGTGAGGTATTTTAATTAACTAGAGTTTCACAGGCTCTCTGTATGGCTTTCTCTTTTCAAACGTGGAAGGAGAAAGCCATACAGAAGGCTTGTGAAACTTAAGCAAATAATAATAGATATGGTTGCAAGATTGTTTTTCTTATCAATCTGTCTTCCTTTTCTGCTCACCTCGTGTCAGCAGTCAAAGAAGACAGTAGAGTTTGTAGACTACGTGAATCCTCTGATGGGTACCGAATCTACTTTTGCGTTTTCGCATGGTAATACTTATCCTGCTGTGGCAGTGCCTTGGGGAATGAATTTCTGGAGCCCGCAGACCGGGGAGAATGGCAGTGGATGGATGTATACGTATGCCGATAGTCTGATGCGCGGCTTCCGGCAGACACATCAGCCTAGTCCTTGGATGAATGATTATGGTACCTTTTCCATTATGCCGCTTGCCGGAGAACTGAAAATGAGTCATAAAGAACGTCTGGTTCCTTTCTCACATCAACAGGAAAAAGCGACTCCTTATAATTATAGTGTTACATTCGATAACGGATTGCAGACTTCTCTTTCTGCTACTTCCCGTGGAGCTGTATTCGAAGTCTCTTTCCCTGAAAAAGAAGACCAGTATGTAGTGGTGGATGCATACCACGGAGGAAGTTCAATAACGATTGAACCGGAAAACCGGTTGGTAAAAGGTGCGACACGATATAATAACGGAGGTGTACCGGATAACTTTGCTAATTACTTTATGATGGAATTCAGTCATCCCGTCATAGAATACGGCACTTACAATGGAGATACTCTGCTGCACCATCAAACCGATGTAGCGGCCGATTATACCTGTGCCTATCTGAAATTTGATGTTCCGGCAGGTGAAAAACTGACCATACGTACAGCCTCTTCTTTTATCAGTCCCGAACAGGCTGCCATCAACTTTAATCGTGAAGTAGCCGATGCGGATGTACAATTGATCAGCGGGAAAGCCCGTGAACAGTGGAATAACTATCTCGGACGTGTAGAAGCGGAAGGAGGAACAGACGAACAATTTCGTACCTTCTATTCCTGCCTGTATCGTACGTTACTTTTCCCGCGTGAGTTCTATGAGTTTGATTCACAAGGAAATCCTGTTTATTACAGTCCTTATGACGGTAACGTGCATGATGGTTATATGTATACCGATAATGGTTTCTGGGATACGTTCCGTGCGGTTCATCCGTTGTTCACGTTACTTTATCCGGAGGTTTCGGAACGCGTGACGCAATCTATCCTTAATGCTTATGATGAAAGTGGTTTTATGCCGGAATGGGCGAGCCCCGGTCATCGTGGTTGCATGATTGGCAATAACTCTGTTTCCTTATTGGTCGATGCATGGATGAAGGGGATACAAATGGTAGATGCCGAAAAAGCTTTGGAAGCGATGATTCATCAGACACAGGCCCGCCACGCGGAAATAGCTTCTGTAGGACGTGACGGCTTCGAGTATTATGATAAGCTCGGCTATGTACCTTATCCGGAAGTTCCCGAAGCTACAGCCAAAACACTCGAATATGCTTATGCTGACTGGTGTATCGCCCGCTTTGCGCAATCGCTGGGTAAACAGGATATCGCAGACCAGTATTATCAGAAAGCCCAGAATTACCGCAATCTGTATTATCCGGAACATGGTTTTATGTGGACTAAGGATGCCAAAGGCAATTGGCGTGATCGTTTTGATGCTACGGAATGGGGCGGTCCTTTCACAGAAGGAAGTTCCTGGCACTGGACTTGGAGCGTATTTCACGATCCGGAAGGTTTATCTGAACTGATGGGCGGACATGAACCGATGGTAGCCCGTCTCGACTCTATGTTTGTGGCCCCGAACACTTATAATTATGGAACCTATGGTTTCGTTATCCACGAAATAGCTGAGATGGTTGCCTTAAACATGGGACAATATGCGCATGGCAATCAACCGGTGCAGCATGCCATTTACTTGTATGATTATATCGGTCAACCTTGGAAAACACAGTACCATCTCCGTAATGTTATGGATAAACTCTACAATTCCGGAAGTAAAGGATACTGTGGCGACGAGGACAACGGGCAGACATCTGCTTGGTATGTATTTTCTGCTATGGGATTCTATCCGGTTTGTCCGGGAATGCCTGAATATGCGGTAGGTTCTCCGTTATTTAAAAAGGTAACTCTGCATCTTCCCGAAGGGAAAAACTTCGTCGTTTCAGCAGCAGATAATGCGGCAGACCGTCCATACATAAGGAAAGCTCTGTTGAATGGACAAGAATTCACACGCAACTATCTGACGCATGATGAACTGAAACAGGGCGGAGAACTGAATCTGTCAATGGACAGCGTACCGAATCAGCAAAGAGGTACCCAACCGGCAGACTTCCCATATTCTTATTCCAAGTAGTTTCAATAGGTTTTAGTATACTTTTCATTGACCGATATGGAGAGAATCTTAATTGATTTGATCTGTATCGGTCATACAATAGGAATTTAAAGCCAGGCTTTGTCTTTGCTGTTTCTTTTGTTACCTTTGTGCATCTAATATGAGGTTTATGATACATTCTCTTCCATCTTCCGAACCCTTGACGGCACAAAAGCTTTTCTCAAAGCTTTATGTTTCCTACTATGCCCGTTTGGTTCGTTTCGCTTCCCTTTATGTAGGAGCTATGGGAGACGCAGAGAATATAGTACAAGATTTTTTCCTCTATTTATGGGAACGTAAAGAGATACTTCCGGAACTGCAACAACCCGATGCATATCTTTTCTCCGCTGTCAAGCATCGTTGTCTGAACTTCCTTCGTTCACAACTTTCTATAGTAGACCGCAGGCAGCCGCTTTCTGATATTATGGAGCAGGAGTTTAAACTGAAACTTTATAGCCTGCAACTACTTGATGATTCCCAAATGTCGATAGACGAAGTAGAAAAACAGATCTGCCGTGCAATTGATAACTTACCGGAACGTTGCCGAGAAATATTTGTCATGAGTAAACTAAAAGGAATGAAATACCGTGAGATAGCCGGAGCACTCGGCATTTCGCAGAATACGGTAGAAGGTCAAATGGCTATCGCATTAAAAAAACTTAGGGAAGAGTTGCGTCATTGTCTGCCTTTGCTGCTTCTATTGAGCGTATAAGGATAAATCGCCTATGTATTGTCTTTGCTTCAGTCCATTCCATATACTTTAGTCAAGCTGAGTACTAATTTGCAGCTTATAATGAATGAATTTAGTTCCGGTTGCTTATAAATCTATTCGTCTGACAGTTGTTGAACTTTCGTCTGACAATTGTTATCTTTTCGTCTAACAACTGTCAGACGAAAGTTCAACAACTGTCAGACGATTAAATTTAAGTATAATGAATACTAAATCTGTGTACATCAAGAATTAAATCTTAGAGTAAATCCGAACAGATTAGTTCGTTTCAAAACAGTTCTTAGCTTAAACTTATTGGATTTTACTTCCCTTCCTTGATTTTTTTTCATTTTCCTTTGGTGGTAAATGTAAGTTGCTGTGTCTTCTTATTAAAAGCGCGCAATATGATGAATGAGAAATGGAATCAATACTTTTTCGGAGAACCGACCGAAGAGGAAAAACGGGAGCTTTTTCAGGAACTGGAAAAGAACGAAGATATGAAACGGGAATTTGCAGAAATGCAAAATATCGTAGGTCTGTCCGGATTATTACCCAGAGAAGATGATTCTTTGAAAGGCGAACGGAATCTGGAAGCAATGATGAACCGTCAGGAGAAAAAGCTGAGGCGGAAACGGGTGTTGCAAATCGTGCGGTATACTACTTCGGCAGCCGCTATGATTGCTCTGACGTGGATGCTCGCCTGGTATATGTTTGTTGGCTCGGAGACTCCTTCTTATACGGAGATTACAGTTCCGAAAGGGCAACGGGTACATTTAACCCTTCCGGATGGTAGTGAGGCATGGTTGAGTTCGCTTTCTACGTTGAAGTGGCCTTCTGTTTTTTCGTCCGATGCCCGTACGGTAGAACTGGATGGAGAGGGTTTTTTCACTGTGACAAAGGATGCTTCCCGTCCTTTTACAGTGCAGACGCAGAAGTATGATGTAAGAGTGCTTGGTACGGAATTTAATGTGTATGCTTATAGTAACAGTGAGAAGTTTGAGACAGACTTGCTCTCGGGTAAAGTGAGGGTTAGCTCTACCGGATTTCCAGAAGAATCGGTGAATTTATTGCCTGACGAGAAAGTGTCTTTGGTAGATGGAAAACTGGTAAAGTCTTCTTCTCATTTTGGAGGAAAGGAATATCGTGAACAAGGAATTTATGACTTTGAAGAATTACCGTTGGGCGAAGTGCTGGAAAGATTGGAGCAATGGTATGATATTCATTTTACTGTGGATGATCCATCTCTGTTGAGTAAGATTATTTCGGGTAAGTTCCGGCAAAGCGATCAGATTGAAACGATTCTGAAAGCGATTAGCCGTGCGGACTTATTTGAGTACAAAATACTGTCACAGCGAGAGATAACGATATATTAATAATCTGATTAAAATTTAATGCCTATGTAACACAACGGAGTAGAATAAAACGAAAGTAAATAGACATCAAAATGAGGAATAAAAAGGGGGAAAGTGGTGCAACACTCTCCCCAATTCCTCAGCTATTAATACTTTCTCTGTTTCACATTTTTGTGAACCTAAAATTAAGTACTAACAAAATCACTTAGCAAAGTTATGAAAAAAATCTTTTCACTGCTCGCTTTGGTCCTGTTTATTAACCTTTTTACATACCAGACCCAGGCACAGACAGCAGTTGTGAATATTAATAAAACTTCGGTTTCGCTAAAAGAACTGATTCAAGAAGTCGAAAAACAGGCCGGATATTTGTTTGTCTACGGAAAAGACATCAATATCGAACAGAAAGTAAAAATCAATGCCCGGAATAAACAGGTAAAAGCATTGCTTGAAAATGTATTGCCGCAAATAGGTCTGACGTATGAATACGCCGACAATTACATCTCATTGAAGAAAACGCAGGTAGAGAAAAAATCAATAGGTAAAAAAATAATAGTCAAAGGAACCGTAGTAGACAAAAGTGGCGAGCCTATTATCGGAGCTAACATCATGGAGCAGGGAAGTGCTTCCAATGGTACGATCACGGATATCGATGGTAAATTCACGTTATCTTTGCCTTCCAATTCGGTATTAGCGGTTACGTATGTGGGTTTTTCCACAAAAAATCGGCATAAGACGCAAAGAAAAGCAAAGTTCTACTTGAATAATTGGAGGTCAGTATTTTATATGCAGGGCGGATTGAAACAAGCTTTGGCATAAAACGCTTGAAAATACCCCTTTCGGACAAAGTTCGGCTACTAAGCAGCTACCAGTCCTAAAGAGGATATATGGGATATAACAAGTTCTGTTTCATAACTATGCGTTGTTTTGCATAACTCTTGGTAACAAATAATTAACTACCTTTAGAAACGAAAATTTTAGAGTTATGAAAACAAAGAGAAGTACGTTTGCAACCTCGTTCTACATCAAGAGATCCGCAGTGAGAAACCGGGACGGAAAAGCCCCCATCATGGTGAAGATCTCCATTGATGGGGATGACAAAGTATTGGGAACCAAACTATTCGTTACGCCGGATTTATGGGAGAATGGTAAGGCAAAAGGCAAGTCTGCCGAGGCGACAGAGATAAACGGGCAGCTCAAAGAAGTCAGTGCCCGGCTTACCAACCACTATCACCGCATCCTCCGGGAAGAGGATTTTGTCACCGCCGAAAAGCTGCGTAACGCCTTTCTGGGTATCGGTGTGATGGAAAACTGTATCCTGAAAGATTTCGAGAACATGAACCGGGAATTTGAGGCGATGGTGGAGAAAGGACAGCGTGCCAAATCCACTTACAACAAGTACTTGGCCGTGTACAACCATTTTGCCACCTTCCTTTGGGAGAAGAAGAAACGAACCGATATGGCTTACAAGGAACTGACAAAGGAGATTATCACCGATTTCGACAAGTACCTGCGCGTGGAAAAGGGATTGAGTGACAACACTCTTTGGATATACACCATGCCACTGCTCAGCCTGACAGACAAGGCATGGCGGCGTGGTATCGTCCGTTCCGACCCTTTCGGCGAGTACAGCCTTGAAATGCAGGAGACAGACCGGGGCTACCTCACGGAAGAGGAACTGCGCACCCTGGCTAACGCCGTGTTCGTGAAAAAACAGACCAACCTCGTACGTGACATGTTCCTCTTCGGGTGCTTCACCGGACTTAGCTACATTGATATAAAGACACTCACCCATGACAAGATCCAGCGCATGGACTTCGACGGCGAGGATTGGATCATAACCCGACGCACCAAGACCCGTGTGTCGAGCAACGTTCCCCTTATGGAAATAGCCAAGGAACTGATAGAAAGGTACAAGGGACTTGCCGGAGGCGATTTCGTATTTCCCATGCCCTCTAACGGTACATGCAACAAGCACCTCAAACAGATTGCCAAAGCCTGCGGCATCAGCAAGGAGATCGGATTCCACCTGAGCAGGCACACCTTCGCCACGACCGTCTATCTCTGCAACGGCGGCACGATAGAGGCGCTCTCCAAGATACTCGGTCACAAGCACATCAGCACCACGCAGATCTACGCTGAAGTAACTAACAAGATGGTAAGTTCAGATTTCCGTGCAATCTCCGGCAACCTCGCCGCCATGCAGCGGAGCGTACTGGAGAAAAGGGACAGGAAGCAAGGTAGGAAAAAGGTGCACCGGTCCCTCCGGGAAACGGCTT
>ERZ772881.2351-NODE-2351-length-13924-cov-31.393684_pt1 | contig 13924 bp, 10 predicted proteins | sample MGYA00580581_ERZ772881 | MGnify/ENA primary metagenome ERZ772881 (study PRJEB29015, sample SAMEA2737668) | human gut metagenome | biome: human gut; feature: human-associated habitat; material: faeces | place: China | collected 2012 ...
CGCAGGATACCATACTGCTTCATTCGTGCCGACACGCTCATGGAAATGCTGTTGATGATGTTCAGAATGGTGATTCCTGCAATCACGATGAGAAACGCATAGACCACCAGATTGAACGCCCAGTAGGTGCTTTGTATCATCCGATTTCCTTCGATTCGGTTGGAAAAAACAACCTGCTTGTTTAACGTGTCGCTCAGCAGGGTGTGTATTTGTGCAATGGCTGCGTCTGCTGTGGTATCTTTTAGTTGAATATCGATCACCGCATAGCGGTTTTGCCCGGTCAGCTGATGGAAGGTTTCTTCAGTGCAGATAACAATCGGGGAATCGGTACTACTGAACGGGCTGTCGTTCAATACACCCACGACTGTGAGCTTTGCATCCTCCAGCTGAATGGTATCACCCACGGTCAGGGAGTTGCTTTTGTCGAATACCGTCAGCACAGGGTATGTGCCATCCTCCGGCTCCTGCGGAAGGGTTCCGCCAATCAGGTCTTTTTTCGCCCAGTCAAACTGTATAGTATCGTATGAAATCAGGTCGATGGACCCCTGTTTTCCCTGATATTCCGCCGGGAGCGGGCAATACATCCGCCCGAATGCGTGTTTGACTTCCGGCAGAGCTTCCAGCTGCTCCACCAGCACCGGGTCAAGGACATTTTGCCCGGATGTTTCAGCCACCGATAAGTCCGGTGCGTAGGAATGCAACGGATTCAGCGCAAATCCAACCCATCGAAGCAAAACCGAAAAGCTCAAAAACAGGAGAATGCTTAACGCAAAGGAACCTGTCATCAAAAGCAGATTCTTTTTGGACGAGGTTGCATGGCTCACGCCCAAAGAAAGCTCTGCACGACTTCCAAACAACCGAGCATGACACGGAGAATCCGCTGCATTTTCCACCACATTCCCAGTTGCTGCTGTGATCGGAGAAGCTTTTGCCGCCCGCCGTGCCGGAGAAGATGCCGCGAACCAAACCGTGATAAGTCCTAGCGCAGAACCACAGATAATACCGACCGGGCTGATGCCAAGCACTGGTAAAGAGCTGAACTCCTCGCCGATAAATCCACGCAGAAAGGAACACAATCCCCATGTGGAAACGATTCCCAGCACACATCCTGCTGGAACAGCAGTTTTACACCAGAAAAGAGCTTCCAGCCGGACAAGCATCCGAACCTGATTTTTTCCTGCCCCAAGACAACGCAGCATTCCATAATAGCTGGTACGCTGAGCTACATTGCTGTTGATGCTGCCTGTGATCATAAAAATTCCGGCAAGGACGACCATGCCAGCCAACACAGCCGCTACCGCATATAAGCCTACAATATAATCGTTGTTGCTGCTTGCGTTCAACGCCATCAGGTAAGTATTTTCGGAGATTTTTTCTTCTGAAATTCCGTACTTGTTTTCGATGTTCACAATGGACTGCCGCAAATTGGTACGTGGCTTGAACTGGATGAAATACTGTGTTTCAAAGGATTCTTCTACCTGTGCGGCAATCTGAGAAAATGTACTGCGGTTCATCACCAGCACAACAGCATCATACTGGTTCGCATCGGAGGTATCCTCATTGAAACCTGCGACAGTAAGCGAAATGGTCTGTCCATCCGGGAGCGTCAGCGGAATCGCTGTACCGACCGTAACATCCAGCCAATCCCGGATGTTTGCTGTCACGAGCACTTCGCCATCCGCCGGGGCAGTGCTACACTGCATTCCCGGAAAGATTTGAAGGATTGCATCATCTGCTCCTACCAGTGCGGCACGTTTATCTCCGGCAAAGTAGTTTTCCGTAAGGGAAGCGTTGATGTCGCTATACGCCGAAAATGCAGCAACATCCTCCTGTGCGGCAAGCTCTGCGGCTGTTTCAGGGGAGATGGCCTTTACCATGATATGCCAGTTTCCGTTTTTGTTCAGCTGGTTTGAGGTTTCCATCCGAATCGCCATATCTGCCATACTGAACACCACCGTGACCAGAAACACCGCAAGGACGATGCACAAAATCGTCATGCGGTTCTGCCGTCTGCGTACCTTGGCAGAAATCGGGATCAGGCTCAGATAGCTTTTCATTTCTGTGCTGCTCATTCCCGGCACCTCCCAAAATCGGTCAGGCAGCCGTCCGATACCTGCAACACCCGGTCTGCCGTCTGCGCAATGCTGCGGTTGTGGGTGATCATCAGGATGGTCTGCTCGTATTTCCGGGATGTTTCTTTTAGCAGGGCAATGACCTCGCTGGTGTTCTGGGTGTCCAGATTGCCGGTCGGCTCATCCGCCAAAATCAGCGAAGGTCGGGTCATCAGGGCACGGCCGATGGCTACCCGTTGCTGCTGCCCACCGGAAAGCTGGCTTGGCAGATGCTTCCGACGGTCTTTCAGATTCAGCACGGTCAGCAGTTCTTCCAGATATGCCCTGTCCGGCTTTTGGTAGTCCAGCAGCACCGGGAACAGGATGTTCTGCTCCACGGTCAGCTCCGGGATGAGGTTGAATGCCTGAAAGATAAAACCGATATTGCGGCGGCGGAAGATCGTCAGCTCCCGGTCTTTCATGGCAAAAACATCCTTGCCATCAATCAGCACCTTGCCGGAAGTCGGCGTATCCAGTCCACCAATCAGATTGAGCAGGGTGCTTTTGCCGGAGCCGGATTCGCCAACGACCGCCACATATTCGCCTTTCGGCACGGAAAAGCTGACATCTTTCAGCGCATGGACAGCAGTTTCTCCGCTGCCGTAGGTCTTGCAGAGATGGTTGACTTCTAATAGTTCCATAGTGTATCCCTCACTTTGCAGGTTCCTTCGATTCAGACGGATCATCTCTGTCTGTGCAGAAAAGGATAACACGTCAACCTTACTGCAAGCCTACACTCAGCCTACAATTTTGTAGGAATCGGAAAATTCAGAGTAAAGGTCGTGCCCTTTCCCAGCTCGCTGTCTACTTCAATGGTGCCGTGATGGGCTTCTACAATGGCTTTTGCCAGCGGCAGACCCAGCCCGATGCCCTGTGTATCCTGTGAAAAGCGGCTGCGATAAAACCGTTTGAAGATATGGTACAAATCTTCCGGGTGGATGCCGCTGCCGTTGTCGCGCACTTTGATCTGAACCATGGACGGCAGTGCATTCCACTCTACCTGAATCGTATCTCCGCTCTTTGTGTGGTCAAGGGCATTCTTTACAAGATTGTCCACAGCTTCCTGCATCCAGTCACGGTCGCACCAAAGTGTAACCGCCTCTGAGCCGGACAGAACAAGCTTTTTCTGTTCCTGCTCTGCACGATAGTTATACTGCCGCGCGATGTCCTGCACCATTTCAGCAACATTTTCGTTTTTCTTCTCCAAGACGACCGAACCGGCATCCAGCCGGGTGATTTTGAGCAGATTCTGCACCAGCGTTTCGATGCGGTCCAACTCCTGTTCGGACAGGTCTGCAAACTCTTTGACCTCCGACGGCGAAACAGCTTCGTCCTGAAGCAGACCGTTGTAGATATTCAACGCCGCCAGCGGTGTTTTGAGTTGGTGCGAAATATCTGCAATGGTATTTTTCAAAAAACGCTTCTCCCGTTGCTCGTTGTCTGCGTGTGCGCTCAGAACTGCCGCCAATGCATTAACGGAGTGAAACAGACGGTAAAGTTCTCCCTCCCGGTCGCAGTCCAGTCGTGCATCCGGGTTGCCATCCAGACAGCTTTGGATTTGCTGGACTGCCTGTTCCAGAAGCGCGCTCTGCCTTTGGAAATAGCGAAAAAGCACGCCCCAGAGACAGCCGCCCAGAAGCAGAAAAACCAATAGTAACCCGAAAGAAAATACATGCGTCGTATGCCATACGATGCCCTGCGTGAGAGCCAATGCCACCGCCCAGACCGCCAGCACTGTCCGGAACAAAATCCGGATCTCCCGGTTTGCGAATACTTTCATACGGCACCTTTACCCATTCCATTTATAGCCCATGCCGCGGACAGTCAGCAACATCTGCGGTTTGCCGGGGTCGTCCTCAATCTTCATCCGCAACCGCCGGATGTACACTGTTAAGGCACTGCTGTCAATGTAATCCCCATCGCAGTCCCACAGTGCATCCAGAATTTGTTCCTTGGATAGCACGGCATTCGGATGCTGCATAAAGAAGCAGAGCAGCTTGTACTCTGCGCCGGTCAGTTCCAGCAAGATTCCGTTTTTGTACGCCTGTCCCTGCAACAGCCGGACGGTGATGCTGCCCGATTCCAGTACGGGTTCTCCTGCGCTGGACGCATTTGCACGGCGAAGCAGTGCATTGACCCGCGACAACAGGACACCCAGCTTGAACGGCTTGGTCAGGTAATCATCCCCGCCCAGTTCCAGTCCCATGATGATATTCATTTCCTCATCCGAAGCGGTCAGGAACAGAATCGGCACGTTGGATGTGCGCCGCACCTTCTGGCAGAAATCGAAGCCAGAGCCATCCGGCAGGGAAACATCCAGCACCAGCAGGTCATATTTTCTGTCTGACCACAGCACCTCGGCTTCTGCCAGCGTCCGGGCTGTATCCAGTGCAAAGCCCTGTTTCTTGAATGCAAAAGTCAGCCCACTGATCAGGCTCAGATCATCTTCCAAAAGGAACAGTTTTCTCATGATTCCCTCTCTTTTCTGCGTTTTGTGTGTCCTACAGGTTCAAAAGCATTATAAGTTTTTTCTGCGAACATTACAATGTGCGAAACGGAAATCAGGCACATGGTATGCTGTTCACAGATGTTCAAAGGAGCGTGCGTTTGAACAAAAAGGAAAAGTCCACAAACACTTCCCCTTATCCCGATGAAGTCATTGACCGTCTGGCGCGGGCATTCTACCCGGCCATCCTTGCCTGTTGGAACAGCGAGGAGGGCCAGCGGGAGTTTGCCGCGTGGCAGGCGGAACAGGCTCATCATGCAAACAACGAAAAACAGAAAGTTCCCACTGGGGCGTTTCTGCCCCGCGGGACGCAAAACGCGGGGCACGGGCTGTTCGAATCCACTCTTTTACCGCCCCATAAAATCCATGCAAAACAAAAAGAGCAGCACCCCATAAGGTGCTGCTCTTGGTGCGACCGGGAGGATTCGAACCTCTGGCCTTCCGGGTCGGAGAACTACGACAAGCCCGTACAGACCAACGTTGAAGCGTGAATTTTGTTGGTTCTGCACAGTTGCGTCCAAAGCAAGAAAACGCCTGTTGGTGGTTGTCACAACGGGCTTTTCGGTGTTTTACGGTGCGTCTGCACAGTAGTAGTCAAATGGTGGTCAAAGAATGTAAAATAAAACGCAATAGAGTACCACTATTCCCGGTATATGACCCTTGCTTTAGCATCTTGCTGTTTTCCTATATAAACCCGTTCATTATGTTCAATTCCAAAAATGCTTGTGCATTTAATTGTCATGTTCATGCAAAAATATCCCAAAGAGTTTGTCCAACTTTCCCAACGATTTCTATAGACATCCTCAGCGAAATATATATCGAAAGCAAGTTTCTTCATCATCAATCTGTGGCTTATTCTGCTTGCAAATTTTAAATTACTTCATATTTCCATTGCAAGTATCCATAATTTTCGTCCATAAAGTGGGCCAAAAGCTGAAATCACTCCAGCGGCCGGGGATAAGCCAGCCGGGCAGGGTTTGCAGAAAATGGGGTACCGCCCACGCAAATGCCAGTGCTAAAGCAAACAGGGCTGCCCCGTGCAAGACACCGGGCAGGGCACAAATAAAGCGCAGCAACAGCACGACCAAAGCCAGTCCGATAATCAGGGCAGGCAGGGCACACGCTGCTTGAGCCAGCCATGCCTTTTGGGGGCCGTAAGTGATGGCGGTGATCTTTCCGGCACCGGTTGCTGCGGCCCACTGTTCGGCGCCCGTTTTGGGGGTGTCGGGCGAAAGACCCCGCAGCGCCGCGTGGGTAAAGCCGCTTTGCGCCGGATAAAGAAGCGTTTTGCTTTTACTTTTAAACACGCCGGAAATGAAATACTCGGTACGGTCCAGTGCAACAGTCAAGCCCATAATATCATAGCTGCCAAACAGTGTCCACGCCAGCGTCGAAGAAATCGCGCACTGCTGTCCTACGACACCGGGTGCTGTGCCCTGAAGATATTCCACGGGCAGACAGTCCTGCGCTGTACCGTCAAAGCCGATACAGGTCACATCTTCCGCTGTGCGGTCAGAATCTGCCGAGACCGCTGCTGCTTTCTCGCTCCAAAAGCTGGCAGTAACGGCTTGAGTGTTGGCATTACTTTTTTCCCATTCCCGTGCAGCGGCAAGCTGCCCGGCTGTAAGCGGGGAAGACAGGGTCACCGTCACGGTTGGGTTCTGCTGTACAATATGCGCTGCGCGGGTCTGCAAAAGCAGCTGCAAAACTACCAGCAATACTGCCGCAACCGCCCAACCTCTTTTACGATGCATCATGGATCTTCACCCGGTCCCCGGCCTGCACGGCCCGCGTACTGCTGACAATGACCTGTGTATCGGCGTCCAGCGCACCACTGACGGCGGCGGTGGTATCGCCCGTTTCCACCACCGTGACAGGCAGCGATACTACGATATTCTGCTGACCCAAGATTGTGGCTTTTTGTTCGATAGCCAGCACATAGCAGCCGGTATTATCTTTATGTACCGCGCTGGCCGGCAGCACACAGGGCCGCTTTTCACCCTGCACCGTGGCCGATGCGTTGGCAGCACCGGCACACCATGCCCCTTTGGACAAGGTGCATTTTGCTGTAACGGTGCCGTTTTCATCCGGGGCCGAAAGGCTCTGCACGGCGGCATCACAGCTTGCGCGGCTCTGGCTCAGGTGCAGTACAGTGCCAACTGAAACAAGGTTGGCTTGAGATTCTTCCAAAGGAATTTCGGCGGTAAAATCGGCATCTGCAGCCAGCTGGCCGCCCACGGCAGGGGAGGGCTGCCCAACCACGAGATCCAGCGACACAAGGGTGCCATCACTGGGGGCAGTCAGTGTGCCGCCCGCCTGCTGCACGGCAAGCAAGGCATCCAGTTCGGCCTGCAGGGTTTCGGCATCAGAGGCCGTTACAGCAGCAGCGGCGCGGTCCAGTGCGTTCTGTTTTTCCGTGGTTTCCTGCTCTTTCTCCAGCGTGTGCAGTGCGGTGTTGCGGTTATCCTCGGCACTTTGGGCGGCGGAAAGTGCCGCATTGTTGGCATCTTCGGCGGCTTTTTGGGCGCTGTACAGGGCATCCTCCGCAGCTTCCAGGGCAGCGGCGGCGTTTTCTACGGCGGCCTGTTTTTCAGCGTCGTCCGCATAGCCGGCATTGCGGGCTTTTTCCAGAGCGGCAGCAGCTTCGTCCCGCTTGGTCTGGGCACGGGAAACGCTCTCTTCACCATCGGCGTAGATTCTGTGTGTTTCCTCGTAGGCACGTTCTAATTGCTGCTGGGCGAGCTGGGCGGCGTAGGGGTCGGCGGTGTCTCCCGCCGTCTGTTGTGCGGCCTGGGTCCGGGCCTGCTGCAACGCGGCCCGCTTGGCGTTTACGGCGCGGTCCACTTCAGCGGCATCAAACACGGCCAGCGTGTCCCCGGCCTTGACGGTCTGCCCCGCCTGCACGGGTACTGCCATGACCAGCAGACCCGCGGGCACTGTAAAAGGGGTGCCGCCCGCAAAGCTGACCGTGGCCGTAGTGCGCACGCTTTTTGTCACATTGCCGGAGGACGGCCTCTGCACCGTCACGCTGGCCATGGCTGCCCCTGCTGTACCGCGGGCCAGCAGTGTCAGCACCAGCAGCAGTGCAAAAAAGCGGACAATCCACCCAAGCCGCTGGCGCTGGCGTGGGTCCATCCCGGTAAGCAGTTCGATAGGTCCTCATCCTTTCACGGCTCCGGCCAGAATCCCCTGTTCCAGATACTTTTGGCCGAAAGCAAAAATCAGTACGGCGGGCAGCAATGCAAACAGGCTGGCCGCCATGGTCAGTGCCAGGTCGCGGGTAGTATCGGTCAGATAGAGTGACAGCGACCAAAGCGACTGTGTTTTTAAAAAGGTCATAGGCTGTTCCAGCGCATTCCAGGCATCCAGAAAGCTCATGGTCAGCGCAGCCAGGATACCGGGCAGCCCCACTGGCAGGCCGATTCGCGCAAACTGCTGCCACGGGGTCGCGCCATCTATAGCGGCAGCTTCCAGCAGCGGCAGAGGAACAGCGTCAAACCCGCGCTGCATCACAAATACGGGAAATGTGCTGAATGCCCCCGGCAGAATGACCGCCCAGACAGTATCCATCAGTCCCAGGTGGTTTATCGTCAGATAGGCAGGCACCATAGTGACCTGGAACGGCAGCAACATTAAAATAAGGTACAGCCCCCGCACGGCCCCGCGCCCGCGAAATTTCAAGCGGGAGAGTGCCCATGCGGCGGGAGCACCCACGACCAATTGACCAGCCAACTGCGGAAATGTCTGCAGGCAGGTGTTCCAATAGGTGGTAAAGTATTCCGGTGTGTCCAGCAGCAGCTTGACAGCAGGTTCCAGCGTAGGGTAGCTGGGCAGCAGGGTCCACGCAGCCTGCCCGCTGCCGGAAAGCGCCGGGCCGATGGTCGCTGCCAGCTCCTCCGAGCCGGTCAGCGTGCCCATCAAAAGGAACCATAGCGGGAACCATACGAGCAGGACGAATGGGAAAAGCAGAATTTTTTTTAGAGCCGTTTTATGCATACCGCGATCACCGCCCCCAGCGCCCCTGCCATCAGGATTGCTGCGGCGCTCAGCCTTGGCAGATCCAGTGCCAGGAACCAGTTGTTGAACAAATGCTGCAATAAATAGATGCTTTTTTCCGGGTAGGCCCCGGCCACCAGATAGGCTTCGCGGAAAACTTTAAAGGTGTTCAGCAGACTCAGCACCAGCGTGACGGCCAGTGTGGGCAGCAGGTTGGGCAGGGTAATGGCTGTAAACTGCCGCCACCCACTGGCACCATCCACGGCAGCGGCCTCGTACAAGTCTGTGGAGATGCTGTCCAGCCCGCTGGACCAAAGGATGCTGTCATAGCCGATGTTTTTCCACAGATAAGTACCGACCAGCACCCAGAACGCAGCATCCGTGCCCATAAAGTCACAATGGGTGCCAAAAGTTCCGTTCACAAGGCCGTTTTGGGCAAACAATACTTTCCAGAGCAGTGCAAGGCTTGCCACCGGCAAAGCCATGGGCAGCAAAAAGGTCGTGCGGCAGACCTCGGCCCAGGAGGTATTTTTTAAGCCTTTCGCCCGTAGCGCCAAAGCCAGTGCCAGACTGAGCGCCAGCAGCAGCGGAACGCATACTCCGATAAACCGCACCGTATTTTCCACCGCCAGTCGGAACGCATCGTTGCCCAGTACCGCCGTATAGTTGGCAAGGCCCACAAAGTGTCGCCCCATCGTGTCGGTCACGCTGCGGCGCACCGTCTCCACAAAGGGGGCCAGCACAAACAGGGTGACACCGCACAGGCTGGGGGCCAGAAACAGCCAGGGCGTAGGGTCCGGGTGTTTGTTTTGTCTTTTCTGCATACAATTTTTTCCTGCAAAGCGATGCGCGGGGCAGCATGGCCGCTCCGCGCACCGATGTTACTTTTGTTCTGCCAGATACAGCGCCAGATCACTCTGCACACCCGCCACAGCGGCGGCCACGTCCTCGCTGCCGTCAATGATGGCCTGGGCATGGTTTATAAAGTTCTGCTGCAGCATCACCGGGAACAATACAGGTGTGGTGCAGTTGGCGTAGAAGGCATCCAGGTCGCCGACATACGCGCCGGTCACTTTACCCGTTTTTGCGCCGCTTACCGTCGCTTTGACGGCATCGAGTTTTTCCCGCAGGCAGTCCGCCCGCACCGTTGTACCATCGGAGCAATACTGGCTTTGCACATCGGTGCCGAAGAACGCAGCGGCCAGCCCCTTTGCGGCATCCGGATTTTTGCTGTTGGCATTCACGCCCACCAGTACCTGCGGGTTATAGGCACCCTGCGTCAGGCCGGGCATCGGGATCATATCCACGGGAACGGCCTCGGCATCCGCATCAAAAATATCGTTGGTGCGCGCCATTGCAATGACGGCGTAGGGGGTGGCAACATCCATCCAGCCGAATTTGGCGCGGCTGCAGGTGCTGTACTCGTCCTGCTGTGCATCGATGGTGACAATGTCCGAGTTGTCGTAGCTCTGGGAAGATACACCGTCCATCTCGGTGTTGATATAGTCAGCCATGCCATAGTAGTCGGCAGTTGTTTTCACAAAGGTAAATATCTTGGTCAGGGCGTCTGCATCCAGTGCGCCGTCGTGCAGCAGGGCATTGGCACTGGAAGGCAGGAGCAGCTTCGCGAAGTCAACGCCGCTGGCCAGCGCCAGAGCATACTTCTGGTCATCGGGCAGAGCCGTGTAATATTCATCGCTGAACTGCTCGGTGTCGGGGCGGGGTGCAGCGGCCAGCACGGCGTCCTGCAGGTCGTTCAGGTCGGTCAGGCCGTCCAGCGTGCCCGCGTCACCACAGAGTGCCGGGACGATGAACCGCGCAGGCAGCACATAGGCCCTGCCATCGGTCATAAACGGATCGATGATATTGCTCTGCAGCGCATCCAGCGGCACGGTGTCACTCATGTCAGCCAGCATTCCCTTATTGATATAGGTCGTGTAGTCGACACGATCCAGAAGCAGCACATCAGGCCCTTCCCCGGCCAGCAGTTCGGTGTTCAGCTGGGTCAGCGCATCGTTGATGGCGGCGCTGACATCATCGGTGTCGGTCTGCACGGCGGTTTCAAAGGTAACGTCCACCTCGGGATTGGCTTTTTTGTAGGCGTTCACGGCCAGCCGCGCCGTGGCGGAATCCGCCAATGACCAGACGGTCAGCGTTGTGTCGGCATGGGTGGGCAGCGTTTCGTCATAGTAATAGAAATAGAGATCGCCGTTTCCGCCGCTGTCGCCAAAGAGCAGGACCATAAAGTCCTCCGCCGCCGTGCGCAGCAGAGAGAGCGGATAGTTGCTGGAAATGCTCATCGCTGTGCCCTCGGCAGGGACGACCTGCTCCGGCAGGGTGCCGCCGGGGGCCAGGCGGTAGATGCCGTCCGTGCAGGCGTAATAAGCCGCGCCGTCTGCGTCGCCGGTCAGCGCTTGAGAACTGGTCGCATTGGGGACCGGGTTCAGCAGTTCGGTGCTTGCGCCGGTGGCGGGGTCCAGGGCGTTCAGGATAATATCGCCGGTATTATTGTCAAAGCTCAGGTAAACAAGCTGGTTGCCGACTGTCGTGAGGGAGTTGAGGCTGTACGCCAGATCCTGCGGCAGTGCGGCGGTCGTAACACTGCCGTCAGTCAGGCTGACCTGCACAAAATCCACGGTGTCGCCGTTGGAGACAAAATCCAGCTTATCCCCCTGAAATACAGCTGTGTTGGGGTTGATGCCCTGCTTTACCGTGTCATCCTCTACAACGGTTTTGGTTCCGTCAGGTGCCTGCAGAACCAGCCCGGCATTCTCCCCGTCATAGGTGATAAGCGCCTGCTCACCGTCCGGCGCAACGAGGATCCACGTGACCATCGCATCGCCCACGTCAAACGCTGCAGGTTCCGATGTCCAGTTGGTTCCGTCAGTGCTGGTGCGGCGGGTGTAGTCTTCGATGCTGTCCTCCCCCACCTTGCCGGTGTACAGAACAATCGTTCCGTCCGCCAGCTGCGTCGGGTAAGAGATGAGCGGCTTCTCGACCCAGCGGCCCATCTGGGTATCGGTGGTGTCTGCAGCGGTCAGGCTGGGAGTGGTGTCCTGCCTGGCGCAGCCTGCCAGACTCAAAATAAATGCCGTGCATAATCCGGCACTGATGATTCGTTTCATAAGTATGTGCCCTCCTTCATCGGGTGTAGCACCAGTATACCGCCCGAATCTTGAATTGTCCTTGAAAAAAGCTGCGGCTTTTCAAGACTGTTTCAAGGTTTGGGGTGTATACTAGAAAGGGAAAAGGAGAATTATGCCATGCGGATTTTATTGATCGAAGATGACCGCGCCCTTTGCACGGCGCTGCTGCCTGCCCTGCAAGCTGCGGGCTATACTGTAGATACCTGCCACGACGGCGCAGACGGCAAAACCCTTTTGTGCGGCGGCGCATACGATGTCTGTGTACTGGACCGGATGCTGCCCGGGCTGGACGGTCTTAGCCTGCTGCGGGCCGCCCGCGCCAAGGGATGTACCACCCCGGTGTTAATGCTGACGGCCCTGTCCGGCATCAATGACCGGGTGGACGGCCTGGATGCCGGTGCAGACGATTACCTGGGCAAGCCCTTTGACACGCGGGAGCTTCTGGCCCGGCTGCGGGCACTAACCCGCCGCCCCGGCACCACTGCCGAATCTGCCATACGCTGCGGTGACGTGACGCTGGATGCCGCCCAACTGACCCTGAGCGGGCCAAAGGCCGCTGCGGCCCTGACCAAGAGGGAGGCCGATCTTTTAGAGGTACTGCTGCGCACACCGGGGCAGCTGCAGACCCGTGCGGTGCTTTTGGCGCGGGTTTGGGGACCACTGGCCGAAGTTGAGGACGCTAATCTGGACTGTTACATCCATTTTGTGCGGCGGCGGCTGAAAGCCGTAGGCAGTGCGGTAACGATCACCACCGTGCGCGGTAGCGGCTATAAGGCGGAGGTACCGCCATGCTGACTGCACTGCGCCGCCGTTTGACCCTGCTGATGACGGCGCTGACCTCGTTGGTGCTGGCAGGTGCGCTGGTCGTGACATGGAATTATGCCGCCGCCCAGTACAGGACCGCCGCGGAGACGCTGCTCACGCAGAACTTTTCTGCCATCGTTGACCGGCTGGACAGCGCCGACAGCGTAAGTGACGCTTGGCTGGCTGACCAGGAGCACAACAGCGGCTGCCTTTTGTTTTTGTGGGACAACGGTGCCGCGCTGCATTTTGCGGGCACCACGGGCAGCGCCGATGCCCGCAATGCGGTTGAACCTCTGTTAGAAGAAGGTTTGTCCCCCCTGCTGGACACAAGTCTGCATGACAGCAGCGGTGCCGTGCAGAGGCAAAGCGCGGTGTTCACGCTGAACGAATACCGCTGCCACGCAGCCTTGCTGCCGCGCGGCACAGCAGGCAGTTATCTGCTTGTGGCCGCTTTACAGGATATGGGCTTTGTACACCGTCATGCGGTCCAGACAGTTGTGCAGTATGGTGCGATCTGGTTCACTGGCACACTGCTGCTGGCGATCATCAGCTGGCGGCTGACCGGCAAAGCGCTGGCTCCGACGGCATTGGCCATGCGGCGGCAGAAGGAGTTCATCGCCGCAGCCGGGCACGAACTGCGCAGCCCGCTGGCCGTAGTAAAAGCAAGCCTGGACGCTGCGTGCCGCACTCCTGTGACTGAACGCGCCACCCTTTTGCGGAATGCCGAGCAGGAGACGGACCGTATGGCGCGGCTGGTGGAGGATCTGCTGGTGCTGGCCAACGGCGACTTGGATGCCTTGCCGGCCCATCTGCACCCCATCGCACCGGATAACCTCTGCCTAGAAGTATACGATGCGTTTTTCCCGTTGGCGCAGCAGCGCCAACACCCGTTAAGTCTGACCCTGCCGGAGGACAGCGTTCCTCCCATAGAGGCGGACCCGGACCGTGTAAAGCAGCTGCTGGCAATCCTGCTCAACAATGCGTTTGACCACACCCCCGCGGGCACCCCCGTGGAACTGTGCTTGACATACTGTGGGGAAAAAATCACCCTGGCCGTGCAAGACCACGGCCCCGGCATACCGGATGCCGAAAAAGCTCGGGTCTTTGACCGTTTTTACAGCGCTGATCCCAGCCGCACCGACAAGCACAATTTTGGCCTTGGTCTAAGCGTAGCCAAGGAACTAGCCCGGCTGCATCATGCAGACTTGACCGTGACCGACACCCCTGGCGGCGGGGCAAAATTTGCGGTGACTTTTGCGGCAAGGATTCTGCTGAAAAAACCTCATATCCGGATTTTTTCAGTGAAAATGTAATTCCACGATTTAAATTTTCATCATCTTCAACCACGAGTATACCTGGCA
>ERZ772881.2359-NODE-2359-length-13870-cov-10.193702_pt1 | contig 13870 bp, 10 predicted proteins | sample MGYA00580581_ERZ772881 | MGnify/ENA primary metagenome ERZ772881 (study PRJEB29015, sample SAMEA2737668) | human gut metagenome | biome: human gut; feature: human-associated habitat; material: faeces | place: China | collected 2012 ...
TCCGGCGGCCTGTCACTGACCGCCTTTTTTCCGTTCATTTACCGGGAAGCGCTCATGGCCGCGTTTTTCATCGCCAGCGGCTACGGCTTCCGCAAGCGCTCCATCGGCAAGTGCATCCAGCAGCAGCTGAAGACCCTGCTCAAGCCCTATCTTTACACCGCCTTTTTCACCTGCGTGCTGCACTTTATCATTCATTATAGGACGTTCCAGTACCTACCCGGCACCATCGGCGAGTCTATCAAGGTCACCGGCGGCTTTCTGCTGGGCCTGCCCCACACGGCCGAGTATTTCGGGCAGGAGTTCTTCTCCTGCGGGCCCATGTGGTACCTGCTGGCGCTGCTGACGGGCCGGAAAGGGGAACTGTCCACCCAAGCGGACGTGGATCTGTCCGAGGCGGGGGTCTATCACATTCTGGCAGTCAGCGGAATGCACTGCGCATATCTGTTGGCGATGGTGGGCTTTCTTGCGGGAAAGCACCGCCGGCGTCTGACAGCGGTGGCAGCCATCCCCACGCTGATCTTCTACGCGGTGCTCACCGGCGGGTCTCCCTCGGTGGTGCGGGCCTGCGTGATGCTGAGCTTTCTGACGGCGGCGCCCCTGTTCCGCCGGGAGAGCGACCCACCAACAGCTTTGATGGCGGCGCTGTTCCTGATCTTACTGGACAACCCCTTCGCGGCGAAGTCCGTCAGCTTGCAGCTGTCCTTTGGAGCGGTGGTGGGGCTGCTGTGGCTGTCTCCCAAGCTCTACCGGGGGCTGGCAGGAGAGAAAAAGCATGGCAGGCTCTTTACCTTTACAACTGTTAGTATTTCGACAACCTTCGGGTGTCTGACACTGACGGCGCCTATCAGCGCCTACTATTTCGGCAGTTTCGCCCCGGTGTCCCTTTTGAGCAACCTGCTGTGCCTGTGGGCGGTGGGCATCGTGTTCATCGGCGGGCTGGCGGCGGTGCTTCTCAGCTTTTTCTACCTGCCGCTGGGGACGGTGATCGGCCTTGTACCCCGGCTGCTGATCAAGTATATTCTGGCCGTGTGTCACGCACTGGCGGCGCTGCCGTACCATGGCGTGTATTTCTGCAATCCCTATCTGAAATACTGGATGGGGTTCGTGTATCTCCTGTTTGCTGCCGCGTGGCTGCTAAAGCCCAAGGGTCGGCGAAAATTTGCCGTGGCCGCCGCGCTGAGCGTCCTGACGCTGGCGGTGACGGTGCGGGCGGGGGAGAGCCGGTTCTGTCACCGGCTGAACGCCGCGGCGGTGGACGTGGGACAGGGACAAAGCGTCATTTTGAGATCCGGGACGGAGACCGCCTTAGTGGACTGCGGCAGCGGAAACAACTGGCGGGACGCCGGATGCGACACGGCGGACGAGCTGCTGACTATGGGCTGCCGCCGTGTGGACCGAGTGATTTTGACCCATTTCGACGATGACCACATCAACGGCGTGGAGCATCTGCTGGCCCGGATGGGCGCGGAGACCCTGACGATCCCGAAAGCGGAGGGCGGCGCGGCGCTGGACCGGCTGCTGGAACTGGCGGAGCGGTACGGCATGGACGTGGAGACTGTGACCGAGGAGACCCATCTGCCCTTTGGGGATGGAGAATTGACCATTTTCCCGCCCGTGGGCGTCAGCGGGAGCAACGAACTGGGGCTCACTGTGCTGGCTTCGGCGGGGGAGCATGACTTCCTCATCACCGGCGACATGGAGGGGGCCACGGAAAAGAAGCTGATCGAGACGTATGAGCTGCCGGAGATGGATGTTCTCATGGCGGGGCATCATGGATCCAAGAACTCTACATCGAAGGAACTGCTGGACGCGGTGACGCCGGGAACGGTCATCATCAGCGTGGGAAGCAATTCTTACGGGCACCCGGCGGAGGATACCCTGCGGCGGCTGGCCCGGGCAGGCTGCGATATTTACCGGACGGACCGCCACGGGACGGTCTATCTATCATTTGATTAGGAGCACATCATGGCATACGCAAAGAAAACCGCGAAGAACGAAGCCTATCAAAAACTGAAAACAGATCTGAAAGAGGGGAATCCTCTGGGGAACGCCTACCTCTTTTACGGAGAGGAGAGCTATCTCCGGGAATATTACCTAGGGGAGATCCGGAAAAGACTGATCCCCGCCGGATTTGAGGAATTCAACTATCACGCTCTGGAAGGCAAGGACCTGACGGCCCAGAGCCTGACGGAAATGGCGGAGGCTATGCCTATGATGGCGGAGCGGACGCTGATCGTGGTGACGGACTGGGACATCTACAAGCTGAACGAGGATCAGCGGGAGCGGTTCATCGCCCTGCTGGAGGATCTGCCGGAATACTGCTGCATCGTGTTTGTGTACGATACGGTGGCCTACAAGCAGAACAAGACCGTGAAAAAGCTGTGTAAGGCCATGGACGCCCATGTGACGCCCATTGAGTTCAAGGCGCAGGACACCTCGGACCTGACGGCGTGGATCGCACGGCGGTTCCGGGCGCTGGGGAAGCAGATCGACCGGCAGACGGCGGAGTATCTCATTTTCCTCTGCGGCGGACTGATGACGGGGCTTTCTCAGGAGATCGCCAAGATCGGGGCCTACGCCAAGGGGGAGGTCATCACCCAGCGGGACATTGACGCGGTGGCAGACCCGGTGCTGTCGGCGGAGATCTTCAAAATGACGGATGCGGTGTCCCAGAGCGACTACAACAAGGCTGCCGCCATTTTGGGGGACCTGCTGAAAATGCAGGAGGAGCTGGAGGTCAAGCAGTATGAGGCTGCTGCGGGCGGCGGCGTGGTCAAGGCCGTCGTGAACGGCAAGCACGAGGTCGTCTCCCTGACGATCGACCCGGAGGCCGTGGACCCCGAGGACATCGAAATGCTGCAGGATATGGTCGTCGCCGCGGTGAACGAGGCCATGCGCAAGGCCGAGGCCGAGGCGTCGCAGAATATGTCCCGCCTGACCGGCGGCCTGAATCTCGGCGGCCTGTTCTGATGCGCGTTTTTCCCGCCGCATTGGAGCGGCTGACGGAACAGTTTGCCAAGCTGCCGGGCATCGGCGGCAAGACGGCGCAGCGGCTGGCGTTTTACTTACTGTCCCAGCCGCAGGAGGAGGCGGAGGAATTCGCCGACGCCCTGCTCGAGGCGCGGAAGTCTGTCCACCTGTGCCCCGTGTGCCAGAACCTGACGGATCGCGACGTCTGCCCCATCTGCGAGGATGAGGAGCGCGACCACGGCCTCATCTGCGTCGTGGCGGAGCCGAAGGACGTTGTCGCCATGGAGCGCGCCCGGGAATACCACGGCGTGTACCATGTGCTGCACGGCGTGATCTCCCCGCTGAATCAGGTCGGCCCGGACGCCATCGTGATTGTTGGTGAGCAGCCGGAAATGGCGCGGCGCGCTGTCGAGCAGCAGGTCAGCTGTCTGATCGTGTGCCAGGCGGAACTGCCGGAGCAGTTGCGGCAGATGCAGACAAACACCTGCATCATCGCTACGCCTTTCGATGCCTACAAGGCTGCGCGCATGATCTATTACGCCATTGAGGTCGCACGCGTATGCCGGACAGACGATCTGGAAGCATTCCATTTGACCGATTTTGTGGATGATGTGCGCGAGGTCGTGCTCAAAAGCCGCCATCGCAGCTACCCGATTCTCGATGAGAATGACAAGGTTGTCGGCACCCTCTCCCGGTATCACCTCATCAAGCCGCGCCGCAAGCGCGTCGTGCTGGTCGATCATAATGAGGCGGCGCAGTCCGTCCCGGGGCTCGAGCAGGCGGAGATCGTGGAGATCATCGACCACCATCGGCTGGCCGACATCCAGACCGGCGGCCCCATTTACTTCCGTAATGAGCCTGTCGGCTCGACCGCGACGATCATCTCCGAAATGTATCAGGAACGCGGCCTCATGCCGCCCGCAAAGCTGGCCGGTCTGATTGCAGCAGCCATCGTCGCCGATACGGTCATGTTCAAATCGCCGACATCCACCGCTGTTGACCGCCGCATGGCCGACCGCATGGCGCGTATCGCCAATGTCTCGCTCGATGAACTGGGCAAGACCATTTTCTCCGCGTCCATCTCCGACGATAAGCCCGCCGATGCGCTGCTGTTCACGGATTTCAAGGATTTCCATATTGCTGACCACGACTTCGGTGTCAGCCAGATCACCTGTGTTGATTCCGAACGCATGATGGAGCGCAAAGACGAGTTCCTGTCCGTCATGCAGAAGACGATGGACGAGCGCGGTTACACGCTTATGATCCTCATGCTGACGGATGTGCTGCTGGAGGGCACACACCTTCTGTATCTCGGCGACGAGGATATCATCACGCAGGCCTTTGGTGTAAAACTCAAGGATCACACCTGCTTCCTGCCGGGCGTGGTGTCCCGAAAAAAACAGGTTATCCCGATGCTCACTGCACTGTGGGGCTGAGCACGGCCGTTCAAAGGAGTCTTTTTCATGCGCCTAATTTTCATTCGCCACGCCGAACCCGATTACGAGCACGATTCGCTCACCGAAAAGGGCTGGCGCGAGGCAAAGCTGCTGGCTGTCCGCACGAAAAGCTGGCAGGTCGATGATTTCTATGTTTCCCCGCTCGGCCGCGCGCAGGATACCGCGTCCTTTACGCTGCTGGAGCAGGGAAAGACTGCAGCGGTCATGGACTGGCTGCATGAATTTCAGGGCGCACTGCCGGACGGAACCGGCGGCACGCGCCTCTGCTGGGATCTGATGCCAGACGTCTGGACAGCACAGCCGGAGCTGCTGCAGCCCACCGGCTGGGAAAACGCGCCGATCCTGCAGGGCACAAACGTCAAAGCCGAATATGACCGCGTGACTGCCGGACTGGACGCGCTGCTTGCGTCATACGGCTATACCCGGCACGGTGGATATTATACCTGCCGGGAAACCTGTGAAAAAACGATCGTCTGCTTCTGTCACTTTGGCATTACAGCGGTTTTGCTGTCCCATCTGTGGAACGTCAGCCCGTTTGCCGTGCTGCACGGTGCGTTTCTTGCTCCGTCATCCGTGACGGTTCTGAACGCAGAAGAGCGCCAGCCTGGTGTCGCCTATTTTCGCTGTCAGACGATGGGAGATACCTCACATCTTCTGATGGGCAGCGAACCGGTATCCTATTATGCCTCCTACGCCGAGCCGTTTCAGGGCTGATACATGTTGACCGGTTACGCGACTCCTCCCGCATCACTGCGGGAGGAGTTTTTCTTGACTTTTCGGCCTCTGGTGCTATGATAGGGGATATTCCATAGTAAAACTCTAGGTTATAAAGGGATGATCCTATGATCCGGACAGAACGGCTTGTGCAGTCCTTTTTGGAACTGACTGCGATTGACAATCCTACGCTCTATGAGCGTGAACTGAGTGAATGCCTGCGGCGGCGGTTTGCTGCACTTGGTATTGTGCTGGCGGAGGACGGTGCAGGCGCTGCCATCGGCGGCAATGCAGGAAATCTTTACGCATATCTGCCGGGCGATGAGACGCTTGCGCCGATTTTGCTGTCGGCGCATATGGACGCGGTTGCGCCTGCGTGCGCCAAAAAGCCTGTGCTGCACCCGGACGGACGCATTACCTCAGACGGGACGACAGTCCTCGGCGCAGACGATGTATCCGGCCTCTGTGCAATTTTGGAAGCTGTGACCTCCGTTCTGGAGGATGGTACACCGCACCGGCCCATTGAACTCCTGTTTGACGCTGCGGAGGAAAGCTATTGCACCGGTATCCAGAAGTTTGATTTTTCTCGTCTGCGCGCAAAGACTGCTTATGTCTTCGACCTCAGCGGTCCGGTCGGAAACGCGGCCTACCAGGCCCCCAGTATTGTGTCCTTCCGTGCGGAATTTACCGGACGCGCTGCCCATGCTGCATTCTCTCCCGAGGAAGGACTGCATGCAATCAAGGCGGCGGCCGAAGCCGTCTCGCGCATCGACTGCGGCCGGGTTGGCGATCTGACCGTCAACGTCGGTACGATTACGGGCGGAACGGCGGACAATATTGTACCGGAAACGTGTGTACTGACCGGCGAGGTGCGTGGGTTTGACCATCCGTTGGTGCTGCAGAAGCTGGCGGAAATCGAAGAAGCCGTCCGGCAGGCAGCCGGACATTTCGGCTGCGCGGCCCGATTTACGACCGAAACACTTTGCCAGGCTTTCAAGGCAGACCCGGAGGGCCTGGCCGCACAGCGCTTCCGCGCAGCCTGCGCGGCGGCCGGGCTGGAAAGCAGTCTGACCGTAACCTACGGCGGCAGCGACAACAACCATTTCTGCCAGCACGGACTGACCGGCCTTGTTGTCGCGCCAGGTATGAATGCCTGCCACAGCTGTCAGGAATACACAAGCGCGGATGAACTCACGCGTGCGGCGCGGCTTGCCGAAGCGCTGATTGTATCAAGGAAGTGACGCAGAATGAAAACGCCTCTGCATTATCAGATGACCGAATACGACTGCGGCCCCATTACGGTGATGAACGCGATCATCTATCTGTTTGAACGTGAGCAGATCCCACCGGATCTCATCCGCAATATCATGCTCTACTGCCTTGATGGCTACGGCGCGGAGGGGGCACCCGGAAAAAGCGGTACGACGCGCGCGGCCATGATGTTTCTCAGCAACTTTCTGTGCAGCTTTGGCCGCACAGGGCAGCTTGAAATCTCCAGCCGCTATCTGTCCGGCAGCTGTGTGCGCGTGAGCCAGAACAGCAGCGTCACCGACTGTCTGCGGCGCGGCGGCGCGGTTGTTGTGCGGCTGTATCTGCTGGAGGACCCGCATTACATCCTTCTGACCGGCGTGGACGAAGAACGTATTTACGCGTTTGACCCGTATCTGCTCGAAGAGCCGCTGCCGGAAAAAGACATTATCGTGACCGACGCACATCCATATCGTTATAACCGCGTCATTCCGTTTTCCTACTTCAACCGCACGGGTCATACCCAATACGCTCTTGGCGAGACAGCCGGCCGCGAGGCCGTTTTGCTGTTCAACACTCACACGGAATTGACCGAAGAAAAAACAATCGAATATATTATCTGATCAAATGCGAACCAAAACGACCGCTTCATGCCGAGACGGTCGTTTTTCTGACCCGTTTATTTCTCCTGCGCATGCAAGCAATAGCTTTGGAACCAGTACAAAACGAAAGACATGACCGCTGACGTGATAAAAGCGGCGCTTGCATCCTGCGCGGGATGTGATAAGATAAAGGAAAAGAAAAAACAAGGAAGCGCATTGCATGGAAAATCATAAGCTGCCGGAGGGCGTGGAACTTTTTTATACGGACAGGGCCGTTCATCTGACGACAAATGAGGCGCTTATGACCTATCTGCGCCAAAAGGGGAACGGTTCGCTGCCGCTCAGCCGCACGATTCTGGACGGCTATGCCGAAGAGCGCGGCACGCAGCTGCAAATCACGGAACGCTCTATGGCCACAGAACTGTTGATCCACGCATATCTCGACGGGCTCTTTGACCGCTGGGAGCGTGCCGGGAACGCGCATGGGCGTCAAAACGGGAGGCTGTACAAGATGGCAAAACGCCTGAAAAATGCGACTGCTGTGATCGATATGGGGGAGCGCAGCGTCGATACAAACCGATGGGTCTTCGATCTGCTTGCTCCAGGCTACAGAATGCTCTGCGTGCTTTTGGGCAGCAGGGCGTGAGGAGTCTGTATGAACGCATTGACGGAAAAACGATATCTGATGCTGCCAAAGCCAGCGGCCGGTGAGGCGCTTGCTTTGCGGGAGCGGCTGCTTGCTGCGTTGCCGGAGGGCTGCCGCCTGACGTTTGGGTGCATGCAGCAGCTGTATCCGGCCTTGCCGGAGGCAGACTACTGCATCACCGTGACACTCTGCCCAGGTGAGGGCGGGACGGATGTTGTGCGTGTTGAGCCGGGAGACACGACAGAACAAAATTATGGCCTGTGCCTTGATATTGGCAGTACGACCATGCAGATGGAACTCGTCGATCTGCATACCGGGAAAACGCTTGCCGAAGCGGCCTGCACCAACAGCCAGACACAGTTCGGTGCGAATATCCTCGACCGTATTCTGGCTGTGAAGGAAACCCACGAAAACCTGTACACACTCCAATCGCTGACGCTTGACGACGTGCGGCAGATGATCGGAAGCTGCTGTGCGCAGGCTGGTATCCCGCCGGAAGCCGTTTCGGCCATGACGGTCGGCGGCAACACGACGATGCTGCACTTTTTCCTCGGCTGTGACCCGTGGCAGGTGTTCCAAAGCCCGTATACGCCGGTGTTTTTTGACCCCGGCATCCTGCGTGCGTCCGAACTGGGGCTTCCCATCTCGGGCAATGTGTTCTGTATGCCTGCAATCGCAAACTATCTGGGCGGCGATATTACAAGCGGCCTTCTGATGACCGACCTGGACACGCGGGAGGATCTGGCGCTGTTTCTGGACATTGGCACGAACGGCGAACTGGTCCTCGGCTGCCGGGAGTTTCTGCTCATGGGAGCCGGGGCTGCCGGGCCCGCGCTTGAGGGCGCTGTCAGCAAATCCGGCATGCGCGCCGAGCCGGGCGCGATCTGCAGCATCAAAATCGGCTCCGACAATCGCTTGCGGTATGAGACGATCGGCAATCTTCCGCCGAAGGGCATCTGCGGCTCCGGTATTCTCGATCTGATCGCAGAGGGGTTCCTCTCCGGATGGATCGATTCGGCGGGGAATCTTCAGAAAAGCGCCTCGCCGAACATCCGCGATGTGTGGGACGATATGCGGCAGCGCAATGTTCCAGCCATCATTTACGCCTATGACGGCAAAGTACCGCTCTATTTCACACAGGACGACATCGGGGAGTTCCTGACCTGCAAGGCCGCCGCACATACGATGGTCGCAACGCTTCTGGAAAGCGTGAACGTCAGCCCGTCGGAGATCGGGACGTTTTATCTTGCAGGCGGCTTTGGCACGCATTATAATCTGGAATCCGCGATCACAGTCGGCCTGTACCCTGATCTGCCGCGCGAAAAATTTAAAATCCTCGGCAATTCCTCCCTTGCGGGCGCAAAGCGCCTGCTGCTGGACAAAGGCTGCCGGGCGCGGCTGAATCGGATTCGCGCACTTGCGACCTATGTGCAGTTCGGCGAGATGGAAAAATTCGTGGAAAATATGCAGGCAGCCAGATTCCTGCCGCACACGGACGCGTCGCTCTATCCGAGCGTAAAGCGGCGCTCCGCAAGGCCGTAACATTCAAAGATTCTACCGCAAACAGGCAGAAAGCACGCCGACTCACGCAGCTGCCCAGCCGCGTGAGTCGGCTTCTTAACAAAGCCTTAACGCGACTGCCTGTTTCTTTTATGCTATTATATACTGGGTGAGGATTCATGGATATGACGCGAAATACAAAGGATCAGGCCTTTTTGGGACGGCTGCGGCAGATATTCCCGTTTTCCTGGCGTGACTGCGGCGTGTGTCTCGGCATACTGGGAGCGGCGGCACTGCTGTGTGCGCTGCTGCGGATGATCGACTCATCTGACGTGTTTGTTGCGCTGATCTTTGAATGCGCGGTCGTGCTTGTCTCGCGCTTCACGGACGGGTATCTGTTCGGACTGCTGGCCTCTGTGATCGGTGTCGTCGGTGTGAACTGGATTTTTACTTACCCCTATATGCAGTTGAACTTTACCATCTCCGGCTATCCGCTTACATTCCTCGTGATGCTGGCTGTCTCCGTTGTGGTCGGTACGCTGACCACACAGATCAAGCAGCAGGAAAAGCTTCGTGCGGAGGCGGAAAAAGAAAAAATGCGCGGCAATCTTCTGCGCGCCGTTTCCCATGATATCCGGACGCCCCTGACCGCCATTGTCGGCGGCATCGATGCGATTCTGGAAAACGGCGATCAGATTTCACCGGAAACGCGTAAGAGTCTGCTGGAGAACATGCGCGATGAATCCAACTGGCTGATCGGAGTGGTGGAAAATCTGCTGTCCGTCACGCGCATGTCCGGCGCATCGAATATTAAAAAGGAATTGGAGGCGGGCGAAGAGGTCTTAGGCGCGGCCTCCATGAAATTCAAGCGGCACTATCCTGCGGTCGAGGTCAGCATCACCGCACCCGATACGCTGCTCATGATTCCGATGGACATCATTCTCGTTGAGCAGGTGCTCATCAATCTGATGGAGAATGCTGTCCAGCACGGAAAAACGACCACAAAAATTGAACTGCGCCTGTCGAGTACTGGTGGCTTCGCTGTTTTTGAGGTCGCGGACAACGGCTGCGGCATTGAAAAGGAACTGCTGCCGCATCTGTTTGAAGGCTATCTCACCCGCGATCACGAGGAAATCTCTGATCAGCGGCGCAATATGGGCATCGGCTTGTCCGTCTGCATGTCCATCGTGCAGGCGCACGGCGGTACGATGCGCGCGAAGAACCGAAAAAAAGGCGGCGCTCTGCTGCAATTTACATTGCCATTGGAGGAAATTAGCCATGAATATCAAAGAGAAGGTTCTTCTAATTGAGGATGAGCGGACGATCCGAAGATTTATGCAGGCAATCCTGACGGCAAACGGCTATGATGTGCTCATGGCCGGCACAGGCGCAATGGCAGATACCATGATCTCGTCGCACTGTCCGGATATCATCATCCTCGACCTCGGCTTGCCGGATATGGACGGCATGACGATCCTCAGAAACGTCCGAAAATGGTCGAAGGTTCCCATTCTGGTCGTTTCTGCACGCAGCCATGAGCGCGATAAGGTCGAGGCGCTCGACGCGGGCGCGGACGATTATCTGACCAAGCCCTTCGGCACGGAAGAACTGCTTGCGCGAATCCGTGCTGCTGTTCGTCATACCAGAACACCAGACGGCGCGACTTCTGTCGCAAATTCGGGTGTGTTTACCGCGGGCGATCTGACGATCGACTATGCCAAGCACCATGTCTATATCGCGGGCCGCGATGCAAATCTCACGCAGAACGAATATAAGCTGGTCGCGCTGCTCGGCCTGCACGCGGGAAAAGTCCTGACGTATGATTATCTTATCAAAGAACTCTGGGGCCCCAGCGCCCGCAGCGACAATCAGATCCTGCGCGTCAACATGGCGAATATCCGCCGCAAAATCGAAAAAAACCCCGCCCAGCCCGCCTACATCTTCACCGAATCCGGCGTAGGCTACCGCATGGTAGAGGGCGATTGAGCCTGCTTTTCATGACGTACTGGTGCGAAACTGACTGAGAGGTCGAGCAGCAGGCAGCGGCAAAAAGCGAAGGTTTTTCGGCGAATTCGTACTGCATGTTCCTGTTTGAATGTAGGGGCCGATGCCCACATCGGCCCATTTGAAAGTTGCAAATTCGCCGAAAGTTTCTGTATAATCGGTACCTTCTGCCGAACCAATGCGGGCATCGGCCCCTGCAGTGACAGCGCGTTTTGCATTGCCTCAAAATGGTTTTCAATCCGCCAGCCGCCGCTTTCTCAAACCGGGAAAGCGGCGGCTGTTTTCTGCTCTGCGGTTCCGCTTGCTTTTTTCTTGGAACTGTGGTATGAAAGAAGAAAACAAATCTGGAGGGATTTCTTATGAAAGTTATGCTTGTAAACGGCAGCCCGCATGAGCATGGCTGCACCGACGCTGCGCTGCGCGAGGTCGCTTCCGCGCTGAATGCGGACGGGATCGACGCCGAAATTTTCTGGATCGGCAATACGCCCATCGGCGGCTGCATCGCCTGCGGCGGCTGTTCTAAGGCAGGCAAATGCGTCTTTGGCGGCTCGGTCAACGACTTTGCCGAAAAGGCAAAGGATGCGGATGGCTTCGTGTTCGGAACGCCTGTCCACTATGCGGCGGCCTCCGGCAATATGACCGCATTTATGGACCGCCTGTTCTATTCCGCGCCGAAGGAAACGTTTTGTCGAAAGCCCGCCGCCGTCATTACATCTGCCCGCCGCGCAGGCACTACGGCCGCCTATGAACAGCTGCTCAAATACCCCGGCATCACGGAAATGCCCATTGTTTCCTCCTGCTATTGGAACAACGTCCACGGCTCCAAGGCCGAGGATGTTCAGCAGGATGAAGAGGGCGTGCGCATCATGCGCGTTCTGGGACACAACATGGCATGGCTCCTGCGCTGCATCGAGGCAGGCAAGGCCGCAGGCGTTCCCAATCCGCGCAAGGAGCCGCTTGCAAAAACGAATTTTATCCGGTAAAAACTGCACAAACTAATGCAACGCAAGCTTGAAAGGAGTGCAGCGCAAGATGTGTACTGCGATCACATATCAGACAAAGCAGCTTTATTTTGGCCGGACGCTGGATTATGAATGCAGCTACGGCGAACAGGTGACGGTTACGCCGCGGAATTACCCGTTCGATTTCCGTCACGCAGGCCCGGTGCATACGCACTATGCCATGATCGGCATGGCCCATGTGGCGGATGGGTATCCGCTTTATTACGACGCTGTCAACGAAAAGGGCCTGTGCATGGCGGGACTGAATTTTGTCGGCAACGCCGTGTACGCGCAGCCAAAGCCGGACAGGACGAACATTGCGCAGTTTGAATTCATCCCATGGCTGCTGGGGCGCTGTGCGTCCGTCGCGCAGGCGCGGACGGAACTTTCTAAACTCAATCTGACCGGAACGCCGTTCAGCGCCGCTCTGCCTGCCGCGCAGCTGCACTGGCTGATTGCCGATCAAAAAGAGGCTGTCACCATTGAGTCTGCCGCAGACGGCCTGCACGTTTATGAAAATCCCGTCGGCGTTCTGACCAATAACCCACCGTTTGAGCAGCAGCTGTTCAACCTGAACAACTATATGCAGCTTTCGCCCAAACAGCCGGAGAACCGCTTTTCGGAATCGCTGCTGCTGCACTGCTATAGCCGCGGCATGGGCGCGCTCGGCCTGCCGGGCGATCTGTCGTCCATGTCGCGCTTCGTCCGCGCGGCGTTCACAAAGCTGAACGCCGTCTCCGACGGCACAGAGCAGGGGAGCGTCAGTCAGTTCTTCCACATTCTCGGAGCTGTGGAGCAGCAGCGCGGCTGCTGTGAAGTAGCGGAAGGGCAATATGAGCGCACGATCTACACGTCCTGCTGCAATGCGGACATGGGTGTCTATTATTATTCCACCTATGATAACCGCTGCCTCACAGCAGTCGATCTGCACAGGGAAGATCTCGACGGCAGTACGCTTGCTGCCTATCCGCTTGTAACAGAGCAGCAGATTCTCTGGCAGAACCGCAGGTGAAGCAAAGATTTAGATGTATCTGGTAAGAGCGGGGCACCGCCCCTGCCAACTGTGTCCTTTTTTGCCGCTTTTGCGCAGAACGAACGCGGCCGCCCAAAATCGGGCGGCCGCGCTGTTCTTTTATTTTGTACCTGGATACAGGCACTCGATGTTATGGTCTGCGAAATAGTCGAGCCATGCTTTGCTGGGGACGGCGTTGGTCACAACGGTGTCAAATGCGTCCAGCGGCGCGATATCGATGAATGAGACTTTGTCGAATTTGCTGCTGTCGAGGATCAGGATCCGCTTTTTTGCGCAGCACAGCATGGACTGCTTTGTTTGCGAATGGAACTCGGAGGAGTCCGTAACGCCGGATTCCAGATCGATTCCCTTGCAGCTCATCACGGCCTTGTCAACATGATAGCGCCGCAGCGACTGCTGTGTCTGGTCGCCCACAAGTGCCAGCGACTCTGGCTTAAGCCGCCCACCGGTCAGAATGATTGTCCAGCCCTCAACGCCGCTCAACTCCACAACCAATTCGACCGAGTTCGTGATGACGGTCAGACCCTTTTTCTCCTTGAGTTTTTTTGCCAGATATAAGGATGTTGAGCTGTCGTCGAGCATCAGATGGTCGCCGTCCTCAATGAGACGGCTGGCAATGGCAGCGATCTGATTTTTTGCATCCACGTTGGTCTTGTTCCGGATGGTATAGGACAGGTCTGTCTTCGTGCTGTTGC
>ERZ772881.2362-NODE-2362-length-13850-cov-5.386807_pt1 | contig 13850 bp, 11 predicted proteins | sample MGYA00580581_ERZ772881 | MGnify/ENA primary metagenome ERZ772881 (study PRJEB29015, sample SAMEA2737668) | human gut metagenome | biome: human gut; feature: human-associated habitat; material: faeces | place: China | collected 2012 ...
CAAGGTGATGCTGAACGCCGATGAATGTCCAAGCGGAGAAATGACCGTGGTCATTGACAATGGCTTCGGCGGCGTCATCTTCCACGAGGCCTGCGGCCACGCGCTGGAAGCCACCAGCGTCGCGCCGGGAACGTCCGTTTTTGCGGGCAAGCTGGGGCAGCAAATCGCCGCGCCCTGCGTCACCGCCATCGACGACACCGCGGCCGTTCTCCGTGAGGAAGAACTTCTTCGGGGGCTCATTCTCTTTGTAAGCCTCGTTGAGTTTGTCCTGGACGAGTTTCTCGATTTCCTGTTCCGTCATCCTAGTCACCTCTTTCCATAATAACCTGCATTTATTATTATACGACATCCTGATGGTTTTTTCCTTGTTTTTTTGAAATAAACTTGCGAAAATACGGCTTCAGGGCAAATTTACTCGATTTCTAATTCCTTGCTAAAGTCAACTTAAATCCCCTTCCGTATGATAGAAGTATCAAGAAGAAGAGATTTAGCTGATAGAAAGGCGTTGATTGATATGAGATGGACACAGCGTAAGATTGTCGCTGGCGTCGTGGCCGGTCTTGTGCTGACGGTCGGGGGCTTCGGCATGCTCTCGGCGCAGTCGAAGGACAAGACGGACCTGCGCCCGCGCTACTGCGTGACGCAGGATGGGTGGCCGGACGGCCGGCCGAAGATGACGACGGATGAGGTGGCGCAGCACATCGCCGCGTCGTTCGGCGTCGACGAAAAGCAGGTCAAGAGTGCACTCGACGAGCAGAAGGATTTCCGCGATATCGGCCGTGCCGCCATGCTGGCTAAGATCAGCGGCAAGTCCTTCGCGGATGTCATGGCACTCAAGACGGATGACAAGGACTGGCGCGACATCGAATCGTCACTCGGCGTGACGCGCGAGAAGGTCCGGCAGCTGCGCATCGAGATGACGGCCAAGGACCTGAGCCGGGATGGCGTCATCGATGAGGAAGGCGCGCTGAAGCTCCTGAAGGACGGCTATGAACCATGGGATATCTCTTGCGCTTCCATCCTCGCCGAGGCGACGGGCAAGGACATCCAGTCGGTCCTCGACCTCAAGAAGATCAACAACCGCTGGGGCGATGTCGCAGACCAGCTCGGCGTGGACCGCAAGGAATTGAAGAAATTTCACGGACCGGGCCCGCATGGCATGGGGAATCATCACGGCCCCGGCCCTGATATGATGGGCGGCCCGATGATGGATGATTGAGCAGACTGAGAATTTTTTTCGAGAAAAGGCTTGACAGCTCGCTCAAAGACGAGTAAGATAAGAGCCATCAACAAGTTAACAGTGTTACACGAAATCATCGAACAGGAAATAGTAGCACAGCCACTATCCCGACAGCGAGCCGTCGATTGGTGCAAGGTACGGCGCGATATGCTATGTGAATGGTCCTGCGAGAGCTCACCGAAATCCTTTCCGTGGAACGAGAGGAGAGTAGGCTGGGACGGCCGCCACCGTTAAAGGGCTACGGTATCGGAAGCATTTCCCGTACCGGAATGGAGGAATGGCTTTGCCATTTGGACCGGGTGGCACCGCGAAGATTTTTCGCCCCGCTGAGCAATGAGCTCGGCGGGGCTTTTTGATTGCATTTTCGGTGAATGCAATCTGGGTGGACGAATGATTGTGAGGGATGGAAAGATGCTCGAGGCAAAATTATGTGGCATGAAGACGGTCGAGGCGGCTCGCGCGGCCGAACGGGCGGGCGCCGACTTCATCGGTTTCATCTTCTGGCGCAGGAGCCATCGCTTCGTCGAGCCGCAGCGGGCCGCCCGCATCGTGGAGGCGCTGCAGCGTGTCAAGACGGTCGGCGTCTTCGTCGATGAGGATCCTGCATTGGTCAACGCCATCGCAAGGCAGTGCCATCTCGACTTTGTCCAGCTGCACGGCCACGAGGACGCGGCCTATGCGGAGCAGATGGAAGTCCCCGTCATCAAGGCCTATCGCTACGGCGACGGCTTCTCGGCGGAGGCGGCCAATGCGTTCCCCGCTGCGATGATCCTCGTCGACGCCTACCAGAAGGGCGCGGCAGGCGGCACGGGCACGTGCTTCGACTGGCAGCAGGCAAAGCGCGAGGTTGCAGTCGTCAAGAAGCCCGTGCTGATCGCGGGCGGCATCAGCGAGGCGAACGTCGCCGAGGTCAATGACATCTTCCATCCGTTCGCCGTCGATGTCTCCGGCAGCCTTGAAGTCAACCGGGAGAAGTCAGCCACGCGCATCGCGGCCTTTATGGAGCAGGTACACGAAATCAACAGGAGGAATTGAAATTGCGGGATATTTTAGCAGAGATTGTCGAGAAGAAGAAGGATATCGTCGCCAATGCGAAGCGCGAGATGCCGCTCGATGAGGTGAAGCGCTCGCTTGTCTGCGGGACATTCGCGATGACGCACCGCTTCCGCGAGCGCGACTGGAACCTCATCGCCGAGTGCAAGCTCCAGAGCCCGGCGAAGGGGAGGCTCTGCCGTCGTTACTCCGTCACGGAGCTCGCGCGGATCTACGAGGACAATGGCGCGAGCATGCTCTCCGTGCACACAGACCCGCATTTCCTCGGCTGCAACGAGGATTTCCGCAAGGTCCGCGCGGAGGTCAGCCTGCCTCTTTTGCGCAAGGACTTCATCATCGATGCATACCAGATCTACGAGGCACGGATGCTCGGCGCGGATGCCGTGCTGCTGATTGCACGCATCCTGACGCCGGAGACGCTCAAGCGCTTCCTCTACACGGCATGGAGCCTCGGCATGGACGCACTCATCGAAGTCCATGACCGCCGGGACATGGAGGCGGCACTCGCGACGCCGGCGGAATTCATCGGCATCAACAACCGCAACCTCGTCTCGTTCACGACATCGATCGAGCAGACGATGGAGCTGCTGCCGTACGCGGACAAGAGCCGCACGCTCATCAGTGAGAGCGGCGTCTTCACGGGGGAGGATGCAAGGCGCCTGCACGATGCGGGCTGCGATGGCATCCTCGTCGGCGAGGGCCTCGTCCGCGCCGATGATGTCGCCGCACAGACGCGCCTGATGGCAAATGCCGACGAAGAAGAAAAGGGAGATATGGCCTGATTCCCATACAGGCTGTACAGGATAGATACAAGAAAGGAAGAACACAGATGAACACGAAGGGCAGATTTGGAAAATTTGGTGGACAATATGTGCCGGAAATCGTCATGCCGGCGCTCAACGAGCTCGAGGCCGCTTACGCAAAGTACAAGGACGATCCGGACTTCCAGAATGAGTTCAAGACGTACCTGCGCGAATACGCGGGCCGCCCGACGAACCTCTACTACGCCGACAAGCTCACGAAGTACTACGGCCGCGCGAAGATCTTCCTCAAGCGCGAAGACCTCCTGCACACGGGCGCCCACAAGATCAACAATGCGCTCGGCCAGGCCCTGCTCGCAAAGCGCATGGGCAAGAAGCGCATCGTCGCTGAGACGGGCGCCGGCCAGCATGGCGTCGCTTCGGCGACGGTCGCCGCGCTTTTCGGCATGGAGTGCCACGTCTTCATGGGCGCGCTCGACGTCGAGCGCCAGAAGCTCAACGTCTTCCGCATGAAGCTGCTTGGCGCGAAGGTCATCCCAGTCTCGTCCGGTACGGGCACGCTCAAGGATGCGACGAGTGAGGCCATCCGCTATTGGGCGACGAACATCACGGACACGCATTACATCATCGGCTCGGCTGTCGGCCCGCATCCGTATCCGACCATCGTGCGCGACTTCCAGAAGGTCATCGGCGAGGAGATCCGCGAGCAGGCCATCGAGAAGATCGGCGGCCTGCCGGATTACCTCTTAGCCTGCGTCGGCGGCGGTAGCAACGCCATCGGCACGTTCTACGACTTCCGCAACGATCCTTCCGTCAAGAAATTCGGCGTTGAGGCGGGCGGCCGCGGCGAGGCGCCGACGGACAATGCCAAGACGCTCTCCGGTGCCGGTGAGCCGGGCATCCTGCACGGTGCTTTCAGCTACCTGCTTCAGGACCCGGACGGCCAGGTCGTCGAGGCGTACTCCATCTCGGCCGGCCTCGACTACCCGGGCGTCGGACCAGAGCACTCCTATTATAAGGATGAAGGGATCGTTAAGTACGTCTCGGTCACGGACCAGGAGGCACTCGATGCCTTCCAGCGCCTCTCGAAGGTCGAGGGCATCATCCCCGCGATGGAGAGCTCGCATGCGCTTGCCTATCTCGACAAGCTCATGCCGCAGACGCACCCGGATGAGTCGGTCGTCGTCACGCTCTCGGGCCGCGGCGATAAGGATGTACAGATGGTAGCAAAAGTTCTTGGGGAGGATATTGAGTGATGAGCACGCGTTTGGATAAAAAGATGGCTGACCTCAAGGCAGCTGGTAAAAAGGGAATCTTCATCTACATCACGGCCGGTGCGCCGGACGTCGAGACGACGCTCAAGGCCGTCCGCGAGGCGGAGAAGGCAGGCGCTGATGTCATCGAGCTCGGCCTGCCGTTCTCGGACCCGATGGCGGATGGCCCGGTCATCCAGTCGGCTTCGGTCTGCGCCCTGAAGAATGGCATGACGCTCAAGAAGGAGCTCGAGATTGTGCGCGAGATCCGCAAGTTCTCCGACATCCCGCTGATCGGCATGGGCTACATCAACAACATGTACCACTACGGCTTCGAGAAGTTCGTCACGGACTTCAAGGCAGCCGGCATGGACGGCATCATCGTGCCGGATGTGCCGCATGAGGAGTCGGGCGAGATGCGCAAGATCTGCGCGGCGCATGATTTCCATCTGGCGGAGTTCATCACGCCGGGCACGACGGAGGCGCGCATGGCACAGACGTGCAAGGGCGCGACGGGCTTCATCTACTGCGTCTCGAACAACGGCGTCACAGGCGTCAAGAAGATCGACCACTCGACGATCGGCAAGGTCTGCGAGAAGGCGCGCAAGTTCACGGATACGCCGCTGGCCGTCGGCTTCGGCATCGGCTCGCCGGAGGCGGCCGTCGCGGCTGCGGCGAAGAGCGATGCCGTCATCGTCGGCAGCGCCGTGGTCAAGCGCCTCATGGACGGCAAGTTCGCGGAGGCGATGGCGCTGATTGGCGCGATGCGCGAGGCGCTCGATGCGGCGTACGGCAAGAAAGCCTGACGAATATCCGCTATCCATCCTATGTGTGACATGAGAGGAGCAATCATCATGGAACTCAAACCATCGCGAGAGACGTTCTGCAAGCTGGCGGCGGAGACGAACCTCATCGCTGTCGCCAAGGAGATCAACATGGATCTCGACACGCCTGTCTCCGTCTACTATAAGCTCGTCGGCGAGAAGAAGGGCTTCATCCTCGAGTCCGTCGATACGACGCATCAGCAGTTCGGCCGCTTCTCCTTCATTGGGGCGGAGCCCTTTGCAAGGCTGCAGGTCTTCAAGGACAAGCTCATGATCAACGAGAATGGCCTGATGAAATGCATCATGGGCGAGCCGGTCAAGACCATCAAGCAGTACATGCAGGGCTATAGGCCGGCCGTCGAGGATGCCTCGCTGCCATTGGCGAATGGCGGCATGGTCGGCTATCTCAACTACGACATCGTCGCGACCTTCGACCGTGTGCGCGGCATGGAGCTCGGCGAGGAGGAACTCTTGGGGCAGTTCATGATCTGCCGCGTCCTCGTCGTCTACGATGCCCTGCACAACAGCGCCCGTCTCATCTGCCTGGCCGACACGAAGGGGCGCGACGCCAATGAGGCATACGATGCCGTGGCCGAAAAGATCGCCAAGGTCGAGGCGCGCCTCGCTGCACCGCTCGCGTCGCAGGCCGGTGAAGCATCGAAGCGCCGCGAGAAGGTCGACTTCCTCAAGCGCTTCGGCAAGGCACCAGCGGATTTCCTGCAGGCCATCCACAAGGCCAAGGAGCATATCTTCGCCGGCGACATCTTCCAGGTCGTGCCCTCGCGCCAGTTCCGCGAGAAGATCACGAAGCCGTGTTTCCACTTCTACCGCCGCCTGCGCCAGGTCAATCCGTCGCCTTACATGTTCTACTTCAACTTCGGCCCCGTCAAGCTCGTCGGCGCCTCACCGGAGATGCTCGTCAAGGTCGCGGGCGACACGGTCTACACCTACCCGATTGCCGGCACGCGCCGTCGCGGCCGCGATGCCGCAGAGGACGCCGCACTCGCCAAGGACCTCAAGGGCGACACGAAGGAATGTGCCGAGCACTCGATGCTCGTCGACCTTGCGCGCAACGACATCGGCCGCATCAGCGAGCCCGGCACCGTCCACGTGACAAAGCTGCGCCAGGTCGAGTACTTCAGCCACGTCATGCACATGGTCTCAGAAGTCGTCGGCAAGCTCAAGAAGGGCTACACGCCGATGGATGTCCTGCGTGCGACATTCCCGGCCGGTACGGTCAGCGGTGCGCCGAAGCTCCGCGCGATGGAGATCATCAACGAGCTTGAGCCCGTCAAGCGCAACTCGTACTCGGGTACGGTCGGCTACATGGACTTCTGCGGCAACATGGACATGTGCATCACCCTGCGCACGATGCGCATCGAGAACGACGACACAGCCGTCATCCAGTCGGGCGCTGGCATCGTCGCCGACTCCGTGCCGGAGAAGGAATACCAGGAAATCCTGCAGAAGTCGAAGGCTCTGTTTGAAGTAGTGGAGGAGGTCGAGAACGATGTCATTACTTTTACTAGATAATTACGATTCCTTCACCTACAATGTCTATCAGCTGCTGTCGGAACTCGGGGCAGAAGTCGAGGTCATCCGCCATGATCAGACGACGGTACCGGAGGTCAAGGCGAAGCATTACGAGGGCATCGTGATCTCGCCGGGCCCGGGTGTGCCAAAGGATGCCGGTATCAGTGAGGACCTCATCCGGACCTTGGGCGGCAAGGTGCCAATCCTCGGCATCTGCCTCGGCCATCAGGCCATCGGCGAAGTGTTTGGCGGCAAGATCGTGCGGGCCGCGGAGATCATTCACGGCAAGGTCTCGCCCATCCACCACAATGGCCGCGGCCTCTATGCGGGCCTGCCGCAGGACGTGGAGGTCGGCCGCTATCACTCCTTGATCATCGACCGCGCGACACTTCCGGACTGCCTCGAGGTCACGAGCGAGCTTGTCGATGGCACGATCATGGGCGTGCGTCACAAGGAGATGGACATCGAGGGCATCCAGTTCCATCCCGAGTCCATCCTGACGCCCGCGGGCCGGACGATGATGCAGAACTTCCTCGACCACCTGCGCAAATAAAATCTGCTAAGCCAAGAGAAATCCTTCTTTCGAGAAGGATTTTTCTTGTATCTCAGAGAATAGTGTAATTAATATCAAGACCAAAACAAAGAACACAGCAGTTCGCAGGCGCCTGCGGCATGCGGGATAGAGGAGGGACATTTGATGAAGTTCCATTTCATGAACGGCACGATGTGTGCCACAAGCAGCAAGAAGATGACCGCCATCCTGCTGGGGCTGACACTGGCCCTGGCACCGTATGGCATGACGAGCGCAGAGGCGGCACAAGCCGCAGACCACCCTGCTGCGGCGGCAGTCGTAGCGACTGAAGCGGCCGCACCGCAGGCGACCAAGGCTACAGACGAGAAAGTTGCAGAGAAAAAAGTCGAGGCTTCTGCCGATAAAAAAGCAGGCAAGGACGCGGCGAAGGAGGTCGTTGCCGAGAAGGAGGATGTCACGATCGATGCGAGGAGTTCGCTCGACCAGTCCTTCGACCAACTGGCAGAAGTCAAGAACGGCACCTATGACATGGACCTCGCCGCCTCGGCGCCGATGGGCAGTACGAGCATGACGAGCCATATCACGTTCGTCTCGGAGCCGTACACGCGGGCAAAGGGCACGATGCAGATCACCTTCACGCTGCCGGGCGCGCCTGTCTTTGAGCGCGAGCTCGCCTATTACATCCGCGAGACAGAGAAGGCGACGGCCTTCTACTGCAAGCTCGGCCATGGCGCTTGGGAGAAGTCCGTCACGCCGCGCAAGCCGGCGGATAAGAAGGTCAATGACTTTTGGTCAGAAGCCTTTGCGAACGGCTTCATGGACATCGCGAAGGATGTCGAATTCGGCGTGCAGGACGGCGCGAACCAGACGTATCTCGTGACGGTCGACGGCAAGACTTTCGGCAAGATGCTCGAGGAACAGATCAAGCCGACGGCAAAGGATGAGGCGATGCAGAAGACGGTGGCAGAGATCTGCCGCAGCCTGCCGGACTTCACCTACACGGTCACGATTGACACGGAGAAGAACCTGCTGACGGATGTCCACGCCAACCTTACAGAGCCCATCCGCAAGGCGGCTTCCATCATCGTCAAGCGGCGCGACCTGCCGCGCTCGGAACGCGATAAGATCCTCAAGGATATCCGGGAGAGCACGGTGGACTTCCACCTGCAGGGCCGCGATTTCAACGAACTCGAGGACGTGCAGGTGCCGGCCGAGGTCCTGGCCAATGCCAAGGCCACGGAGCTGCCGCTGGGTGACTGAGCAATCATCTGCTCGCTACACTCGCCACAATTGCATACGATTTGCGGGGGAACCACGTGTTGAGAAGGCATTGCCTGACCCTTAGAACCTGTTGAGCCAAGACTTGCGTAGGGAGACAAATTCATGAGAAGGAGTTGCCGCTTGGCGTCTCCTTCTTTTTTATATTTAAGGAGGAATCCAATTTGAATCACGAGACGATACAGAAGGAAATCATCGCGGCCGTACACCGGGCAAAGGAAGACTGCCCGCTCGTGCCGTCCATCACGAACACCGTGACGATTGAATTGGTCGCCAATGCCCAGCTGGCTGCCGGCGGCTCTGCCGCGATGGTCTATCTGCCGGATGAAGGCGAAGCCATCGCAGCGGCTGGTGAGGCGTTCTACATCAATATGGGCACGTTGATGCCATTCTATGCAGAGACATTGCCGCGCACGGCCCGAGCCTTGCAGGAACACCGTCGCCCGTGGGTGCTCGACCCTGTCGGCATCGGCATCGGCGGCCTGCGCAAGGGACTACTGCAGTGCTTCCGCGCGCTGCCGCCGTCTGTCGTGCGCGGCAATGCATCTGAGATCATCGCTTTGGCCAATCTCTGGGGTCTCGATAGCGGTGTGGCGCGGGACGGCGTGCGCGGCGTCGATGCGACGGACAGCGTCGAGACGGCCCGCCCTGCTGCTGAGGCACTGGCGTCCTTCATTCACGGCGCTGTGGCGGTCTCTGGCGAGCGTGACCTCGTCACCGACGGCACGCTGACCATCCGCAGTGAGGGCGGTTCGAAGCTCTTCACGAAAATCACGGGTGCCGGCTGCTCACTCGGCGGCGTCACGGCCGTCTATCTGGCCGAAACCTCGCCGTTCATCGCGGCCTTGACCGCTGTCCAGGTCTACAATCTGGCAGGGACTCGGGCGGCGCGCGAGGCGAAAGGCCCCGGCAGCTTTACCGCGGCCTTCCTCGATGCCCTCTACGCGGCAACGCCGGAGGAAATCGCGGCCAATCCGTTCGTCGTGCTCTGAGCAGAGCAGGTGACGGATGGTTGATGGATTATTATTGATGGAAAGAGGGATTTTGATGAATACACTCATTGCAGTGGCGATTGCACCGTGCGGGACTGGCGAGGAGATGTCCGCCTATGTCGGCGAAGTCGTCCGCGTCATCCGGGAGTCGGGCCTGCCGAATCGCATGAACTCGATGTTCACGGAGATCGAGGGCGATTGGGATGAAGTCATGGATGTAGTCAAGCGCGCGACGATGGTCCTGGCCGAGAAGGGCATCCGGACGGAAGTCGTGCTCAAGGCTGACATCCGCCCGGGCTATCACGATATGATGCACGGCAAGCTGCAGCGGCTCGAAAAACGCCTGGCAGAAGACACGGATGCTAGGAAAAATGAAGGGGAGAGACAGGAATGAACATGCGCAAAAAACTTGATATCTCTGCATATCTCGTGGTGGGACCGGAGAACACCTTGGGCCGGCCCGTCGGGGACATCATCCGGGCGGCGGTCGAGAATGGCTTCACCTGCCTGCAGATCCGCTCGAAGACGGCTTCGGCCAGAGAGCTCATCGCGCTCTGCCGCGAGGCAGCGGATGTCCTGCGGGAGCTTGGCAAGGCGGAAGACGTCGTGCTGCTCGTCGATGACCGGCTCGACGTCGTGCTCGCTGCGCGCGAGGCGGGCATCAAGGTCGATGGCATCCACGTCGGCCAGAGCGACATCCCCGTCGCGGTCTGCCGCAAGTTCTTGGGACCTGAGGCGGTCATCGGACTGTCGGCGCGCACGCAGGAGCTGCTCGACTACGTCCGTCAGGCTGACACGAGGGACATCGATTACTTTGGCGCCGGCCCGCTGCACGAGACGGCGACGAAGCCCGATTGCGGCCGCGATGCCGCGGGACACATCATCACGCGCAGCTTCGAAGAACTCACGGAGCTCCATGCCATCAGCCCTGTGCCGGTCGTCGTCGGCGGCGGCGTCAAGGCGCGCGACCTGCCTGCCCTGCGCAAGACGGGTGTCGATGGCTTCTTCGTCGTCAGCGCCGTGGCTGGAGCGGATGACCCGGCGGCTGCTGCGCGCGAGCTCGTGGCGACCTGGAAGGCTGCACCGCGTTCGTGATACCTGACCGAGCCTGGAGAGGCGGGTGCCATTCATGGCACTCGTCTTTTTTTTCGGCAGGGCCTATGATAAAATGGATGAGATGAGAAGAGACGTATAGGATATAGAAAAGAGGGATGTATCTTGCGATTGATTGTCGGGATTTCGGGGGCCAGCGGTGTCATCATGGGCTGGTATCTCCTGCGCGCACTGCATGAGATGCCGGGGGTGGAGACGCATCTGATTGTCACCGAGGGGGCGGCGGTGACGTTCCCGTATGAGACGGATCTCTCGCTGGCGGAGGTCTGTGCTCTCGCGGACGTCGTACACGATAACCACGACATGGCGGCCTCGATATCGAGCGGCTCGTACGAGACGGATGGCATGATCATCATCCCCTGCAGCATGAAGACGGTGGCCGGCATCGTCAGCGGCTATACGGATGACCTCCTGCTGCGGGCGGCCGATGTCTGCCTCAAGGAAGGGCGCAAGGTCGTCATCGTGCCGCGCGAGATGCCGATGAGCCGCATCCATCTGCGCAACATCAAGGAGGCAGCTGACTACGGCTGCTGTGTCGTGCCGCCTGTCTTGACGTTCTACAACGGCGCGGATACGGTCGAGAAGCAGATCCAGCACATTATCGGCAAGGTCCTCATGCAGTTCCACCTCCATTCCCGCGACTTCGTGCCCTGGCAGGGCAGCGATGCGGCAGGCCGCTGAAAAAATTTTTTAAAATAAAGTCAAAAAGTCAGAAAAACCATTTGACTTTTTGACTTTATTCGCTATAATAGGATATAGAAACGATCAAGTTTCAGAATAATGAAGATAATAAGAGCGATTATGGAGGATACGATTATGGGACAAGAAAAATACACAGCGAAGACGCTGGCGGCCCTGCAATCCGCTCAGCAGATCGCAGCCATGAAATACCATCAGGAGATCACGTCGGCACACGTCCTGCTGGCTCTGGCCAAAGAGCCGGAGGGGCTGCTGGCCACAATCTTTGAGGAGTGCCAGACGGATATGCCGATGCTTAAGGCAAGACTCGAGCAGGAGCTCGCGAAGATCCCGAGCGTCAAGGGCACGGACCGCCTCGGCATGGGCATGGACATGGTCCGCGTACTCGGCCGCGCTGAGGAATACGCCAAGTCCATGAAGGATGACTATGTGTCGACGGAGCACCTGCTGCTGGCTCTCGCGACGGATGGCAGCAGTGAAGTACAGGACATCTGCCGTCAGTTCCACCTGACGAAGTCCGCGATCCAGGCGTCCATCCGCAAGAACCGCAAGCAGAATGTCACGACGGACAACCCGGAGGAAGGCTATAAGTCCCTCGAGAAGTTCGGCCGCGACCTCACGGCAGCGGCGCGCGCCGGCAAGCTCGACCCGGTCATCGGCCGTGACGAGGAGATTCGCCGCACGATTGAGATCCTTTCCCGCCGCACGAAGAACAACCCAGTGCTCATCGGTGAACCGGGCGTCGGCAAGACGGCCATCGTCGAAGGACTCGCGCGCCGCATCGTGGCAGGCGATGTGCCGGAGTCGCTGAAGAACAAGACGCTCTTCTCGCTCGACATGGGCTCTCTGATTGCCGGTGCGAAGTACCGCGGCGAGTTCGAGGAACGCCTCAAGAGCGTGCTCAATGAGATCGCGAAGTCGGACGGCCAGATCCTGCTCTTCATCGATGAGCTCCACACGGTCGTCGGCGCTGGCGCGACGGAAGGCGCGATGGATGCCGGCAACCTCTTGAAGCCGATGCTGGCCCGCGGCGAGTTGCGCTGCATCGGTGCGACGACGCTCAACGAGTACCGCAAGTACATCGAGAAGGATACAGCCCTCGAGCGCCGCTTCCAGCCGGTCATGGTCGGTGAGCCGAGCGTCGAGGATACCATCTCAATCCTGCGCGGCCTCAAGGAGCGCTATGAGGTCCATCATGGCGTGCGCATCCGCGATGCGGCGCTCGTCGCTGCGGCAACGCTCTCGGACCGCTACATCTCGGACCGCTTCCTGCCAGATAAGGCCATCGACCTCGTCGATGAAGCCGCGGCAAAGCTGCGCACGGAGATCGAATCCATGCCGCAGCCGCTCGATGAGATCCGCCGTAAGATCATGCAGCTGGAGATCGAGGAGCAGGCCCTGAAGAAGGAGACGGATGAAGCTTCGAAGGAGAAGCTCCAGAAGATCACGAAGGAGAAGGAGAAACTCCAGAAGGAGGAGAGCGAGCTCAAGACCCAGTGGGAGACGGAGAAGAACGCCATTCTGCGCGTCCGCGCCATCAAGAAAGAGATTGACGGCGTGAACAGCGAGATGGAGGCCGCCGAGCGCGCCTACGACCTCAACCGCATGTCGGAACTCAAGTACGGCAAGCTGCCAGAGCTCCAGAAGAAGCTCAAGGAAGAAGAGGCCATCATCGCGGCGAAGTCGAAGGACAACCGCCTGCTTAAAGAAGAAGTCGGCGAAGAGGATATCGCACAGGTCGTCAGCCGCTGGACGGGCATCCCGGTGACGAAGATGCTGACGGGCGAGCGCGAGAAACTGCTGCATCTCGAAGATGTGCTGCACGCCCGCGTCGTCGGTCAGGATGAAGCCGTCAAGGCTGTCAGCGAGGCCATCCTGCGCGCCCGCGCCGGCATCAAGGATCCGAACCGCCCAATCGGTTCGTTCATCTTCCTCGGCCCGACGGGTGTCGGCAAGACGGAGCTCGCGAAGACCCTTGCTGAGGCACTCTTCGATGATGAGCGCAGCATGATCCGCATCGATATGTCGGAGTACATGGAGAAGTTCTCCGTGTCGCGTCTGATCGGAGCGCCTCCCGGATACGTCGGCTATGAGGAGGGCGGCCAGCTGACCGAGGCGGTACGCCGCCGTCCGTACAGCGTCGTTCTCTTTGACGAGATCGAAAAGGCGCACCCGGATGTGATGAACATCCTGCTGCAGATTCTGGACGAGGGCAAGATCAACGATGCGCAGGGACGCACGGTGGATTTTTCCAACACGGTCATCTGCATGACCTCCAACGCGGGCAGCAGCGACCAGAGCACCAGCAGCCTGGGCTTCAACAAGAGCGAAGAGCAGCGCAGTGCCGAAAAGACCCGCAAGGCGCTGGCACAGTTCCTGCGGCCAGAGTTCCTGGGCCGTGTGGACGAGGTGATCACCTTCAAGCCCCTGAGCGAGGAGACTCTGCAGGGCATTGCAGCCCTGATGCTGGACGAGTACAAGCCCGGCATGGACGCCAAGGGCATCGCCTACCGCTATACTCCGGCGGCCCTCAAGGCGCTGGTGAAGAAGAGCGAGGGCGGCAAGTTTGGTG
>ERZ772881.2363-NODE-2363-length-13843-cov-2.895561_pt1 | contig 13843 bp, 9 predicted proteins | sample MGYA00580581_ERZ772881 | MGnify/ENA primary metagenome ERZ772881 (study PRJEB29015, sample SAMEA2737668) | human gut metagenome | biome: human gut; feature: human-associated habitat; material: faeces | place: China | collected 2012 ...
AGCAGCGGGACTGTCCGGGATTTACACCCGATTCCCTTTTAATCCGGATAGAGGAATGACTATTCGGAACCGATCAGGGAGCAAAGATAATAGAATTTGGAATGGTTGTGCAGAGAGTGTGTTTTAAAAAACAACAACTATTCATAAAAGAGCGGGTGTATTGTTGACTTGTAAAAGAGATGCAGACAAATATATCTTTCGTTGCCGGATGGGCGGATGAAAGATGCGTTTGTCTGCATTTTAAGGATAATCTATTCTTTATTATTCTTCCGGAACGTAGATGATTTCCCCATTATCGAGTTCATAGGCGATACCTACTTTCTTTCCTTTTTTACCGCTTTTCTGCTGGTCTTCCGAAGGAGTATAACGGTTGATTTTCTGTCCCTCTTTGGTAATAATTTCCATGTTCTCTTTTCCCGGATTTTTCACCATCGTGTAGTCTTCCTGAGAGAAAACTTCGGTCATGTTGTAGCGGCTGACAAGGGCTACCATCAGGGCTACGGCAAAAACCATGGCTACATCGAACAGGTTCGATACAACGCTGATCGGGTCAGCATCTTCTTCTTTTCTGAGTAGGTTTCGTTTCATCGGGCCGCACGTTTTTCGTTCAACAATTCAGAAAGGAATTCCAGGTTGGTCATGTCCTGAAGATACCAGCGTTGTTTCACCTGCTGGGTCAAGAAACCTACGGCGCCTGCTACCAGTCCGACAACGGTCGTGGCAAAAGCAATCTGCATGTTATAGGCCATTGAAGCAATGTCGCCGCTTGCCAGTCCGGCAAGAGCAGGTCCCATCGGGATAAGCGTACCCATCAAACCGAGGATAGGTCCGAGCTTTGTCAGAGTTTTAGAGATAGCCAGATCTTTATCGGCGGCTATCTCAAAGTTGGCAAGCAGTCTCTGTATCTGTGCCGGGCTTTCATGTGCCTGGAGCACCTGGCGTATGTACGATATGACTAATGATGATGATTTTTCCGGAAGCTTGTCTGCCAGTTCCATAACGGTGGCAGGAGTGAGTGCATTCAGTTCGTTACGGAGTAGTGCCTCGGTTTTGCGTATTGAGAGATATTGTCCGTAGAAACTGCCGACCAGCAGAAGTGCACGACCGAATAATACGATAAGCAATACGATGTCAGGAACGAGTAGTCCTGTAGAAATCCAATATAAAATGTCTGATATAATATTCATTGTTGATCTGTTTTAATGAGTTGATTTACTTATTATTTTTGTGATTAATTGATTCTTTTCTTCACCCTTCGCCAAACGAGTCCGATGGCACTGCCGATGATGGTTATTCCACCGACGCCGGCCAGTGCTCCCCAATTTACTTCACTGACTCCAGCTACGGAGGTCCGTCCGTTTACGGTAGCGACAATTCCCAGAATGGCCACCAATGCGTTAGTGAGGAAGAAGAGTTCCAGCCGCAACTCCTTCTCCGGAAGGAGGTAAAGCAGTAGCCAACGTCCTACGGGAATGGCTATCAGCACGCAAGCGGCATACATCCATGCCACGGTGGTGAATGGTGTCCCCGGGAAGGCAAAGATAAGATAGACCAGCCCGCTGAATAGTACCGGAAAGATGAGCAGTCCCGGAAACCATCTCAGGAAGCGGTAGGTGAGCAGTGTACGCGGTTTTACCGGATAGGCACTGGCAACATGTACCGCCAGCATGGCATAGGCCATCTGGAGGCTGACTTCGATGGTCAGCAAAACGGAAGTGTCCAGCATCAGGGCTGTGTTGCCCAGCCAGTCGGCAATCTGTGTTTTCGATTGCTCGATGGCATACGGCCACATCAGTCCTGCAAACAGGGCGGCAACAGTGGCTATGATGCCGACTGCGACCGTTTTCCAGAAAGTCTGTTTCAGCAGAAAGTTGAATGCTATTAACAGCATTAATACAAGTACGACTGTATCCATACTTCTGATTATTCTGATGTTTTACGACGTTTACGGACAAAGAGTACGAGTGCCAGTATTACCACTACAACGGCTGCACCCACGGCAATGTTGCTCAGGGTTGTCTTTTGCTCTTCCGGTGTCCGGTTTATCTCTTCTTTCTTCATCACCATTCCTTTGGCATCGCCCGAAACTTTCGCTTCGCGTATTTTAGAGATATTTTCTTTGTACTGTGCGGCAGCCGGAGCGTCTGACTTGGACGCGATGTATTCGCGCAGTTTGGCGTTGTCACATACAAAGCCCGAGCACGACGGACGATACTTATTTACCGTCTCCGTATGCAGTTTTGCCAGTTCGGTAACCTGTTCGGCACTTGCTTTCCACAAACCTTTACGGGCACTTTCGAGCATGATGGCAGTCATTTCTTCAAGCGCTGCGGGACTTTGTGTTTCGAAAAATTCTTTCACGTTCAGGTTGTATTCGTCTTTTACGTATACATTGTAAATGTTGTCCCAAAGCTCTTTGTCGATGGCGGCAGGTTTCATTACGTTCCAGCCATATGTATTGGTGACTGTCTCGGCAAATTCCGCAGCAGAGGAAGAGCCGCCTTTCATCTTCTCTTTGATGTAAGCGGGGTTGAGGATGGTGGTACGGCTTTCTACACCGACAGCCTCTTTGACTTCTTGCATGCGCATGTGGTTACGGTTGCGATAATCGCTCAGGTAAGCATCGGGATCTTTGCCGGTCACGTTGCGTACGGCCAGGTTCATACCTCCCATAAACTCGTAGACATGGTCGAGGCTCAACGCGCCCCATGTATTGCTTTGACGAGGCTGAACCACTACGTCCGTGCGGGTCAGTGCGGCTTCGAAGGCATATTTCCGGAAGGCTTCCCAGTTCTTTTCACTGCCATAGTAAGCACCCATGTTATTAAGATAGGTGGCGGCTATCTCTGATTCATCTTCCCAGCGGTCACCGGATTCAACCATCTCCTGAATGCCCGTACCATACATTCCGTTGGCACCGCCGAACACACGGAATGCAGCCATTTCACGGGCATCTTTCGGACTTACCCCTTTCTCGGTCAGTGTCTTTTCGGCTTCTACTACGCTTGCCGCTACCAGATTTTCATATTTGTCGTCTTTGGCAGCTGCAGCCATCTCTACCGCACGATTGATCAGAAAAAGGCGGGAGGCTGCAATGTCGCGTAGTTGCCCCGATGTCTGTACTACTACGTCGATGCGTGGGCGGCCTAATTCGGCAGAAGGAATCAGCTTCAGATCGCTGACACGTCCGAATGCATCACGAACCGGCTCTACACCGAGCATATACAATACTTGTGCGATGGTAGCTCCTCCCGTTTCAATAAACTCGCCGGACCAGAGCGTGTAACTGACCTTACGCGGGATACTGTCATTATGGCGGCGTTGGTAAGTTTTAATGGTTTGCTTGGCAAGTGCAACTCCTTTTTCCCAGGCCGATTCTGACGGAGTGGCTTCTGCATTGATGGCATACATGTTGCGTCCTGTGGGTAGGGTGTTGGGATTGGCAATCGGATCACCACCCGGTGAAGGTGCGGTGTATCCTCCATTGAGGGCATTGACAAGGCTGGCAAGCTCTTTCTCGGGGCTGGCAGTCAGTTCCGTTTGGTAGTTGCCTACGTTGCGGATGGTGCGTTCCACCTCTGTCAGTGCAAGGGCAAAGTTGATTTCTTCTTTGCTGTATTCCTTTTGAGCCGTTTTTTTCCCCATGGCGGCCATCATGTCCGACATGCCTTTGGCTTTATCCGCTTCCGGCTTATCTCCCTTTGAGGCATTCATTTTTGCTTCCATTTTCTTCATGGCTTCCGGCATCTTATCGGCTGTTTTGCCGGTTTTGTCCCCGGCCTTGTTTTTGGCGGCGGCAGCCATCATCATCGCCATCATTCCTTTCGGAGCATTGCGTGAGGTCTCTATTTCTCGTGCTTTTGCCAGTTCTTCGGGACTGACACCGGCAGTGCGGCAGATCAGTTCGTCTGTTGCCAAAGCAGGGTTGGCTATCAGTTTCTCTACTAAGGCACGGGCCGGATTCAGATAGCGTTGGGTGAAGAGAGAGCGATGCTTTTCCACATCGGCTGTTGCTTTGCCACGTTGTTTGTCGAGTGACAAGAGGCTGTAAGCGATCGGTTCGGTTGTCATGGCAAGTACGGAAGAGGTGATACGCTCCGGTTCATAGGGAACCCCCATGGTATAAAGCTGCCCGGTGATTTTTTCCGTGGCCAGTTCTTCAGCGAAGTTCTCTACACGTGCCACTTCGTCCTCGCTGTATGGGCGGGTCGGCAAGCTGTCCAGCCCCAGTTCACGATGGATGCCCAGTTTCACGGTGAGTGCTTTTACGGCAAGCGACTGCTTTTCTTTCGCTCCTGTGGTGTTATTGTAAATCTTGATTTTCTCCATCAGGTCACGGTAGATGCCCCGTACACTGCTTTCGAGGAAAGGAGGTGTAAGGTAAGATTGCAAGGTAGCATACGAACGTCGTTTGGCTATCATGCCTTCCCCCACGTTGCCGATAGAATATATATAAAGGTGTGGAAGAGCTCCTACAAGGCGGTCGGGCCAGTCATCGCTACACAACGCTACCTGTTTTCGTGGAGTGAACTCAAGGCTTCCGTGCGTACCGAAGTGGATCATTGCGTCTGCCTTAAAACCATGCTGCAACCAAAGATACGAAGCGATATAAGTGTGGGGAGGTGCGGCGTTGGTTCCATGCACCACTTGAAAGGCGTTGTCTCCGCTACCGGCTGCCATCTGCGGCATCAGTACCACATTGCCAAACTGCAATCGTGCGATGCCCAGGCGTCCGTCCGGCGTAGTCATGTATTGACCTGGGAATTCACCGTTGGCGGCTACCACTTCAGCATATTTTCCGGGGCGTAGCGATGCTTTTACCCAGCTCTCGTATTGTTCTTTAGTCACCAGTTCGGGATTCCCTGTTTTCATAAATTCATCAAATGCGCCTTCTGCATACATTCCGAATACGGCTCCCTGTGCCTGGATCATCTTTTCCAGCTCTTTGGCGCTCTCCGGAAGGTTTTCTACCCGGTAGCCTTCTTTCTTCATTCTCAGCAGCAGGTTGTAGAGTGACGGGCCTACTTCCATTCCGCTTGCTGTGAGGGCATTTTGTCCGGGCCCTTTGTAGTAGACGATGGCTATATGCTTTTCGCTGTTGGGTTTTGTTTTCAAGGTGAGATAATTGTTCACTGTGTTGACAAATGTCTCCAACCGTTCCGGAACGGCGAAAGAGTGTTGCAGTCCTTCATCGTCCTTGTATTGGGCAAAGAGGGCGAACGGACGGATGGCACCGTCAATTTCCGGTGTCACTACGCTTTGCGAAAGAAATCCTCCCGACATACCCATCGGATCGTTTTCCCACTCTTCTACCAGGCTGTTGACTGTGAGTGGTGCAAAGAGAGGGATATTGCGTTCTTTCAGATATTCCACCATATCGTCGCCCATGCGTCCGTGTGCCATATTGATAACAGCGTCCGGTCGTATTTCACGGACGAACTCCATGAAACGGGTGAAAGAAGAGATCGGATATACATTGTGTCCGGCTTTTTCGAGTGCCAGGATTAGTCCTGTGGCATCCGCCATCTGCCCGGTGATCACAACCTTGCGGGCACCTTCATGATAGAGTCCGTTTTCACGAAGGAACTTTTCATAATCGGTTACGTTGAGAAATTCCATTTCATCATCCGGGTTCTTCACTCCGGCATGGTAAAGAATGTCGGTCGGCTTTTCTACCGGTGCTTCCGGTACGGGGGCGGAGATCAGCTTACCATCAATCTCTTTGCGGACATACGAAAGCAGATTCCGGTAATTTACTTTTCCCGCATTAGTCAGGTATTGACGTATTTGACTCATCTGTACCGAATCGAGATTGCAGATATTGTTTGCGGGATTGGTAGCCATGGAGGTGTACACTGGTATACCTTTGTCGGCCGCCCGTTGTATCTGTTGGCGTTGTTCTTCGACGATGCGCAATCCCATACCGTTGACGAACACCATATCATAGCCCGTCAGTTCGTCCAGGTGATCGGTAGAGACCTCCCTTAGTTTGACAAATGAATTGTCGTTCGCCTTCGAAATATTTCCCAGGTTGATGGTCTGGAAATTGACAAAGGCAATCTTCGTGGCACTGAAGTAGGCTTGCCAGACGAATACCCCGACGAGTATTGCCGCAGCCACACAACAAGTGGTGATGATTTGTTTCTTTTTCATATTGTTTTTTGTTCTTTGGTTTATTTCGTTCTTACTAAATGCCGGCCGGACGATCGGAGATATCCGCTGGCTTAGCCTCTTCCGCTATTTTCTGAACATTTGGTCAATGTCCAGCGACAGCCCTACGGAGAAGTTGGTTCCCGTCGTATAGGGTGAATTGGCATAATAATAGTCAGGTCGGTAGTTGAACAGGTTATTGACGGCCATATTCACATTGATCCCTTTCCATACTCTTTGTGTGAGCGTCAGGTTCCACATGGTATATCCCGGATAAGTTACCTTTTCCGTTCCCGCATTCGGATCATTGGAAGTATATTGATTGGTTTTCACCTGTGACAAGGCCCGTCCGTCGAGTGACAGATTGAAGTCATAATGATCCCATGTCTTGCCATACTCCAACCGTACCGTAGCCGAATGGGGGCGGGTAGAGCTGAGTTTGGTCTGTCCGTCACGCATGAACTCGTGGATGTACGTATACGAGATACGTGCACCTATACCGCAAGGATATTTGGCAGAGGCATTGGCATCGATTCCGGCAATGTCTACCCGTGGGGTATTGATATATTTTTGTGCGATCATTCCGTCGGTATCTCTGAAAGAGGTATACTCGATGCGGTCGTGCACCAAGTTATAATATCCTGTCAGCGTAAAATTATAACGGTTTTTGGTATATTCTCCGGAGAGCGAGAAGTTGTGACTGGTTTCCGGCTCCAGATCCGGGTTACCATAAATCATCATGGTGTTTGCCATATAGAAGTTCATGTGCATCTCTTTCAAGGTGGGCGAACGGAACCCCTGCGCATAAGAGCCCCTCAGCGAGCAGTTTCCTATCTTGTACATCAATCCCAGATGCGGTGAGAAATGGCGCACGTTCGATTCGGAGAAGTAGTCGAACCTCAATCCGGCAATCACGTTGAAGTGTTCCGTGGGATTCCAGTCGAACTGTCCGAAAGCATCGGCGGAATGCATGGTATAATCGGCGTTTTCTTTGAACTGATACGACATCAGATAATCTCGTAGATAGTCTCCTCCGACGGTGAGCGTGTTCTTATCGTTGAACGTATAATTGTAAAGCGCGCGTACACTGTGTTGCACATTACTGTAGTCGCGGATATCATTCTTATACGATACCAGATAGTCACTTTTGTCGTACTGGTCGAATGTGTAGGCCAGTTCCAGGTTACTTTTCGTGTTGAAGTCGTAGTTTCCTTTCAGCCCGCCACTGAATCCGCGATAACGGTTCTTGGTTTCCGAGGAGGCATCCCGTTCACGGAAATAATAGCCAGCACGTGCCGTCAGTCGCAATTGCTCGTTCGGGGTGAACATCAGGCGTTCCTTCACGTTCCAGGTTTTATTGCCGTTGATGGTCGTATAATCCCCCTGTTTTACGTGAATGGAGTCTATGTTGGTATATTGTACGTTGGTCTGGCTGTAGAACTTGCCGGCATTGAATCCTACCGTACCCCCATGCCGCTGATCATTATGTACTCCGAAACGAGTATTGAGGTTCAGATTCCACGGATCGTCCGAAGCTTTGGTAATGATATTGATTACCCCCCCGATGGCACTTGAACCATACAGCGTAGAGGCCGCGCCTTTCACTATTTCCACTCGTTCTACATTGTCCAGGTTGAGGCGGTTGTAGTCTATGTTATCCAGTGTTTCTCCGGCCAGACGTTCGCCATCTACCAGAAAGAGGACGGCATTACCGCCAAATCCCTGCATGTTGAGCTTTACCTGCTGATCCATTGAATAAGAGAACTCGATACCCGGTAGCTCTACCTGAAGCAATTGTCCGATATGGGTTGCGTCCACTTTCTTCAGATCGCCGGCTGTGATTACCCGGGTGATGATCGGAGCGTCTTTCAGTAGTTTCGGAGTACGTGTTCCGGTGATAACTACGGTACTCAGATTCATCTGATCTTCTTTCAGAATGAAATCGAGACGACCTTGACGGGCAGCTGTTGTTTTTTTTGTAGCGGTCACATATCCCACAAAAGAGACCTGTACGGTATATTCTTTCTGGTCCGGCAGTGTCAGGGTGTAGCGTCCTTCCGTATCGGTGGTGGTGCCGACAGACGGTTTTTCTTTCAGGGTGATGGTGGCACCCACCAGAGGTTCCTGGGTGGTATCGATCACCCTGCCGGATATTTTATGTTGTGCGGCAGCTGCTGTCGTCAACAAGAGGGCTGCGAAGAAGCAATATGCCGATTTTAGTAGTCTTTGCATATTTATTTTTATTTGTCTTTATCAAAGCATTATGGTTCGTATGGGTAGATGAAGTCAAAAGTCATGTATCCCTTTATGCCCGCAGCATTCATGTAACTCACCAGGCGGATGGCAGCCATTGTGTCGTCTTTCATCCTGAGCAGATAGACTTTGTTGGACGGAGTGTAAATGGGAGGCATTTCACTGGTATCGACGTTGAGCCACTTTGAAAGTTCCGGATTGAAGTCAGACGGAGCATAAATCAGATAACCGTTATCCTCCATCATGTGTGAAACGTCGACAGCTATTTTATTTGTGGTCCATTCGTCGGCGACAAAGGTACCTTGAGGCATGCTGCCTGCGTTTTTCAGTGCACTCAGGCTTTGGTAATCGGTTTCAAGCACCTCACCGCCATTAGTCTTTACATCGTATCGATGAATGGCAAGGTCCCATGTGTCCGGATCATCCGCACCTTCTGCGGTAACTTTGGCCGAGTCAATCTGCAGGGTGTGCAGATTGATGTAGTTCCATTTTGTATATTGGGTAGCATCCACCCGTACCGTACCGCTATGATTGGCATGATCTATCGTAATGAAGCCGAAATCCTTTGCGGTTTCCGGTTCATCATATAGGCTGCTCAATATCCCATTACAAGCTGAGAACGATATAAGCATCGTTCCCAGCAGAGTAATGGCTATTAACAGAGAATTTATTTTCATGTAACTGAGAATGTTCTGTTGTTTTAGTTATTTCGTTTTAATTCATTCATTTTCCGGTACGTCCCCTGTGGCGAAAGTAATGGTCAGTCCGTTCATTACGGCAGGTACCGATATTTCGAAAGTGGGGGTTGCTTTGGCTGCATCGATTGTTCCTTTGAGGGTGCAGGCATACTCTTTAGGTTCTTTGCCTTCCATGCCCATTACGCTTTTTCCTTCTCCATTAATAGTGTATGCGTTGTTCTCTGATTTTACAGTTGCATTGTTAATGGTGAATTCACCGAACGAAGTCGAAGTGTATGTTACGTTTACAGTACCGTCTTCATTGGCGGTCACTTTGATAGTCTGGTCTGCAGCATATTGTCCGTTAGGGAAATACTGGGCAACGGCTTTAGTATATCCCTTATAAGAGCCTGCTGCCATTACTGCTGCCGGAGCTTCTCCTTGAGTGAAAGTGACAGTCAGTCCGTTCATTACTGCCGGTACATTGAACTCGAGGGCAGATGTTTTCTTGTCTTTGCTGATTGTTCCTTCAAATGTGCAATCATATTCTTTAGGGGTGCCCCCATTCATACCCATGGTTGTTTTCCCGTCTCCTTTAACGAGGTACGCGTCATTTTTTAATTCCACAGTGGCATTGCTGATACTGAATTCACCGAATGACTCGGAGGTATAGGCAATGTTTACTGTTCCGTTGTCGTTAGGAGTCAGTGTGATACTTTGTTTGTCAGCATATTGTCCTGCGGGGAAGTATTGCGCCACAGCTTTGGTGTATCCGTCGTATTTTCCGGCTACTACTTGATTGAGAGGTGTTTCTTCATTTTTGTCGTCATTACAAGCTGCACAAGCGCACAGCACAAACATCATAGTCAGTAAGCTCTTAATTTTCATTTGGCATTTTATTTTAGTAGTTAGTATTTTAATAAATGCGTTTTTTTTATCTATGTCGGGATGTTTATAAATCCGGTTGCAAAGTTAGAGGCAATAAAAAGGGTTGACAATACCTAAATGGTATGAAAAAGAACTTGGCGGATACCCATAAATAAGTAATACTAATTAGTAAAATCAAATGATTGATGATGCCGTCCCCCTTGTTTTATCGGTTTCATTTATAGAACCGGTGTATCCGCCGGAAGTCTTTCAAAGAGAGTTATACTGCGAAAGAGATGCTTAATTCATGTTATCGGGAGACCGGGAACGGGTGTGCGGAATCGTACGGCAGACTTGTCTCCCCATATGTGGCTATCGGTTGTCTGATAATTAGATATTAGTAGGTATTGCCTTCACCTGGTGATCTGCGTACTTTTGTGCCATCACCAAAACGTTAAAGTTATGATGGAACTAATCAGCAGAACCCGCAATGGAATGATCACTTACTGTGCCCATTGTAAAGTGTATCATCTGGAATTTGGCAACCTTTTCTTTCGTCTGTCCGAAGCCGGATTTGAGTGTTTACGCAATTATATTGTATCGATTAACGGACCTTACTGTGAGAGGTCGAACAGGAAAATGAATGCCAACCGGAAGATCTTTCTGAAATTGCCGGCCCAGAATGTCTATTTCTGTGTCTGTACGGCCGAACTTGAAGAACTGAAGTCTCTGGTCTTGCTGCAGTCGCCGGCCGTTGAAGAAACGGATGGCTTGATACCTTTTATGCATGATATTTCATTGAACTAATCTGCCGATTTGTCTGTTTTTAGAATAGATAAATATCTTAATCGAGCATGGCACATTCTCACGAACATCATCACGAGCACGTCCACGAACTGACGTCGCTCAATAAATCTTTTATAATTGGCATTACGCTGAATATTTTGTTTGTCCTCGTTGAGTTCGGCATCGGTTTCTATTATGATTCTTTGGGGTTGCTTTCCGATGCCGGGCACAACTTGGGCGATGTGGCAAGCCTTGTGCTTGCCATGCTTGCTTTCCGGTTGGCAAAGGTGCATCCCAACAGTCGTTATACATACGGTTATAAAAAGAGTACGGTACTGGTATCTCTGCTCAATGCTGTTATTCTTCTGGTTGCCGTCGGCATTATCATCACCGAGAGTATAGAGAAGTTGTTCCATCCCGTTCCGGTTGAAGGTGCTGCCATTGCCTGGACGGCAGGTGTGGGAGTGGTTATCAATGCCGTTACAGCCTGGCTTTTTATGAAAGATAAGGAAAAAGACCTCAACGTGAAAGGAGCTTATCTGCATATGGCTGCCGATACGTTGGTATCGGTGGGAGTGGTCATTTCGGGTATTATCATCATGTACACCGGTTGGACACTTGTCGATCCGATCATCGGCCTGGTGATTGCCGTCATCATTGTCATTTCAACCTGGAGCTTACTGCACGACAGCCTCCGCCTTTCGCTCGACGGAGTCCCGGTGGGAATAGATAGTGAAAAGATCGGGCGGGTTATCCTGGAGCAACCCGGTGTGGAGAGTTATCACCATCTGCATATCTGGGCATTGAGCACTACCGAAACAGCATTGACTGCCCATATCGTGATAGGCGATCTCCGCCGTATGGAAGAGGTAAAGCGCGAGGTTAAGCATGAACTGGAACATGTCGGGATCACTCATGCCACTTTAGAATTTGAGTATAAAGGAGCATGTTGCGAAGGGGAGGATTGTATTTCTTAAAGTATATTTTCGAAGAAAAGAGCAATTTGTCAAATTGATATTTAAAATCTTGTAGAATCCCGTATTTGTATCCTTCGTCGGGAGTTGTTCGGAAAAACACCGGGAAATGCCGTTGGCGATTTTGTGTTCGGATACTTAATGTGCCGCATGAACTGCTATCTGTCGCTGATTCGGTTGTAATATGTGAAATATGGATCTCTTATTACCTATATCGTTGCTTTCTGACACTTGGTCGCCGTTCGGAAGCGTGGACGAAGTAGAGTAAAACAGTCTTTTTCAAAGCCTTTTTCCGGTTAGGTTATACCATTTTGACCGGATGATTACTTCATCCGGTAAGTATGGTTACGGCATACTGGCCGGATGGTTACTCCCTTTTTTGTCTATCCTTATTGTTTTTCTGTAAAAGTGAAAAACAGAACCCCGTTTTCAGGACTTCTGGAAGGGGTGAAGTTGGCTGCTAAGTCTTCCGGTTGCCCTATATGCCCGTTTTTAAATAGAGGGTGCGTTAGCAGAATCTTTTAATTTCTGTCTTTTTGATTGTAAAATATCCGTTCCGCTTTCCTTATGTGAAGGCTTTAGGGTTTGGCGAAGAAAATAACTTCTTCTTTTGCTATAGTCGAAAACAGTTTTTTACGTACCTTTGCGCACATAACAACTAAAATTAACCTTTTTATTTATGTTTACTGATTTATTGCACTCCTCTTATTTCTCTCTCTTCCTTATTGTTGCGTTGGGCTTCATGTTGGGAAGAATCAAGATTAAGGGGCTATCGCTCGACGTGTCGGCGGTTATCTTCATTGCCCTTCTTTTCGGGCATTTCGGTGTGATTATTCCCAAGGAACTGGGGAACTTCGGATTGGTACTTTTTATCTTTACCATCGGTATCCAGGCGGGGCCGGGATTCTTCGATTCTTTCCGCAGTAAGGGGAAGACGCTGATCATTATTACCATGCTTATCATCAGTTCTGCCTGTCTGACTGCTGTCGGGTTAAAGTATGCGTTTGGCATCGATACACCGAGTGTGGTGGGGCTGGTAGCCGGAGCGCTGACCAGTACACCGGGTTTGGCCGTTGCCATCGACAGCACCAACTCTCCGTTGGCTTCTATCGCTTATGGTATTGCCTATCCGTTTGGCGTGATTGGTGTCATCCTGTTTGTGAAGTTGCTGCCGAAGATAATGCGTATCGACCTTGACAAAGAGGCCCGTCGTCTTGAGATAGAGCGTCGCGGACAGTTTCCGGAACTGGGAACCTGCATTTATCGTATCACGAATCCGAGTGTATTCGGCCGTAGCCTGATGCAGATCAATGCACGTGCCATGACAGGAGCCGTTATCTCACGCCTGAAGCATCAGGAAGAGATATCCATTCCGACAGCCCATACGGTGCTCCATGAAGGGGACTACATTCAGGCAGTGGGTAGCGAAGAAGCTCTGACACAACTTGCCGTGTTGGTAGGTGAACGTGAAGAAGGTGAACTTCCGTTGGAAAACACGCAAGAAATCGAATCATTGCTGTTGACCAAGAAAGATATGATCAATAAGCAGTTGGGCGACCTGAACCTGATGAAGAATTTCGGTTGTACCGTGACACGTGTCCGTCGAAGCGGTATCGACCTCTCTCCGTCACCCGACCTGGCATTGAAGTTCGGCGATAAACTGATGGTCGTTGGTGAGAAAGAAGGCATCAAGGGAGTAGCCCGTCTGCTGGGTAATAATGCCAAGAAGCTTTCCGACACGGATTTCTTCCCCATTGCTATGGGTATTGTGCTGGGAGTTCTGTTCGGCAAACTCAATATCTCGTTCCCGGGCGGATTATCCTTTTCACCGGGATTGACAGGTGGTGTGCTGATGGTGGCTTTGCTGCTGAGCGCAATAGGCAAGACCGGGCCTATCCTTTGGTCTATGTCCGGACCTGCCAACCAATTGCTTCGTCAGTTGGGACTGTTGCTTTTCCTTGCCGAGGTAGGTACGTCGGCAGGTAAGAATCTGGTCGCTACTTTCCAGGAGAGCGGTCTGCTGCTGTTCGGAGTAGGTGCCGCCATTACTTTAGTACCAATGCTGATTGCTGTGTTCGTCGGACGTCTGGTGTTTAAGATCAGCTTGCTCGATTTGCTGGGTACCATTACCGGCGG
>ERZ772881.2369-NODE-2369-length-13791-cov-42.390070_pt1 | contig 13791 bp, 9 predicted proteins | sample MGYA00580581_ERZ772881 | MGnify/ENA primary metagenome ERZ772881 (study PRJEB29015, sample SAMEA2737668) | human gut metagenome | biome: human gut; feature: human-associated habitat; material: faeces | place: China | collected 2012 ...
GCACCTCGCTCGCCGTATCGGCACTTAGAATTATGCGGTATTGCCTTAATTTTTTCTTATAGCAAAATACCAGCTGAAACGTGAAAGTCAAAACTTGATTCAATCAGCCAAAAATCTGTTTGGCGTAATCGGCGCTGGCTTTGGCGTCCTTGGCATAAAAATCGGCACCGATCTGTTCGGCGTATGCCTTGGTCAGCACAGCGCCGCCCACCATGACCTTGCAGGGCAGATTGGCCGCGTGCAGGGCTTCGATGGTGGCCTGCATGTTGGGCACGGTGGTGGTCATCAGGGCCGAAAGCCCCACCAGCGGCGCACCGGTCTGGCGCACGGCTTCCACCACGCGCTCCGGCGGCACATCGCGGCCCAGATCCAGCACGTCATAGCCATAGTTTTCCAAAATTACGCGCACAATGTTTTTGCCAATATCGTGTACGTCACCTTTTACGGTGGCGATCACAATACGGCCTTTGCTTTCACCCTGGCTGCCGCTGGCGGCAATGGCGTTTTTGATCACTTCAAAAGCAGCCTGGGTCGCCGTGGCGGATTGCAGCAGCTGCGGCAAAAAGATGGAGCCTTTTTCAAAGGCATCGCCCACCACATCCAGCGCGGGGATCAGCGTTTCGTTCACCACCTGCAAAGGCTCGCGGGTTTTCAGGGCTTCCTCTGCAGCGGCGCGGGCTTCGTTTTTCAGGCCGCGGCGCACGGCTTCAAACAGAGCATCGGCCCCTGCTGCACCGCCCGCCGGGGCGGCGGCATCAGTTTTTGCCACCTGGGAGGTCTGCACCTGTACATTGGCATAGGCGGCAACGTAATCATTGCACTTTTCGTCCTGGCTGGTCAGCACACGGTAGGCGCGCACGGCGGCCATCATTTCCGGCGTGTTGGGGTTCATGATGGCAAGGTCCAGCCCGGCCTGCATGGCCAACGTCAGGAAAGTGGTATTCATGTAGCCGCGGCAGGGCAAACCAAAGCTGATGTTGGAAACACCCAGCACGGTGCGCACGCCCAGTTCCCTTTTGCACATGGTAATGGCTTTCAGGGTTTCGGCAGCGGCGCTCTGCTCGGCAGAAACCGTCAGCGTCAGGCAGTCGATGTAAACATCCCCGCGGGGAATGCCGATAGCATCCGTTGCGGCCACAATGCGCTTGGCAACCTCAAAGCGGCCCTCTGCCGTTTTGGGAATGCCGTGTTCATCCAGTGCCAGACCAACCACGGCGGCGCCGTACTTTTTGCACAGGGGCAGAATGCTGTCCAGCACCTTCTGCTCGCCGTTGACCGAGTTGACGATCGGCTTGCCGTTATAAATGCGCAGCGCGCGGGCCAAAGCATCTTTGTTGGAAGAATCCAGCTGCAATGGCAGGTCGGTGATGGATTGCAGCTCCCGCACCAGCATTTCCAGCGTGGCGGGTTCGTCAATATCCGGCAGACCGGCGTTCACGTCCAGCAGCTCGGCACCGGCTTCGGCCTGGGCTACGGCCTGGGCGCAGGCATAGGCGCTGTCGCCCTCCCGCAGGGCCTGCTGCAAGCGCTTTTTGCCGGTGGGGTTGATGCGCTCGCCCACCACGGTAATGCCGTTTACCTCCACGCAGCGCACGGGGGTACACAGGCGGCTGCGCACAATAGGGGTTTTGGCGGCGGGGGTTTTATCCTGGGTCAGCTCTTTCAGCAGGCGGATGGATTCCGGCTCAGAGCCGCAGCAGCCGCCCAGCATGGAAATTCCGGTGGGCAGGTAGGCGGCCATCTCAGCGGCAAACTCCGCCGGGGTGATATCATAGCTGCCGTCCAGGTTCGGCAGGCCCGCATTGGGCTTGACAAACACCGGCATACCGGCGGGCACCACACGGCAGAGCCGCTGAGCAAAGGGCAGGATTTCCTTGGGGCCCAGCGAGCAGTTGATGCCCACGGCGTCCGCACCAAGGCCGGCGGCGGTAATGCCGTAGCTTTCCACTGTGCAGCCGGTAAAGGTACGGCCACGGGCCTCAAAGCTCATCGAGGTAAACACCGGCAGGTCACAGTTTTCCTTTGCGGCCAGGATGGCAGCTTTCAGCTCATACAGGTCGGTCATTGTTTCCAGAAAGACGAGGTCTGCCCCGGCTGCGGCACCGGCGCGCACCATCTCAGCAAACTGGGCGCAGGCATCCTCAAACGGCAGGGTACCGGCCGGGGCCAGCAGCTCGCCGATGGGGCCGATATCCAGTGCCACCAGAGCACCAGTTTCCTGCGCGGCGATCCGGGCACATGCGATGGACGCTTCAATCACCTGCTGCACAGTATAGCCGGTTCCCTTCAATTTACGAGGGTTGGCGCCAAAGGTGTTTGCCAGCAGGATATCCGCCCCGGCGCGGGCATAGTCCCGGTGGACGGCAGTGAGCACATCCGGCATGATAAAGGCGGCCAGTTCCGGCTTTTGTTCTGTGGTCAGGCCGCGCAGCTGCAGCTGGGTGCCCATGGCGCCATCCAGCATAATAAAGCGGCGGCGGGCAAATACTTCCTCAATTTTCACAGGTGGTTCCCCTCTTTCTGTATTCGCACTTTTCGCGCAGCAGGCAGTGTCCGCACCCGGCGCGGGCCCCCGTTACCGGGTGGTCCGCCACGCCAAGGATGGCTGTTACGCTTTTGCGCGGGGTCAGCAGATTTTCCGGCGTGACCGCCATGCCAAGGCCGCGCACGGTATCCAGCGCAATGGCAAACGGCTGCTGCAAAGTCAGCGGGCAGTCCCCATAGCCGGGGGAAAAACGCCCCGTCAGGTAGTGCCCCTGCGCCTGCACGCTGGTGCGGATCTCGGCTTCCAGCGCGTTGCACAGCTCTTCCATCACAGCGGAAGCCATCGCATCCACCACAGCGGCCAGGGCAATATCCGTCAGCTCCAGGCGGCGCATCAGGGTATCAGCCCCGCTGCCAAGGGTAACGGCCATCAGCACCATGGCATCGCAGCCGCGCAGGTGGCGGGCAATATCATTCCCGGCGTTCTGCAGCGGCAGGGCGGTCAGCGGCAGCTGTTTCCACACGCCGCGCGGGGTGGCGGCGGCGCGCAGGGCGTCCTCGGCTTTTTGCAGCAGCACCTGGGATGCAGCATCCGGCTGCCAGCCCCCTGCCCCAAGGTAGCGAAGGGTTTCGGCGCGGGTATCGTTTTGCGGGTAGGCTAATTGCACAGCGTTTCACTCCCCCTCTATGGGGCCAACAGGCCGATTACAGCAGGTCCTTGATGCCCTCATACACAGCGGCGGCAACCTTGGCGTCATTCATGGCATACAGGTGCACACCGTCCGCGCCGCCCTCGATCAGATCTCGCAGCTGCTGCACGGCATAGTCAATACCGGCAGCATACAGGCTTTCGGGGTCATCCTGGTAGCGGGAGATCATGCGGGTAAACTCCGAAGGCAGGCTGGCGCTGGAAAGTGCCACCGTGCGCTCGATCTGGCTGCGCTTAACGATGGGCATAACACCGGCAGACACCGGCAAAGTGATGCCTGCGCGGCGGGCCAGGTTCAAAAAGCGATAAAAGTGCATATTATCAAAGAACAGCTGGGTCAGCAGGTGGGTGGCACCGGCCTCCTGCTTAAAGCGCAGGTTGGCAACATCCTGGGCCAGGGTAGCTGCTTCGGGGTGGCCTTCGGGGTAGCAGGCAGCGTGGATATCAAATTCCGGCTGGGTCTGCCACACAAACTGGGCCAGGTCGCTTGCGTGGGCAAAGTCCGGGCTTTCGGGGCGGGTGGGGGTGCGGTCGCCGCGCAGGGTCAGCACGTTGCGCACACCGGCGGCATTCAGCTGGTCCAGCAGCTGGGCGGCCTTTGCCTTATCGCTGCCCATGCAGATCATGTGGGCCAGCGGCTCTACGTTCAGGTCGTTTTTCAGGAACTCGGCCACTTCCACAGTGGAAACGCCGCCCGTGGAGCCGCCTGCACCGTAAGTAACGCTGATAAAATCCGGGTTAAGGGTGCGCATGGTGCGCAGGTTGTCCTTCATTTTATCAAAGTTGGCGGTCTGCTTCGGGGGGAAGCACTCGATGGAAAACACGCAAGGCTTGCGCTTGAACATCTGGGAGATCTGCATAGGATTCATCCTCCTGTATTTTTATTACTTTCCTCTATTTCTACCCAATTAAAGGCAATACCGCATAATTCTAAGTGCCGATACGGCGAGCGAGGTGCGGCAGATGCTAAGCCAAAAGCGCAGATAATACTGGATGTCTTATCGAGCATTTTGGCAACGCAGATGCCGTGCCGCAGCTGCCGGAGCGGTGCTTAAGCCGCAAGGCGGGAATTGTGCGGTGTTGCCTAAAACTTTTGGGGCGTGCGGGAACACTTTCCTGCCGACTTACCGGGGCCAGGCACACAGAGTCAGGCTGCCGGGGGTTACGCGGCGGGAGCCAGCTCTTCGTCCGGCTGTTTTGCCGTCTGCACAGTAAAGCTGCCGTCCGCCTGGGCGGTCACGGTCACCGTGCCGTACAGGTCGGTGCGGTAAAAATCAATGCCATCATCCTGCATTTCCTGGATGACCTCGCGGTGGGGGTGGCCGTAATCATTGTTCAGGCCGCAGCTGGCAACCACAAGCTGGGGCTGCACCTGCCACAGCAGTGTTTGGGTGTTGGATGTGGACGACCCATGGTGCCCGGCCTTGAACACGGTGGACCGCAAGCGGAACGGATATTGCTCCGCCAGGGCGGCTTCCTCGTTGCGCTCGGCATCGCCGGTATCCAAAAAGGTAAAGTTCCCGGCTTCAAACCGCAGGCAGAGCGACATATCATTTATTGCATCGTCACTGCCCGCCGTATCGGCATCCACACCGGGCAGCAGCACGGTCAATGTGCCGGTGCCGATGGTGTACTGCTGGCCGGCATAGGCAGTTTCCACCGGTACGCCGCATTCCTGGGCGGTTTGCAGGGTGCGCTGGGTCTGGCCGGTCACGTCAGTTTCGCTCAGGTCGGGGGTCAGCAGGGTCTGCACATCAAAGTTCTGCAAAACGGCCTGCATGCCGCCCACATGGTCGGCATGGGGGTGGGTCATCACCAACAGGTCCAACTGGCTTACGCCATAGCTGCGCAGGTCCTGCACAAGGTTCTGCCAGGCATCCTTGGGGCCTGCATCAATCAGGCAGGCCGCACCGTTCTGCAAAATCAGCACGGCATCCCCCTGCCCCACATCCAGGAACACCACTTCGGTTTCCCCCTCCGGCAGCGGGGCTGTGGTTTCGCTCTGGCTGGGTTCCAGGCCAACCCATTGGTAAATCTGGTCCCAGCTGGGCACAAAACCGTTGCCGCCGTAATTTTCGACCACATACAAAGCAACGGCGATGAGAACAGCGGCCACAATGGTCCACACCTGGGGGCGGCGGCAGGAATGGCGGCAATACCTGCGCCGCCGGTATTTACTCACCCTGGCCCAGCTGGCGTTCCTGCCACTGGGCGCGGGTCAGCAAAACGGCACGGGGCTTGGCGCCCTCATAGGGGCCGATAATCTTTTCTTGTTCCATCTGGTCCATGATGCGGGCCGCACGGGCATAGCCCAGCTTGCAGCGGCGCTGCAAAAGGCTGGTGGATGCCTGCCCGGCTTCGATGACACATTCCACCGCCTGTTCAAACATGGGGTCGCGGCTGCCGCTGTCATCGTCCGAATCGGAGCTGCTGCCCTTGCCGCCCTTTTCGGCCACGGCACGGCGCTCCATCTCGGCAATCATCTCTTCATCATACTGGGCGCTGGAAGTGGATTTGATAAAGTTCAGCACAGCGCTGATCTCTTCATCCGTCACAAAGGTACCCTGCACACGCACGGGCTTGGAAGCACCGACCGGCAGGAACAGCATATCGCCGTTGCCCAGCAGCTTTTCGGCGCCGCCGCTGTCCAGAATGGTGCGGGAGTCGATCTGGCTGGAAACTGCAAATGCAATACGGCTGGGGATGTTGGCTTTGATCAGGCCGGTGATAACGTCCACGCTGGGGCGCTGGGTTGCCACAATCAGGTGGATACCAGCCGCACGGGCTTTCTGGGCAATGCGGCAGATATAATCTTCCACCTCTTTGCCGGCAACCATCATCAGGTCGGCCAACTCGTCAATGATAATGGCGATATAAGGCAGGTGTTCCAGCACATCGGGGTGCTGCTTGGCCAGCTTGTTATAGCTCTTGATATCGCGCACATTGTTTTCGGCAAACAGCTTATAGCGGCGCTCCATCTCGGCCACACTGGCCCCCAGGGCACCGGCGGCCTTGCGCGGCTCGGTCACAACGGGCATTAACAGGTGGGGAATGCCGTTGTACTCAGCCAGTTCCACCACCTTGGGGTCGATCAGAATCAGTTTGACATCTTCCGGACCGGAGCGGAACAAAAAGCTGATGATGATCGAGTTGACGCAGACGGATTTACCGCTGCCGGTGGAGCCGGCGATCAGCAGGTGGGGCATTTTACACAGGTCCGCCACCTGGGCTGTACCGGCAATATCTTTGCCCAGTGCCATGGTCAGTGGGCTGCGCATGTTGATGTAGTTCTGGGATTCAAACACCCCGCGGATGCTGACGGTAGACCGGATCTTGTTGGGCACCTCGATACCAACGGCGGGTTTGCCGGGAATGGGGGCTTCGATACGCACACCGGCGGTGGCAAGGTTCAGGGCGATATCATCCGACAGGCTGGTGATACGGCTGACCTTGATGCCCGCCTGGGGCTGCAGCTCATACCGGGTCACGGAAGGGCCGCGGCAGATATCCAGGATATGGGTCTTAACACCAAAGCTGTCCAGCGTGTTCACCAGGATATCGGCGTTTTTCTTCATCTCGGCGGCCGCGCCGCGTTCATCTTCCGGCTTGGCCGCATTGAAAAGGTTCAAAGATGGGTAAGTATACGGCGGGAACTCCTCTTTGGCCTGGGCGGCAAAGGCTGCCGTAGCTTCGCTGCTGGCATCCTCGTCCGCTTCGCGGGCTGCACCGGCAGGTGCGGTGGCTGCCGGGGCATTCGCCATTGCTTTGGCCACGCTGGGCGGGCTGGAAATGGGAGCCGAAGCCGAATTACCCATGCTGGAAGATACCCGCAGCCGGTTGGGGCTGCCGGGGCGGCGTTCATCCGTTACGCTGTACACTTTAGGCGCAGCGGCGGCAGGCTGGGCCGTGGGCTGCGGTGCCGGGGCCTGCACGCTGACCCGCCCGGTGAGCAGATCCGATACCGGAATTCCGGCGTTCCAGGCAGCCTTGGCTGCATCGAAACCGCCCTGGTCAAAGCTGCCGCCCAATGTGGGGATGGCTGTAACAGGGGCAGGCGCTGGCTGGGTGGGTTCCGGCACCAGCGGTGTTTCAAAATTATCCGCGCTTTCGCTGCTGCCAGCGTCATCCGGTTCCGGCAATTCCTCTACCGGCTCCAGCGGGGTGGAAAAATCTTCCGCCGAGGCGGCAGGTGCGTTATCATCCGGTTCCGGGGTCAGCGGGGTTTCAAAACTTTCCGCTTCATCCTCATCGGGCAGGCCCACATCGGCACCGGCCACGGGGGTATCCCGCCCGGTCACGGCGCGCTGGATCAGGTCATTCAGGCTTTCTTCCTCCACCGGGGCTTCCTCAGCCTGCTGGGCCTCCGGTTCCAGGTGCAGCTCAAAGCTTTCTTCCTGCGGCTGGGGTTCCGGCTGGGGCGCGGGGTACTTGCGATGATTCAACTGCTCCAGCGGGTCAAGGCCAAAGGTGCCGCCGGGGCCGATATCAATTTTCTGCAGCGGGTCATGCTGCACGGCGTTCTGCAAAGCGCGCTGGGAAGCATCCGGCCCCAGGTCCACATCAAAGTCCGAACGCTGGGCGGGCGGGGCAAAGCTTTGGGTGTGCTGCACGCCTTGGGGCGCAGCCTGGGCACGCTGCATATCGGGGTATGTTGCGGTGCCGGGCTGCGTATACGCCTGCTGGGGCTGGGCCGCCGGCTGGCCGGCCTGCGCTGCGGCGGCTGCCTGGTCGGCAGGGTTTGCCTGGGCCGCATTGCGGCGGGCGGCTTCCTCCTGTTCCAGATAGGGGGCCACATCAAAGGGGCGGCGGGTGCCAGACTGCGGCGTGGCCGGAGACTCGCCGGCCATGGGCGGCAGGCTGCCGGTCAGGTTTTCAAGGGATTCTTCCTCCGCTTCATGGCCAAACAACTGGGTATCATAAGCGGTTTCTTCCTCCGCACGGGCGGCGCGGCGGGCTTTGAACTCCTGAATATAATAGCTGATGAACTGCACCACATCCACCGGGGTAACGGCAAAAAACACCATCAGCCCCATCAGGATGACAATAATCATGACGATATTGGCACCGGGACGGCCACAGACGGCCAGCAGCGATGCGCCGATGGGCACGCCCAGCACACCGCCGGTCCAGAACTTGCGCTGCCCCCAGGCAAACAGCATCTTGACGGTCTGCCAGGGGGTATCCCCTACCTTAAAGTCCGAGAAGATGACCGCCGTACCGGCCAGCAGCACCGCCAGCAGCAGCACCTTGCCAATGAAAGTGCCCACATGGTAACCGGATGCCAGCAGATAGGCCAGATACAGCAAAAACGGGCCGACAAAATATGTAACCACACCAAAGGTGCCAAACAGCCAGCTGCGCAGAACATTCCAGAAGCTCTGCCCCGGCACCAGCACCAGCGCAATGGCCAGAATGCCAAGCCCAGCCAGCACCACGCTGCGGATCAGGTTTTGCTGCTGGGCGCGGCGCTGTTCCAGCCTGGACATCCGCTTTTTGCTGCCGGAGGCCGAACTGTTGTGTCTGGCCCCGGAGCTGCTGCTTTTACTGCTTTTGCTGCCGGAGGCGCGGTATGTGTTTTTACTGCTTTTTCCGTTTTTGGCGGAACTTGAACGTGCCATGCTCTCCCTACCTCTTTACTATAATATGCGTATATTCAGGCTGCCCTGTTCAGCGGGCAGCCATTGTTGATTTGCTTTGGCGCGGCGGGCCCTGCCCCCGTTTTGAACGAAAGTTCGTCCGCCTTTTATCTGGCAGCGGGCGGCCATTAAACAGCATCCGGCGGCCCCGCATAAAGAGACTTTCCGCGCAGTGATTTTATCTGCCATCCGCCACGGCGGCTGTGCCGTGCTGTTTTGGGCAGGGGCATACTGCCCCTTATAGCATAAGGTATATTGTAGCATGAAAACGCCCGCTTGTAAAACCCCTTTCTCTTTCTATTTTCATCAAAGCCTTTCCGCCCACTGGCGGGCAGCGCCCCCTCAATATCCGGTTTTCCCGGCGTCGATTTCGGCATACAGGTAGCGCAGCGCATCGCCCAGGTTGCCGATGGCGTCGATCAGCCCCTCTTCCACAGCCTGTTCCCCGCCCAGCACGGTGCCCATATCCATCACCAGCTCCCCGGTATTGTGCATCAGCTGGGTAAAGCGCCTGGCACTGATGCCGGAATGCCCCGCCACAAAGCTGACGATGCGCTCCTGCATCTGCTCAAAATAGCGCAGGGTCTGGGGCACCCCCAGCACCATGCCGGAGTGGCGCACCGGATGCACCGTCATGGTGGCGGTGGGCACAATAAAGCTTTTGCGGGCCGAAACCGCCAGCGGGATGCCGATGGAATGCCCGCCGCCCAGCACCAGCGTTGCGCTGGGCTTGCTGACGCCGGAGATCAGCTCCGCCAAAGCGAGCCCGGCTTCCACATCGCCGCCCACGGTATTCAGGATGACCAACAGCCCCTCAATGGCGGGGTCCTCCTCAATATCCACCAGCTGGGGGATCACATGCTCATACTTGGTGCTTTTCTGGTTATCAGGAGCCAGGCTGTGGCCCTCAATAGTGCCGATCACCGTCAGGCAATAAATGGCATGGCGGCCCTTGGTGGCGGGCACAATGCCGCTGTCCGTGATCAGGTCATGTTCCAGCCGCATGCGCTCCACATCCTTGGCGTCCTTGGCAGCATGGGGGGCGGGCTGTTGTTTTGGGGTACGGTTTGGCATGGCGGGGGTCCTTTCCTTCCGACAAAATCGGTGCGCCGGGCAGTGCAAAACCCGGCTATACCCTGACAGTATGCCCCGCTGGTACGCTTTTTTATGCACAGAGGGGCGCGACTGGGCAAAAAAAGCGCGGAAAAACTTAGATAAAAAATTGACAATCGGCACAAGATTGATTATACTTTTATTAGAATTTACATCGGAATTACACAAGAGGCAGGGTGTTCCCTTTACCCCTGCCCGGAGAACGGGAGATTAGTCTTTATGTCATCAACAATGCAAAACAAAGCATCGTTGCCCGTGATCAAGCGGCTGCCCAAATATTACCGCTACTTGAGCAACCTGCAGGCAGATGGGCGTGATAAAATTTCTTCCAGCGAGCTGGCCCGCATGATGGGCACCACCGCCAGCCAGGTGCGGCAGGATTTCAACTGTTTTGGCGGTTTTGGCCAGCAGGGCATCGGCTACAAGGTGGATGTGCTGCTTACCGAGATTGGCAAACTGCTGTTTGGCAACGGCGAGCTGCTGCCTACCGTGCTGATCGGCGCCGGCCGCCTGGGCACGGCGGTCTCCAGCTTTATCAGCCGCGATACCAACGGCTACAAGCTGATTGCCGCATTTGATATCAACCCTGCCCTGGAGGGCAAGGAGATCAGCGGCGTAACCATCCGCCCACTGTCCGAGCTGGAAAGCTTCTGTGCGGCGCACAAGCCGGTGGTCGCCGTGCTGTGCGTGCCGCGCCAGAGTGCCATGGACCTTTCGGACGAGCTGGTCCGGCTGGGTATTCAGGGCTTCTGGAACTTCAGCCACTATGATCTTTCGGTCGTTTATCCGCAGGTCACAGTGGAAAACGTCCATTTGGGCGACAGCCTGATGAGCCTTGGCTACCGGCTGCGCAGCCATGATGAATAAAAGCCGGGCACACAGCACATGACTGTTTCCGGCGGGGTGTACCCCAGCGCCTGCCCCGGCATGGGTGCAGGATCCTGTGGTACACCCCGATTTTCATGCTGTTTTTCACTTTATTTTAATAAGGAGCCAAACATGGCAAAGCTATATTACCGTTACGGCGCAATGAACAGCGGCAAAACCACGGCGCTTTTGCAGGTTGCTTTCAATTATAACGAACGCGGCATGCGGGTGCTGATTCTGAAAGCCAGCGTGGACACCAAAGGCGGCGATCATATTGTTTCCCGCCTGGGGGTCAGCCACAAGGTGGATGTGCTGGTCAGCCCGGACATGGACATCCTGGATATCGTCCGGGCCGATACCGCCGCCCATGGCAGCGCCCCTGCCTGTGTGCTGTGTGACGAAAGCCAGTTCTTTACCCCGGCGCAGGCCGAGCAGCTGTTTTTGGTCACGGTGGACCTGAACATTCCGGTCATCTGCTATGGGCTGCGGGCAGACTTCATGAACCGCGGCTTCCCCGGTTCTACCCGCCTTTTGGAGCTAGCCCACACGATCGAGGAGATGAAAACCATCTGCGCCTGCGGCCGCAAAGCCACCTGCAACGGCCGCAAGGTGAACGGCGAGTTTGTGTTTGAGGGCGCCCAGGTTGCGATTGACACAGTGGACGCTGTAGAGTATCAGAGCCTTTGCCCCCAGTGCTGGTACCGGGAATACCGCGCTTTCCTGAAACGCCACCCCGCGCACCAGTGATCCATTCTTTTATTTCAATCTGTGTTCCGCCCTTTTATATAGGGCAACACCGCACAATTCCCGCCTTGCGGCTTAAGCACCGCTCCGGCAGCCGCGGCACCTCGCTCGCCGTATCGGCACTTAGAATTATGCGGTATTGCCTTAAGTAAATGACAACATATATGGCACAAAAGCCGCTGCCCAGCCTTGCAGCACCGCTTTTGTGCCATTTTTGTTTCCAACACTTTGCGGCGCAATTTTCAGAGCACCAAAAGGCCGCATATACAAGATATGTGTTATGTGCAGCAATTTCCATTCCATTTTTCGCACATATTTTGCTATCGCGAATATTTTTAGCATACTGCATGTCTTCCCATTGCAAATTTTGCACGAATGCGCAAAAGAAGTGCGTTTGCGTACATTTTTTGCGTTACCGAATTTGTGCGTTTGTTTTCTGTGATTCATTCAGCATTTTACACGTTTTCCCCTATAATTTTGTTGTAACCGTTTGCAATATATACAAATCCGCACAAACCGCCTCACTTTATGCAAGATTCTGCCGTAATTTTTGTTAGATGCGGGGTCAAACCGTTTCAGTATTATGCACAAATTGTTTTGTCTTAGTTCGTATGTTTTGACATGAGTTGATTTTTTGCTCATTCAATTAAAGCAATATTTGTTTGTTTTTATAATTTGCACACCATTTTGGATATTTTTTTGATGTTCACAATTTGTTATGATAATAGCGTTGAATGAAGCGGTCAGTTGTCAGGCCGCTCGTTATAGGAACATTTTTTAGGAGGACTAAAACAATGAAAAAGGCAATCGCCCTTGCAATGGCCAGCGTTATGGCTGCTGGCCTGCTGGCAGGCTGCGGCGGCTCCGCTGCCAACAGCACCGCAGCTTCTTCCGAGGCCGCTTCTTCTGAAGCTGCTTCCACCTCTACCGAGGCTGCTACCGAGGCTCACACCATCAACACCACCGATCCCATCACCCTGACCATCAGCTGGTGGGGCGGCGATGCCCGCCAGGCTGCATACGAGGCTGCCTGCAAGGCATTCACTGAAAAATACCCCAACATCACCGTTGAGTGCACTTACGGCCCGTGGAACGGCTGGGAGGAAGCTCAGTCCACTGCCCTGGCTGCCGGCAACGCTGCCGACGTGATGCAGGTCAACTGGAACTGGCTGTTCCAGTACTCCGGCAAGGGTCAGAGCTTCGTTAACCTGAACGATTACTCCGATGTGCTGGATCTGACCCAGTTCCCCTCTAACGCTCTGGATGCCTGCACTGTGGCTGATTCCCTGCAGGCTGTTCCCGTCGCTATGGCCGGCCGTATTTACTACTGGAACATGGCAACCTTCAAGAAGGCTGGCCTGGACCACTACCCCACTACTGAGCAGGAGCTGCTGGACGCCGCCAAGACCTTCCAGGAAAAGCTGGGCGATGACTACTATCCGCTGGCTGCCACCACGCTGGACCGCATGATCATGATGACCTTCTACCTGGAAAGCAAGTACGGCGAGCCCTGGGTTACCGACAGCACCCTGAACTACACCGTTGAGCAGCTGCAGGAAGGTCTGGAATGGATCCAGAGCCTGGAAGATAACCACGTGATGCCAGACCTGAAGACCATGAACGCCGCCGGCGATAAGAACATCACCGATGGTCAGGCCTGGATCACCGGCAAGTACGCCGGCATCTTCACCTGGGACTCCAGCGCACTGAGTTCAAGCCAGAACCTGCCCGACGACGCTGAGTTCGTTGTTGGCGACGAAATCAAGTGGGGCGAGGCTGCCAACGGCGGTTTTGCCAAGGTTTCCATGGGTATGGCTGTTACCCAGAGCTGCGAGCATCCTGTTGAGGCTGCTGCCCTGATCAACTTCATCCTGAACGAAAAAGAGGGCGCTTCCATCATGGGCACCCAGTGCGGCATGGTTTGCTCCAAGGCCGGCCAGGAATACGCCAAGGAAGCCGGTGCTGTCAACGAGCTGATTCTGGAAGCCAACACCAAGGTTATGGCTTTTGTTGACCAGCCGTTCGACCCCTGCTACGAGAGCACTTCCCTGAAGGACGAGACCAATGGCGTGTACGGCGATGTGTTTGAAGGCTTCAGCTACGATCAGTATGATTCCGCCGAGGCTGCCCAGATCCTGTACGATGGCATCTGCGAAGCACTTGCCTAATCCCCGTTTTCACACTTAAGGCAATACCGCACAATTCCCGCCTAACGGCTCAAGCACCGCTCCGGCGGCT
>ERZ772881.2374-NODE-2374-length-13780-cov-17.541785_pt1 | contig 13780 bp, 9 predicted proteins | sample MGYA00580581_ERZ772881 | MGnify/ENA primary metagenome ERZ772881 (study PRJEB29015, sample SAMEA2737668) | human gut metagenome | biome: human gut; feature: human-associated habitat; material: faeces | place: China | collected 2012 ...
ATTCAAAGTGTATCTTCTTTTTATCGGCTATTGCGCGGCTTATTTTATCAATACTGTAAAATATCTCTTCGTTGACAGATTTGGCGCAGGAGGAAAAATAAACGCGGCTTTCTCTTTTCTGTGCCTGATAACGGGAAACAAAGGAGTCAAGCTTTTTTACAAGCTCCCGCGTTTTCGCCGCACTTATAAAGCCTGCGGTACGCACCGCGTCCGCAAGCAGATAGATCTCCGGCTCTTCAAACTCGCGTGAGGCTAAAAACCAGCCCCTCGGCGATGCCGAACGCACAATGTCCGCCCCGTAATCGATAAGAGCGGATATATCGGCGTAAACCGATTTGCGCTCGGCGGATATCCCTTGAGAATCAAGAAATTCGCATATATCCTTTGCGGTGACGGGGTGCTCCTCATCGCTTTCGCGCTTTAAAAAATCCAGAATATAAAGTAGGAGAAACAATAGAATTTGGAAATTATCCACAGGACAAAGACGGAACAGAAAAGCCAATTGAATGGATCGTAATGAAAAAAGAAGGAAACCAAGTCCTCCTTCTTAGTAAGTACGCGGACTCTAAACGCTGCAAAAAGCTCATGCAGAAGCGGCTGGCGATAGGGTATAAAGCATAAAGACCACGAGCAAGGCGCAGGGCTATTCGCAGATCCTGTAATTTTTGCTTTTCAAAATCCGCGCCGCAGGAGGCGAAGAATAACAGGGCACCTCGACCGTGTATGGAGGGGTGCTCTGTTCGATAGATTCTCAGTTCCAGCGGACAAACCGCAGCCGTTCCTGCCCGGATGTATTCGGCGCGTGAAGCACAAGATAGCGTGTCCCATCGAATACGTCAAACAGCATTCCGTGCCCGCCAAAATCAAACGCGGGCGCTTTTTGCTGTGTCCACGGTCCGGTGAGCTTCCCGGTCCGGCTTTCCGCAATTCCGATCGCATAGCCGTCTGCCGCGAAGCTCGACCACAGCATTTTCAGCTTCCCATCCTCGTGGAACAGGAACGGACCGTCCGTTACATAGTTTTCGCCCTTCGCAACCACGACGTCGCCGGTGTCCGGTACGCTCCACGGAGCATCCTTTGCATGGAACAGTGTGACCGGCGCTCCAGTCGCCTTGGAGAGGTCCTTTGCCAGCGGAAGTGCGCAGATGGCGCCGTTCTGGATCTGCGTCCATTCATGGGAGAAAACCAGCCAGGGCGTATTTTCTTCGACATAGAGCGTGCCGTCCAGACAGTCCCAATCTTCCGGTGTTGCGGGAGACCCCGAAATGGGAACGTATGGTCCGGTGATCTGCCCGGAACGGAAGATATGTACGCCGCGGTGCCGGTTCTCTGCATAAAAGCTTGCGATCAGATACCAGCTGCCTTCGTAATGGTGAACCTCCGGAGCCCAGAAGTTTTTCGTTCCCCAGAAGCCTTCCGGCGGGCGAAAGGCGTATTCCGGCTCCGACCAGAGCTTCAGGTCCCGGCTGCGGTATACCTGAAAACCGATGCCGACGCCGTTCCATGGGTCCGCATCCGTTGTGCCGAACAGATAGTACTGCATGGAGGCGCGGTCTGCAACGACGAATGGGTCACGGATTCTAATATGATCTGTAGAAATTGTATACAATATTTGCGTCCCAGATTGTAGTGTCGTAGGCATTGTTATCTCCTTCATCAACTCGAAAAGAAATGACATCTCCGCAATTTACATCAACAGCAAAGTCATGACTCAGTCCGATGCTATCATTATATGAAATAGTGCGCCATCCAGCTGTTGGCCAGATTAGCGTATTGTTTTTCCAAATACTTATGGACACTCCGTCGCCGCCTGCAACATCATATTTTCTTACGCTTCCGCTGATTTGAATTGTTCCAGCGCTAGATGCAGTCCATTCGAGCATTGTCTGATCTGTATCGGGATGCATATAGAGCGTATTATCGTACATCCAAATTGCGTCGTAGGCATGGACACCACGCCAATGGTAGCTTCCATCACGATTCCAGAGCATATCTGCATTGCCAACTCCATTTGTCCATGTGCGGTAAAACCATTGCTTATATCCCTGCATTCCAGCAGAATATTCTTCTGCCGCATTGTGTACATTGCTACCAAATGGACCGTCTTTTGTTTGGAGTACGATTCCGTTATTGCAAAGCTTTACCTGTTTTGTGTATTTGTTCGTTTTGAAAAGCGGACTGCTCAAATCAAGAATTTGCCCATTTATCTGAATATTATCAAACTGTATATCTGAAATAGTGTGTGTTGAATCGTGCCCAAGAATCTGGATTTCATTACTGCCATTTGAATAGGAAATGATGTTGCGATATGTGATTCCAGAGAAGCTTCCATTCCAATTCCAGTTTCCTTGCAGACTGCCAAACCAAAAATCATTTGGCATTGTAACCGATATCAGACGTTTCGCTTTTTCTACGCGAATGTCTGCATATGTAATGTTTGAAATATTGGTCGCATTCAATGCACAAATATTAAGCGCTGATCTCTCGGTGAATTGATCTGGATAAGTGTAGTCGTCGTAGTTATAAAGAATGTCGATGTTTTCAAAGGTTATTTCATCATAGTAAGCAGCGACAGTTTCTGCACCAATTCCTAGTGCATTATTTGTATCACTCCATACCTGTGAGTTCAGGATGGATATTCTATAATTCGCTTGTGTTTCTGCTGGATTTTCAGCTACATTATAACCGTGATTCCCGGTCCCTTTAATGGCAATGCTGTCGTCGCAAGAACGGATGAATAAGTTATTGAATGTTACATCATGGCTGTTGGCGATATCAAATCCATCTGAACACGCATATTTTGGATTTAGAATTTTTACGTTTTCAACGGAGACGTTTCCGCATTTCCACATAAACGCACTCCACGAAGCTGAATTTCGCAGGATGGTAACATCTTTTATTGTAACATTACTGCTATTCTTTAGTGTCAATGCAACACTGTCGTAACCGTCACTCGTTGTGAAGTCATTTAAAATGATGCCGCGACCGCAAATTGTAACATTAGATGCATTGGAAACAAGAACTCTTCCACGAAGAACGGCTCCGGCTGCTAGATACAGCGTTTGTCCGCTTTCAACGCGGAGAGGTGACTGAGAAGCATAATCATAATAGCCAGGCCCAAAGTAAATGGTGTTCGTATCCTCGCGGTCTATAATGTCACTATCTGGAGCCTGTGCAAAGATATGAAGCACATTCCCTTGAAAGTTTTCGTCGAATAATACGGTCAGATTCTGTGGTGATGTAATGGAAAAGGTTAACGTATTTCCGCTTTTTGAGCACGATATATTTGCACTTCGCGGAAGTATCCTGGCAGATGAAAAAGCAAAGTCCGTAGTTACTGTAATCGTTACAGCAGTTGCAGTCGAAAACGCACAGCAAGCAACCTCGTTGCCCCATACGTTCAAGCCTGCCTTATATGTTCCAACGGGCGTTTCATCTACTGAGACAGTAAATATTGAGGATCGATACTTCGTGGGAAGCCCCGCTGGGAAAACATAGTCGTCTGCAAATGAAACCGCTTGAACAGAAAATGTCATGCAAGAAATAATCAAAGAAATGGTTAATACGAATGTGAAAAATCTTTTCATAGAATCATCTCCCATTTTATTCTGTTATGCTTACGAATTTTGTTTGCTCCAAGTGTTCATAGAAAATGTCATTCGTAGATTTTGAACTATTCCACCATGTTGATACGTTTTTAAAACAAATATGATAAAGACGATTGCTTTCAGAAAAGCCGGAGAGGAAAATAAGATAGTTTTCCGGCATCGTGATCTCCTCGAATGTAATATCATGCACCTGCCCGGCTTCCCGGTCCGTGGACCAACGGTCGCGGGTGATCACGCAGCAGATGGCGTAATTGCTCTCCTGACGGATGCGGATGTTTCGGAACGTGATATGGTGCACCTCCGCCGCATCGCAGATATAAACCGCCAGCGCGCCGACCTCGGTCGTCCAGTCTGCCATGCTGTGCAGCACATCGCAATCCTCAAATACCGCATCATGGATGCCGAAGCGCGATTCTCCCGCCACGCCGAAGGCGCGGACCTTGTCGTTCCAGACCGTGCAGCGCCGAACAAGAATATCGTGCGTCCCGGTCTGTGGCGTGAGCGCCATACTCTTGAGACAGATGGCATCGTCGCCGGTACGCAGGAAGCAGTTTTCCACCAGCGCATGCTGTGTGTCAACCAGATCGATTCCATCGCTGTTCTCGCGGTAGGCGAGCATCCGCACCCGGTCAACATGAACGTTTTTGCAGCCGAAAAACGGGAGCGTCCAATGCGCGGCACCGACAAAAATGACGTCGGATATGGAAACGTCTTCGCAGCTGGTAAAGACCATGCTGCGCCGCGCGTGCCAGTCCAGCGCGGTCAGATCGATGATGCCTGCACCGCAGACGCGGATATTTTTCTGTCCCTCCGCATGGATAAAATCCTGATAATTCGGCTTTCCAGCCCAATCGTGTGCTTCCAGAACAGACTCCGATTCGTCCGGCTGCTCCGGTACGAGGATCGCTCCGGGCGAAAGATACAGTGTCTGCCCGCTTTTGAGCTCCTGTGTGCGGATACGGTGAATGCCAGGTCCAAAAAACAGGACGGAATCATCGTCAGGCTCCGGCGCGGCGGCTGCATCATTTGCGCGGAAAACTGCCAGCGGGTGCAGGTGGCTGCCGTTCGCCTCAATGAGGAGGTTGTCCGCTTCCGGAGCGGGAAAGCGCAGCGCCTGACCGCAAAGCATTCCGGTCAGATGCAGCGATTCCGGTAAAATTTCCGCGCTGCGCAGCGGTGGAATGGACGTCGCGGTCAGCTCCGATGCGCCGAACGGAATGACCACGAAGCTCTGCGGTCCGCCGTGCGTGACCGGCGTGTCATAGACCGGAAGCTCTGCTCCGTCCGCGAAGAAGCGCCAATAGGAGGAACGCGCCAGCCCGGAGGACCATGCGCTGTGTGACTCCACGCCACGCGTCCGGAAATCACGGAGATTTTCCGCATAAGAAATGGAATCTGCATCCGATGTTGGAAAGATTCTCATGTGCTTCACCCCTTCACCGCGCCGGAGGTCATGCCGGACATGATCTGCTTCTGCGCGCAGAAATACAGCAGCACGACCGGGAGTGAGACGATGACCACGTCGGTAAAGACCAGATTCCAGTCGGAGCTGTGCGTGCTGAAGAAATTGTAGATGGTAAGCGGCAGCGTATAGTTTTCAGACGTGTTCAGGAAATAGATCGTCGTCCCGAAATCGTTCCAGATGTTCATAAACGTCAGGATAAAGAGCGTCACCGTCATGGGCTTGAGCAGCGGGAAAACGACGCGAAAAAAGAGCGTCAGCGAGCCGCAGCCATCCAGAATTGCCGCCTCGTCGATGTCGCGGGGAATGCTCTTGAGCGCACCCAGATACAGAAATGTTCCAAGCGGCAGGTTTGCCGCCGTCAGGACAGCCGCCGCACCTACAAATGTCTTCAGATGCAGGTAGCTGCACAGCATATACGTCGGAATGATCTGCCCCGGCACGATGAGCCCCAGCACGAAAAAGGTTGTGAGCTTCCGGCTGAAACGCGTGTTCCGGCGCTGCAATATGAACGCCGCCAGCGCGGACAGAAGGATGATCAGCAGCACGGAAAGGCAGGTCACGATGCAGCTGTTGCGAAATGCGTGCAGTACGCCAGTCTCCATCACCGCCCGGTAGTTTTCAAGGATGTTCCACTGCTTCGGAAGTGCCAGTCCAAGCTCTGCCGCCTCTTTTTTTGTCTTGAAGGAGTTCAGAACGATCATGGCAAATGGCGTGAGCATGAAAAGGCTCAGCAGGAAGCCGAACGCCGTGCGCAGAAAATGTGTACGCCGCTTCATACCTCGACCTCCTTTCCGGACAGGAAGCGATTGGTCGGCAGGGCAATGAGCAGCACGAAGAACGTCAGGATCATGCTGGCGGCACACCCGCGTCCATAGTTTCCGCTGCTGAACGAGGAGTAGATCAGCGTTCCGAAAACGGAGGTCGCATTGCCGGGACCGCCGTTGGTCAAAGCCTGCACAATATCGAAGACCTTGAGCCCGCCGACGATGCTGATGACGACGGCGTTGTTGAATGCGGGCATGATGAGCGGCAGCGTCACAGAGCGAAACTGCTGCCAGCGGCTGGCACCGTCGAGCTCTGCGGCTTCATAGTAAGTCGTGTCGATCGCCCGAAGCCCTGCAAGCAGGATGACCATCGTATAGCCCGTCCATTTCCAGATCTCCACAAAGGCGCAGGAGAAGATGGCGATTTTCGGATTGGTCAGCCAGTTTTGCGTCAGCGCACCCAGCCCGATTGCGGTCAGCGTGCGGTTGATGAGCCCGGACGGGTGCATCATGGAGCGGAACACCAGCCCGACGGCGACGTTGTTCAGCACGGCAGGCAGGAAGAAAACCGTCCGCATATAGTTTACACCGCGGAAGCGGTTGTTTACCAGCAGCGCCAGTGCCAGCCCGAAGCCGACCTTTCCGAGCGTCGTGACAATGGAAAAAAGCAGGGTGTTTTTGATCGCGACGCTGAAATAGGGGTTGCGCAGGACAGTTGCGTAGTTTTCCAGCCCCGCAAAGGTAAAGGAGGAAATTTTGAACGTTTTCACGTTGAAAAAGGACAGAAGAAAGCCGGATGCCGCTGGAAGCACGTACAAAACACCGTAAACGATCAGCGCGGGCAGCACAAGTGAATAGGGATACGGGCTTTTCATCCGCAATTTGAGTGATTTGGTCTGATTCAAGGGAACGCTCCTTTTTTGACGGATATGAATAAATGGAGTGCAGGCACTCCATTTATTCATCAATATTCAGCTTCTGTGGGCCTTAATTCCAGTTGGGGTCGTTTGCAGCCTTGGCGTTGTCGGCAGTGTCGCTGTCGAGCAGGCTGATGACCTGATCGATGTCCATGCCTCCGGCAAGATAGTCCTGCACGTGGATATGATAGTCGCCGTAGTGGTAGACGTTGCCGTTCTGCCAGACCTCCATGCTGTTGCCCTTGAGCATTTCATCATACAACGTCTGATATGCCTCGGGAAGCTCACAGGTCACCTTCTGGTTGAGGTAGATGCCGGGCTGCGCGGTCGCGTAGATCTGCTGTGCCTCAGAGGAGGCGAGGAAGTTCAGGACCTTTTCGCCGAGCGCCTGATCCTTGCAGGCTGCGGTCATGACAACGGAGCCAGGCATGGAGGAGCAGGTGTAGTTCTTCTCATACAGCGGGAGAATGAACGAGCCGATCTTGTCGGCGGATTCCGGATACTTCCCGGCAATCTCGTCGTAGACCCAGGTGCCGTTGCAGTACATACCCGCAGTGCCCTCTGCCAGCGCGGTCTGCGCCATGTCATAGGTGTCGGAGAGGAAGCTGCTGTTGACATAGCCCTTTTCGACCATGTCTTTGGACATGATGATGGCGTTCTTGAAATTGATGGCGTCGGAATAGTGGCGCTTGTTGGTGTTCATCTCGTTCCAGAACTCCGTATAGCTCAAGCCGCTTTCCACAACGTCCTCGTTGAAGCCGAAGTGCGTGATGCACTGAAGCGTCCAGGTGTCGGCGCCGGAATAGTACAGCGGGGTCACGCCGATCGCCTTGAGCTTTTCGCAGCAGTCCAAGAACTCGTCCCAGGTCATGGGAGCAGCTTCAATGCCGGCAGCTGCAAAGACGTCCTTGTTGTAGAAGATGCCGACCAGCGAGGTGGAGTCCATCGGAACGGCGTAGAGCTGACCGTCGTAGATGTAGTGTCCTTCCTCCAGCTGATCCTGGCTGTACTCGGACATATCCACGTTCTGAAGCGGCACGATCTGATCGAGCACGCCCGCATTGTGGTCGAGCCACTTCGGACCGTAGGTCTGAAGCAGATCGGGCAGATCGCCGGTCGCGAACTTGGCGCGGACAAGCTCTTCGCCCTCGCCGCCGCCGGCGATGATGTCAATCTTCAGGCGGAAGCCGAGCTCCTCGGCGTGCTCGTCAATGTACGCGGTCAGCGCTTCCCAGCCGGACTTGTACCAGTCCGTGAAGGTCAGCATCGTGACGGTCGGGATTTCTGCCGGAGTTTCCGGCTGCGCGGGCTGCTCGGGCGTTTCCGTTCCGGCATTTTCGCTCTGCGCCGGCTCCTGCGTGTCGGCAGGCGCGGGCGTTCCCTGTTTCGTGCTACAAGCGACCAGCGATGCGAGCATCATCAGCGCAAGCAGCAATGCAAGAATCTTTTTCATGATGGTTCCTCCTGTTTCGTTGTTCTGAGAGGATCTCTCTCATGCCCTTATTATAATTGGAGGGGCTTTGGGCGGAATTGTACTCTTTTTTGAAATAACGGTACTTTTTATTTCTGCGTTTTCCGGTATTCCTTCGGCGTCATACCGGTGCAGCGCTTGAACGCTCTGGCAAAATACGCGTCGTCACGGAAGCCGCTCAGCCGGGATACCTCCTTGTTGCTGTAGCCTCCGGCGCGCAGCAGCTCCTTCGCCTTTTCGATCCTGTAGGAGCACAGATAATCGGCAAAGCCGACGTTCAAGTCTTCGCGGAACAGGCGGCTGAGATACGCCGCGCTGATGCCGATGAACTCCGCAACGGTGCCCTGTGAAATATCCTCGGCATAATGTCTGCGAATCAGACTGATTGCCTGCTCGACATACGGCGAGTCCGGGCTTTTGCCCTTGCCCGCGGCTTCAAACGCGCGGTGGTTCAGCTCGCCGAACCACGTCCGCGCGGCGGTCAGATTCCGGAAGCTGTGAAACACCCGCTGCGGGTCTGCGGGCTGATAGAGCTTTGCAAGATCGACCCCACGCTCGACCCACGCGCGGCTGAGCGTGCTGAGAAGATCCATAAAGAAATTTTGCAGGGCATCCGCAGACGGCTGCATCCCGGAAAGCTGCGCAAAGACATCGTTCAGAAGCTCATGCGTCCGCGCGGGCTGATTCTGGCGAATCGCCGCAGCCAGTTGCTTTTCGCGCGCCGCGTCAAATACGGAGAGAATGTCAAAGGACGGCGCGGTCGTTTCTTTGAAAGCCGCATCCGAAAAGAAGCGGTTTTCGTATTTCTGCTCCGCGGAGAGATAGGATTTAGGAACCTGTACGGCGCTTGGTACAATCTGTCCCTCATAAAACTCTGCCGAGAGATTCAGATAGGTTTGCAGGCAGGCGCGGATGCGCGCGCAGAGCGTTTGGTAGGTCTCCGCACGTACCCGGCTGCTGTTGGTGCCCTCATAGCAGAGCAGAAATACATACTTTTCGTCCGAAACGTGGCAGCAGATACCAGCGCGGTAATCCTGTAAAATTTCGTCCACAATATTCAAAATCGAGTATTCCAGCAGATATGCCGCGATCATATTCCCCTTCCGGGGCTGGACCTGCATAAGAATGACGGAAATGCTTTTGATTCCCAGCTTCAGCTCCAATACACCCGCGCGTGCGGTGATCTCCTGCTCGCTGCGATAGCAGCCGGAGATCAGCTTCATCACAAAATCACGCTTGAGCGCCAGCTGGCTATCCGTCGAATCATCCTCCGGCGTGTGCGGCTTTTGTATCCGCTCCTGCGCGGTGCGCAGTGTCTGCTCCAAAACCTGTGCATTCAGCTCGTGCTTCAGGATATAGTCGATCGCCCCATTTTTCAGCGCCTGCCGCACATAATCCAGCTCGTCATATCCGCTGAGCATGACCAGCAGAATATCCGGATAGGCGCACTTGAGCGCCTCCTGCAATTCCAGCCCGTCCATCTGCGGCATCCGAATGTCGGAGATCACAAGGTCGGGCCTTGCCGACGGAATCATCTGCATTGCCTGTTCTCCGTCCGTCGCCTCGCACGCGACGGAAAAGCCCTGCTGCCTGCAAAGCGGCGAGGTCTCGATCAGCCGTTTGAGATTGGAACGAACCAAAAAATCATCATCCACGATCAAAATCCGCATCCTGCTCCGCCTCGCTTTCTGTAATTTCCGGCAAAATCAACTCCACGGACGTCAGCAGCTGCTCGCCCGAGAAGATCCTCATCTCCGCCGCATCGCCGAAAAGCAGATGCAGCCGCCGGTCAATATTCTGAAGTCCGATGTGCTTGGAGCCCCCGCCGCAGTAGTGCTGCCCATCCAGCAGCCCCGGCGCAAAGCCCGGACCGCTGTTGCGCACCAGAATGTGCAGCCGTTCCTGCTCCAGAAAAATTCGTATCTGTATGATGCCGGTCGCCTGCGCCTTTGCGATCCCGTGTTGTAATGCGTTTTCAACGACCGGCTGTACGAGCAGCTTCGGCAGAAAATGTCCTTTTGCCTCCGCTTCGATGGAAATGCTGTAGGTGAATTTGCCGGCGTACCGGTATTGCTGAATTTGCAGATAGTCCCGCAGATAGGTTTCTTCCTCTGCAACGCTGATGAGCTTCCGCGTGTCCAGATTGAGGTGCATCATCCGGGAAAGCGCGTCTGTGACCGTCTGGATATTCTCAACGCCCTGCATGATGGAAAGCACCTTGATGGTGTGCAGGGTGTTATAGAGAAAATGCGGGTTGATCTGCATGGAAAGCATCGCGATCTCGGAGGTGCGCTTTTCCGCTTCGGCGCAGCGGATGTTCGTGATCAGGGTGCGGATGCGCGCCAGCATGGCGCAGATGCGCTGATACAGAATGCCGACCTCGTCCTGCCGGGTGATACGGATCGGAAGCTCCAGCGCCTCATCGCCGGTCTGCTCCACCGCGCGCGTCAGCCTCCGTAAATCCTTCGTCAGATAGTGCGCCAGCGCAAATGCGATGACCGCAAACAGTGCCGCACAAAGCAAGACGATTAGCAGCATACGGTTTCGGACCTGTAAAAAGCCCGATATGACCGTATTCTGCCGGACGACGCCGACGATCTGCCAGGGTGTAATCTCAGAGGTCGTATAGACGACCAGACAGTCCGCGCCGCCGATCTGATCGGTGTAGCTTCCGTGCCCGCGCGGGACGGAATCCTGAAAACGGGTCAGCGGCAGAGTGTCCGCGCCCTCCGGCACATAGACGGCTTCGCCGGTGTCCCGGTCAAACACATACAGCGCATAGCCCTGCATTTCCTGAATGTCAAAGATCGTTTCCAGAAGGCTGCTTTTCACATCCGCCTTGATCACGCCGATGATCGTGCCGTTGTTCAACACCGGGCGGACGATGGAAAAGACGTAGCTGCTTTTGGGCGACGGCTGCTTGCTGGTATATGCGTGCGGCGTTAGATAAACGACATCCGCCTGCCCGCTTTGTATCTGGGAAAACCACTCCGTCTGAGAAACCTCGTCATAGGGCGTTGTGATCCCATAGGTGCAGATACGACCGTCGAAGCCGTAGATGGAAACGCCGTTCAGATATGCCTTGAAGTTGCAGCGGTTGAAGAGATAGCTCCGCGCCTGCTGTAACGAGGCGATCTGCGCATTGGACTCCTGCGCGGTCAGAAACTGCACAACGCAGTTGTTCTGCGTGGAGCGGACCTTGTTGGAAATAAACGCGGTCGTATAGTCGATTTCGCGCAGACTTTCCTCAAACGTTTCGTTCAGCGTTTCAATGACCGTATCCAGATGCGCCTGCGCGGTCTCAACCGCCTCGCGTGTGAAGCTCCGATACCACGCCAGTGTACTGACTGCGCAGAACAGAAGCAGCAGCGCCACCATGATCGCGAGAATCCGTGCGGTAAAGCTGTGCAGCACCTTCATGATACAGATCCGCCTTTCGAGCCGTTTTCTCTATCATATACAAAATACGAAAAAATTCAAAGTGTCAGCTTTCGAAAAACAGATCAAAAAAGTACAATTTTCCCGCTGCCGGAGTCTGCTATGATAAACGCATAAAATTTCAGGAGGCATCCGTTATGGGGATTTTGCAGCCGATTTGGGACGGGACATTTGTCTATCGGGAGCCGGTCTGTTTTTCCGCCGACAAAGACGGGCGACCGACCGGCGGAACACTGCTGTATCAGCCGGAGGAGATTTTGTCAGTCACGTCGTTTGACGGAAGTGTTTTTTACCAACCGGTGCGGGATTATACCGCAAATGGGCGGCAGCTGGTGCGCACGGAGGCATCGCGCATCCCGTATCTGGAGCGCAGCGTGTATTGTAAGCCATTTACCGGCGTACCGGAAACAGCCTGGGTCCGCCTGTCGGGCGGAAAAGCCTACATGGAGGTCGTTTCCGATGTCTATCGCTGGCAGACGCTCGTGACCTATACGCACAGAGACAAATGGGCGGGATTTCAACCGAAGACTTGCGGTGAGAGCCTTCCGCGCAGCATGGAAAAACTGCGCGCGGGAGGAGACTTTCATCTGACCCTTTACGGCGACAGCATCACAGCCGGCTGGGAAGCCAGCGGCTGCAATGAGCGCGCCATCGATATGGTGACACTGGGCGAATATCATGTTTCCCTCTGGCACGCGCCGTATCAGCCAGCATGGGCGGAGCTTGTGACGAACGCGTTGCAAGCGCGCTATCCGCAGAGCAACGTGATCAAAACGAACCGCGCCGCGGGCGGCTCCACCGTACAGTGGGGGGTCGAACATGCGGCGGAGCTCGTTCCGCCCTGCAAGCCGGATCTGATCATGCTGGGCTTTGGTATGAACAGTATGCAGGAAAGCGCCGAGGATTACCGGCGCGCAATTCTCTCGATTATACGCACCATACGTAAGGAATGCCCCGACTGCGAGTTTGTGCTCATGTCGCCCATGATCCCAAATCCGGAGATCAAAGGCTTTCAGAACAACCAGCTTCCCGCGCAGCAGGACGTGCTGTATCAGATCGCGGCGGAGCTGGAAGGTGTTTGCATTGCGCCGGTGCATTCTGTTTTCCGGGAAATGACCGCCCGTGGGAAGCACTATCTGGAGCTGACCGGAAACTGCATCAATCACCCCAATGATTTTTCTGTTCGCGTCTATGCACAGACCGTTTTGCGGACATTGGGCGTGGATGGGAGCGACGGATAAGGCAAAGAGAAATGCAGCTGGCACACGCAAAAACTGCGCCGCAGTAAACAAAGAATAGGGATTTTCTACACACACGAAAGCGGCTGAAAAATATTCCGATCTTTCGAAAAAATCAGTAGACTTTGCGCCCCTTCTGTGGTAGTTGTTTGTGCTACCAAAACGAAGGAGGCACGAACATGGCAAAGAAACGGGCAAACGGCGAGGGCAATATTCGAAAGCGCAAGGATGGGCGATGGGAAGGGCGATATACCGCTGGATACGATGAAAAAAACGGTAAACGAATCATCAAGAGCGTTCTCGGCAAGACACAGGCAGAAGTGAAAGAGAAGCTCGCCAGAGCGATTGCCGATGCGGAGGTGCTTGACACTCAACGGGTGGACGAATATACGCTCGGCACATGGCTGCAAACTTGGTATGATCTCTATGCGAAGCCACATCTGCGATTCTCAACTGCCGAGTATTACCGACGCGGAATCGAGTTACATATCACGCCGCGCATCGGAGATATTCCGCTGAAAAAGCTGACTGGGCGCGATCTGCAATGGCTCTACAAGGACCTACAGGAACATGGGCGGCTCCGCGAAGCACAGAAGGGGAAGCAGCCGGGGCTGAGTGATTCCACGATCCGCGGCATCCACACGATGCTGCACAACGCGCTCGACCGGGCAGTCAAGGAACGCCTGATTGTGCGCAATCCAGCGGATGACTGCATTCCGCCCAAAATCCCAAAGCACGAAATGAGAATCCTGCCGCCGGAACAAATCAAATCCTACCTGACGGCAGCAGATCAACGTGGCGTCCTGCCCATGTTCTATCTGGAACTCATCAGCGGACTGCGCAAAGGCGAATTGGTGGCGCTCCAATGGTCGGACTTGG
>ERZ772881.2380-NODE-2380-length-13752-cov-85.031175_pt1 | contig 13752 bp, 19 predicted proteins | sample MGYA00580581_ERZ772881 | MGnify/ENA primary metagenome ERZ772881 (study PRJEB29015, sample SAMEA2737668) | human gut metagenome | biome: human gut; feature: human-associated habitat; material: faeces | place: China | collected 2012 ...
GCCCCGCCCCGCCGGGCTCGGGGCACTGGGAGTACCTGCTGCTGCCGGAACCGACCAAGTACGCGGATGCCCTGGCCATGGACGGCTGGGGTCGGCTGCCGAGGGGCAGGCGGTGCATGTGAGCGGGTACGAGCCTTCAAGCGGGTGGAACCTCCCGCCCGGGTGCTTCGAGTCCGACCCCAGGGCACCGTGGAACCGGCCCGACCCGTGGGAGGGCCGCACGTGCCGGGAGCTTCTGCGGCCGCGTGCAGGGCGCTGGCGGCGAGGCCGTGTGCGCCCGCGACGCCATGACGGGCGGCGGCCCCGACGTGGAGGCGGTAGACGAGACAAGCGAGGCATGCGAGTGCTTCGAGTTCGAATAGGAGACGAAACGATGAAGAAGATCTACGCGGTGGCCACGGAGAGCGACGTGGTGCTGGCGTTCGAGAGCAGATCGGACGCAGACGAGTACGCAGGCGAGCACGACGGCATGGCGGTGCTGCCGGTGCCGTGCGTGGGGGCCTACGAGTACCCCAGCGAGAAGCCGGCCACCGACTGGGACCGAATCGCCGACGCTCTGCCGAAGGGAGGCGAGCAGGCATGAGGCTGTACATGTGCGCATGCGAACGCTGCGGCAAGGAGGTGCCGGCGACCCTGGCGGGTTACGCCAAGATGGTGCTGAGGAACAGCGCGCGAATCGACGGCAAGGCAAGGGCCTTGTGCCAGGAGTGCGCCGAGAGCCTGCGGGCGTGGTTCCTCGCAGGCGCGGTGAAGCCGGAAGGAAGGGAGTAGCCATGGGAATCATCTGCGATACCTGCGGGCAAGCTGGCCAAGAGCCTGCGCGAGGCCATGAAGCCGGCCATGCGGATGGCGGTGGAGTAGCCATGGAGCAGCAGACCGAGAAGCCGAAGCGCCGACCCAGCATCGAGGTGCGCTGCCCGAAGTGCGGCATGCGCGAGATCTGGCACCACCTGCCCAAGGGCGGCGACCGCTGCCGCTGGTGCGGTCACCTGTTCGAGGACTTCACCTACCGCAAGGTCGGGCCGAGCGCGAAGGAGGGGGCGCGATGACGAACTGGGAGCACTTTTTCGGCGCGCCCGAGCGGGCCATCCACACGGAGGTGGAGTTCCACTCGTGGCCCTTCTTCATCGCCGTGTATGAGACGAGCCGCATGAGCAGCTGCACTACCAGCAAGCGGCTGCTGGCCAGCTTCTGCGAGGAGGCCGACTACCTGGAATGGCTCAAGGCCGAGTACGACGACGGCACCGTCGAGTGGGAGGAGCGATGAACCGCCCGGGATGCAACTGGGGGTGCCTGCTGTTCATAGCGGCGGCAATCGCCATAGACGCGGCGGCCATCTACGCCATAAGGGCGCTGGCGCTCGGGCTCATGGCCATGGCCGTGGCGGCGTGCGGATAGGGGCAACCGAATACGGAAACAGGCAGAGGGCCGTCCTTCGGGGCGGCCCTTTCCGTGCCCGGCGGCTGGGTGCCACAACGATGGAGTCACCGGTATGCACGCCGACAGGGTCCAGGTTTTCCATGTTACATACGGTGATCACATTGCCCTTGTGGTCACGCATCACTTCGTATTCGATCTCTTTCCAACCGGCGATGCACTTTTCCACAAGGATCTGATGGATGGGGGAAAGACGCAGGCCGTTGGTTGCGATCTCGTGCAGCTTTTCAGGGTTTTCGCAGATACCGCCGCCGGTACCGCCCATGGTGAAAGCCGGGCGCACGATAACGGGATAGCCGATAACATCGGCAAACGCCATGGCGGAATCCAGGTCCTCCACCACCTTGGAGGGAATGCAGGGCTGGTTCAGCTTTTCCATGGTATCCTTAAACAGCTGGCGGTCCTCGGCACGGTCAATGGTGTCCGGCTTGCAGGCCAGCAGGCGCACGCCGCTGCGGTCCAAAAAGCCGCTGCGGGCCAGTTCCATGGAAAGGTTCAGGCCCATCTGGCCGCCCAGATTGGGCAGAATGGCGTCCGGCTTTTCCTTTTCAATAATGCGTTCCACAACTTCGGCGGTCAGCGGCTCAATATAAACATGATCCGCAATATCCGGGTCCGTCATGATGGTGGCCGGGTTGGAGTTGACCAGCACGGTCTCAATGCCCTCGGATTTCAGAGCACGGCAGGCCTGCGTGCCGGAGTAGTCAAACTCGGCAGCCTGACCGATGATGATAGGGCCGGAACCGATAACCAGCACCTTTTTGATTCTAGGATCTTTCGGCATCTCAACGGCCCCCTTTCACGCGGTTGATGCGGCGGACATTCTGCAAAAAGCGGTCAAACAGGAACTCGGTATCCTTGGGGCCGCCGTTTGCTTCGGGGTGGAACTGCACCGTAAAGCAGTTCCACTGCAGGTATTCAATTCCCTCACAGGTTTTATCGTTGGCGTTCACATGGCTGACGCGGCCGGTACCTGCGGGCAAAGTATCGCCCAGAACCGCATAACCGTGGTTCTGGCTGGTAATAAAGGTACGTTCCAGCGCAAAGTCGGTCACAGGCTGGTTGGCACCGCGGTGGCCATACTTCATTTTGCAGGTTTTGGCGCCTGCAGCCAGGGCGGTCAGCTGGTGGCCCAGGCAGATGCCGAAAGCTGGGATGCCGGTATCCAGCATATCGCGGATATTGGCGATGACCTGCACGTTTTCTGCCGGGTCACCGGGGCCGTTGGAAAGCATCAGGCCATCCGGCGCAAGGGCTTTGAGCTCTGCCAGGGTGGTAGAAGCAGGCAGCACCGTTACACGGCAGCCGCGCTTACACAGGCAGCGCACAATGTTCTTTTTGCAGCCAAGGTCCAGCAGGGCAATGTGCAGCGGTTCTTCGCCCTCCGCCACACCGGCAGTGGGGGCAAAGCACTGCGGCTCGGTGCAGGTCACGGCATCCACCGCGCCGGTCACGGCATAAGCCTTGATGATGGGCATCAGGGCAGCCAGCTTTTCCGGCTCGGTTTCGGGGTCAAACTCGGTGGTAATGGCACCGTTCATAACGCCGCTTTCGCGCAGGATGCGGGTCAGGCTGCGGGTATCAATGCCCTCAATGCCGATAATGCCGTTTTCTTTCAGGAAAGTATCCAGCGTTTCCTCGCTGCGGAAGTTGGAAGGGGTCGTGCATGCTTCGCGCACGATGTAACCCTTTGCCCAGATCTTGCCGCTCTCTTTGTCTTCGCTGTTCATGCCGTAGTTGCCGATCAGCGGGTAGGTCTGGGTAATGATCTGGCCATAGTAGCTGGGGTCGGTCAGCGTTTCTTCAAACCCGACCATACCGGTGGCAAACACAACTTCGCCCACGGTAGTGCCCTGGCAGCCCAGGCTTTTGCCCTTTAAGATCCGGCCATTTGCCAAAATCAGATATGCCTGCATGTTTTGCCTCGCAATCCTTTGTTGTATCGAAATCCGGTTCCGGTTAGAGTTAGGGCAATACCGCATAATTCTAAGTGCCGATACGGCGAGCGAGGTGCGGCAGATGCCAAGCCAAAAGCGCAGATAATACTGGATGTATTATCGAGCATTTTGGCAACGCAGATGCCGTGCCGCAGCCGCCGGATCGGTGCTTGAGCCGTTAGGCGGGAATTGTGCGGTATTGCCTTAGGAAGTAGGAGTGAGGAGTTAGGAGTTTATGGTCGGGCGCACACCGTGCGCCCGCCTTTTGAAACAGCCAAGGCCGTTTCCGTCCGCGCAGAGCCTATCTCCCACGCAATAACTCCTAACTCTTTTACAGCGTCTGCTTTGCTGCTTCCTTCATTTTACGGCTGCCCAGGTGGACCAGGGGCAACTTGCCCTCCTTGCAGATGGGGCATTCTTCGGGAGCATAGTTGGGCAGATCCAGCTTCAGGGCACTGGCCAGGATGGGGATCGGGGACGGAGCTTCGGGGCGGGTACGGTCCACCACGCAGGTGATGCCCAGGCAGATACCGCCGGCTTCTTCGATGACGCGCTTGGTTTCCAGGCTGGAAACACCAGTGGTCACAACATCCTCGGCGATGATGCAGCGCTCGCCCGGATGGATGGCAAAGCGCTTGAGAGTCATCACGTTATCCACGCGCTCGGTAAAGATGGCGCGCTTGCCCAGCTGGCGGCCCAGCTCGTAAGCATACACAATGCCGCCCATGGCAGGGCCAACGATAACGTCAACATCAGTATCCTTCAGCTTTTCTGCCACATGAGCCATAACCTCGGCACACTTATCCGGGTACTGCTGCAGATAGGCCATCTGGCAGTATGCGCCGGAATGACGGCCGGACGAAAGGAGGAAGTGCCCCTCCAAAAATGCTTCACATTCCTTCAAAACTTCGATCGATTCTCTTGCCATGATACTTTCCTCCGTTTATAAAAGCTGTTTTACTATACCACAAGTTGCATAAAATTGCAACATCTTGAATGTTTATACAGGTAAATTCAAAAAATAATGAATAAATAATAAGGAATCCTTGTGGTGGACCGCCGCGCGGTGCGCACTCCACCATTTTTTCATTATTCTCTGTTCTTTAACCCGCTTATCCTCTCGCGCACCCGCGGATCTCATCCAGCGTTTTCACGCCGTGGGCGTCCATCCATTCCCCAATCTCGGCAGTAATGCGAGTGCAGGCTTTCGGGTCCAGGAAGTTTGCGGTGCCCACCTGAACGGCGGCTGCACCGGCCATGATGAACTCCAGCGCATCGCGGCCGGTCAGGATGCCGCCCAGCCCGATGACCGGGATATTGACGGCCCCCACAGCCTGCCACACCATGCGCAGTGCAATGGGGCGGATGGCCGGGCCGGAAAGCCCGGCAAAGGTGTTGTTGAACACCGGGCGGCGCTTTTCCAGATCAATGGCGCAGGCCTGGAAGGTATTGCACAGGCTGATGCCATCGGCACCGGCAGCTTCCACGGCCTTGCACATATCGGGGATGCTCTCTACCTGGGGGCTGAGCTTGACCACCAGCGGCACAGTGCACACTTTGCGCACAGCGGAAACCACCTCTTCGGCGTCCTTGGCGCGGATGCCGAACGCCAGGCCGCCCTGCTTGACGTTGGGGCAGCTGATGTTCAGTTCCAGCACATCAATGCCTGCGGCGCACAGCTTCTGCACGCCCTCCACGTTTTCCTCAATGGTATGGCCGCCCAGGTTGACCCAGACGGAGGTGCCGCAGGTTTTCATGGCGGGCAGCTCGTTTTCAATAAAGTGCTGCACGCCGGGGTTCTGCAGGCCGATGGAGTTCATCAGGCCGGAGGGAGTTTCCAGCAGGCGCTCGCCGTCGTTGCCGGGCTGACCGTTCAACGTCAGGCCTTTGCCGGAAATGCCGCCCAGCACGCGCAGGTCCTCAATGCCTGCATATTCCGGGCCGAAACCAAAGGTGCCGGAAGCGGCAATGACCGGGCCGGCCAGCTGCTTGCCAAACAGATTTACGCGAAGGTCTGCCATCAGTCAAACACCTCCTCAGCTTTGAACACGGGGCCGTCTTTACATACGGTCTTGGCCCCCACCTTGGTGCGGCAGGTGCAGCCCAGGCAGGCGCCAAGGCCGCAGGCCATCTTGCGTTCCAGGCTGGCCACGCAGGGCGTGCCGCTCTGGGCGCACAGCTGGTATACGCCGCGCATCATCACCATGGGGCCGCAGGTCAGCACCATGGCGAACTGTTCCGGGTGCAGGATGCCGGTTACCAGGCCGTGGTAACCCACCGCGCCGGAATCCGTTGCAATGCTGATGGCGGCGCAGTAAGGCAGGAAAGCTTCCAGCCCATAGGGCTCATCACGAAAGCCGCAGTACAGTTCCGGCTTGCAGCCCGCCGCAGCCAGCTCCTTGCAGAGCTGCAGCAGCGGCGCGGTGCCAATACCGCCGCCCACAACAGCGATCTTGCCGTTTTTGCCGCCTGCCGCCCGGGCGATCGCGGCCACATCAAATCCGTTGCCGCATGGGCCTGTCACCGTCAGGGTGTCGCCCTCTTTCAGGGCGGCCAGCTTCTGGGTTCCCTCACCCTTGACCTGATACAGGAAAGTCAGTGCGCCGGTCGCGGCGTCAAAATCATGCACGCTGATGGGGCGGGACAGGATGGGCGTTTCGTTGGCAGCCCAGGCGCGCAGCATAAAGAACTGCCCCGCCTTGGCCGGGCGGCTGGCATCCGGCCACTGCACCGTCAGGCAGCGGATATCCGCTGCAACGGTACTCTGGCGCAGGACCGTTACCTTACAGCTTGTTGCATTCACCCTGGATATCCTCCTTCATTCGCACGCATTCATTATAAGCAGCTTCATCAAAGGCAATGCCGGGCTGCTTTTTGTAAGCCAGCAGGATGCCGCGGCTGGAGTTGACCACACCGCCGTTGCTGTTGTTCATATACTGGGCAATATCGGCAGCTTTGCCGCCCTGTGCGCCGTAGCCGGGGATCAGGAAGAAGGTCTGGGGGTAAGCAGCGCGGATGGCGGTTGCTTCCTCGGTATGGGTGCCGCCGATGACCAGACCGATGCTGGAATAGCCAGATTCGCCGATGTAATCCCTGCCCAGCTCGCTCAGGCTGTCGCCCACCAGGTCGTACACATGGCGGCCGTCCTCCAGCTTTTTATACTCAAAATCTTTTGCGCCGGGGTTGGAGGTGCGGCACAGTACAAACAGGCCCTTGCCCTGTTCCTTGCAGTACGGCAGGTAGGGGCTGATGGAATCCAGGCCCATATAGGGGGCCAGCGTGATGATATCAGCCTCAAAGTCGCCGGTAAAGTGTGCCTTGGCGTACATCTCGGCGGTTTTGGCAATATCGCCGCGCTTGATATCGGCAATGACCGGCAGGCCGGTGGCGCGCACCATCTTCAGGGTTTCGGCGTAAGCGCGCATGCCATCCAGACCAAGGGATTCATAATAAGCGATCTGAACCTTGTAGCAGCCTGCGGAAGCCTTGGTGGCTTCAATAATGCGGCGGTTGAATTCCACCACATTTTCACCGGCAGTCTTGGTGTCGTCCACCACATCGGCGGGCAGGTAGCTGAACTCGGTATCCAGACCCACGCACACCGGGCCGTTGGCTGCCACGCTGGCATACAGTTTATCCATGTTGGTCATTGCTGTTCCTCCGTTTTCTGTATCAAAAAAAGCTCGTTCAAACTTTTCTGCGGGTTACTGTTTATCTTTCTGGTAGGTCACTTTGCCGCCCTTGATGGTCATCATGACCTGGCCATAGAAGCTTTCGCCGTCATAGGGGCAGTTTTTGCTCTTGCTGTGCAGCTCGTCCGCATGTACGGTAAACATGTGGTCGGTATCCACCAGAACAATATCGGCATCAAAGCCGGGCACCAGGCGGCCCTTATGCTCATCCAGGCCAAGCACCTGAGCGGGGCCGGAGCTCATCAAAAAGCTCAGCATTTCCAGCGGCAAGCCCTCCATGCGGCACAATTTGGTGTAGCACACGGCAAAGGCGGTTTCCAGCCCAACCATACCGGCAGCGCCCTTGGCTTTATCCTCGGCGCTGTGGGGGGCGTGGTCGGTGCCGATGCAGCTGACTGTGCCATCCTTAATTGCCGCCACCAGGGCGGCCACATCGTCCGCCTTGCGGATGGGTGGGTTGACCTTATACTGCAGGCGGGAATCATCGAACCACAGGTGGTGCGGGGTCACTTCGCAGCTGACCATTGCACCGCGGCGGCGGCTCTGGCGCACCATATCCACAGATTCTTTGGTGGAAACATGGCACATATGCAGGCGGGTGCCGTAATATTCGGCCAGGTGGCAGTTGCGCACCGTCTCAATGTTTTCGGCCAGGCGGTAATCCCACGGGCTGATCTCGCGGTCCTCTGCGTGGGACATCACGGTCAGACCGCGCTCGGCCGCCACAGCAAACACGCGAGCCATCGTGGCGTTATTCATCACGCCGTTGCCGTCCTCGGTGATAAACTTGATATCATCCGGCAGGTCCAGCAGATGGTCAATGGTGTGGCCGTCAAAGTTTTTGGTAATGGAAACGGTCTGGTTGGCATCACACAGGCCAATCTCGCGCGCTTTCTCCTCCACCTCATGCACGATCTCTGCCGAAGAGCAGACCGGCTTGGTGTTGGGCATCAGGTTGACGAAAGTATATCCGCCTGCCGCTGCAGCCGCAGAGCCGGTGGCAATATCCTCTTTATATTCAAAGCCGGGGGTACGCCAATGGCAGTGGGTATCAATAAACGCGGGCAGAATGGTCAGCCCTTTTGCATTGATCACCTCGCCTGCTTCCGGCAGGTCGGTTCCGATTGCTCTAATTTTGCCGTCCGCGATCAGGTAATCGCAGATGCGGCCCTCGTAGTCCCGTGCATTTTTAATCAGCATGGCTGGCCCTCCTTTTGGTGTGGGGTTGCAAGATTCTGTGTGAGAATTTGTGGTGGTTGTGGGCGCGGCAGGAGCAGCCTATCCTCACGTTAAGTGCCAACTTTGCGCGGCGTGGCGATAGCTTGTTGGCGGTGGTGCGGGTTTTGCTGCTCCCCCCAGCAGTAGGGCCAGGTTGTCTCCTCCACCCATTCGCCGCCTGTTCGGCGGCGGGTGAACAGAGGAACATCCTATCTCCGCGCCAAGTGCCGCCTGCGGCGGTTGCGCTCCGAAACGCGCCTGCGGGCGCAGCGCTCTGCGCTCCGGCTGCTTTTGCACCGCGCTTCGCGCGATTGCGCGGCGATAGCTTGTTGGTGGTGGGGCAAGGTTGCTACCTCGATCCATTCGCCGCCTGTTCGGCGGCGGGTGAACAGAGGAACATCCTCGCTCTGCGCTCCGGCTGTTTTTGCACCGTGCTTCGCGCGATTGCGCGGCGATAGCCGCGCAGGCAAAAAAATAACTTTTCCCCAAAAGAGGAAAAGTCAAAAAGAAGCACCTGATACAGCGTGGGGAAGAAACACTGCACCGTGGGTTTTATCGCAGCAGGACAAGCCTTCGCGGATGGATACCATGGCACAGTTCACCCTTTCACATATGATTTTAATTATTGTACCATGCCGGGACAATGGTGTCAACACAACACGAAATGTTGCACCAAGAAGGATTTTTTGTATTTTTGTGTCAACTTTTGGGCAATATGTCAAAAGGCCGGGTTCTGGTTCGCGCCGCACACAAAACAGCGCCGCGCCAGACCCGGCACACGATCCTATTCTTTTAATTTCCTCCAATCTGTTGGTCGATGTATTCATCTAATTCGTTGATTGCATCTTCCCACATTGCATCATCCATATTGACCTTTCTCCCCTGCAGCACTGGTTCCGGCAACGCCGATTCCGCCGTGCTTTGTGCTGGTTCTGCCATTTTATTAGGTTTACTTATGACCTCTTCTGTATTTGTGGAACCTTTGTTCATTGCATTTGTTGCTTCCAAAGCAATCACTGCTACAAGTATAAGAATCCCACAAATCAACAACAGTCTTTTCTTCATTGATTTTATGCTCTTTCTTTATTCCCTCATATACTAATTAAATCCATAGCATTCAATATATGGTTCTCCAATCTTTGTGTTGCTTATATGTTCCTGATACCTACACACCTGACATTCTACGTATCTTACCAAAATATCTTGCTTCACTACGTCATGTCCAGCATGATATCCATGCATACATGCTGCTGTACGTGCATAATAGGAGTTTTGAGTTTTGTACCTAATGTCAAAACTTCCGCACTGTATACATTGTCCCGCAACTTGTTCTGCTACGTCATTCGAATGTCCACTCTGATATTCTTTTACATCATCATCAAAATCTTTATAAAGTGCTTCTTCTATTTTTTCAATTTTGCTATTTGTCCCGGCCCAAATTTTGTCTTTTTCTTGTGCATGAACAGGCAAAAGCATTCCCATTCCAAAGCAAATAGTAAAAATAATTACTATCCATCTTCGTTTCATTATTGTCATCTCCCCTCTGCTTATTTCAGGCATGTCCAACCCAAATCTCTTATCTGGTTACGATTCATCATCGAACGCGTTCCGCATTCCGGGCAATCTGCATAGGTATAACTAACCTCAAAGCATTTTTGATCTCGCGCATTTACATTTCCATGGATACATGGCGTTGTAAAAAATTCATACCCAGTTTCAACCGAAGTCGTCATTGTCGTTCCACATTTTGGACATGGATAAGTTGGTAATGCTCTGTCTTCTAGAGCAGCCGCCGGCAACGCCATACTAATTGCAAAAGCCAACATGCCGATTGTTGTTAAACACCTACTTAATGTCTTTTTAGTCATGTCTTGCTCCTTTCTAAGTCAGTTTGTTGCATTTTAACTATTTTGTTTCAACCATAGCGTTTATTATATGTATATAATAGCATTAAGGATAATAATTGTCAATAGTGTTATTTACTTTAAGCTCTATAAACACAAAAAAAGCAGCCCCTCCCTTGCGGGAAAGGCTGCTTTTTAGAACAAATCAGTTACAATCAGTTCTGCTTCATCTTAGCGAAGCACTCGCTGCAGTAGACCGGACGGTCTTCACGCGGCTGGAAGGGCACCTTGCAGGTCTTGCCGCAGCTTGCGCAAACGGCGTCGAACATCTGGCGCTCACCACGGGTAGCGTTCTTGCGGGCATCGCGGCATGCCTTGCAGCGCTGGGGCTGGTTCTCGAAACCACGGCTTGCGTAGAACTCCTGCTCACCGGCGGTCCAAACGAACTCTTTGCCGCAATCTTTGCATACCAAAGTCTTGTCTTCGTACATAGTGGGTATCTCCTCTTTGTTTACTTGCCCGCGGAAGAATTTCAACCAACGCTTGGGGTCACCAATGAACTGATTGCTAAGCTACTGGGGGCATTGTTTATATGTCCAGGCCAAAACGCCTGAATCCAAATTCATTCTCGCACTTCATCACTGCGCAGCTTTTTGCGGGCGCGCATCAGGGCGTTTTCCACCGCTTTGGGGGTGCAGTGCAGCAGTTGGGCTGTCTGGGCGGCGGTGTGCCCCTCCAAACTGGCAAGCAGACTGCCGCGTTCCAGGGGCGAAAGCTGCGTGTTGATGCGTTCCAGCACGGCGGCGCAGCGCTCGTTGGCAATGGCAAGCTCTTCCGGCCCCGGCGCGGCAGAATTTTCCGGCAGGGGCACACTGTTGTTCAGCGGAGCATGCTTTTTGCGGGTGGCACTGCGGCGGGCATCCTGCTGTGCGTTGGCAATACAGGCTGCGGCATACGCGGTAAAGGGGACTTTTTTATCCGCCCGGTAGCTGCGCACGGCATGGAACAGGCCAATCAGCCCTTCCTGCACCGCATCGTCAAAGTCAAGGCCGGGTGCTGCAACGGCAGCGGCGCCTTTGCGTATGGCAGGCATCATGGCGGTGATCAGCGCGGCAATAGCGCTTTCCTCCCCAGCCTGTGCCTGCTGCAGCAGCTCGTCATCCATCTGCTGCGGCATGGCTACTTTCCTCCCTGGATAAATGCGATTGTTCTTATTTTACCGTTTAACGCCGCGTTTGTCAATAAAATTTTGCCCTGTACGTTAAATAATCCCTTCCTCAAGAGAGGGATTTGCCGCACTGTGGCTGCGCCATGCTCCTACCTTCCTTTAAGAACCCCCATCGTCGGCAAATCTCCGCCAATGGAAACGATTTCAGAGTTGTTCGGCAAATCGGACACTTTAGGCAACACCGCACAATTCCCGCCTTGCGGCTTAAGCACCGCTCCGGCAGCTGCGGCACGGCATCTGCGTTGCCAAAATGCTCGATAATGTCGGGTTGCGGTACCCGCATCGTGCTTCGGGGGCAAAAGCCCCTCGCACTCTGCGACCGCTGCCCCTGCTTCGGTTCGCTGTTTCCGCCACTGGCGGCGCTCACCTTTGCAGCATCCAGTATTATCTGCGCTTTTGGCTTGGCATCTGCCGCACCTCGCTCGCCGTATCGGCACTTAGAATTATGCGGTATTGCCTTTACTTTTTTCGGTTTGTAAAATGCTCCAGCAGCTCCACCGCCGCCACAATGATAATTGTTACCGCAAAAACACCCAGCCAGCCAAGGCCCGCTTTGGGCAGCACCTGCATAAACAGTGTTAAACTCATCTTGTTCTCCCCTTTTGTTTAGAGTGTATCTGAAAAGTCGAAAATATCCGTCATTTTCTTTGTTTTCAGATACACCTTAGGCAAACAATGTCAGAATCATACCGCCCGCAATCACGGACGCGATCTGACCGGATACATTCACCCCAACGGCGTGCATCAGCAAAAAGTTCTGGTTGTCTTCCTGCAGGCCCATCTTGTTCACCACACGGGCCGACATCGGGAATGCCGAAATGCCCGCTGCACCGATCATGGGGTTGATTTTTTGTTTGGCAAACAGGTTATATACCTTGGCCACCAGCACGCCGCCGATGGTATCGAACACAAAGGCCACCAGCCCCAGCGCCAGAATCATCAGGGTCTGCCGATTCAAAAAATACTCTGCCTGCATTTTGGATGCCACCGTCAGCCCCAGCAGCAGGGTAATGAGGTTTGCCAGTACCTTTTGTGCGGTTTCGGACAGGCTGTCCAGCACACCACATTCCCGGATGAGGTTGCCGAACATCAAAAAGCCAACCAGCGCCACACTGCGCGGCACAAACAGCCCAGCCACCATGGTAATAATGATGGGGAACAGGATTTTTGCCGTTTTGCTGACTTGCTTTTCGGCATATGGCATGCGGATCAGGCGCTCTTTTTTGGTCGTCACAAGCCGGATGACCGGCGGCTGGATGATGGGCACCAGCGCCATGTAAGAATACGCTGCCACAATGATGGCCCCCAGATAGTTGGATTCCAGAAAGTTCGCCACAAAGATGGAGGTCGGCCCGTCCGCTGCACCGATCACGGCAATGGAGGCGGCATCTTTGAGTTCAAAGCCCATCAAAGTCGCAGCCCCCAGCGTGAAAAAGATGCCAAACTGCGCCGCCGCCCCAAAAATCATCAGCTTGGGGTTGGAAAGCAGCGGTGTAAAATCAATCATTGCACCAATGCCCACAAACAGCAGCAACGGGAACAGTTCGTTGGCAATACCAGCATCAAACAGCACATCCAGCGGGCCGACCTCGGTGCCGGTGGACAGCACCTGGGTAACAGCACCGGACAGCGGCAGGTTGACGAGAATGGCCCCAAAGCCCATTGGCAGCAGCAGGGATGGCTCCATCTCCTTTTTGATCGCCAGCCAGATCAACAGGCCGCCGATCCCCCACATAACCACCTGCTGCCATTGCAGGTTCCATAGATTTCCAAACAGTTCTTGCATCCATAGCCCTCCTTGTTTTAATGCAATCTTAATACAAACAGCAAAAAGAAAAAGACTTCCGCCGCGCAGGGGTACTACACCCATGCTCGGCAAAAGTCTTGCGTTATTTCATACAAATTACGGGCTGTCAGCCGTCTTGACGTAACTTGCAGGCGCTGCGCGTCCGCTACTCCCTTTTGCTGGTTTCATTATGCAATATTAATACCGGGATGTCAAGGTTTTTTTGCCGCCGCACAATTTTTTTCAGCAGCCTGACTTTTTACACATCCGGCCAACGGTGGATCTGGCGCAGATACAAAACCAGACCAAACTCACCGGAGATGGTTTCGGAAAGTGGGAACGCCCACCAGGTCCACCCCAGCCCCAGACGGGACAACAGCCAGAAAATAGGGATCAAGCAGATGATTTCCCGTATAACAGAGATTGCCACGCTGACCTTTGCCGCACCGATTGCCTGGAAAAATACCGGCGTGATAAGGGAAAACACCGCCGAGAAAAAGCTGAGCCCAATAATGTGGGGAATGTCAAGGGTGGATTTTGAGCGTATTTGAGGCGTAAGGCAACACCGCACAATTCCCGCCTAGCGGCTTAAGCACCGCTCCGGCAGCTG
>ERZ772881.2381-NODE-2381-length-13746-cov-12.489080_pt1 | contig 13746 bp, 13 predicted proteins | sample MGYA00580581_ERZ772881 | MGnify/ENA primary metagenome ERZ772881 (study PRJEB29015, sample SAMEA2737668) | human gut metagenome | biome: human gut; feature: human-associated habitat; material: faeces | place: China | collected 2012 ...
ATCTGGCGGGCGGCTGCTTCTGGGGCATGGAACAGCTGATGCAGTCTATTCCCGGCGTCATCGACGCCCAGAGCGGCTATGCCAACGGCACCTGCGAGGCGGACGCGGACTATCGGACCGTCTGCAAGGGCGGCACGGGATTCCGTGAAACCGTGCGGGTGGAGTACGACCCCGAACAGGTGAGCCTTGACGCGCTGCTGCTGGCGTATTTCTACGTCATCGACCCCACGGTGGAGAACCGGCAGGGGAATGACGTCGGAAGCCAGTACCAGACCGGCGTCTACTATACCAACGACAGGGCGAGGGAGACCGTAGAGCGCATCGCGGAGATTGAGCGGGGGCGCAGCAAGAAATTCTTCGTGGAGATCGGGCCGCTGAAAAACTACTACCCCGCCGAGGAATACCATCAGGATTATCTGGAAAAGAATCCGAACGGCTATTGCCACATCCCGCGGGCGGAGATGGAACTGTTCTCCAAGCTTCGCATCGATCCGGGCGACTACCAAAAGCCCGCAGCAGAGTCCATTCGGGACAAACTGACGGTGGAGCAGTACCGCGTCACCCAGGAGAACGGCACGGAACGTCCATTCAGCAATGCGTTCTGGGATCAGTTCGAGAAGGGCATCTATGTGGATATCGTCACCGGCGAACCGCTCTTTTCCTCCACGGATAAGTTTGAGAGCGGCTGCGGCTGGCCGGCTTTCACAAAGCCCATTGAAGAGCCTGCCGTGGTGGAACTGGAGGACCTGAGCCACGGGATGCGCCGCACGGAGGTCAGAAGCCGCGCCGGAGACTCCCATCTCGGCCATGTGTTCACCGGCGACCCGGAGTCGCCCAACGGCGTGCGCTACTGCATCAACAGCGCAGCCCTGCGCTTCGTCCCCTATGAAAAAATGGAGGCCGAGGGCTACGGATACCTGCTGTACCTGTTTGAAAAATAGGACGCAAGCGGTCGGCAGTTCTCATGCAAGGAACTATCAGCACATCACAGCATATCGGACTGCCCGGTGGCAGTCCGATATGCTGTGAATGGAATTTTCTGGCACTCTCAATGAGCCGATTTCAAAACGGAGAAGCACATGTATCTTTTTCAAATAAGCAACTACGATGACCCCGCCGTGGACAGAGAAACCGCAGAACTGCTGCACCGGCATTTGGAAGCTGAGAGTCGGCGGCACTGCCCCGCTATGTGGAATGCGATAGACCGCATCAGAACTCACGCCGCGAAAGGCCCGGCGCGCGAAAGGCGGACGGTGCGCTGCCGCATTTATGGCGTGTTCCTGCTGGCGTTGGGCCTTTTGACGCTGATTCTCGGCTTGATGCCGCCAAGAACCACCGATGTGATCATTGTGGGCGGAGCCGTGATTATTGCAGGCCTGCTGGAGTTTGCCCTTGCTCGCGGAAGAACGCCGCCGCGCATACCGGCATCCTGCAAAAAGGAGGCGCGGAAAGCGCTGAGCTGCGGCGGGCCGTTGATTGGGAAAAGCTCAAAACCGCCATCCGCTTCGAGGATGCTGGCATAACGATCTGCGCGGAGGAGAACGAAGAACATCTCTCTTAAGGAACTAATTCAAACTTATTGCTGTTAGCCGATGGATTCAGTTGTGCCAAAGCATTGCAGGGCTGGAAGTATTCAGCTTCGGCTTCGGCAAAAGATATGTAAAACAGAGGAGCGCCCGTATCAGCATTTATGCTGGCACGGGCGCAAATCATTTAAGGCATGCTTTACACTCCCGTTGTCGAAAGCAAAACACCTCTTCAGGCTGTCTCGGGTGTCTGTTTCCCGCTCTTTGCATATTGCGCGCGTGAGCGGCCACAGATGCGCTGCTCAGCGGCCGGATTGCGCTCTTCTGACGCTTTTCTGTTTCTATCGCATTTTCGTATCCCCTCTCGTGTATAGTTGAGGCAATTCTGTGGCATACTATTGATTTTACCTTTTTGGCATCTTCTGATTCAGGCTTATTATTTTATCGTCAGCTTTGTCGGCGGCACCCTTCCCGGAATCGTATCGACGTCGCAGAAGGAATGGGCCTCCCTGGTCGCCGAGGCGGAAGCTCCCGCCTCTGTTCTGGACTTCGCAGATGCGTCTATCTGCGTTCAGTTCTACTCGAAATCGACCGGTCACTTTGAGCACAGCTACGTGCAGCCCATCTACTTAGAGCGCCTTGAGCTCGATGCCGAGGAAGAAGCGGAGCTTCGCAAGGCTTATAGCCAGGAGCGTTGTAAGCGTCAAGTGTAGCGGCGGATTGAAGGTTACCCGCGAAAATGAGAGAATATAATGAAAGAAAGCCATGCGTAAAACTGACGCAAGTAAAACCGAGAGATTCGTCAGTTATAGAAAACAGGAGACAAAAAAGCTGCTCTTCGGTGGGATACAGCATGCCACATGCCACATACCACATCTCAGCCAAAATGTCTCGCAACAGGGGATACGAGATTGCAGCGGAAACAGGAAAAAAGGAGCTGGCATCCAGCTCCTTTTCACTATGTGTTTTTCAGATGCAGAATGCGGCATAAAGAGGCACGATTTTCTTATTGCCATCACAGCCAAAGTTTTTTGCAGAGAGCTTGATAGCATAGGCCGGCTTGTAGGTATCCATGTAGACCTTTAAGCTCTTTGCCTTGGTATTATCGGCGGATTTAACCTCAACGGGAATGAGCTGCCCATCGCGCTGGATGACGAAGTCTATCTCAGCCCCGCGCTCCGACTCCCAGTAGTAGGTACGGTAGCCGTTGATGGAGAGCTGCATGTTGACATAGTTCTCAGCCATGCCACCCTTGAAGTCGTCGAGCTCGTCGACCATATAGAGGACATCATTGGCGGCTAAATCCTTCTTGGCGCACAGAAGGCCAAGGTCAGACACGTAGATTTTGAACGCATCTATATCGCGGTAGTTTTCGAGCGGCTTTTTGACCTGCTCGACCTTGTAGACCTGAGAGACGATACCAGACAGGCACAGCCACTCAATCGCTTTCTCGAACTCGGAAGCACGCCCGCCTTTCTTAATCAGTTTGTACTGGAAACGCGTGTTCTTCTTCGAGAGCTGAACAGTGATGTTGTCGTAGGCAAGCCTGGTTTTCTTGATTTCGTTCAGGTTGTTGTACTTGCTCATGTCGTTGAGGTAACTCGCAAGAATCGTATCCTGCGTATGACGGACAAGGATATAGTCCCTGGTCTCCACGAACTGCATCACACACTCCGGCATGCCGCCGACCACGAGATACTGGCGATAGAGCTGCATCGCTGCATCGTGCAGTGCAGACGGCAGCGGCGCATTGGTATTGAAGCTCTCTTTTATCTGCGCGACTAAGTCATCCTCTCCGAGCGCCAGCATGAACTCCTCCATGTCCATAGGGTAGAGCGTCTTCATGTCGACTTTGCCGACGGGGAAGGAGAACTTCGCCCTGTTGACCGCGACACCCAGCAGGCTGCCTGCAACGATGATGTGATACTCTGGCGCGTCCTCACAGAAGTATTTGAGAGAGGTCAGAGCTCTTTCGCAGAGCTGCACCTCATCGAAGACTATCAGGGTCTTCTCCTTGACGATGGTCTGACCTGCGATGTGGGACAAAATTGGAATCAGATAATCGGGGCTGATGTCTTCCTCAAAAGTCTCGTTCAGCTTGAGATTGGTCTCAAAATTGAAATAGGCGACGTTTTCGTAGTGTGTGCGCCCGAACTCCAAGATGGAGTACGTCTTACCGACCTGTCTTGCACCCTGCAAAATAAGGGGCTTGCGGTGCTCGTCCTCTTTCCACACTTCCAGGAAGCTAATGATTTTTCTATACATAATGCAACCTCCTTAAAGGTTCTGAGCGTAGTTTAACAGATATTCGCGCAAAAATCAATCGAATTTAATTGAAATATCGCATCAAATAACGCGAAAGACTTATTGAAAATTACATAATTCGACACGAATGCTTTGGGCGGTCCGTGCGGAGAAACTAAATATCATATCATTGCCTGATAGAAAATCGGCATCGTCGGGGATACGAAACTGCAGCAACGCAAAAATCGGAAGCAAAATCGTCAAAGAGAACCCCAAAAGTATATCACAGGGTATCCGGAAAGGCGCTGCGCGGGGGATACCAGCTTACAGCAGACAAAGAAAAAGAGCGACATCCGTTTCTGGATGTCGCTCTGCCTATTACTGACGGGGCACTGGTATCTGCCTGCGGGTCTCTGCACAGTCTCGCAAATAGAGGTTAGCCCGCTATGCTCCTGCACATACTCTTTGATCTGCGGATACGTTGCGCCTTTTTGGAATCCGGACATATCCATATTCTCCAATGAGAACTCCACACGCACCTTTTTCGAGTCGATTTCTCCCTTGGAAAGAAGGACAACCGTCTCAAAGAAGCTGGTCAGGTCATCTCCCGTGGGATTAGGCGCAATATAGTCAAAGCCAATATCCGTGACGAATAGAGTGGTGATCTGGAAAATCATGTCCTCTTGCGCACATGAAGAAAGGAGGATTTCAAATTGGAAAGCAAAAGCTTGATGCAGCAGTACGCCGAAAGGAAACTGACTGAAACCATGTCTTTTATCGCGGAAAAACGCAGGGACAGACTCTCTGCCGCGAGAGTAACGTGGAGCAAGTTGGCAAAAGATAAGCCTCTGACGGCGGCTGTGGCAACACAAGTGCTCATGGCGAATCAAGACTGCGTCGCGTTCCTGCCAAAAGAAAAGCTGAGCGAAGAAATCTGCGAAGCTGTTCTGGAGATGTCGCCACTATCCATCTCTTTTATCCCAGAAGAGATGAGAACCGAGCAGATGAGCTACACAGCTCTCAACGCCTACAAAAAGTATGCGAAGACGGATAGGACAAGTGGAGTTTGGCAAATCGTCGAAATCCTGTCTGCCGGTGTGCAGACCGAGAATATCTGCTTGCTTGCGGCAAAGCAGACTCGGATTTTTGGCGTACAAATGGCACTTGCCTGTGGCCTTCTCGGTGTTTGCAAATATAGAACAGACACCGGCTCCCTTGCTGTGCCGCTATGAAATTTCTCCTTGCGCTTACTGTAACAGCAGGAGGCTGAAGACGAGCGTGAAGAGCGCGACCGTTTCGATGATGCCGATGACGATGAAGAAATTCGCCGTGCCCTTGCCGGTCTCGCCGAGCGCGTCGGCGCTCGCCGCGGCGACCTTGCCCTGGAAGAACGCGGACAGGCCGATGGCGAGACCCGCGAAGATGCCCGTAAACATGGCGAGCGCGGGATCGGCGCCGGAGGCCACGGCGCTGCGGATGAAGTTCATCAGCAGGAAGCCGTAGATGGTCTGCGTCAGGGGCGCGCCGGAGAAGGCGACCATGATGAAGGGAGCGGGCTTACCGTTCGCGTAGCACTTCTTCCACGCGCCGACGCTCGCCTGCGCCGCGAAGCCCGCGCCGAACGCGCTGCCCATGGCGGACAGGCCCAGCGCACACGCCATACCAATAAATTCAATGCTCATAATACGTTTCTCCTCTTTTTGATTATTTTCTGATCTTATCCAGTTTTTTGAACGGTGCGTAGGCGGTGCCGGTCCACTCCATGCCAAGCTGACCGGAGAATTCCAGCAGATTCAATCGCACGCCATGGACCACCACGGACAGCAGGCCCATCACGATGTTCAGCCCGTGACCGACGAGCATGATGAGGATGCCGACGACGACCAGCGGCCCCTTGAAGCCGAGCGCCATGTTGTTAAAGCTCTGCGCGATAGCGAGCGACGCCATGCCGACGGCAAACAGTCGGATGTAGCTCATGATGTTGCCGAAGGCGCTGATGGTGTTGAGGAACACTGTGAAGGCGTTGCCAAGGCCCGCCTTGAGACCCTGCGCGAAGGTCTTGTCCGGCGACATCCCGCCGAAGCACACGACCAGCACGAAGCCGAGAAGGACCACCGCGGCAATGGGCGTGAGGTTCACCTGCTCGCCGATGACGAGGTAGAGCACCACGAAGTACAGCGCGCAGATCGCGCACAGCCAGCCGAGGTCGGCGACCCAGCTGAGGTCCTTCTCCCGCGTCTTGCGGCGGATGTTCATCACGCACGCCAGCGAGAGCTGGACGGTGCCGAGGATGAAGCAGAATTTCATGACGCTGTTCTGCTGCTGGGTGGTGGTGACGTTGAAATACTCGGGGTAGTTTGCAAAGGTCGGAACGACCAGCGAGCGGAGCAGCGGCACGTCCATCGCGCCCTCAAGCCCGAACCAGGTGCCGGTCATCGCGCCCCAGACGATGGTGGCGATGGAGAGCACCCACAAAAGCTGCACGGCATCGGAGGGCTTCTTGCTCTTCACCGTCAGGGCCGCGGCGGTCAGCAGGAACAGGCAGCCGTAGCCCGCGTCGCCGATGATCATGGCGAAGAAGAGCGTGAAGAAGCCGAGGAACCAGAACGAAATATCATACTCGCGGTAGCCCGGCACGGTGCCGAGAATGTCGAACACCGGCGCGATGAGCCGCGTGACCCTGGTGTATTTGATCTTGGTCGGCACCTTGTCGTCGTCCGCCGCCGGATCGTCCATCGCCCACGCCCAATGCTCCTTCGCGGCGGCGGCCTTGAAGCGCTCCGCCTCGTCGACAGGGAGGTAGCCGGTCAGCCACACGAGTCCGTCCCCGCTCTCCGAGGTATTGCGCACGGAGGAGTAGTCCGCGTCGTTCTGCGTTTTGAGCAGCTGCTCGCGGAAGCTGGGCAGGTGCTTCGCGGCGGCCTTGAGCTGCGCGCCGCACTCAGAAAGACCGCGCTCACAGTCGGCGATCTCCTGCCGGTATTCGTCAAGGCTCTTTTCCGGCGGGATGAACTCGCCGGCGGCACAGGAGGCGGGCAGCGCACCGAGGATGGCGACGGTCTGCTGCTTCCCGACCGGCGCGAGCCGGAGGAAGCGCACCTCCTCGTCCGCTTCGAGCGAAGCGAGGAGCTTTTTGTCCACGCGGCAGAAGTGCAGCTCGAAGCCCTGCGCCTTCAATTCCTTGATCTCGGCGGGGGAGAAGCTGCCCCAGCCGGCGAGCGTGTCGCACGCGCTGACCGCGGCGGCGCGCTCGGCTTCCAATGCCTTTTTGCGCTCCAGACATGCGTTGAGCCCGTCGAAGAGCACTTTAAATTGATCGTCGTCGAGCGTTTCCGCTTCGACCTCGCTCATCCCCTGCTCCTCGAGCACGGTGATGAGCCGCGAGAGGGCGGCGAAGCGCTCCAAATAGCCTTGGTCGGCGTCCACCTTATCCGCGAAATGGACGATGCCGAGCGCACGCAGCGCGTCGAGCAGCTCCGTTTTCTGCGTTTGCGCGGCGACGATGTGAACGACCTTCATTTTCTCAATCATCGCGCCGCCTCCTGTAGCTTTTTCTTGGCGATCTTGCCGCGCACGACCGCGGAGGTCTGCTGGTCGCCGAGGTAAATGCCGATGACGCGGATGTTTTCCCTCGCCTCGGGGATCTTGACCTTTTCAAACAGGTTCACGCGCTGCGCGGTGGAGCGCAGCTCCCGCTCGAGCAGCTCGACCTGCGTGCGCAGCGTCTTGACCAGCGCGTCCAGCCGCGCGATCTCGCGCAGCGTGACCACGGCGGTGTCCACCCAGAGCGGATAGTCTGCGACGTCGTAGGAGATCTCCTCGAAGGTCAGCTCCTCAAAGACCGGCACGATCACGCCGGCGATGTTGTGGTCGCGGCAGACGACGTCCTTCGGACGGATGAGCGAATCGAGCCGCATCCCCTCGGGGAAGCTGCCGTTTTCGGCGAACACCGCGATCCAGCCGTCCAGACCGTCGACGATCTTCAGCCGCTCGGCTTCGACCTTCTCAAGCTGCGCCGTCACCTGCATCACGACCGATTGGAGCTGCTGCTTTTTCAGCTGCAGCGTCGGCAGGTAGCGTTGAAACTGCTTGAGCCGGTCCTTCTGGACCTTCAGTTCATTTTTTGTTAGTTTGACAGCCATACGCGCTCCCTCAGTTCAAGGCGTCCTTTTTCGGCCATCTTTCCTGCAGGAGACTGGTCTTCAGACCCGTTTCGTTCGGCTCGAAGCACTCGGCGAGGATCCCCCAGCCAAGGTCCAGCGCCTCCTCCAGAGGGATGTTCACGCTCAGGTCCATCAGCTTCGTTTCAAAGAGGTGGCCGTACTTGAGCAGCTTCTCGTCCCATTCGGACATCATGAAGCCCATGGACTTCTTCTCAAGGCTTTCCTTGTAGGCGCTGTAGAGACGGATCATGCCGTCCATCAGGGCGCGGTGGTCGCTGCGCGTCGTGCCGTTGACGTTCTGCTTGAGACGCGAGAGCGAGCCAAACGGCTCGATGTGGCCGTTTTTGAGGTAATACTGGCCCTCGGTGATATAGCCTGTGTTGTCCGGCACGGGGTGGGTGACGTCGTCGCCGGGCATCGTGGTGACGCCGAGGATGGTGATGGAGCCCGCACCCTCAAAGTCGACCGCCTTTTCATAGCGCGAGGCAAGGCAGCTGTATAGGTCGCCGGGGTAGCCGCGGTTGGACGGCACCTGCTCCATCGTGATGGCCATTTCCTTCTGCGCGTCGGCGAAGTTGGTCATGTCGGTCAGCAGCACAAGCACGCGCTTGCCGGCAAGGGCGAACTGCTCCGCCACGGCGAGCGACAGGTCGGGCACGAGCGTACATTCCACCGTCGGATCAGACGCCGTGTGGACGAACATGACCGTGCGGCCCATCGCACCGCTCTTTTCGAGCGTGTCGCGGAAGAAGAGGTAGTCGTCGTATTTCAGACCCATGCCGCCGAGGACGATGACGTCGACCTCCGCCTGCATGGCGATGCGGGCGAGCAGCTGGTTGTAGGGCTCGCCGGAGACGGAGAAGATGGGCAGCTTCTGGCTCTCGACGAGGGTGTTGAACACGTCGATCATCGGGATGCCGGTGCGGATCATGCGCTTGGGCACGATGCGCTTGGCGGGGTTGACGGAGGGCCCGCCGATGGGGATCATATTCTCGGTCAGCGCGGGGCCGTTGTCACGCGGCACGCCCGCGCCGTCGAACACGCGGCCGAGCAGGTCGTCGGAAAACGAGACCATCATGGGCCGCCCGAGGAAGCGCACGGTGTCGGTCGTGCTGACGCCCTGCGTGCCGGCAAAGACCTGCAGGGAGACGAGGTCGCCGCTGAGCTTGATGACGCTCGCGTAGCTCTCGCCGACGAGGGCAAGGTCGCCGCTGCGCACGCCCGAGGCGCGCACGGTCACGACGTTGCCGACGATGGATTCGATCTTGGTATAAACCTTCTGCATTCTGAAACCCTCCTTAACCCGTTACCTTGCTCCGGTAGAGGTCCGTGAGCTTCGTTTCCTGCGCCGCAAATTCCGGCGTGCCGTAGACCGTGCCGTGCCAGTCGAGGAATTCCTGACGCACCTGATTGAAGAAGGCGCGGATCTCCTTTTTGTCGCTGAGCGCGTAATCGCGCGTGAGCACATCGTAGAGCACGTTGAACTCATGCGCCTGACGCTCCGGCTCGCAGGCCGCGTCGATGGGATCGAAGGAGTTCTGCTGCAGGTACACGGCGTCGAGCAGCTCGCCCTTCTGGTAGAGGATGTAGTCCTCGGCCGAGGTGCCCTCTTCGCCGATGACCTTCATCATCTGATTGATCTCGCTGCTGCGGCGGAGGATGCCGCGGGCCTTCTCCACGCGCGCCATGTCCACCACGCCCTGATACTTTGACCACGAGTCGATGGGGTGGATGGAGGGATACTTGCGCGCGTCGGAGCGCTCGCGGGAGAGACCGTGGAACGCGCCGACGACCTTGAGCGTCGCCTGCGTGACCGGCTCTTCAAAGTTGCCGCCCGCGGGGGAGACCGTGCCGCCGATGGTGACGGAGGCGATTTTGCCGTTTCTCAGCCGGACCTTGCCCGCACGCTCATAGAACGCGGCGATGACGGATTCGAGGTAGGCAGGGAAGGCTTCCTCGCCGGGGATCTCCTCCAGTCGGCCGCTCATCTCGCGCATGGCCTGCGCCCAGCGGCTCGTGGAGTCCGCCAGCAGCAGGACGTTGAGTCCCATCTGGCGGTAATATTCGGCCATCGTCACTGCCGTGTACACGGACGCTTCACGCGCCGCGACCGGCATGGACGAGGTGTTGCAGATGATGATGGTACGCTCCATCAGCGAGCGGCCCGTGCGCGGGTCGGTCAACTCGGGAAATTCCTTGAGGACCTCTACGACCTCGCCGGCGCGCTCGCCGCAGGCGGCGACGATGACGATGTCGACGTCAGCGTTCTTCGCCTCCATGTGCTGCAGCACGGTCTTGCCCGCACCGAAGGGACCGGGCACGCAGAAGGTGCCGCCCTTGGCGACCGGCAGGAAGGTGTCGATGCAGCGGATCTTGGTCACCAGCGTCTCGTCGGGACGCAGACGCTCCTCATAGCAGCGGATGGGCTGCTTGACCGGCCAGGAAAAGACCATGCTCAGCGCCTTCTCCTCGCCCGCGCCGTTTTCCAGCACCGCAACGGTGGAGCGGACGTGATAGACGCCCTTTTCCTTCACGCTCTTTACGCGCCAGCCCTCGTCCTTGAGGTCGAAGGGCGCCATGATGAGGTGCGTGAACTGCCCCTCCGGCACGCTGCCGACCGCGTCGCCCGCGAGCACGGCGTCGCCGGGCTTGACGCAGGGGGTGAACTCCCATTCTTTATCGGGGATGGGGTCAAGGTATACGCCGCGCTCGAGGAAGAAGCCGCATTGCTCGGCAAGCTTCGGCAGAGGGTTCTGCAAGCCGTCGTATACCTGCGTCAGAAGACCGGGGCCGAGCTCGACGCTCAGCAGCTCGCCGGTCAGCTCGACCTCGTCGCCGACCTGAATGCCGTTGGTCATTTCATAGATCTGCATACTCACGGCGTCGCCGCTGATGCGGATGACCTCGCCCTTGAGGCGGTCATTGCCGATCTTGACGAAGCCGACTTCGTTTTTCCGAACGGAGCCCGAGAACCTTGCCGAAACGAGGTTGCCGTTGACTCCGGTCACATAGCCTGTCACTTTCTCCATTTCGTTTCTCCCGTTTTCTTATAGGCTGAATATCTGCTGGCGGACCTGTCCGAGCAGGGTGTCGAAGGCGGCCTTGCCCTCGTCATGGCGGAAGACGCGCTGCCGTTCGAGCAGCTGCAGCTTCAGCGCGTAGCCGTAGAGCGCGCAGTCGTCGAAGCTGTGCAGGCCCACCAGCTCGTCTAGCCTGTCAAATTCCAGCGCGAGCAGCAGCCGCTCGCCCTCGAGCGGGTCCTTTGCGTTCACTGCCGCGGTGACGGTCTGCGTCACGGCGGCGTCGCGCTCGTTCGGCGCGGCACAGCTCTCGCCGCGCTTCACGCGCCGCTGATAGGTCAGCTCACCCTGCAGCACGCGGTAGAAGGCCGCCCACCGGCTCACGAAGCCGCCGTCCTCCGAGCGCACCGTCAGCTCCTCGAGCGAGCGGTAGACCCTGTCGCTCACCGCGCCCTGGCATTGGTCGAGAAACGCAGCGTAATCCAGCGGCGGGGCGTCGCCCGCGCGGAGCATCGGCAGGCTCGAGATCAAGTAGTAATAGGAAGCCAAGAGCGTCCCTCCTTAAATGCGCAGCTCGCGGAAGAAGGGGGCAAGCTGCTCCGCCAGCTCCTCGTCGGAGCAGTCGATGTAGCCCGAGCCGTCCTTGGCGCACAGGCGGAAGCCCGTGCGGACCTTTTTGGAGAGCCGCAGCTCCAGCCCCGCCTTGAGCTCGCCGGCGAGCTCGCTTTTGAGCGCGTCCGTGACGGAGGCGACCTCTGCGGCGTAGGCGGAGGCGTCCTCGCCCTGCAACGCGGCGGTGATGAGCGCGGCGAGCGCCTTGTCGTCGAGCGCCTTATGCGTATCCTGCGCGAGCAGCTTCGTCAGCTCCGCACCGATCTCCTGCCGGAAGGCAAGCACCGCGTCGCGCTTCGCCTGCTCTGCGCTGAGCTGAGCGCTGGCCTTGAACACGCCGATCTCCGCCTGCGCGTCCGCACGCAGCTTGTCCGCCTCGCTCCTCGCATCGGCGACGATCTTTTCCGCCTGCGCCTTGGCTTCGGCAAGGATCTGCGCGGCCTCGCGGTTCGCGCTCTCGATGCCGTCCTTTTTGATGGAGGATACCAGATCCTGAATTTGAAGCTCCATAAAATCCGCCTTTCTGTGTTTATGTGAGTAAAATTTCGTAATGAAACTAAAATATAGCGCACAATGCCGAAGAAATCAAGAAATCGCAAAAAAATTAAATGATTCATTTTTTCAATAGTGCCTAAAAACCGGGTAATGATGCGAAAAATATTATAACCGTCCGCGCGGGAGCCTAACCGCCGCCATGCTCTTCCCGTGTCGGTGTGCTATACTGGACCTGATATAAAAGAGAAAAGGAGAACGCTTCCCATGCCTGCCTTTGATCCGCTGACCTACCGCTATGCCTCACGGCGCAATGTCGTCTACGCCCAAAATGCCGTCGCCTGCACGTCTGTGCCGCTCGGCGCGCAGATCGGACTGGACGTGATGAAATCCGGCGGCAGCGCCGTGGACGCCGCCGTGGCGATGGCCGCGGCCATGCCGTTGCTCGAGCCGACCGGCAACGGCCTTGGCTCGAACTGCTTTGCACTCGTTTGGATCGAGCGGGACAAACGGCTCTACGGCCTCAACGCCAGCGGTGTCGCGCCGATGGCGCTGAGCGCAGAGAAGGTTCGCGCGATGGGCTATACAGAGATGCCGAAGGCCGGATGGCTGCCGACGATGGTGCCCGGCGCACCCGCGGGCTGGGCGGAGCTGAACCGCCGCTTCGGCACGAAGTCGCTCGCTGAGCTGTTCGCGCCAGCCATTTCCTATGCCGAGGAGCGCTATCCCGTGCCAGTGAACGTCGCGCGGCAGTGGGAGCGCGACAGCCGCCGCATTGCCAAGGCGATGGCGGAGAACGCCGTACCGCATGAATACTGGTGGAAGAGCTTTATAAAGCCGGACGGTACGCCCTACCGTGCGGGCGAGCTGTTCCACTTTCCGGACTATGCCGCGACGCTGCGCTCTCTCGCCGCGACAAATGATTCTTGTGCGCTCTTGACCAACTGCCTTATTGTTACAATTCTCACAGGCAAACACCTGCGAACAAAAATTGCCTTTATCATAGTTTAGTCTGTTTTGATACCGGATTTCATATTCTGACAGTATTTTCCCCCATCTGTCACGGTTTATAAAGGCTGGTAAAGATTTTAGGATTTCATCATCTGTACCTACAGTTACATAGCCCTCTGTGCCCCGATATTCCAGAATAAGTCCATGCTCCTCTGCAACAGCAGCATATCTGTTATTGTGGTATCTGCGGTTCCTGCTCGTATCTGAAATTTTCTTTATTCTGCAATAAATATGCACCTGCTCATGGATGATAAATGTGATTATCTTATCAATCTCTCCATGCAGCACGTTTCTGTGTATATAAATGTTATATACCTTGCCGCTTTCATAGATTATGCTGCTTTTTTTTCTCTGTTCAGAACAGTAAACTGTGAAAACTGCGTTGGGAAGCTGGCAGCTAAAAACATTCTCATTCAGCACATCGTACCAGCGTTCCAGTTCTTCTTCTACTGACATAATTGTGAAACCTCTACATTCTATAGTGTATAGTTTCCCTCAATTATATTTTTTACTACGTCATGATCAAGTACGGAAGCCATTTCAAAACAGTAATCATACAATGCCTGAAATAGTACAACTGTGATCCCCACGTTCTCACGCTCCATGATCGGCTCCAGCAGCTTCCTCCGTTCATCATCCAGATATATCAGCTCCTTAAAGCTCCTCTTAACATATTCA